>Ga0209142_1000455_pt1 | contig 29118 bp, 14 predicted proteins | sample SaaInlV_120m_DNA_FD_184678 | JGI IMG/M metagenome (GOLD analysis project Ga0209142, IMG submission 184678) | Marine microbial communities from expanding oxygen minimum zones in the Saanich Inlet - Saanich Inlet SI074_LV_200m_DNA (SPAdes) (version 2) | ecosystem: Environmental > Aquatic > Marine... | reverse complement strand
CTGTTTGCCCCGTTTCATCAGTGACGGTAATTTCCAATGAACGATCATGAAAATTCTTTTTACTTTCATAAAAACCATGAACTTTAACATTACACAATACATTATCGAAATTTTTGCGTAATAGATTGCCGACTTCCGTTTCTAATAGGATAGGAGATTTATAAAAATCATCATTCTTGTGTAGTTCTCTACAGTGAATGTTTATTTTACTAATGGTGTTTGCCAAAGATCTAATGATGAGTAAAAGTTTTAATAAGTTATCCTGCCCATGATTTGATCCAGAATAAGGATCACGTACTATGATTTTTTCTATGAAAACATCTTTTAAGTCAGCAAATATTTGTTGGTAATTACGAGTTTCTCCTGACTGGAATGTCTGTTTTTCGATGGGAAATCCGCCTCCTAATTCATCCAGACTATAAGGAGTTAATGATTCACTTAAAAATTTATTCAACCTTTCTGACAGCTCGTCATCACATTTAAAATTATAGATAGGTTCAGGAATGAGGGTTTCAAATAAAGGAATAGCCTGCCGTGGAGTAATCCATGCAGGCATGCCAATATCACTTCCAACAAATATTCTTGGAAATTGAATTAAATGTTTTGATTTAACTTTAGATATTCTATTTATTATTAGTCGTCCATCTTCGATAAAAGGAAAAAAGTACCTCAGTATCATTCTGAGATTACTTGACACTCGTCCAGATTGGATTTCAATTGGTCGAATCAAGTGAATATGTAATTTTTTGTCATGATTAAAAAGGTTTATTAACCATTTTAGTGTGTCATCTTTTTTGGATTCATCTGCTGAAACTATCGTGCATTCAGAATTTTCAAAAATTTCTAGCAGAATATGAACATCAGAAAAACCCTTAAGTCGTTCGGTCAAAGAATTCAGGCTAGGTCGTTCCCAGCGTATAGCACCTCTTTTTATCCAGGGATCAGAAGCCTCCCCATCGACGAATCCTTGTAACCAATTTAAAACCGGAATTCTGTCAAATAAATCCCATGAATTTTGATTAGAATAATCGCATAAACAACTACTACATGCAGTAGCACAGTTTTTGGGGCAGAGTAAGTGTTCTAACGTTTTTTCCAATAATTTAGTAATGCCAATTTCCTGATGCAATTGAACACAGTAACCCGCACCACCAGCAACTGAATCATATAAAATTGTTTGTACATAAGGCCCTTTCATTCGAAATGTTGCACGCATTTCCATTGCTGGTATATGCAGTAAATCAGCTGCTGCAAAACGAATAGCTTCAGCCAATGTTCTTGCAAAACGATCATAAAAACCAACGTCACCTAGACTATTATCCATTGAGTCTAGCTCAGGTAATAATTGAGTAAATTCCAGTAATAGTACATCGGTACTAAAAATATGTGAAAAATCCAAAGGTTTAAGTTTATCATTTTTACATAGATCACCTCGCAATGGTTCCTTATGCTTTACTGTAATTGTCTTTGGCGCTTTAGCTGCTTCAGCATAGTTACAATATGAACAAACATGATACCCATGCCCATGAGGGCCACGATTTACAATAAATAACTGCCCCGACTTCATTTCTGGGTCTAATGGTTGTGCTCTTAAAAATGCCATCTGAACAGAGACATGATCACTGCCTTCAAATTGGTAAATAGAGGGAATACTGATCAAACGAGCTTCATCAGCAGGCCTTTCTCTTCGTCTATTGCTCCCAGGGTCTTTACCATCACGGTCTGCATAAGCAGTAACAAAACCTTTTGGTGTAATAAAAGCATGCCTGGATCTGGGTTCGTCACACTGACTACATCTATCACCAACATCAATCCAATCAACATTAATATCAACATTCTGGCAGTTTAGACAAGCCCCATAATATTCTGTGGGCATGAACATTCTGGGGTATTGCGCTAAACCGGAACTCTTCCAAATACGTCCATTTGCGATTACTTCTGCGCCTGGAGCATATTCACTTATGCCAAGATTTGCATCACGAGATAGAGAAACTTCCCCCTGGTTCTGGAAGTTGTGATTTTTTCCATACTCTCTTGTAACCTCGAGGGTTAATGAGTGAGTTGGGAAGCTATAAGTTGGAATTAAACTTCTCTGTGAAAACTGATTTACCAGGAACTGTCCCATGTAAGAATCCTTTAAACGAGTCCAGTAACTTGCCAATCCAAGGTGCTTTGCTTCGACCCCCTCCGAAAGTGCCTCATTTTTCTTTTCGATATATCTTGTTTGCCGTTCAAATACTTCCTCCGACAAGCGAAATAAATTATCACGAAAATACTCCCTTAATTCTTTTCCTTTCAAACCTACACCCGCAATAATATTAGGGGTATCAACTAATAATTCAGCATTTCTAAAAGCTGATTTTCCATCATCACTTTCTATCCAACGATCAAGATCATCCATAAAATCGCTTTTTCCATTTACACTTAATGACTCTCCAAACAAGTTATTTAAGCTTAGGGCATTTTTATTCAAATCTTCCGGTTTGATTTTAGATTTTAAATAGCTTCGTAAAACAATTCCATTTTGATGTCGCCGGAATAGACTTGGATTTTCTAATGAAATAAATGGTACGGGTGCTTCATCTAGTAAATAATCATGAAACCGGTGAAACATGGCCTGATCATATTGGCTATTTCGAGCTACTGTTACACAAAAAGGAGCTGCTTGAGCTCGCCGCCCTGCACGACCGGTTCTCTGTTGATAACTTGACGCACTTGGAGGAACATTAAGGTTAACAATAGCCTCTAAATCACCCAGGTCAACACCCATTTCCATGGTTGTCGTACAGCTGAGGACATTTACTGCCCCATTAGCGAATTCCTGTTCAATTTTTTCACGTAAATTAGTAGATAAAGATGCTGTGTGTTCTCTTGCTCTTGCTGTAGTTGCGGTACTATTTTTATAGTTATAAACATAATGATTGTTAAAGTCTTGATCCTTGCGCTCCTGATCAGTCAACTCCTGTGCTGAGCCAGTACATCTAAAAGCAGAACATCTGTTATCGACTACATTACTTTGCAACAATCCACAGGTTTCGCATTGAAAAAGTGGATAATTATTTCCAGATTCAAACCGTATGATTCTTCCATCTAGTCCAAAACCCGGTCTGATTGGGATTATTATTCGCAATCGTTTCAGAGCTTCCCAAAATCCAGTTAAAAAATCTAATACCTCTCCCCTATTCCAGGCAAGTTGTTCCTGTAAATACCAGGTTCTACGATTGTGGCGATTAGAATTAATTTTGGGTATCCAGGCATGACTGACATTTCTGTCAAGTTTCTCTATTTCAAAAGATCGATGGTTTGCATAAACCTTTCCCCAAATGAAGTCATTCTTCATGTCAAGGTCATATAGATTCCCAATAGCCTTTTCCCTGCGTAAATTTTCCAACAAAAAAGCAATTAAGGCATTACTCTGATCTTGATGAGCTTCAGGGATAATTGAGATAATTTCATTTTTTAGGCGTTTAATTTTTTTCTCGTCATAAGTAACGTGAATTAAACCAAGTGCCTCCAAAGAATTGCGACGCCCTCCAGGTGTGCAAAACTCTGCTGCGACCTTACCTAGTAAAATATCACGCATTGATTGAAAGTTACTACGTATCTCCCCCCTGGCATCCAGCATGATGGGTTGCCCTAACTTTCTCCAGTATGTATGTATCCCTTCTGCTAATAATTCCAAATCCATAGATTCAGCGGCGCGATCCAATACCCGGTATATAGCTGTTCGTAATGACAAATCGCCAGAAGTTCGTTCAAAATATGGAGCAAAAAATGCGGCATTTTGTCTGTTATCTGAAAAAGTTAGTAAATTTTTACCATTAAGTGGTAAAGGTTCATAACTATCAATTCTGCGGGGTAAATTATCCAAAACCTTTTGAACAACTACACTTCCTAGTGCCTCATTACCAGGGTGCATATGCGTCACTATTTCAGCTTGTGCACCGCTCGGACTACCTCCACATGCTGGGCACTTATGAACATATGTTTTATGCTCTTCCTCATCGTCGCGAGTTTCTACACTGTAAAGAGTCAGGTCACCATCTGAACTGAATAATCCTGTAGCCGATTCTATGGTTACTTTTTCATATTTTTTCTCTATAGATTTTTTATTATCTTCAATATCCTCTGTCTCATCCTCTTCATCTATCGTAAGTATATTGGGTGGCGAACCGAGCCAGAATACTTTTCTAATAGTTCTGCTGCCGGTATGTTGAGGACGACGATTAAAAAGAGAATTATTTGATTCAAAACCTTCAAGATAAGGCTGACCACATTTTCTACAAACCATTAGGGGATAATATATTCCACCATCATCATTATTCTGATAATTTCGTAATAACTTTATATCGCTCCACCCTTCCTTGCTATTACTTGGTAACACACAAACACCTTCGACACCATTGGCTGCCATATGATAACGAGCGGGTAACAACGGGAAGCTATTTGAATTCCTTTTAGCCAATATTCCAACATGTACAACAACACTTAAAGCTTCGCTTAGGTCTATATTTTCTGTATTTTCATATCCATGAAATACATTATTGGCTACTTCTGTAAATGCCTGTATTGTTTTTGCTTCTAAAATATTTGCCGTTTTTCTAATTTCTATATTTTCAGCAAAGACTTGTTCCAAAGCAGCCTGAAACTTTAGTGATGTATCTAAAGCTGGTATTTTGTCTGTTAAGTCATTAGTCTCCAGAATTTCATTCCATATATAATCATCTAGCTCTTCAGTACTTTTCAGATCTTTTAATGCTTTACCTAATTTACTCCAGATTTTAATACTTAAAGAGAATTCCGTACATTCTCGCTTTAGTATTTGATGAAGCTCGCGTTTTCCTCGTATAACCTTATCAACAGTTTCACCGAATAATTTACTCGCAAAATCAATAATCTTTTCATCATTATTTCCCCCCTGAGGGAAACTGGCACTGGTACCAAAAACTTGCAGCTTTTCCGTTACACCGAGTAAACTTTTTAATTTGCGCAGCAAGAATGCAACCTCAGTTGCCTGTGCTCCAGAATAAGTATGAATTTCATCAAGCACAATACATTGCAATTGGCTATTTGAAAATAAAGGAGCATTTCTAGGAAGTAATAGTAAATGTTCAAGCATGGCATAATTTGTAACAAGAATCTTTGGAGGATTCTTCAACATTTCAGGTCTTGTCAATAACCAATTTGATGGTATTTCTGACTGTCCCAAAGCTGCCAATAACTTATCATTTTCCTTTAAACGTGCTTCTTCGTCAGCCCTACTTGGATCATTTGGGGTTTGGGAGGTATATCGACCAAAAGTAATACCTGCATCGCTTAAATCACAACCAAATAAAGGGGCTATACGATAATAAAGCTGATCATTTGCAAGTGCATTCATTGGGTAAATAAGCAAACACCGTATCCCAGGAGCTTTTGGTTCAGGATCATTCAGTAAACGATTAGCTATAGGGTAAAGAAAGGTTTCCGTTTTACCACTACCAGTACCGGTTGCTACTACCAGGCTGTTGTTATCTCTGCATGCTGCAGTTAACGCTTCTTCCTGATGGAGGTGTAGATTTCGATCAAGAATTTCTTCGGGTAAATTCTCTAATCCATCATGTACAAAGCCTCCGTTACCTTTTAACAAATCGAATAAAGTCTTACCTTTTTCAAAATCAGGCAATGTCTCCAGATAAGGCCCATTCACAAGTTTATTTTCAGATAGATAATCTCTGAATTTCTTTTTTAATTCAGGGTAGCGTCTGGCAATAGGTAAAGTAGTAGAGATATAACGTTCAAGTGTTTGTGTTAACTCTTTATGAATTTGTAATGGATTATTTTCACTCATAATTTAATCATTCTGTAAATTAATGCCAATCAAGAAAAACCAAGGGTAAACTTAATCGATAGGATTAGTTTCATTTTCATGAGCCACAGTTACAAACTCCCATAGCAGCAGATAAAAAGTGAAAATATCCTCCCCAATAAATAGAATATAACCAAAGATAAGTTCTAGTTCTTCAGAGTTGACACCTATCAGCTGTTTAGATTTTTCTTTAAACCTATCTAGAGCCCCAATGTTTCGGCAATTCCATCTGCATACCTGGGCAAGCAGAGATAATCCGCTTACAATTAACTCCAGATTTTCTATTTCCTGATTTTCAGCATCTTCTGTTTCCTTACTTAGCAAACTCAAATTTTGAGTGACCATGTTATTATCCCAATGTGCTGGAACTTCATCTGCAAAATAACTAAGTTGGAAATTAATCAGTTTTTTCATCAGACGTAATGCATTACCCCGCCTCCATTTATTCCCCATGTTCACATCAGTCTCTATCAGCCCAACAGTTAACTGGTAGTTTTCTTTTAGCTTTTCGACCGAATATAAATAATGTAATGCGCCTAAATAATACCCTTCACCAGGATGCCAGTCTTCTTGATGAAGTAACCGTATACGTTTACTTAAATCTTCTAATAGCAGGGCTTCATTGTAGTCTTTTATACTAAAATATTGAGGCTGATCACCTCTCATCATATTATGAAAATTGGAAAATCCACTTGCAGCTGTTGGATACAATAATCCTTTCATGAATAATTGGGTTAAGTCATTTGAAAATAGATTAATCAAATTTAAACACTGTAATGTTAGATGATTTTCATTACTCAAATTTTGATATCTGTCTTTTGGTAATGTATATATTTCAAGAAAACTTGAATTTATGGAATGAAGTGGTATCCAACCAGTATCAATAGGATGTGTAGTAGAAAGGCGTAATAGCTCAATCAGTGTTTGCTTACTATCTATCCGAAGCCTACGACTTAAAGTATTCCACAGGCTTTTAACCCATTTAATTTCATGCCAGGACTCATTAGAGTAGCAATATTGCAGACTGGTATATACACGCTTAACACTCGCTAGTAAGTCTGACTCTTTAGATTCATTAATCAATGACGTGAAAGCGCCTATAGATACCAGATAACCTTGAGATAGTACAAAACCGGCAGAATATGTATCTCCTCTGGGGTTAGATAAATTACGCCATTGTCTTCCAACCCTGATTTTAAAATTAAACAACCAGGCTCCTGGTGTCAAATTTCTCAATAATATATTTAGCGTGTGTTTATTGTTTTGTTGACTCTGTTCATTTGAAAACCATAATAAACTATTAGCTGATAAAATATCTGAGGGATTATTTGCTATCAGACGTTCGGTTATCTCTTTACCATTAATAAGATTTAACGCATGAAACTCAATTTCTTCAGCAGTTTCAGCTAAAGAAAATATAATCTGATAATTATCATCATGTTGTTCCGTAGCGAATGCTAAAACATATTGAGGTGATGTTATTCGTGAAATAACTTCAGGCTCATTACAGTCATCAGCTAAAAAATATAAGGTATCATCATCAGGAGTAATGTAACTTATCAAGGATAATAGTGAGATTCGCTTATACCTGGAATGACTAAAATCATACCATTGTGAAAAACTACCAAACTGTAACTTTCCAGATATATCGCTATATAGTTTAAGGGCACTTCTAGAGCCTTCCTTCACAGAGATAAGACTGCCCTTTGCGAGTGCTTTTTCTGTTATCTCACCATTTTCATTTAGTTGCTCCAAATCTATGAAAGTTCCTGGAACTGTCCATGTGAAACTTACTTGTTTTTTATTCGTTATATCCAGATCAAATACACTTCGAAAAAACCTATTACTGTTGTCTTTATAAGTGAGATGAAAATTATCTATTTTAATATTATCACTCGACTCTTCACTGATATTTTTAGGTTTTTTAGTGAATTCAAAAATATGGGGAGAATCAATGCCTTTTAGTCCATTCCACAGATAAATAGAACCTCGAACTAAAGTTCTTTTAGTACCCTGACGTAATAAAGTAGCTGATACTCTGGCAAGACCTGCATTCCACTGTTCACAAATTGATTCAAGTGGAATATTTATATCATTCGATTGGGTAAAATCAATTGGTAATTCATATGTATCACCAAGAATATCATCTGGTGTAAATCGGATAATAAACTCATCATTACTTTCAAGTAATTCATCTGGAATTTTAAGTTGGATCGACAAACCTTCAGATGCAAATAATTCCTTTCCACGGACACCCTGTATATTACTTCCAGACCATGAAATAAGTGGTTTAGTGTCAGCCTGTAAAGAGACGCTTGCAGGCCCTTTGGCAAGTTCAGTTTTTTCACCCGGTAACAGTCCAAAAGAAAAAGAATGGATATCGGGTGAATAGGATATAGTTTCGATGTCAGACTCGTCAAAACCATTAGGTATAAAACGAGATACGGCCTGATAAGTACCAGGCTCCAAGTGATAAATTGAGTCTTTTAAACAGCCACTTCTTACCAAGTTTCCATTAGTATCAAACAGCAAAAATCTATTATTCTCTAATCCTTCCCAAAGTGAAAATCCCCAGGACTCCTGGGTTTTTTCATTTTTTACTTCAACTCTGTATGGTAAGTCTGTATTTAAACCAATAACTTGAGTATCTAATAATCCTAAATGCGATGATTTGGTTTCATTCGTTTCTATTATCCATTCATCGGCAATACCTGCTGGAATTTCGATACAAACTTGATTGTTTCGCCAGACAACAATTGGTACCAGGAAAGTTCTTACGGGAGTATTTAGTTTAGAGTTTTTTAACTGCTCGAGTTTATCGAAAAACTTTTCTTCAAGACAATTAAATGGCTCAATTTCATCTTGCTCATAAAACTGAATAAATAGTAGGGGATAATAATCAGTATCATCCGTTTCTAGCGCACGAATAACGGGCTTTTGTATTGTTCCTATTCTTTGTAATAAACCTGTTCTCCATAAAGTTACAGATTGAGTATCATTTTTTTGTGGAAGTCCATGTGATCGAGTGTATCGAACCATTCTTTCGGCCAATTTATCAATGGAACTTATAGGTACTCCAGCCTGATTTAAAAATTCATTAACCATGTAGAGATTCCCTGACTTCCGTGACAGCACAGGCAATCCTATTTTAATACAAGCTGCTCTGTAAGCTTTCCATAGATCCTCTCTTACATAATCATTTTTACCTATGGCCATATCAAGATATGGCCATACTGCTGCATGCTTATCTGACCCATAACCTTCTACGACAAACTCGGTGAGATAGGCAGCAAACACAGCAGGCCATTTTTTTAATCCTGAAAAAATAAATCGACCTGGTTTAAGCTCTTTACCTAGAGCGGCCTGAAAGTATTTTTTTGATTTATCATCTAAAAAATCTAGATAACCGCCGAGAAAAGGTACTTCACCTTGATTAAGTTTTTTAATTAACTCTTCTTCAACTCTGTTGAGCCAGATTGAAAGTGCTGGGTTAAATATCATAATTCCTTTTTTTACTCGGTTTGTAAAACCAATTTAATTTTCAATAATTTTAAGACTCGTATATATCAACCTTAGTTTCCAGACACTTCCTAAGAGATAAGTCATTAACACCCACTCCATACCAGCTATCTGGTCGTTGGTAAAAATCTAAACCTCTACCTATCTTTACAGTCCAGCCATTATCTATTCGTATTTCACGATCGTGGAGCTGTTCATTTACTTTAATGTCTAGCTGAACTTCAAATTCAAGGAGGCTTTGTTTCACATCCTGTAATCGCTCTGCCATTTCTTTTACATCTGTTTTATCATCATAGCTGGTGATCAACTGAATTTTTTTAATTGATGATTGCTTTAAAATAGCTTCACATAAACGAATAAAGTTCTGTATTTGATGCGTTACGCGTATGTAAGGATCTTCTATAACAATGGACTTTGCGCCTACAAGATATGGGAAAATAATCGACTCATAGCTGTAACCCGTAGAATCATAAGTGATGGTAAAGTGTTGTTCTTTAAGCTCTGGAAGTACAGGAACTGCATCTTGTGAGGTTTCTTCCTCAGTGGTTGTTACTGCTACTGCTTCAGTTTTACTTTCATTATTACTCTTCTTTTTTGGTTGATGGCTTTCACCTTCATCTACAGTGGCACTACGAATACCAGGTTTATGTGGATTTATTGTGGCATCAGCTCCAATTGTTTCTGGGCAATCGACAACAATTTCTTTCCCCTGAGTATTGATAAAAGATAAGCTAATGTTAGCAAATTCATCATCTGGCTTTCGTTTATTCATTTGCTCTTTTACACGCCTTCTTCCTTCAATGGCATAGGTAACATATTCTTCAAACTCATCATCTGAGCATTCACCATCTGGATGTAGCATTTTCAAAAAAGCAGCTACCGTCTTTTTAACTCCCTTTTCGTCACGTCCTTCAACTTGACTACCTAATTTAATTCTTTTGCTAACCTCTTCATATCGATTTGTGTGCTTTAACTGATGGTGAAAAGCTTCTGAGAGGTAGTCGGAGATAAAGCCATAGTTATCAGTCAGAAAGTCTGAACTGTTTTTGGGCATTTCCCAACCTGGCATGTACATACAAAAGCGATCCATGACTGCCAGGTCAAACTCTTTGGGTAATGGTTGAAATAAATCATATTCGGTAGAGTTAACAATTTGCTCAACCCCCAAATCGAGGTTACCTATAAAACACATACTGGCATCAGCTATAACTTCAGTACCACGAGAGAAGCGGCCATTCGCCATAAAGTCTTTCATTATCTGAATAGTATCCGGGTCTTTGACACGCATATTACCTACTTCATCAAATGCGATGGTATCCCAATAACTGACAAGGCCTGCTTTTTTACGTGCATTGTTATAGAACAGTGTTGCAGGGCTGGTTTGCCCTCCAGAAACTAATGTTGAATAGGGTGAGAATTCACTATAAAAATATGATTTACCGGTACCACGCGGACCTAATTCAATAAAGTTATAATTAGCCTCTACTAAAGGTGCCAAACGAGCAAGAAAATGGAATTTAACTCGTTTTGAAATTTTTGTAGGTTCTAACCCAACTGAACGCATGACAATATCAATCCAGTCATCACGACTGTATTTAGTTCTACCTTCGCAATAAGCATTAAAATCGAAACGACTTAATTGAATGGGGCGTAAATCTTCGATATAAAATGCATAATCATCTTCCTCGATATCATTATGGCAAATAGTAACTTCAGCCCAAATACCGCCTTCTAACAGGCGGTCATTATTTTTATAAAACTTGTCGCCAATGGCTATACGCTGTGAGTTAAAATTTTCCAGGCTGGCCCAATGACGCTTTTCTTTTTCAACATAACGCACATGAACTTTATCTATAAACTTGTGTTTACCCTTGGTGGCTACTTTTGATTGTGCAGCATTCGCTTCATCAGCGCGGACATAATTATTATTCAGTGTCTCCAAAACGGCACTCAGGCCTTCCTGGATTTCATCGTCATCATCACTAGCGCAAAAACGTGCTAACAGAAACTCCAAGACAAATGTGGGGACATTGGTGCCTTTTTTAATGCGGTGCAGTAAATCCTTGCGTACTACTTTACCGTCAAAATTCTCAATCAGTTTTTCGTCTAGTTTGTCCATCTATTAAACCACGTAGTTTGTTTTCAGATTTATCTTGGAATATTCTGCCAGGGTATTCGGATTTAAGGCTTTGATGGTAAAAGCACCTTCAAAATCATCATCCATCACAATGGCTACTTTTTGATTCTCACCAGGCTGTAAGCTTATGGTACGAGTTGCCGCATTGACTATACCCCCAACTTTCGCTTCACCAATAACTTCACCCACATCATTTTGTGCTTCTAATAAAATTTCTGTTTGCGCGAACATGTCATCACTTGTTAAAGATACTGCAACAATCGGTCGACGTGATGTTATAGCTTTTGCCCCATTTTTGTAGGTCAAGGTAACCTCAGTCTTCCGTAAAGAACTCTTCTTTTGACTTTTAAGCTTTATCTCCATCACAGGTACAACACATTCCTGCAGAGATGCTCCGCCATGAAAATACAACTTGCCCTTGCTATAAGCAGCCATGGTACTTGGACCGGCTAAATGGCTGAACTCGCCTTTTATACCTGCCTGGCTTGCTGACATGACAAAATGATGGTGATCCGCATTACCTTTGCCTAACGCAATCCTGTCATGTGTAAGGAGCCAATCACCAGGAGGTTTAGGACATACATCGCCTTCTTCTGCTTGCCTGTTCATAAAGAAGCCATGATCCGTGGCAATCACAACATGATTGAAACCCTGCTTTTGCAGCATACTGATAGCAACACGCAAACTTTTCAGTTCACGTAAAATGACACTGGGGGCAGTTTTAGGTGTATTTTCAAACTGCGTGTCAATCTCAACACTACGCAATACCGCCAGCTCAACAGTTTTATCAAAGTTGAAATGATCATCCACAAGTTTATCGACTCGCATTTCAGCAAAACGACTGCCATAACGTTTTTCAAATACTTTCATACGTTGTGTCACAGTTACCACCGGGGTATCCCCCAGCATCGGCACCATGCCAGAGTCGTTTTTATGAATAGCCAGTTCTTTACCAGCACCCGGCAATAAACTGGCCATGCCAATTAAGGTAATACTGGGTAAGCAGGCATAGGCAGGTTTTAAGGATATTTCAAATTCATCTTTGAGTTGTTTTTCAAGTTCCAGGCCTAACTCAAAACGCAGAGCATCTACCATAATGAAAGCAACGCGTTGACCACTGGTTTGTAATTTAGGCGCGACAACTTCATCAAATACATCAGCGTTGTATAAACGCCCCGGAGGGGGCCAGCCCGTATCAACCAGCTGTTTAGTAAAGAGTATTTCAACCTTTTCTGCTAACTGACGGTATTGCTTTCGAGCTTTTTTAATCACCGGGGTTAATAGACCATGTTCATCCCAATAATCGGTATAGGCCTGTTCAAATTCACGTTGTAAGCGATCTGCTTCGCGTAGATGGGTTAAATAAAAATCAAGAAGAGCAGCCTGGGTAGAGCTGTGCTCGGGTAACTGTCTAAGTAAATTGCCACAGGCTTCTATAAGGCTTTTGGCGGCGGAAACTAAATCCCACTGTGTTTCGTTTTCACCGCGGTAGCTCCACACCGATATTTTATGACGCGAGAGAATTTTATTAAGCAGTTCAATATCATCGGTATCAACGGCATCTATGGCTAATTGCAAGAAGGTTCGTTCTTCAAATGGAAACGTATCTCGAACGCCTAAATCAGTAACAGCCTGGCAAGTTTGCTCCAGGTTTAAATCCCGTTCAATTTGCTCGGCATACTGAATATACTTTTCCTGTTTGCGCAGGTCTTGTCGCAGACCATCACATAAACTTTCTATAATCGGTCTGGCGGCGATATTCGCACAAGGTACAGTAGTAAGACTCTCGGGTAAATCACCGGGAAAATCGAATACAAATTCGCTGAATAACACAAAACGCCAAAGTTCTTCACTGATAGACTTCCATTTTTTACCGCGTGTGGTCAGCGATAACTCTAACACCTGTTTAAATAGATGCTTAGCTTCTGCAGCCCAGGCTTCGTTGGCTTCAAGTTCAGATAGCTGAGCAGATTCTGGCACCATTAATGCGTTAATAATCTCTGGTGAGGATTCAACTTTTAACAAAGCTCTTAACGTTGGCCATTGCAAGCCTCCACCAATACCATTAATCACCGCAAAACCTGGATTAGGGTCTTGCTCAAATGCCTGACGCACTTCGGTTTGGTGATCTGGTTTTGCCTTTAGGCAAAGGCTTAAATAATTGTCTCCATCTCCATTGGGAAATACCTCACCACAGGCGCCATATAGACTAAACGGATCACGTTGTTTATCCTCGTCGGTCACTGGAGCAGCAGCAGGCACATACACCAGTAGTTTGTTACCGCTCTGGCCAAAGCTTGCAATATTCTCCAGGGCTTGCTCACGGCTTTCTATGCTGGAATCTGAGGTATCCACTACGGTAATAGTGTCAGATGCTAATGCTTCACAGATATCGTGATAGTGGTGATGTTCGTCATATACTACTAGAACACGTTGTTCTAGGCGCTTTTCAAAAACCTGACTGGTTATATATTCTTCTATGTTCATGAAAGCGACTTATCCTTAGAGATTTTCAGTTGGATGTAAGCATCAAGTTCGGCTTCGGTCATTTCTTTTGGCTTCCAAACCCATTTTGTACCACTGCCTCTAGCAGCCGGTACCTCAACCTCTTCCCATAGTTCTGCTTCTACATCGTGGGCGATGGCGATACTACGGTCTTGGTGGCATTTTTTGTAAACTCGTTCTGGCCAATAATGAGTTGATAACATTGCCCAATCATATTTACCGGCATTAAGGTCAATTTCTATTTTTGTAAGACGCCCCACCCATTGTGTATTTTTAAACATATTTTTTAATGGCGATAGAGCGATAACTGCTCCATCTTGAGGATAGAACTCCCAGTTATTGCAAAGTTTTTTAATGCAGTCTCGAAAATCATAGGCATCTTCCATAAACTGGAGAGACTCCTCATGCTTATCACGATCTTCAGTAATATTTAGAGTTTTTAAATCTTCTTCGCAGTTTGATATAAGTGGTTCAATGACTTCATTTATTACCTGATACATCAAATCAATGGATAGATTTTTATAATGTATAAATACAATAATTTTTCCTTGATTAGAAGACAGCGGAAGGACAACTGGTGCTTGCCTACGACTTTTAGAGTGTACGGACAAGTGCCAGGCAAAGAATCTTTTAGGATCACAAAAATATTCTTCTATAGAGACGGCCCCTACTTGATCGAGCATGCTTTTTATTATTGCATCATATTTAACACCAAAAACTTTTTCAGCACACTCGGATATTTCATCAACAAGTGTACTTTTTATTGATGAGTGAACCAGAAATTCCTTCCCGCTTCGTTCTTTATAAATAGACTCATAATTTGACAATAAAGATTCGAAACCAGAAAGACCAATGGGGGCATTTAATCTATTTTTTAAAACATTAATGTCCCAACGCCCAAGAAGACAGCCAACAATCCAGTTTAATATTTTATGCGCAAGGTCAGCAGAAAAATTAGTCTGTAAAGGACTAATAGACTCGTAGGCATCCAGCACATCAGCTATATGACATCCATACACATGACAGAAAAGATCTAAATGCCGATCAATAAAATATGATTTTTTAACAATATATCTTGCAGGCCCCAATTTATTTTTTGAAAAAGAAGTTAAATCTTGAATATTCATATTTACGAACGCAAGCAGAGCGTCCTTATTAACTGTTGACCGAGGATAAGAGTAAAGCGATTGCCCTTCAGCTTCATCTATATAAGCAAGTTCATTGGAATCGAATTCATATGAATCTTCTACTGCAGCCTCAATATTGTTATACAAACCAGATACCAACTTCAGTAGACTAGCTCTATGACTCCATGCAAGATTGCAAATATTTTCATATGACATCCCTGCAGGATCGAACTTTAAAGGAGCCTCATAATGAAAGGAAGTTTCACTTTCATGTAATTCCATCCATAGCTCAATAATTCTTTGAACATTAGCACTAACACTTATCGGTAATTTTATTTTAGGAAAAGGGATGCCGCCAACAGCATCAGCAACATGATTTCTAGCTGCAGATCCAGATACAGAAGAATCGCCCTGTCCTAATAGAATCTCCATGAACGTTCTTGCGTACCTAGTATTATAAACAGCAAGAACTTCAAATATATTATAGTTTTCTGGTGAAAATACTCCCCACCCACCAACACTAAAGCTCCCCCCTTTGGGCATATACCTCATCCCAAATCCACTTGTAGTCCTATATGGATAAGTTGCACATGCCTCATACATTTTTGGCAAACTTCTTAAAACAGATCTGAGTTTCCCTTTTCCATCAACAAAATTTTTAACCCGATAACCATTATCTGCCCAATCCAGCATGAGATGTACATCATCCCACCATGGTGAATATTCTCCACCCTTCGTGACTAACGTCCAATCTCCATCAGATTCATCTGAATGAACAAAATCAACAACGCCCATTTCCCAAGCCAAGCGATAAAACTGAAAATCATCAGAGGTCTGCGTCCCAGGATTCGTGGACCCTCCAATTAATTGAAACGAGCAATTTTCGGTATATCTAGCCAAAAATGAATCTGGCACCCAATACACCAAAGGCGCCCCCTCAACCTGCTTAAAAAGCTCAGCCTTTTTCCAAATGATCTCTTGGTTCTTTATCGTCTCTCCAAATGATACTTCTTTATCAACTTCATTAAGTAAACCTATAAAACCAACTTCATTAATCTGCAATGACTCATTTTTAGAAATTGTGTAACAAGCTGTTTCCACCATCGCATCGAGCACGCCATAACCAAAATCTGATACTAGATTAAAAGCACCTCTATCTGATACTTCATTTCTTAGCCCATTGAATGATTGTATAAAAAGCAATAGACGCGTAGTAATAGCACCAAAGAGTCCACCTTGATTTAACAATTCCATACCACGTATAACAAAAGACCCACAAATATCATTTTTTGTAGATTTATACTCTTTATCTGTATATTTCTTGCTTTTATTTGAGGCATCACCAAATGGAGGATTTTGCAAAACAACGTCAAAACGTTTACGACACAAATCGATAAAAGCAAATCCTTTAGCCGCATCTGCAGCAAACAATCGCTTTTGACTTGAGCCAAATCCGATTGCCGATTCAGCATAACGCTCAAGCTCAGTTAGTATTGAATGTTCAGCCTGATTCCAAAAATCATCATCAACATCACCAAAATTGTAATAACGCTTACCTTCTCTAACCTCCCACTTATTCTCCTCGAAAAGGCCACCTTGTACTTCAAGAATATTTTCATCTTTCTGTGATTTAGCCTCTTCTATGGCTGACTGAATTTCTTCTTCAATTTTCAGTAATGTACCCGCTTCACCTGCCAGCTGCATTTTGTCAAAAATCTCTTCAACTAACTGGCCCAATACACGAGGTTGAATTTGACTTGTAAATTCTTTAAGTAAATGCTTCTCACCCGGCATAGGTTCAGCACAAACAATATTAGAACGTTGAATCTTAGGTCGTTTATTGGGTTGAATGTCATTATTTGTCCAGGACTTTTGTGCGCGAAGCCATAGAGAAAGACCTGCAATTTGGGTAGCACGGGTATCTATATCCACCCCGTGAATATTGCGCTCAATAATTAGTCTGGGGACATCCGCCAGAAAGGCTTCTTTTGAATCATAGTCTTGATGCAAAGCCTGCCGATCCTCATCATCTATTTTTTCACGTACAAAAATTCCCGGAGCATTCGACTTTTCTATATCCCAGGCTTCACTGTAGATTTTTTCAAACAAGTCAAAGGCATACAAACCAAAATGCATGGAGCCACAGGCAGGATCAAGCATTTTTATATCACGTGGATCTTTTAAGGGCCGATGCTGAATATAAACAGTTTGTTGCATCAGCTCTTCCTGACTGAGTTCTTTACTATTATCAGGGGAAATTACTTCGGGTACTTGCTGACCTGTTTCCAGGAAAACTTCATTAGGCCTTCGAACCAGATATTGGCAGCTATCAACCAAAGATGTTTGACCTTTGGTCATTTCATACCAAATTCGCCCAAGCGTGTTATCCGTTAAAAACTCCACCACATAACGCGGAGTAAAAAACTGGTTGCGTACTGCAAGCTCACGGCTATTTCGTGGGGCTTGCGATTCATCGCGCATCTTTTTGCGCTCTTCTTTGGAATTGAAGTATTGATATATCCAACCTATGGTTTCATCTTCTGACCATAGTAATTCAAGCTCAACGTTATTAATAAGATCAAGCAATTCCATGAGTACGGTTTCACGAGGAAATAAACGACCTTGTGAGGAATATCGATCAAACAATACCGCCAGATCTAAACTCAATTCATCAAACACACTGAAGAGATATACCTGATAAGCCTGCCCCATTTCACCCAGAGCACTACCTGCTATATCTTTGTAAAGCCGGAAGCCTTGAGATTGGTGGCCTTGACTGATGGACTCCCTTACAAACTGTCGAGCTTCAGCCATGCGCAATGCTGCCAGGCGGTTTAATACTGTAAAAGCCTGTTCACGCACGATTCTGTCAAGTGCCGCTGTGACTATAGCTTTATCGGCATGAGGGTCGGCCTTATGGCTGGCAGCTAAATAATGTTCCAGTGTGTCACGTAAAAGTTTTGCTGTTTGTTGCTCACTCGGGCTTAGACTGGGCAGGTCGATCAATGCGGCAATAGTCCCGGTTATAGGATCAAGTCCATAGGTATTTTGTAGCTGTTGGGTAAACTCTTCACTGAGCAGTTTTCTCCCTTCGCTTACAAATTTTTGCAGACGGTTACGTGTTGCTTGATCAAATGCCATGTTGCTTCGTCCTTCTCTATTAGCCGCTTTCGTTATTATCTGAATCCAATGACTTATCTGATAATTCAAAAATAATTTCTATTTCATCGTAATCATCCTGTTCCTGTTTGAATTGTTGTAAATTTATGATCAATGACTCAATACCTGCCACTGAATTGATTCTATTCGGTACGGGTAATTTACGTTGATAGAGTGTTGGTTTGTAGGTTCCTGCCGCTTTTTCTTGGAGCAGTCGATCTTTCTTTTCTTTCTCGCGCTGTAAACGCCGTTGTTCAGCTGTTTCTTTAACTGATTTTTGCAAGCTGCGCAAAGTGCTGGTGACTTCATAATCACGATTAAGCAGCTCGTGAATACCTGATAATGACTGCTCAACCTTTCCACCAAACTGCTCTAACTGCCCTAAAAGGTTGTTACGTTCATCCACAGTTATCTCTTCCCAGCCGGGACTTCTTGGCAGTTCTTCCTGTGCATCTATCAGGCTTTGTTCTACGTCTTGAGTCATCTTGTTGGCTGCATCTGCCACTAGTGTTTTTATGTCACTTAGCGTGATAGATAGATCGGCCTGGTGTTGATAAAAGTCATCCTGATTTAGTCGTTGTTTAAGCTGTGATAACGTTTCGGCCAATTCGGTTTTCAAATCACCAGGTATGCCTGAGCCAGGCAAACGCTCGATACCCCTGGACTGACTGTCTAATTCCTGGAGTGTTGACTCTAAACCTTGCTCCAAACTGAGTTTAACCTCTGCTGCCCATTTTAGATTGCTGTACAGATTAGAATCTTCCGCCCCCATACGCAGTGTGGCATCTGAACAATCGTTAAACAAAACATCGGCTAATGCTTGTTGTAACTCTTCTACCCGCTGTTGGCCCGGTACGTTTAAGCGGTTGAGTTTTTCACCCAAGGGGGCAAATTGCTTTTGGAATACAGGGAAGTTTTTTTGTGCTGATTTACTGATCACATCTTCCAGGGGGAGGACCATGTTGCCATCGGCTATCACTTCTCCCAGCCGTTCGGCGGCACTTGCACGGATTTTGGCTGAGGGCTTGTCATCTCGCAGAGACACACCAGCATTGGCTAAACTTCTGTTTGTTTTAAAGGCATCAATCGCTTGTTGGCCAACACTGGTTAGTTCTCGACCTGCAACATTAAGTTTGATATCTCCTGCGATCAGCATGGCCGCTAACATATATCGGGTTGTGTCCTGAGCCCAACCAAATTTAGGGCGGCTGAAATACTCAAGGATTTTTTTGCCTTCAACCGTACCACTGCTCTTTATATAGTAACGAATACTCACCAGCCCTTTATGGTTTTCATCGATGGTAAAATTACCTGAGCTATCTTTGATAACAAGACTCAGTGGGTCTGTCACACTGGTAGCACCACTTAAACCAGCCCTTAGTAGCTTCTCTGCAAGTACACTATCAGCACGAATGGGGGCTTCGTTATAGCGCTCATAAACGCGGTTACCCACATCTCTCAAATGTTTCTTGTTAGCTTCGAGCAAGTCCTGGGCAAAGGTATCGACGGCGGTTGGGGTACCACGAAACACGAACGAACCGGCCTGGAGTGCTCGTTTTAAGATACGTTGTAATTCTGGCACTAGCTTACCCTGTGCACGATCTAGCTCTGTGTTGCAGTATTCTTTTACTTCCTTATCCGCATCGTTGCGGTGTCGCCTGGCGATCTCTTCGCAGCGATAGATATTGGCGAGTAGATCATCGACCTCTGGAGATTTTCGTCCTAGCAGGTAGATGGTGCTTTGATTAGCTCTTTCACGAGAGTCTATGACTAAATCAGCTAAGGTTTTGTCATATTCAACGGGATCAACGAAATCGACCAGGGTTTGTACTGCATTTCTTTCACCGGCTAAACCGCTAGGCAGACCGTTGGTATTTTGTAGTTTTAGGCCTGTCTCTACAATAAGCGAACCCTCAACTTGCACCTTTGGTAAAGGTGACAAACTGTTTTTAAGGGTTTCGCTCAGGATTCTGCGCAATTCAACTGTTTTTAGGGCTATCTCGTTACGAGCACGCTGTATCTCGGTAAGCTTTTCACTGATAAAACCAAGGTAACCATCTTGTTCACTGAAGGGAATGCTGGCCTCTTTGATGAGGTCATCGACAGCGGTATTAAACGCTACTTCGTTCTGGGTTTGGCTAATATCAGAATGCATTAGTGCCAGTGTATTTTGACGTGTTACCGGCAAATTGGTGAGAATTTCTAGCACGGCAACGGTTTTGGCAATATTGATATGTAATGTGCTGTCGTAATAGTTAGAGCTTTGTACCTTACCTACCGCTTGATGCTTGGTAGGGAATGCACTTTTAATGTCCTTTTCGAGCGCGTCATATAAGGTGACGGTATTGGCAAGCCAACCGACTTTCTGATTGGCGATTGCCTGGCCGTTAACGCCTTCAACCAGTATATCCTGGATAACTTTTATGGCGGAACGTAAACCTATGCCACCAGTTGATTTGGCTAATTGGCCTAGTAGTGTGAGTAAGATTTCAAAATGCGCGGGTAGAAAAGGATAAAGATTTGTAAAACTTTCTTTATCGAAATCAGCTTCATAGACCCTGGCATCTTCTAATTTTGTTGCATGTCGTAATCCCTGTCCATGCTGGTCAAACAGTTTACCAAGCTGTTCTGCTCCATCAGGAGATTTGCCTAATAAACGACGATAACAAATTTCTTTTATATCGCTAGATTCTAAATTGATTTGAATCGGGAATCGATCTTTTAATTTGTAGAGCTGCGCTGAATTAAGAGCTGCTTTTTCGCTGTCTTCAGTGAGTGTTTGTTGTGCAGTTCCAATCATCCACACCTTGCCATCACCAATATTTTTAAGGTTTTTGGCAAGGCCATCGAGATTCAGGATAAGGTTATCTCGTGAACCTACATATTGACCAACTTCATCGACAATAAAAATAATGTATTCTTTGCCAGAGTGTTGGCGAGCAATATCTATCATCTCGGCAACACGGTCATTTTCAAAACGGATAATTTCGCTGGATTCAGTTGTAAATGCTGAATCGCTTTTAAAAAACTGTGGATACATTTCATGGGCGATTGATGGTATTAATCCATCAACGACTAATTCATCATTTTGTAGACTTTTCCAGTCTTCACCTTCTGTATAGGTTTTAAATATTTCGAGAAATTCATCATAACGACCATCTTTTTGCAACTTACGCTCTAACGCAGCAACTTTCAGATTCCGGGAATAACCTGCCCATTGCAGTACCTTGTAATAGAGCACGGTGGCTACATCTACCATGGTTGCACCTGCAACTTGCTCTGAAGCAAGGTCTAACATGATGACAGCTGCTGGAAAACGTTTGGCCACTGTATTTAATAATGATTTGGTCTGGCTTTTGGTTAATCGGTCTTTTAGGTGATCAATAAACGGGCGACTGTCTACAACAACAGAATCATCGAAAGCCAGACCTAAGTATTTTGTAAATGAGCTTTTACCTGAGCCATAGAAACCTGATACCCAAACACCGATTTCATTTTCACCACCTTGTTCCATGGCCAGTTGCATTTTAGAGAGAAGATCTCCAAAGTGCTCCTCGATACTGTCCGTTGCGACATATTCTGAAATTTCAGTTTTTAAGCGTTTCTCGGCATCGGCTCCATAGCTGATCACCTTTTCAATAGCTCGCTCTATACCCTTGCTTGGGTCAAATAATTGCTTTATCTGCATGATGCTTCCTATTTATTATTAGCCACCGACGTGCATGGAGCGGTAGTTACCATCTTCTGGGTAAAACCCTAAAAACTTCAAACCTGTCTGCCCTGTTCTTACACCAGGGTATAAAAATACTGTTGGCACATGGAACCGACCTTGTAACTGACTCTCAATTGAGCCTATACGCATGTAAGGGTGTAGGGCTTCAAGGTCTGTTACCAGTAACAAAGCCTTATCATCACCTTCAAGTTCATTTAATTTCTGTTCTAGTTTTGACTGCAAACCTTTTATTGGATCAATTAAGGTATTTGCCAATGATTTATTAGTTTTATCCCAGTCCATTGGCGCTGCAGCATCTTGTTTAAGCCATAAATTACGACGAAAGGTAGGTACTGATTTCAGAATTTTATTGATATGTTCAGCAATGGAGAACTGATGAACACTCCATCCTTGCTTATGTAGCATTTGTATCCAGGGTTTAGTTTGACGCTTTACATCAATAATTTGCCTGGGTGAAAACACCAGGTAGTAAATAGGTTCAAAACTCGCATGTTGAAAGTCTCTGCCCTGTTTGATGCGTACTACCAGTTCATCAAAGTCCTGCTTCAATGATGACATCTATGACCTCCTCCATATTTTTATAAGTCCAGCTAATCGATATAACATCGCCAACACTTTGAATGATCCAAAACTTATGTACACTCAATTTTTTTAACTCATCCCTAACATCATCCTGTTGCAGGCCAAACAAGTGCCAATCTGGATGATTGATAAGGTTGTTATCTGCTACACCTTGAAGATGTAATTCGTATGCAAGCAGTATAGTTACGGCAGTTTCCAGGCGAAACGAAGTTATTTGCCGAGATGATCGTGTTGCGGGTCGAAGCAGACCGTAATCTACACAAATGCTAAGTAAATAGGATGAGTTTCGTTTAATGGTTGTATCAGACCAAAGTTTTTTTGTTTTACCATCTTTAGTAGCACGATCAACAAACTCGTGTGAATCATCAGAAGAGAGTTCGGTATAGCCCGACGCATATCGATCCCAATAAAGCTGTGTTACAAAATCCCGAAAAATTTGGTTTGCTCTAGCTGTGTAAATAAAGAAAAGTTGATTGAGCGACCTTGCATTTGTCCGATGATTAAGTTGTTGCAACCAGATAGCAGGTTGAGGTTGTGGTTTTAGATAGCGTGGAGCAAAACATTCAGTAACAATATTACGCAATCTACGAGCAGTCACATTGGGAAACTCACCAGAATCCAGGGCAACTTGATAGAGTTCTTGTACAGTCATGCCTGGTTGCCATAAATTTAGTAAAGCTTGAGTTTCTTCAATTAAACCTAATCCTGCACCTAGTTGAGCTGTGTATAAAACCTGCCCCGTCACAGCGTACCCCGATAAAAGGGAAATACAGCTTCATTATTTTGAAAACCTGCCAGATAAGCTGAAGCCATTTTTTTGATAACTGTTTTACTTATATCGTTCTGATCGAGCAGTAAGGGACCAACCGCTTGAATGGCCTCTTCATCAGCCAGGCTTTTCAGTTGAGAAATAGCCTCGTCATCCGAGTCTATGCATCCATCTGCCGGATAATCCTTAGATAGAAACTGTGTGATTTGATGTTCTATAGTCTCAGACAACCGAAATAGATGATGTACATCACCAATGCCAATATGTTCATCGTGAACAATTTGAGCTGCTGCACTTGCACCATTTATACGAGCCAGAATACTTGTTTTAGGGAAAACAGGATTTAAAAAAGCTTCTCCAGTTTTCGACAGAAAAGAACTCGACCACCAGTTGTGCTGTTCTTTTTCGCCGAGAAAGGCTACGCAGGTTCTTAGTTTTGCGATGTTTGTTATTAATTCTTGGTTCATTTAATTTCTAAGGTACCTTCGTTCCGGGCAAGGCTTGTGCTGCCACATCAAATGTATAGACACCCTCCAATTCCTCCCCTAAGTTATTGGATGCAAACTGAGCTTTATTAACAATCAGAGCATCAGGGAAATCAGCCATTTTCTGTTTAGTACCTGCTTTGATAGCTATTGCATTTTTAAAGTCGACCAATGCCCGCCAGACGGATTGCCCATCTTCAAAGCACAGATTAGGTTCTTCAAATAATGCACTGATCACTTTCACAATGCTATCCTTGCCCTGGTTGTATTTTTTCCCTTTGAGTGTCCAGATTGTCTCAACCAGTACAACATCCGTGATCAATACCTTTTGTGAACTTTGTATGACAGCTGATGCCTTCTTTGATTGCTTGGGGTCATCATTCAACAAATAACGTAGTAAAACATTGGTATCAATGGCTATCATGAAGAGATAGCACTGTGTAATGATGATTCATCACTAAGTCGCTTATCAATCTTAATATCCTTCAATAACCCACTGGCAGCACCCGATATTTTTTTTATAATGGTGATATGCCCCAGGTTATCCACAAAACTAACGTATTCATCGCCAGGGTTAATATCCGCAGTTCTACATTGATCAGCGGGTAATGTTATTTGTCTTTTAGAGCTTACAATGGGCATACATAAACCTCTTTACGTTGTAATTATCTGTAAAGAATAATCTTTCCTTTGCTTTTTATCAATATGTAAAGATGGGTTTTTAACATATTAACCCAGTATTCATTGGAGAAGTGCCATAATTTGGTGCGTGGTAATAGATTTCTCCTCTGGTAGTTCTACAAATATTAAGTATCATATATAAATGAGGAAAGAAGGATTATATGGAGTGAGTTATGAATCTTGAAAATGCTCCCTGGCTATTTACCCCAGCCCTATTCTACGTTTTTGTAATAGTTGCGCTATCGTCACTGGAAATAGTTAAGAAAACACTGATTCCCCAAAAGTGGAAAATACGTACAGCTCTCCTGGGAATAATGCCGCTTATTTTAGCGTTGATTATTGCTGTATTCAGTATGGCGGGTGAAATGCTTTACCTGTTACCTGAATACATATCCGGACAACAGGAATTTATGCAGATTGTTGATACTGCTTATGGCTATAACAATAATTTGCTAATTATGATCCCAATGGGGATTTTCTATTTTATTGTGCTTAGCGTAAGCCAGAATAAAAAGGCTCTTTTTGAGATTAATAATACTGGCCATAATAATTACCAGATGGGTGCAACCAGTGACAATATAAATACTCCTGATTCAACCTCTGCTCTCCACCAACGAGAGATGGAGATGTATATGGAGCGGGAAAGTGAAGAAGTAAAACGTAAAAATAAAGAATGTCGTGATGCTTGCGACTTTGAGACTAATTATTGGAATGACTGGGAAAACCCATAAAAATTAGGAGAGTAAGGTTTGAAAAAAATTAATTTAGCGATTGTAGTGGCCGTTTTAACAGGCTTATTTTCAGCTAATGGTTTTGCTGAGAGTTATTCATGGTTAGTACATGAGTTAAGTAAATCCACAATTAAAAAGACAGGTAAATCGGCAGCATCTATTCTGAAAGATATTCCGCAGGATACTATTATTGATATTCCAGTTAGTTGGGCAAGTAAAACATGCGACTACAGTAAAAGTATTACCACATTTAAAGATAAACTAGGACGAAATGTGGCGTCTTGTTCATACCTAGGGACGATCAGAAATAAGATTAAATAAACATGATTACAGTTCTTAGAAATGAAGAAAACAGAGGCTATTTAGTCTTTTCCTTATTTATTGTAGCCTCTAGAACCACCCTTCACTCCGCTACTCGCTCCACTAGAATTTCCAGATCTACCTAATGACCCCATAGCTTGTCCCATGCTCCCTACTCTAGTACCTGCCATATTCATGATCCACAATAGTAAAAACGGTGCCACAACATAAAAAAGTGTAAGTACGATATCCAGTATTAAACGATTAGCACCCATGTTGTAAGTACTACCCAGCATAGTGGCATCTGGGTGCATCGAGACAAATAACTGGGCATCAAGGTAATCGGCAAAATTCCAGATTGTGGTAAAAAACTGGATGGCTAACATGATGAAAATCATTTGAATTGTAGAATCAATATCATAGTTAGACATGATCATGTAAATCAGTAACAACATATAGATCATCATTAACAGGACTGCCTGAACCATGGGGGCAGCCTGTTTTGCAATGAACATATTGGTGTAGAAATCGATGAGTTGACTACTGAATGTACTTGACGCTGCTGCACCTTTTGCGGCATTAAATACTTTGCTAGCAACACCTGTTTTTAATAATAAAGCCCCACCACCGATTGCAGCCAGGGCTGCAGCACCTTTCTCGCCCGCCTGTGCTGATGAATCTGTTCTGGTATCGACAAAATCGTTGGCACCAAAAAGACCTCCCTTGTCAGCAGAGAACGAAGGTGGGTCTTGTGCAACATAATTGTTGATCACCATGTCTTCAAGTTGTTCATCGGTAAATGTGTACCTTGCCGCTGCATTACCGACAGCAGTAAAAGCATTCGTAGACAGCCTGATAACTTTTTGAGTGAGAGTTTCATTCGGCAATGATGGTGTGTAAGCCATGTAATCTTTGGAAGCTTCAATCGATTTTAAAAGTTTACCTTTTAGACCCCGTGCTCCATCCTCCCACCATTCATCACAGTACGGTTTACCGTAGAGTGGTTTATTCGGGTCTGGATTATTGATTAATTCATCCGGGTAAAAGTCTCGCGTCTGGTTAACAGGCCAGTTATATACGCCACTTCTGGCTTGAAAACCGCAGCCCCCAAAGAAATTATTGCAAAGCCTTTTATCATGTTCTTTGTAAAAGCCCGATGTTTCCAGATAGTAGTGTGAACCGATAAACATCCAGTCATCGTGCTCAGGGCTCCTGACTCCACCAGTATCAACATTTCTGGATATTAAGAAATTAGGCCATGTTTGCCTGGCTACATGATTATAATGCTGTCCACCTCTCATGGCTTCTGTGTATTTTGATTTGGATGGTAAGTAACATTCGTTTGCAAAACGCATGTACTCTCGGCGTAAACCCTGATCTTTAATCGTCAGGTTACGTAACTGCATATCCAGACCTTTAATATCTTCAAAACAGGTAAAGGATGTTGATATAGCGGCATTAACACCTGAACCAACGGACAATGTTAACCACCATAGTACTGGTATCGATACATTATTAATGGCCGCTAAATGTGCATCATAAGTTGACCCAGTATTATTCCCGACGACATTGGTAAATACATCAGTTCCTCCTACCTGGTTGGTACAGGCGACTCGATAACGCACTTCATTCAGATCAAGTTTTGAGGTTGGTACGACCGCTATCATAAAAACTGCCAGCATGGCCAAAGCATCAAAATTCACTCTTGACTGTGAGACTAAGGATGCCGCTTTATCATTCTGGGACTGTAAGGGCTCTTTCCAGTTTTTTATAATCATCAATATAAACGGGAATAGCAGTAATCCTGAGGCGCTGAATAAATCATACATCGATCCATAGATCGACCATCCAAACATGGTGGTGTAGATTTCTAATAAGGAACCGACATTCATTAAAACAGCCTCATCAGTATTGCCTAATTAATAACGAATAAAGCGAGATGTGAATGTTTTGAATCAAAAATAATTCCACTGCAAGTAGGATGAATAATGTTGATTTTCTGCTCATCTTTGCTCGCTCAATGGTGACTTCATCCCAATGCCGAGCATTACCCCAAAAAACAATAATGGATTGCCAATAGATAAATAACAGCAGGTAAAGCGTCCATCGAATGAATTGTGTCCAAAAGCCAAAAGAGCGTATTGATTCATTGACTCTTTTTAACTGATCTCCAGACATTGTCTCTACCATGAATAATCCCAGACTCGACATAATGAATAAAATAATTAGAACGCCAACGACAATAAAAAAACCTCGAATGGCACGTTTAGCCAAGGAGTTAGAAGAGGCATTATTAATATCTGAATTCATGCGACGGGTTTTCAATTGGTTGGAATGCTGCCATCTAGCAGCGTGGGTTCTTCAATGACAATACCGGTTTCTGCAGCAATACCACTGGACTGTCGGGCATTGTGTTGGTTGATAATGGATAGTGCTGTTGAATTGACCGTTGTGCGCTTCAACGCCAGAGTTTCATAGATTTCATTCACTAAAATATCAAAGTCCGGGAACGTTTTACTGCGTATATATTCTTCCGTTTTATCAGATATTTTGGCGGCTACGTTGTCTGGGTGATTAAGCCCCATTAATAACATTTGTCGAATTAGCGTTACTCGTTCATAGGCTTCATTGACGGCCATTTCACTGACCAATCGTTCCACAAAAACTAAGCGCTCACCGAGCGGCATAGCCCTTAAACCTTCTACCAGTCCATTTGAAATTGTAAGACTGGTAAACCGGTTAATCGCCTCAAAATCATAGGTATTTATCGCATCATCTAATGCGTTTCGTATTAACGGTTCTAAATCGGTAACGACTTGCCTTAGACCTTCACCCATAATCGATTCAGGCTCAGTATCTTCTTCTGTGGTTACTATCACCATATCACCCACTACATTCTGTATCCATATTCCTGCATCTGATGGACGTGACCAGATTTGTACGATAGGTTGTTGTGCCAGGACACCCACCGGTATCGCATCGGTCGAGACATCTCCTGTTCGACCTAACATGATGTTGTAACCTGCTATTACCAGGTCATGGTTTATCTGGATAGGACGTTGTACGGTGCCGTATTCATTGCCCCCTAACCATTCAATGGGTCCTGTTGGATCATCGGCAATATCATCTTTAGTATCTGCGATATTATCACCAGCTTCGGCCCCAATTTTCCATTTATTGGCAACCACCGCAGTCATAAAACCATCGTATGGATTTTTCCCCTGCCGCATCTCTACTTCCATTTGTTCACAGGTCTTGTAAGAAAAACGAAACAATTCAGCAGTTTCATCGAGGCTTTTCGTCACGATGTTATAAAGATTAGGGTTGATCTTTTGCATTAAATACCCAGGCAAACCAGCCACCGCTGCAGATATTGCGTTTTGCAGTTGCATAGGGATTTCTCTAACTCTCGTTTCTATTTGATTAATCATTTCAGCGACATTGTTTTGAAAATCAAATTCACCACAGGAATAACCAAAGCCTCCTTTAAATCGTGCAGTCACACGATGAGTCACAAAACCTGACCCTGGTGCAGGCACGAC
>Ga0209142_1000450_pt1 | contig 29438 bp, 25 predicted proteins | sample SaaInlV_120m_DNA_FD_184678 | JGI IMG/M metagenome (GOLD analysis project Ga0209142, IMG submission 184678) | Marine microbial communities from expanding oxygen minimum zones in the Saanich Inlet - Saanich Inlet SI074_LV_200m_DNA (SPAdes) (version 2) | ecosystem: Environmental > Aquatic > Marine... | reverse complement strand
AGTGAAGGTGCGACCGGATACCGTGATTGGGCGAGGAGAACTGGAGTCTGGCATGGAGTAGATTTTACTCCATTTGAATTTTAGGATAAATTTAGTTGAATTCTGAAGAGGGGCTCTGAACGGTTACAAATCCAATGGTAAATTGAAAAAATTTTATGGTTACTTGATTGGTGATCAAGTTAATGCTAATAGATTGACTGGCTATACACGCTTTCCAAGTGGGCGAGGTTGGTTCAGTACTACAGGAGTGGTTGAGCACTCCTCTAATGAAAGATTAGGAGAGCTTTATTCTGAAATACTCTTTTACGATGATGTTGTTGATAAGGCAAAAAAGCGACTTAATGTCTATAAGGATCGCATAAATCTTTCTTTATCCTAGGTTCCTTTATGAAACTTAATTGGATGTAGTAATGCATAGGTATCCTATGCAAATACAAGATTTTAAAAACCAATGGCTCATTCGACAATAAAATCTCTGGAAAAGCATCTACCAGATGGACTGGTGGTCAACCGCGCCTGGCTATTAGACCGAGGCTTCAAACGGCCTCTGGTCGACTACTATCTACGCTCCGGTGCGTTGGTCTCGGTTGCCCGTGGGGCCTATCGCCGTCCCGGCCCACCACTGAAGTGGGAGCATATTGTCTACTCTTTACAAGAGTTGGGCTATGATATTCATGTGGGGGGACGTTCTGCACTGGAGCTACAGGGCTTTGCCCATTACCTCTCAATGCAAGGTGTGAAACTGATAGAGCTTTACGGGGTGGATAAACTACCGGGGTGGGTGAGTCAGCTGGAAGCGCCATATCAGTTTATCCTGTGCAAGCCCCGACTGTTTGATGAGCCTACCCCCGAGGCGGTGACCACTAAGCCTTTTGGGCACTGGGATTGGCTGCTACGCTATGCTACGCCTGAGCTGGCGTTGTTGGAGTTGGTTGCTGAGATCAAGCAGGATGCCGATTTTGAGCGGGTGGACAAGCTGTTTGATTCTGCCGTCTCACTACGTCCACAGCTGATCATGGATCTACTGAAGGCGTGTAAATCAGTGAAGGCGAAACGGCTGTTTCTCTGGTTTGCGGATCGTCATCGCTTTGCCTGGTTTGAGCATCTTGAGGTTGATGCGGTTGATTTAGGTAGCGGTAAACGGGTGATTGTGAAGGGTGGTAGCTTCAATAAGAGGTACCAGATAACGGTACCGAGGGCGTTGGCGAGTGAGAGAGCGGATGGATTTGAACAACCCTTTCTATAAACAGGTCCGTTTACTGGTTCAGATTCTTCCCATGGTTGGGCGGCAGAGCTGTTTTGCCCTGAAGGGGGGAACGGCCATTAACCTGTTTGTGCGTGACATGCCCCGCTTGTCGGTTGATATTGATCTGGCTTACCTGCCAATGGCTGCGCGTGATGAGGCGCTTGCCGAGATTGATCATGGACTAAAAATAGTTGCGGCTGAGGTGATGAGGTGCTTGCCGGGGATCAAGGTGGCGGCCCAACCGAATCCACAAACGGGCACCTTGCTCAAGCTGAATATCTCCAGTTCGGATGCCATTGTGAAAGTTGAGGTTACCCCCGTACTGCGTGGGGCGGTCTACGCTGCTGAAGTTTGCACAGTACGCCCATCAGTGGAGGCGCGTTTTGGTTTTGCTGAAGTGCCGCTATTAAGCTTTAACGATCTGTATGCTGGTAAGGTGTGCGCAACGCTGGATCGGCAGCACCCTCGTGATCTCTATGATACGTTTTTGTTGCTGGATCATGAAGGTATCAACCGTGAGTTGATGGTTGCCTTCATTGTCTATCTGATGGGGCATAATCGACCTATGGCAGAGTTGCTGGCACCCAGAGCCAAGCCATTGGCTGCACTGTATGCATCCGAGTTTCAGGGTATGGCTGTTGATGAGGTGGGGGTTGAGGTGCTTGAGGCGACGTTACCTCGGTTGATAGAGGCAATACATGCCAATCTGACCGATGATGATCGAGCATTCTTGCTTGCCTTTAAGGAGGGAAGAGCTGACTGGGATTACTTGGTGCTGCCTCATATTAAACAGCTTCCATCTGTACGCTGGAAACTGCTGAATCTGGAAAAAATGGGCAAGAGTAAACGCATAGAAGCGATAGGCAATTTGGAAGCGGTACTGTGGAGAGGTTGATAAACAGGGGGCTGGTCCTTACCCCTCTAAATCATCTACAGTTACGCCTAGCACACTGGCAATGGCCTTCAGGCTTTTGAGTGCCCCGACACGCTTTTTATTTTCGATCTGTGAAAGGTACGCTTTACTGATCCCAGCCTGATTCGCGACTTCATCTTGGGTAAGCTCTCGATGTGTGCGCCAGGCTTTGATGGGCTGGGTGCCATCAAGAATGCTGTTTGCTACAGCCTCAGGTATGCGGAAGCCGTCATCGTGACTGCGGAATTCTTCAAGGTCTGCGATATCATCAAGCTCTTCCAGAGAGGGGGCAATTTTTTCAAAGAGTGACATGGGAATGATGGCGTATTCACGCTTTCCATTTTGCTCGATAAACTGGATATTGTTCATTGGTAGGCATCTCCGCGTGGCTTGATCTTTAATACTTCAATAGTGAGTACATCATCACGCAGGCTGTATATCACTCTCCAGTCACCAACTCGCATACGGTAATCTTCACAGCCCGTTAGTTGAATTACATTATTGTTGGGGTGGTACGGGTCTTCAGCCAGTTTTTCGATCTTGCTGCGGATGGTCTGCATGGTGTTGCGGGGCATCTTCCTCATTGCCTTGAGTGACTTCCTGCTGTATTCAATTTTGAACATGTTTTTATGTTAGCAAAATGCTAACAAAAGTAAAGTGTTCGATTTGCTTTGGCTATGTCTATCAGGGATGTCTGGAATACTCACAGCCCCAAATATTTTTACTGAATAACTCTTCGCATTCCGCCTCTTTCTCTCTCTGCTATATCTGTGAGCTGTTCTCTTTGAGTTAAAGGCACATTATCTAGCTCCATAATAGCTTCAGTATATCCCTCAGTCGCCTCAAGCAAATCAGCAATGATGTTTTTAGTTTGTCTATCAGAGAGGCTAAATTGGCTCCCTAGGTATAGAAAATACTCACTGTGAGTTTTGTGATTGGTTGGATCAAACGGGATGGCAGAGAGAATATTGTGTCGTGGCCATGCTCTCATCGGAGCTGGATCGTAGATTGGGGAGAGTTCACACCCATTGAGGTTGCCAATCAGCGACAGATTTTCGAGGTGTAAATCTCCATTGCCTGTGAGTAACGCCATGATGATTCTCTTGTACGTCTCTCTTTTTGTCTCTGGAGCCAGCTCTACAACAGTAGATAATTGATCAAAGATCTCCCCCAGCTCTTCTAATAAAATATCTCCGGTCTCTCTGAAGTTGTGATCACCTGAAGCAATAATAGAAAATAGAGACTCCATTGGAACCGGTTTTTTATTGGACCTGTCGAAACGCTCTACTGCGAGGAATTTTAATGCTCCATCATCATAGCGATTAAATGTAGGAACATTTTTAAACCCGGCATCATCGTGAAGCTTTAAGCATAGAGCCTCAAGATCGAGTAGCCCCCTGTATTCTGGGGGTTCAATCTTAAGGATGACATCCCATGCTCCCTTTGTCTCTGGACGGAAGAGAACAAGCTCTCTGTCCTGTTCTAATTTCTCTTTATCGATAGCAACCAGGATTTTTGAGATCATGCCGCCAACGGTAGGGGTTGGCCCCAGCACCAGATCAACTTCACTTGGGTCAAACTCTATCTCTTGGTCAAGTACCTCGCGCTTGGCCATTTTCCAAATCTGGCTTTTGTTTGCTGGAGTGCCGGAACGTGTTTTTCCGGCGTTCTGGTACCAATGATCGGCAGCCAGGTCATCCTGAAATACGTCAATATGCCCGACCCCTCCATGACCGCCGAGGAGCATCAGTTTCCACTCTGTTTCGATATTTTGTGGAGGCTCTCGCCCCATCTCTTGACGAAGAATATTGAGGTACTGTTTCCTCTGCAGGTTGCGAGGGTTTTTCCCTGGGACTAGAGAGATCAAACGTGGGAATAGTGGCACACGTTCACTGACTGGATAATGAACACTTTTTTCATCCCATAGTTGTTGGTCACCAAGAAGTGACAGGCCCGCTAGTTCTGATTGATGGTAATGATCGGTGTAAGTGAAGACAATCTGTTGCTCGCCAAGAACCAAGTCTCCCATCTTTTGAGGGGTTCCTGTAATTCTTGTCCAGATTACAGCATGGAGGTTCTTAGCCATAATGCACTCAATCCATGCTCGGTTTTTTCAGATTAAACAGAGTGCCGCGCTGCACAGCTTCTTTCCCCTTTTTCATGGTTTCACGGGCTGTAAGAGTCAACTCCATATCCAGTACTTCAGCCATTGCTTGAAGTGTTGATGCTGAGATCTCTCCCTTCTTTTTGGCGCGACTCAAGTTCTCTGGAGTGATGCCCACTCTTTTGGCAAGCTCACGTTGTGATATGCCATTATCCTTTGCGCTATCGGTGACCTTAATAATGAGTGCTTGGACTGATTTCATTGATATTTATATTAATATATGGCTTACTTCGGTCTTGATTATGCATTATGTTGATATATATATCAATCGTTCGTAACCCTAGCAGAAGGAGCAGGTCGTGTCTGAATACCAGTTCGTAGAGCGCCCACTCATGACTCAGCTGGAGTCGATGGGGTGGATGGTGATCGACCAAGGGCGTGGTATCCCGCAAGACCCCACCAAGAGTAAGCGCACGGATTTCCGGCAGTGGTTGTTGAAAGAGTCTTTTTTCAACGCCGTCCGCGATATCAATAGAACAGAGGGTGGTGAGACTTGGTTGACTGATGCACAGCTGGAACAGCTACATGAAGACTTTCTCGACTTCGGCACCCAGAAGCTGCTGCAGGCCAATGAAGAGTGTCTGAGCCGACTGTTTAAGTGGCAGGTTGATGAGAACTCAGTGACTGGTGAGGTGGACCCGGTTGTAAAGATTATCGATTTTGAACAGTGGGAGGCGAATGTGTTTGTCGCAATCAACCAGTTCCGTATCGATACACCGGGCGGTGTAAAAGAGTTTATTATTCCCGATCTGGTGCTGTTTGTGAATGGCCTTCCGCTGGTTGTGATTGAGTGTAAAGAGGCCAATGGTTACGCCTCTGACCCGATGTATGATGCGATAGAGCAGCTGCGCCGTTATGCAGATCTGCGTGAGGATGCAACCTCTGTTTTGAAAGAGGGAGAGCAGCGCCTGTTCTGGAGCAATCAGCTATTGGTCGCCTTGCATGATGAGGATGCTCGGTATGGAACCATCAGCTCGGATGAGAAATATTATTACCAGTGGAAAAGTATCTACCCAGATGAGGTCCCCTATGTCGATACGGTGATCGGTCTGCATCGACCGCAAGAGCAGTTGGTTCAAGGGATGCTTCACCCGCATAGGCTGTTGGATATGGTGCGTAGCTTTACCCTGTTTATGGATAAAGGGGATCAGCGGGTGAAGGTGGTCTGTCGCTATCAGCAGTACCGCGCGGTGAACCGGGTGATTGAGCGGATTCGCACAGGGGGGAGCAGTCTGGAGCGTTCGGGGGTGGTCTGGCATACCCAAGGGAGTGGAAAATCACTGACGATGGTTTTTCTGGTGCGCAAGATGCGCCGTGATGATGCGTTGAGGGCGTATAAGGTGGTCGTGGTGAATGACCGCAAAGATCTGGAGCGGCAGTTGACGGAGACGGTGGCCCTGACGGGTGAGAAGCCGATTGTGATTCAGAGTTCAGATGAGCTGAAACAGAAGCTGTTGAAGGATAGCTCTACCCTCAATATGGTGATGCTGCATAAGTTTCGTGAGGCCAATGAGAGTGCTGTGCCTCTCTATCTTCGCAAGGCGATGGATCAGGGGGCTGCCAATGAGGCGAGTGCCAACTACCGCAAGGTTGCAGAGCCGGTGCTGTTTGATGCTTTTGGAGTGGTGAACCCTGCAGAGGAGGTGCTGGTGTTGATTGATGAGGCGCACAGAACACAGCGTACGGGGAGTGATCGCGCCAGCCTTTCGGATAACCTGTTTGATGCCTTTCCCAATGCGACCCGAGTGGCCTTTACTGGTACGCCACTGATCGCCAAGCACCACAGTGATCCGACTTGGAAGCGCTTTGGGGTGGATGCTGGCTCGGCCTATATTGATCAATATCGGCTACAGGATGCAGTAGATGATGGGGCTACATTGCAGATTCTGTATGAAGGGAAGACTGCAGAGGTGGCGATACAGGGGCGCTCTGGTTTTGATCGGAAATTTGAGGATCTGTTTCGAGATCGTAGCGCAGAGGAGCTGCTTGCGATTCGCAAGAAGTATGGCGCAGCGGGTGATGTGTTGGAGGCAGAAGAGCGCATTCAAGAGGTCGCAGATGATCTGGTGCACCACTATGTGGCGAATATTCTCCCCGCTGGGTTTAAGGCGCAGGTGGTTTGCTCCTCCAAAAATGCGGCGATCCATTATCAGACCTATATCCGTTCTGCCATTGAGAGGTTGATTCAGGAGGAGGTGGAGAAGGGAGGGGAACAAGATGATGCGCTATTAACGCAGTTGAGGTTCATTAAAACGGCGGTTGTGATCTCTTCTGATGGCACCAATGAGGATGCCAACTTCGTGCAGGCGCGAAAGGAGGCGAAAGCGCTCAGTGCTGTTATAAGTTTTAAGAAGCCGTTTGACTATGATGATCCAAACAGTGGGGTCGCATTTCTGATTGTCTGTGACATGTTGCTTACTGGGTTTGATGCACCGATTGAGCAGGTGATGTATCTGGATAAGAGGATTAAGGAGCACAATCTTCTGCAGACGATCGCTCGGGTGAACCGAACCTATACCGACAAGACGCGCGGCTATATTGTCGATTATATCGGTCTCGCCAACCATCTGCGTGATGCCCTGTCGCTATACTCAGGAGAGGATCAACAGGCGTTGCTGGAAGGGTTAAAGAGTGTCGAGTCGGAGATGCCGGTGCTGGAGAGCCGTTATCGTCGTCTGCTCCAGCTGTTTGAAGAGAAGGGGGTGGTGCAGATTGAGGATTTTGTGCAGCAGCGGGCGCTGGATGATCAGCAGCGTTATCAACTGCTGGAGTCTGCGGTACGGTTGCTGGAGGATGTAAAAATCAGGGACAGCTTTACGGTCTATCTGAAGAAGCTGATGGAGAGTATGGATATTGTGCTGCCGAATGCGATGGCCCAGCCCTATAAAATCCCCATGTATCAGTTCGCCCATATTCAGGCCAAGGCCAAGGAGCGTTATAAGGATGGCTCGATCAGTTTTGCCGGGGTGGGGGAGAAGGTACGCAAGCTGATTAATGAGCACTTGGTCGCGCTGGGTATCGACCCCCGTATCCCACCCACTGAGCTGTTCTCGAATCAATTTATTGTTCAGCTCAAGCAGGAGAAGAGTAGCCGTGCACAGGCGAGTGAGATGGAGCACGCCATTCGTAAACACTGCAAGGTGAATTGGGAGCGTGACCCAGTTCAGTTTAAGCGCTTCAGTGAGAAGCTGGAGGTTGTGCTGAAGAAGTACCATGATGACTGGGAGCAGATGGTGCTGCTGCTGGAAGAGCTGCGTGATGAGATCCAGTCAGGGGAGCGGGAGGGGAGTGACCCCTTTACCGATCTGATTTTGTCGATTGCATGGCGTGGTGACGGCTCAGAGGTGATGATCCGTAAGATCCAGCCGATCACAGCAGAGGTGATGGATCTGCTGGCCAATACCATAGGGGGGCTGAATTTCTGGGAGCGAACGGAGCTGGTAGATGAGCTGGCTGCAGAGCTGGATGATCTGTTTGTGGTGTCGGGTATTCCTGAGTTGGTTCAGCACTCGGAGATGCTGGTGACTGAGGTGATTGCTTTGGCCAAGCGGCGTGAGCAGGATGTTCTGGGGCGTTAACGGATGCCAAGTTATCGAGATATCAATTATGAGCTGAAGAAGAGCGCTCGTAAAACCACCAGTATCTACATTGAGCGGGATGGCACCATCAGCGTGTTAGCGCCTGAACCCTATGAGTTGGGTAAGGTGGAGGAGATACTGGAGGCGAAGCGTAGCTGGATCTATCGTAATCTGGCCGAGTGGGAGGACCTAAACAGAACAGGTGTAGTGCGTGAATTTGTGAATGGGGAGGGGTTTCCCTATCTGGGCTCCACCTATCGGCTGCAAATTGTGGATCAGGCGAGCCAAGATTTGTTGTTGAAGGGGGGGATGTTTAGGCTGCGGCGTTCAGCCTTGCCAGAAGCCAGAGCGCAGTTTGTGGCATTCTATCGAGAAAAGGCCAAACTACGCCTTCCTGTGTTGATGGCGGAGTATGCGGGTAAGGTGGGGGTCGAGCCAGCAGCTATACGGGTGCAGGAGCTGAAGAGCCGTTGGGCATCGTGTTCTGCAGATGGAACCCTCAACTTTCACTGGCGTTGCATGATGGCACCGCTCTCTTCGTTAGTGTATATCGTGGTGCATGAGTTGGTCCATCTTAGGCACCCTAACCACACCCCTGAATTTTGGCATACCGTTGAGAAGGTTCTGCCCGAATATCAGCTGGCGAAGGGGTGGTTACGGTTGCATGGTGCGGGGCTTGGACTGTGAAGGGTGGATTGATGCATGTAATAGAGGAGCAGGTTGCCGGTATTGTGAATCGGGTGACTTACCATAATGAGGAGAGTGGCTGGTCGGTGTTGCGTCTCAGCCCATTCAATAGCCCAGAGAGTCAGGTCACGGTTACGGTGCATCAGACCAAGGTGTTTGCAGGTGCCACTATGGAGTTTTCTGGGAAGTGGACCGATCACCCCAAATTTGGTCGGCAGTTCAAGGCAGATAAGGCGACAGAAAAGAAGCCAGCCACCGCAGCTGCCCTTGAGAAATACTTGGGGTCAGGGCTGATTAAAGGGGTTGGTCCCAAGACCGCCAAGAGAATCGTCAAACATTTTGCTGCAGATACCCTCGCTGTATTTGAGGCGGAGATTGAGCGCTTGGTTGAAGTGCCTGGTATTGCTACCAAGAAACTGAAAACTATCGAGAAGGCGTGGAGTGAGCACAAGGCGATCCGAGAGGTGATGATGTTTCTGCAGGGGCATGGAATCTCTACCCTGTTCGCAGTACGCATCTATAAAGAGTATGGCGACCGTGCCATTGAACAGGTCAGAGAAGACCCTTATCGGCTGGCCTTGGACTTTTTCGGTATCGGCTTCTTCTCTGCCGACAAGGTGGCACTCTCAATCGGGTTGGCAAAGGATAGCCCGCAACGGATTATTGCAGCCATCCGCCATCTGTTGGCCGCCAGTCGAGAGCAGGGACACTGTTACCTGACAGCCGCGCAGATTCAGCAGCAGGTTGATGAGCTGCTGGAGATGGATTTAGGGCCGTTGTTAGATCACTACCTACAACGGATGGAGCAAGAGAACCACCTGCGTCTGCGTACTCTTGTTGATCCATTGTCGGCTGAAAAAACACCACAGCTTTGTTACTACTCCAAGAGTCTCTACTATGATGAGGAGACCGTAGCCCACAAGATCGGTGAAATGAGCTTTCCGGTTGAGGTGGATGGTCAGCGTGTCTCTCGCTGGATTGAGAGCTATTGTCAGGCTAAATCTATCAACCTCAGTAGTGAGCAGGCCCGTGCAGTAGTGGGCGTGGTGCAGCAGCAGTTTTCAATCCTCACTGGGGGGCCGGGGTGTGGCAAGACCACCACCACGCTGGTGATTGTGCGTCTGTTAGAGGCGATGAAGCTGCGTGTACTGCTTGCTGCCCCAACGGGGCGTGCGGCGCAGAGAATGGGAGAGGTGATCGGTCGAGAGTCGAAGACCTTGCATCGGCTGTTGGAGTGGAAGATGGGGCAGTTCAATAAGTGTGAAGAGGAGCCTCTCAAGGCGGATTTCCTGATTATTGATGAGTGCTCTATGCTCGATATCAGTATGAGTGCATCGCTGCTTAAGGCGGTGCCACATGACTGTCAGCTGCTCTTTATTGGTGATCCCGATCAGCTCCCCTCTGTTGGAGCTGGCAATGTACTGCGTGACATTATCGATGCCTCGGTTGTGCCTGTGTTTCGTTTGACTGAGGTGTTTCGTCAGGCGCAGGCATCGCTGATTATCCGTTCAGCCCACCAAATCAACCGGGGTGAGGTCCCCTTTATCACCTCACCATTTAAAAAACCAGAGAGCTGGAGGGAGGAGGACTGCCTCTTTATCGACTCTGATGAGGCAACCCAAGATCAGTTGCGTTTTGTCTCGCGGGTGAAACAGAACCTCGGCTGGCAACAAGATCAGTTAGAGGCACTTTCAGCGTGTAGCCCCTTTACCTTCCGCGTAGAGGAGCCGCTCACCCCCTATCAGGCTGAATTTGAGATCCCCAAAAAATTCCAACATGTGAACCTGCAAGAGGTGGCAGCAGCCTATGGTGAGGTTGATGAGCTGAAGTCTGTGCTGAAAAAGATACACCCGTGGTCTTCACTCCATTATGGACTCTCTGCGGTTGATGTCGTGGTCAAACTCTACCAGCAGTGGATACCAAAATATCAGGGTGAGGGGGGGGAGATTCAGATCCTTTCACCGATGACTAGAGGCACACTCGGCACCAGTAATCTCAACCGGGTGATCCAGCAGGCTATCAATCCGCCCGCTACCGGCAAACCACAAATCAAAGTGGGGGAGAGAATTTTCCGGGTGGGGGATCGAGTGATCCACCGTCGCAACAATTATGAGTTAGAGGTCTTTAACGGAGATATTGGCAACATTAAACAGATCAATAGTGAAAATCTCACCATGACGATCTCCTTCCTTCCCGATCATCGTGAAGTGGAGTACCTGAAGGAGGATATTGTGGAGCTTGATCTTGCTTATGCCATCACCATTCATAAGTCACAGGGCAGTGAGTTTTCTGCTGTGATTATTCCGGTACTCACCCAGCACTTTAAAATGCTCTACCGTAACCTGGTCTATACAGGGCTGACCCGCGCCAGGAAGCTGGCAATTTTTGTCGGTAGCCGTAGAGCCATGGCGATGGCGGTTCAGCAGCAGGATACGCTACAGCGCCAGACGGCACTGCAGCAGTTGTTGTCTGAGAGTTCTTCTTAAAATAGATTGTTACATGATTTTTCTAAGGTTATTTCTAAGTCTATTTCTAGGGGTTGGATAAGGGGCTGTTTACTGGGTTGAGGTGGGTATCTGCATTTCGATCTTTGCCTTCCACGCCTCAGGTCCGCTTTTGTGTACCGAGTCTCCTTGGCTATCGACGGCTACCGTGACGGGCATATTCTCCACCTCAAACTCGTAGATGGCCTCCATCCCTAGCTCTTCAAAGGCGAGTACGCGTGATTTTTTAATCGCCTTGGAGACCAGATAGGCGGCTCCACCCACCGCAATCAGGTAGACCGACCGGTGCTTTTTGATCGATGCGATGGTGGCAGGGCCGCGCTCTGCTTTGCCTACCATGCCGATCAGTCCAGTCTTCTCCAGCATCATATCGGTGAAGCCATCCATCCGCGTGGAGGTGGTGGGGCCAGCGGGTCCTACCGCTTCATCTTTAATTGGATCAACAGGTCCCACGTAATAGATCATCCTGTTTGTGAGGTCTACACTCTCTGGAAGCCCTTGGCCTGAGGCGAAAAGATCGGCGATACGTTTGTGTGCAGCATCACGTCCGGTGAGCAGTTTTCCACTCAATAAGAGTGTATCGCCCGGTTTCCACTGTTGTGTCTGCTCTGGAGTGAGGTTGTCGAGGTCGACATGGATGGCATCGGCGGCGGGGGTCCACTCAATATCGGGCCAGCTATCCATCGGTGGTGGAGTCAGTGTTGCAGGACCAGAGCCATCCAGTGTGAAGTGAAGGTGACGGGTGGCGGCACAGTTGGGAATAATCGCCACCGGGAGAGAGGCAGCGTGGGTGGGGTACTCATTGATCTTTACATCCAGTACGGTGGTCAGTCCCCCCAACCCCTGTGCGCCAATCCCCAGCGCATTAACCCGCTCCATAATCTCCAATCGCAACTCTTCTGCACGATTTTGTGGGCCGCGCTCTCGTAGCTGTTGAATATCGATGGGGTCCATCAATGACTCTTTCGCCATCAACATCGCCTTCTCAGCGGTGCCGCCAATGCCAATTCCCAATATGCCGGGAGGACACCAACCGGCCCCCATTGAGGGGAGCTGCTCGACCACCCAGTCGGCGACGTTGGCGCTGGGGCTGAGGTTGGCAAATTTTGATTTGTTCTCGGAGCCGCCCCCCTTGGCGGCAACGGTGATCTCTACGCTATCTCCGGGGACCACCTCGGTGTGAACAATGGCAGGGGTGTTATCTTTGGTGTTTTGACGTGCACCAGCGGGGTCAGCCAGTACCGAGGCACGTAGGGTGTTGTCGGGGTGCAGATAGGCGCGGCGTACCCCCTCATTCACCATCTCTTGAATAGAGAGTTCACAGTCCCACTGTACATTCATGCCGATCTTGAGGAAGGCGACCACAATGCCGGTGTCCTGACAGATCGGACGTTTGCCGAGTGCAGACATGCGTGAATTCATTAAGATCTGAGCAATCGCATCCTTGGCGGAGGGAGACTCCTCTCTCTCCCAAGCCTCTCCCATCGACTGGATAAAGTCAGCAGGGTGGTAGTAGGAGATATACTGCAGAGCATCGGCGACGCTGGAGATAAAATCTTCTTGTTGGATGGTGGTGTTGCTCATATTCAGTCCATGGTTCATTATTGAGTGAAATAAAGGGATCACTGGGGGATCTGTACTCCCAGAATCATATCAATAATTCAGAGGATACGATGCGCGTTTTATCTCTAATCTATGGGCTGTTGGCCCTGTTGTCTCTCTCTACAGTCTCTGCGGAAATCCGAGATCCAGGAGAACACTTTTTTGAGTCCACCTTTGGTGACTATTCGGAGGAGCTAGAGATAGCCCGTGAAGAGGGTAAAAAAGGGATCTTCCTCTTTTTTGAGGAGGATGACTGCCCCTTCTGTGCGCGGATGAAGGGGACCATTCTGAATCAGAGTGCCGTTCAAGTGTTCTACCGTGAGCACTTTAAGAATTACCGTATCAACATTAAGGGGGAGGTAGAGATTGTCGATTTTGCAGGGGAGGCGATGTTGGAGAAGGTATTTGCGGAGAAGAGGAACAAGGTACGGGCTACTCCGTTGATGGCCTTCTATAACCTTGATGGTCAGATGGTAGTGCGCTACACCGGTGCCGCCTCCAGCATCAAAGAGTTTCTGATGTTGGGGCAGTATATGCTGGATAAGGGGTATCTAAAGCAATCTTTCTCTCGATATAAGCGCCTGCAGAGAAAGAAAAATCGATGAAAAATCTATGGGTTGTTGCAGTTATCTTGAGTAGTTTGTCAGTAGAGGCTGTGCCGATTCCTGAACCATTAAGCCTAAAACAGGCGTTGAGCTTCGCAACCGAACCACACCCTGATCAGCAGATGGCTCTGGCACAACAACGTGCAGCAGAGGCCCGTTTGGGGGTGGCTGAGCGGGGGCAGGCGATGACGGTAGATTTGAGTGGCCGCATCCGCTGGAAAACCTTACAGCAACAGCCCGAGCAGCGCTTGGGGGACCACCTCTTGAGTATAACTGCACGCAAGCCACTTTATGACTTTGGGCGCAGTGAACTGGCAGAGCAGATCGCCCAAGGGGAGGTGACGCAGCAGCAGTGGGGGGTTGTTGATGCACCGGAGCAGAAGAAGCTGGAGATTATGGAGCACTTCTTTGCGGTGTTGCTGGCTGATCTGCAGCGTACGGTAGAGGATGAGGCGATGACCATCGCCTACCTACGCCATAAGAAGAGGTTGGACAGAGAGCTTACCGGAGACTACTCTGAGTTGGATCTACTACAGGGGGAGTCAAAATTTCAGGATGCGCGGGTCAAGCAGAAACAGGCTGAGATGGCGCAGCGTCTCACCCGTATTCAGCTGGCAGAGGCGATGAACCGCCCCGGTGAGATCCCCTCTACATTGGAGACACCAGAAATCACCCCAGAGCAGATTGTAAAAACCCTGGAGGCGGTAGAGCTGCTACAGCAGCAGGCGCTTGTGGGTAATCGGCAGTTGATGCGCAGTGCCAAGCAGGTGCAGATTGCAGAACGTCAGGTTAAACAGGCCAGATTGGGTACGGCACCGGAGCTGGATGCAGCCTTTGAGGTGTTGGAAAATAGCCGAGTCACCAGTTCTAAAGATCGCTGGCGTGCCTCCCTGTTGCTGGAGGTGCCGCTGTTGGATGGCGGAGTAAATGGCGAGCAGGTCGCGGTAGCGCGTGAGGCGCTGCATATCGCCCGTGCACAATATGAGTTGTTGAAACGTAAGCTCAGTCAACAGGTTGAGCAGTACCATCTGCAGCTGAAGGTGCTGGATATGCAGTGGCAGGCCGATCAAGTGGCTGCAGAGTATCGAGAAATTGAGTTGGAGCGTAATCGAGCCCTGTATGAGCAGGAGCAGCGGTCAAATTTGGGTGATGCACTGGTGGGGATATCCCAGTCTCATCGGCGTAGTGCAGAGAGCCGTTTTCAAGCGCTGCTGGTGCGTGCTCGACTGGATCAGTTAACAGGAAAGGAGATTGTGATTCATGAGTAAGAAAATCTGGGGCGTACTTGCTCTGCTGTGGGTCAGTCCGCTGTTGTTGGCAGAAGAATCGGTAAGAGAGATTGAGCTGAGTGTGCCGCTCTCTGGAGTGGTGCAGCAGGTGCTGGTGGAGCAGGGGCAGTCGGTCAAAAAGGGAGAGCTGTTACTGAAACTTGACCCGCGCCGCTATCAGATTCGTCTCAACTATGCCGAGGCAGCACTGCAAGAGGTAGAGGTGGAGAGAGAAGATGCTGAGCTGGAGCTGACTCAACAGCTAGAGCTGTTTGAGCGTATGGTAACCACCGAGAGTGACTTGAAGCAGGCCAAGCGTGTGATGGCAAAAGTGCACTCAAAAATTGCACAGCGTAAGGCGTTACGTGATGAAGCGGCCTTGAATCTGGAGCAGACGCACCTCAAGGCTCCGGTGGATGGGGTGGTGTTGAAGCGTTATGCAGAGCCGGGGGAGGTGGTCTCTGCTCATCAGTATCCATCGACTCTACTGCTTATTGGAGTGAAATAGTGTTGTGTAAACGCTGCATCGTTTCCGGTCGGGTACAGGGGGTCTATTACCGTGGCTCCACCCAAAAAGTGGCGCAAAAGCTCGGCGTAACGGGTTCAGCCATCAACCGATCGGATGGAACTGTTGAGGTGGTTGCCTGTGGTGAAGAGGATGCAGTCAACCAGCTGGAGCAGTGGTTGTGGCAAGGTTCTGACTGGGCCAATGTCTCCCATGTCGAGTGCGAAGTGCTACAGATTCAACCAACAACAGGCTTTATCACTCGGCAGAATCGCTGCTCTCTTTGCTCCAAAAGAGGTAGCTACTTCCCAGTAGCGCCGTTGCCAAACTGATATCTACAGTGGCAACCCCAATCAAATAGTTGAAATCACCGTGAGCCTGCTTAGAGAGTAGTGATCCCAAGGTGATCATCAGTAGCAGAAAGAGGATGAACCGGGGACGGAAGAATTGCCACAGCTTAGGTTGTTCTAATTGGTTGATTCGATTTATGTTTCGTGAGCAACTTTTGCTGAAGAGGTACTTGGCCTTGAGTGCCCCGATCAGTAAACCACAGAGAATACTCCACTGGATGGCGCTGCTGCTAGGTTGGAGTAGGGCGGCCTCCTGCAGTAGAGCGTTGGCCTTGAGCGCAAGAACAAAGCCGCCAATATACCAAGTAAGTGCAGCGGCGATTTGGAGTTGTTTGTGGCTGCTGTTAAGCACCTCGAAAAAGTCCCGCACGGAAAACTACAGTGTAGGTTTGTGAGGATTTGAGTACGGAGTTGACACCGCTATCGCGAGAAAAGCGCATTTTTTAGAGAAGCCATTGAACATGTTGGGGTGTTGTTTCTTCTTATTATGCTTACTATTTAGCAGCCAATCAATAGCGGGTGTTAACGCTCAGCAATTCTCATTATGGCACTGCTTTTGGCTCCTTCCCCATTGAGGGGGAAGGTTGGGACGGGGGTGGAATGTATAATCAGATGCTTAACCCACACCCTAGCCCTCCCCCTGACAGGAGGAGGGGACTTAAAGGCCATAATGACAATTGCTGGTTAACGCTGGTGGGTATCTACTGCTTGGTTGATAGTAATAGCTATTATTGTAGGTGTATTAATGTTAAAAAAGACTCTTCATCACTTCACTTCATCACTTTTTACTTGGGGCAATCCGCAATGGGTAATGAATAATGACTGAACTACTGAGTGCAATCCTGTTGATTATGCTGATCTCCCGCTTGACGGAGTCTCAGCTCAAAGTGCCTTTCACATTGGCCCTGATTCTGATCTCGTACCTATTGAGTCACTTGATGCCTGAGCTGTTTCGAGGCTTGGCAAATAACTTTGATGAGATTCTCTTTATGATGTTGCCGGTGATTCTATTGCCCGATATTTTGCAGATGTCCTTTCGTCAACTGCGGGAAAATTTCTGGGAGCTGATCTATCTTTCGGTGTTTGCCGTTATTGCAGCAGTGCTCTTCTCATCACTGTTGGCCTATTGGTTGATGCCCAATATTCAGTGGAATTTAGGGATGTTGATAGCACTCTTTTCGATGTTGATGGCAACGGATGCTGAGCATGATCACGATAAACAGTACATCCATATCCACAATCAGTGATAAACCCCAGAAGCTGAAATGGCTGGAGTCTAGTTGATTCCAGCCATCGATTTTTTGTTGAGCAAGACGAGACTACATCATCGTTTTCCGCAGTAAAACGGAAGCTTCAGATCAAGTTGGTTCTGCTGTTTTTCATACTCCTTGATCTCCATGACGTAATGCCGTTCAAGCGACTCCAGTAGTTCTCGAAAAAAATAGATTAGCTGTGCCGCCATCTCTCCCTTCAGTTTAGGTGGGTCATAGAGCATGAGTGCAAGGATATGCTCTTGCCAGCTGTTCTCTGATGGTCTTGTCGATTGGTTTTCACTTCCACAACTCTCCTGCTGTGAATTCTCTTCTCTCATTTTCGTCTCCTCTGTCAGCGGATGGGCTGTATGGCGGGTGGTGTGGTGAATGCCTCCAGGTAGAGAGACTCATCCATCTGCGCCACCTCTTTCTCTGTTGCCAGATGTAGTAGCTCTGCGGCCATGGTGGTCAGTACCCGGTAGTTTCCAATGGCATGGTCACTGAGGGTCTGCATCAAACCCGCGGTCATCAGTGATGGATTCCCCGCTCTTTTCTGCAGTTGATTCAGTGTCTCCACCAGCTCCTCTCTTGAGGCATGCTCCAGTGTAAGGCGAGTACGGATTCGGCTCCCCAGTGGCAGCAGGTCATCTCGGCGCAGCTTCTCTGGAAAACGTCCATCACCGGCAAAAATGATGGTCAGCAGGGTACGGGAGTCAAACTCTTTGCTGGTGAGTAGACGTAGCTCGTTGAGGACCTGGGGGTGCATCTCTTGGGCCTCATCAATCAATAGTACCGGGCGCACCAGAGCCCCTTCCATATGGGACTGCCAGCGCTCTCGCAGTACCTTGAATCCTCCCCAGCGGTTGTGTGGACGTAGCTCTACCTCAAATAGGTCCCCCATCTCTCGATAGAAGTCTGCGAGGTTAGAGCTGGGATGGGAGAGCGCGCCCACCTTAAGATCGGGTATGGATTGGAGTCGTTGTGCCAGAATACGCAGGGTCACACTCTTGCCACTGCCGGGTTCACCCGTGATCAACGCAAACCCTCCCTCCAAAATTAGCCCTCTCTCAATACGGCTACAGAAGAGCTCTGTTCTGGGGGAGATAAAGAGCCCCTCGGTCGGTACCTCATTGATAAAGGGGTTCCACTTCAGTGAAAATAGTGCCATCTGTCTTCTATCCATTGCTCTTCTCCTTTTTACTCTTCTTTTCATTTGTGACGGTTGGGTTGAAAGGGAGGTAGGCCGGGGGGTGTCCTGTTGCGGCATGCTCCTCCAGTAGTTGACGCATCAATGGGGGGAGTGGATCTGCGGGGCTATGGTCTGTATTGCTCTGTGCATCAGGTGGATGGGAGCGAGCACGCCGCTCTCCATTGGCATTGGCTGACTTGTCCAGTGGGTAGAGCCAGCAGAGAAAGGATCCATTATGCGGGTCCACCAGTTGAATCTGGCTGAGATCCCAGCGTGCATAACGGATTGAGACCTTTTCCAGATGGTGGTAGCGGCCGGGAACCTCGAAGCGTTTGCCTGAAACGGTCAAGGTGCCATCACTACGCCGCTGCTTGCGGCTCTCACTCTTGCAGAAGTGCTGTTTGAGTTGCTCGGTTGTGGGAGAGTCACGTCTGATTTTGGTGTGAGTGGACTCCAATGAGTCGAGATAGCGCTCCATCGGGGTGCTTTTGATCTCTTGGTGGGTGGTACGGTGGTAATCTCCCTCGACCCAGGCTAGCGTGGCCTCGTTGAGAAACTCCAGGGTCATGTTTTCGACATTGCCCAGCATCGCCATCAGTCGTCCCTCCAGGGTAGCCCAGAAGCTCTCCTGTTTGGCATTCTGGTAGGGGGAGTATGGGAGCGTGGTCTCATGGATAATGCTCATCCGCATCAGCCCTTCACAAAACTCATCAGAGGTCATCGCGGCACCATTATCTGTCATCAATGCACGAGGCAGTCCACGCTTCTGAAAGGCCTGGCTCAATCCATGGGTCAGCATCTCGGTGGTCTCTCCCAGATACCACTGCAGGTGACAGATCAGGCGGGAGTGGTCATCGATAACTCCCAGCAGGATAGGGGTGACCCACTCCCCCTGAGGGGTGACAATCTTGAGGGACCCATGGTGAAAATCAAGATGCCAGAGGCTGAAGGCATAATCGGCCTCATAGCTGCGTACCTCAAGGTTTTCTAGCCGCTCTGCCGCCTGTTGTGCGCCTGCCGTCCTTCTTTTGGGTAGAGAGCGACGATGCAGACCGTGGGACTTCATGTAACGTCGTACCGTGCTGTATGAGGGGAGCTTTTCAAGAGTCGGCTGACCTTTGTTGTCCTCACTCTTGTAGATCGATAACAGGTTGTCGTAGTGGAGTTGTACGCTCCACTGGGGGTTCTCTCTGTGCTGTGTTTTGATCTTCTCCATCCAGATCACGGAGAGTGTACGACTTCTGCCTGCATCCTCTCGCCTGGAACGACCCAGTGCAGTGATAGGGGTGTCACTGTTGCGGGCAGCATAGTACCAACGGAACAGGGTAGATGCACTGAAGTAGAGGGGGGTACCCTGCAGCGGATGGTTCCAACACTTTTTTGCAAGTGCATGAATCTCTATGGAGAGCTCTCCCTTCTCTGGTGGGGCCGCCAGTAGCGGGCCAATAATGGCAAATCGCAGATGGGCCCACGGATCGGCAGCCGAGACTCTCTTCTGGGCGGCATGAGCCATGGCATTTGATGGGGGGTATTTCATTTTCTCACTACACTCCTTTTCTCTGTTTGAACAAGATGAAGAGAGTGTATGGGGCAATGATTGTGGTCAGGGTCGATCTTCTGCGGGAATCCTATGTGGCCTGCTCAATCTGCTCAATGATGAAGATTGAGATCTAAAAAGTGGCGTTGCTGCGTACAGGTGACTGGAGAGATATTCTTTAATAGCTGCTGCAGACGCTCAGACAATCCCCCTGTGAACCGCCCTAGTAACTCCCCTGGAAGCTCCTCTTTCTGGATGGCGACGGCATGAGTTCCCTGTGCCTTTTTCCAGAAAGGCATCTGTGTGAGCTGATGACACCAGAAGCGGCGCCAACGGGTGATTGTCTGCCGGGGGATATTGAACTCTCCACATAACAACAGGGCTCTTCGTGGTGTCAGACCATGTTTTAGCGCGCAGACCAGTACAATGATGAACCCAAGGTAGACCTTGCGACCTAGAAAGCGGACCGTCGGCGGGGTGACTCGCCTTCGACACCCATCTTGACTACAGCAGAAGCTAAAACGAAAGCTGTACTTATGCTTCAGTTGTGGCTCGGAGAGATTGACAAATGCACCTCGAGGCCTCCTCTCATAATTAGATACGTGTAAGGTTTCACCGCAGAAAATACAACCTTGTGATTGTGTCAGATCACTAATTTCCTGATCCAGATCGAATAGGGCATGGTAAAAAACTGGGTCTGAGTGAAGGTCATGGCACACTGTATGGGTCTCCTGTTTGTGTTCAAACTACAAGAGACCGCTTCTCTCTGGATCTTGCAAGATCTTTGAGAGAAGTGTCATTCAATTAATCATCTATCTTGATCAGAATAGCCCTGTTTTGAGGTAGATATTCTGCTCATGCACAGCAGCAGTGCTCTTCTCATCACTGTTGGCCTATTGGTTGATGCCCAATATTCAGTGGAATTTAGGGATGTTGATAGCACTCTTTTCGATGTTGATGGCAACGGATGCAATTACGGTTACCAGTGTCTTTCATCAGTTTAACCTGCCTGAGCGGTTGAAGATCTATGTGGAAGGGGAGAGTTTGCTGAACGATATTACAGCATTGATTCTCTTCTATTTTGTTGCGCTACCGCTAATGGGAGAAGGGATGGCGGGGGTGAACGGAATTGATCTGGTAATCCTTAAGGTGTTGGTGTTGTCAGTACTGGTTGGGAGTGGTGTTGCCGGGATTGGTTTTCTAGGGTTAAAGTTGATCCACGACCCCTTTGAGCAGGTTTTGATTATCTATCTGGTCAGTATTCTCTCCTTTGTCGTGGCAGAGCATCTTCATGTTGCGGGTATCCTCTCTATTCTTGCATCGATCCTCACCTTTCAGTATCTGGTTGATCGCGAAAGTCGATCCTGTAACCGTGCTGGAGCCAAACAGGTAGATGCCTTGGTGACTGATTCTCAGAGCTACTACAGCTCCATCCTAGAGGTGATGCGTGATATTCCGGCGATAACAGGAGAAGAGTTATGGGCATTCAAAAAAGAGGCCTACTATATTGGTCTGTTTGCCAATGCCGTGGTGTTTATCAGTATTGCCAACCTAGTTCATGTTGAACAAATTCTGCATTATAGTGAAGAGATTGTAATCGTATTCCTGATTACCACAGGGACGCGCCTGCTGTTTTCACAAGGGTTGCTACTGATCCGTGATGTGCCTCGGCGCTGGAGTACCGTCCTCACATTCTCTGGAATGAAAGGGGGGCTTGCAATCATCATGGCTCATTCGATACCAACAGACTTTGCATATTACTCCCTGTTTCAAGGGGTGGTTGTAGGTATTGTGATCCTCTCCACGTTTATCTATACCCTCATATTGATGGGATACCTTACCTGGCAGAAGCGAGCGTTCGATAATGATCGGCTCGATAAGGAGCAGTTATCGATTGACCAGATGACTCACACGATACAAGGGGCTATTGAGAAGGATGTGCTGACAGGAGCCTATAACCCTGTCGTCTTTGAGGAGATTCTCAATTCTGAAATCATGCGTGCACAGCGCTATAAGCTAGAGCTATCCTTGATAATGGTTCGTTTTGATGAAGCCAAAGAGGCACAGAGTCGACCGCTATTGAAATGCGTCAGTCAGCTGATTCAACAACAGATGCGTGAAATTGATATCTTTGGGCGACTAAGTCGGAATCAGGTTGCGGTACTGGTGCCGAGCACCGCGTTGCAAGGTGGGTTGATTTTTCAAGAGCGGTTAGAGCGCTCCATTGGAAAGCACTGTACAGAACAGGGAGAGTGCACCTCAATTCAGATAGCGGTAGTCGAATTAAGCGAAGGAGATACCACAGAGATGTTCATTGAGCACGCGGAGACGGGGCTGAGGGTGATCAAAGTGTAATCCCTCCCTGCGGTTCTTGGAGTCGGTATTGTCAAAATTGCTATTTTTTCCTGTTCACTGTTCACGGAGAATCTTGTGCAGTAGTGGCAACCATTGCCGTCTGATACCTCGTTAAGGAGAGGCCGTGGAGATGTTGAAGCGTTATTTGTTTCGGAGATATACGGTTTTTCCACATGACCGCTAAGAAGCCCCTTATTTTTGCTATCTGTCGAACAAATCCCCATGGGTTGGAATGAAGTATGCAACTTGCCCTATAGGATACCTGACTATATGGAGCTTTAGCCGTGACCTACTCAAAGAAAATGATGCACATCGTACAAAAGTTGGATGCAATTAATGGGGCTGTAGAGAATATCAAGAAGCAGAAGTGCGGGACTGAAACAGCAAAGCGTTTGAGTTCTGTATTGGTGAAGCGGCTGGATAGTGAACGCAATAGGCTCATTCATGAGCTGGAATTGATAGCGAACACCAAAAGCATTAGAGCGGTTGGTAAAGTGGGGCTGCCAGTCCAAGGCTCATCATCTCGGCGACACTATAATGTTGGCCGCAGTCGCCAATATTCATCCCAGAGGGTGCTTCACTGAGTTGTTGTTACTGGCGGTGTATAGGTTAGCCAAAGATACCGCTTACAAACCCTACCACCAGAATGGAGAAGGTGGTCATCAGAAACAGGGGTTTCCACTTTACCTGAGCCTTCGGCTTCAGGTCACTGGTGGATAGTACTACGGGCTCAGGGGGCTTGATGTATACAGGGTAATCTTTCATTTTGTTCTATGGTTTGGTGCCCGTGGAGGCGCTCATTAATAACGCCGCTTCAGCCCAGTTTTGTCGAGAATAATGGTGGCGATCTCCTCAATGGAGACTTGGCTGGTATCGACAAAGCGGACCTTGTTGCTGTGGTAGATCTCTTCTGCGCGACGCACCTCTCGCTGGCACTGATCGAGTGAGGCGTAGCGGCTGTTACCGCGCCGTTCACTGCGAATTTTGTGTAGTCGCACGGGGTTGATGGAGAGTCCAAACAGCTTCTCTTTATGGTTGCGTAGAATCTCTGGCAGCTTGTGGGTGTTGAGATCCTCTTCGATCAGTGGGTAGTTGGCCGCTAAAATACCGTATTGTAACGCGAGAAAGAGACAGGTGGGGGTTTTCCCTGAGCGAGAAACACCGGTGAGGATGATATCTGCCTCTTCGTAGTATTTGGTGGTGGCCCCGTCATCGTTATTGAGGGCGAAGTTGATGCTGTGGATACGACCACTGTAGTTGCTGTCACGGTCAATACCGTGTGAGCGTCCTGCAGCGTGAGAGGACTCGGTACCCAGTGTCTGCTCCATCTTAGAGATGAAACTTTCAAAAAAGTCGAACATCACGCCGCCACTCTCGATCAGGATATCCCGGTACTCATCGGTGATTTGTGTGCTAAAAATTAGTGCAGCTACTCCATCTTTCTCGGAGGCGTGGCGAACCTGCTCTGCAGCAGAGTGGGCCTTCTCTTCACTATCAATAAAGGAGAGGGTACGCTTTTTGAAATCAAACCCAGTGAACTGGGTCAGCAAGCTGAGTCCCAGCGCTTCAGCGGTGATGCCGGTACGGTCTGAGACGAAGAAAACGGTTCTGCGTGTGGTCATGGTGAGTGCCTCACCACAGAGTCTACTGAGAGACTCTGTGGTTTCTGTCGCGGTTAAATATCCCCAAGGTGGTTCCAGGTCTCAATTACCGTATCGGGGTTGAGAGAGATACTGGAGATCTTCTGCTCCAGCAACCAAGCGGCCAGATCGGGGTGATCGCTTGGACCCTGACCACAGATACCGACATACTTGTCCTGTTTGTGGCAGGCGGCAATGGCCATGCTCAGCATCTTCTTCACCGCAGGATTACGCTCATCAAACCCTGCTGCGACCAATCCAGAGTCGCGATCCAACCCTAGGGTGAGCTGAGTCATGTCGTTAGAGCCGATAGAGAACCCGTCGAAGTACTCCAAGAACTCTTCTGCCAGTACCGCGTTAGAGGGGAGCTCACACATCATAATGATGCGCAGCCCATCCTTGCCACGTTCCAGCCCATTCTCTTTTAAAATCTCAATGACGGAAGCCGCTTCATCGAGGGTACGGACAAATGGGATCATAATCTCCACATTGGTCAGCCCCATCTCGTTGCGTACCTTCTTGATCGCCTGACACTCCAGCTCAAAGCAGGCGCGGAAGCTGTCGGAGATGTAGCGTGAGGCACCACGGAAACCGATCATCGGGTTCTCCTCCTCTGGCTCGTAGCGGGTGCCAGCAAACAGGTTGGCGTACTCGTTGGATTTGAAGTCGGACATGCGGATGATCACGGGCGCATGGGAGAAGGCTGCAGCAATAGTGGCGATCCCTTCAACCAGCTTCTCTACATAGAACTCAAGAGGGGAGCCGTAGGCGGCGGTACGCTTCGCTATCTCGGATTTGAGGTCATCGGGTAGTTGATCAAACTCCATCAGTGCCTTGGGGTGAATGCCGATGGTGTTGTTGATGATGAACTCCAGGCGGGCTAGACCGACCCCCGCATTTGGGGTGTTGGAGAAGTCAAAGGCGCGGCCGGGGTTACCGACATTCATCATCACCTTGACCGGAATCTCTGGTAGTGCATCGACTGCGGTCTCACTGCGCTCAAAGTCGAGCAGCCCTTGGTAGACGTAGCCGGTATCACCCTCTGCACAAGAGGCTGTGACCAAGCTACCATCCTCAAGTTTTTCGGTAGCATCACCACAACCGACAATTGCAGGTACACCCAACTCACGAGCGATGATCGCAGCATGGCAGGTGCGTCCCCCACGATTGGTGACAATTGCAGAGGCACGTTTCATCACCGGCTCCCAATCTGGGTCGGTCATATCGGTGATAAGTACATCACCGTCTTGCACCTGATCCATCTCGGAGATGTCGCTGATAACACGGGCAGGGCCACTGCCGATCTTCTGGCCGATAGAACGGCCTTCAATCATTGGTGTGCCACTCTCTTTAAGCTGATAACGCTCAATGTTGTGGCTGTTGTCTTCACGGCTCTTTACCGTCTCAGGGCGAGCCTGCACAATATAGAGTTGACCGTCATTGCCATCCAGTGCCCACTCAATATCCATCGGGCGCTTGTAGTGCTCTTCGATGGTCATGGCGTAGCGGGCCAACTCCTCGACCTGTGCATCATTGATGCTGAAGCGAATTTGATCGTCGATATCGACAGAAAGTGTCTCAACACTCTCTTCCAACTCGCCACTGGCGTAGCTCATCTTGATCATCTTCGAACCCAGATTACGGCTCAGTACCGCAGGGCGCTCTGCAGCCAATGTGGGTTTATGGACGTAGAACTCATCAGGATTGACGGCCCCTTGCACCACAGTCTCACCCAGCCCGTAGGCAGAGGTGATGAAAACCGCATCTTTAAAGCCAGATTCGGTGTCGAGGGTGAACATCACCCCACTGGAGCCGATGTCACTGCGAACCATCTGCTGAATACCAGCTGAGAGATAGACCATTTCGTGCTCAAACCCCTGATGTACGCGGTAGGAGATAGCGCGGTCATTATAGAGAGAGGCGAACACTTTCTTGATCGCTGCCAGCACCTCATCAATTCCGCTGATATTGAGGTAGGTCTCCTGTTGTCCTGCGAAGGAGGCCTCTGGCAGATCCTCGGCAGTAGCAGAGGAGCGCACCGCAAAAGTGGCCTCAGTGCCGAGTCTCTCGGTCAACTTATCATAAGAGCCGACAATAGCGTTGTGCAGCGCTTCAGGGAAGGGGGTCTCCTCAATCCACTCACGAATCTTTGCACCAGTCTCAGTCAGCTCTTGAATGTTGTTCGGGTCGAGCTTGTTGAGTACCGCATTGATGTTGGATTTGAGGTTGTTATGGTTCAGAAAGAGTTGAAAGCCGTAGGCTGTGGTTGCAAAACCACCAGGGACTCGTACCCCTTTGTTGGAGAGGGCGCCAATCATTTCGCCCAGAGAGGCGTTTTTACCGCCTACGATCTTTACATCCTCCATCCCAACTGTCTCCAGCCAGACTACGCATTCGTTCATTGTTTCTGTTCCCATTAAGTGTAGATAAAAAAGAGTTAGAAAAAGTACTCACATAAACTAAATTTCTATGTGAAGTGAAATTGTAATATTTTTTATTGCGCAATGAGTAGAAATTATTAATAGCGAGTATTGTTTTTCATGGGGGGTGGATGTTGGTTGTGGAGGGGCCCCTGTGCAGGAAAGTGTAGCCATTCCACCGCTTCACCTATATCTGCCCACCAACCCTTTTGAACTTTTCCACAAAAGCCGAAACTTTTTGGAAAACAGTCTGTTTCTTTGTTTTGTATTGCGGGTTCAACGGACTCATCTTCGGTAGTGCGGCATTGAGTGCTGTGCCATTTTCTGTCGCATATTCACGCTTCAGGGATGCCTTGATGTAACGCCGAGCCTCCTCCTGATTCAGCGCCTCAGTCTGGATTAGCTCCTCGGCTTCGTGCTTCAGTTTCACTTGAGCGAACTTGTAGAACGCATCCATCACGCTCGCCTTGTCTCCGATGTCATCCAGGTTAGTTTGATTGATGAAGTCAATGATCAGGCTCTCTTTTGCCCGGTTCCCTATGCTGGCTCGGATCACCCGCCTTACTTCATCGATGAGGTCATCCTTGTTCTTGATCTTCTTATTGTGCTCAAAGATGAGTTCCAGAATGTAGTCGAGGTTGATCTCCTGAGATTTCAACAAATCTATCTCAAAGACCACGTCATCCCAATCAACGGTTGATTCATCCTTCTTCTCCCCATCCTTCTGGCGTCGCAACCAGTCGCGGGTGTCATTGTAGGTGGATCGGTAATCCTGGACCAATCGCTCGGATGGCACTTGGGTCTTTCGCATCGCCTCCAGATCGTCATCGCTCAGGTAGTGCATTGCCTTGAATGCCTCGACCGCTTCCGCATCGTCCAGATCAACCTCTTGCAAGGCTTTGAGACCGGTAAACTCATCGTAATTGCGCAGAACATTCTCCACCCGCAGGTATTCTCCGAACAGCTTCACGAACTCCTTTTTATCCTGCTCTTTGACGACCTCACTTGGGTCGGAGAAACGGCTTTGCAGCTCGTTCACCACCTCTACATAACCACGGCATGCCTTTCCGCTGGTGATGTCGGTAAAACCCTCCATGTACTCCTTGTAGCTCTTTTCCAATACTACGTTTTTGGTGTTTGCATTGCCAAAGAGGGTGATCGCATCAATCGTGCTCTGTTCCAGATCCCGGAAGGTCACGATATTTCCAAAGGTCTTAGTGGCATCAAAAATCCGGTTGGTGCGCGAATACGCCTGCAACAGTCCGTGGTAACGCAGGTTCTTATCGACAAAGAGTGTGTTAAGAGCCGGGGCATCAAAGCCTGTCAGGAACATCCCCACCACAATCAGCAAGTCTACCTCCTGCTTCTTCACCCTCTGAGCCAGGTCGCGGTAGTAATTTTCGAAACCTTTGCTATCAACCCCGTAGTTGGTCTTGAACGCCGTGTTGTAGTCCCCAATGGCAGCAGTCAGGAACTCCTTGGCACTGCTATTCATAGCCGACACCTCGAAACTCTCGTCTGCGATTTCCCCAATCGCATCCTGCTCCTCGTTGGCTGCAAAGGAGAATATGGTGGCGACATTGAGACGCTTGTCCTCATCCACGCCATTTTGCAGCTCGCGGAAGGCTTCGTAATACGTCTTTGCAGCATCCACACTGCTCACTGCAAACAGGGCATTGAAGCCCTTTGCACCCCTATGTGCCCGATGCGTCTTCAGCGGGAAATTCTTGAGGATGTAGCCGGTAACCTCACGAATACGATCTGGGTGCAGCAATGCCTGTTTGTTCTCTGCGGCACTGAGCTTCTTCTCATCCTGTTCTGTCTCGATGGCTTTGAATTGAGGACGCACATCGTTGTAGTCCACCTTGAACTTCAACACCTTCTCATCGCGGATAGCATCCGTGATGACATAGGAATGCAGCTCCCTCCCGAAGACGCTTCCGGTCGTTTCAGCACCCAAGGCGTTCTCGGGAAAGATCGGCGTACCCGTGAAGCCAAACTGGTAATAGCGCTTGAACTTCTTTTTCAGGTTCTTCTGTGCCTCACCGAATTGGCTGCGGTGGCACTCATCAAAGATGAAGACCACTTGTTTCTTGTAGATGGAAAGGTCGCGCTCTCCCCGCATCAGATTATTGAGCTTCTGGATAGTGGTGACGATGATCTTGTTATCGTCCCTCTCCATATTCCGTTTCAGACCCGCTGTGCTCTCGGAACCGTTAACACTATCCGGTGAGAAGCGTTGGTACTCCTTCATCGTCTGGTAATCGAGGTCTTTGCGATCCACCACGAAGAACACCTTATCGATAAAATCCAGCTCGGTAGCCCGTCGAGCAGCCTTGAAGCTAGTAAGGGTCTTTCCTGATCCGGTGGTGTGCCAGATGAAACCACCGCTCTCGGTATTGCTCCAATGCTTCGCTTGGTACGCACTCTTGATCTTCCATAGAATGCGTTCGGTTGCCGCAATCTGATAGGGGCGCATCACCAGCAGGGTGTTGCCCACATCGAATACGGAATACTGCAACAGTACTTCTAGCAGGGTGTGTTTCTGGAAAAAGGTTGCGGTAAAGTCCTTCAGATCCTTGATCAGAGAGTTATCTGACTTTGCCCAGTTCATGGTGAAGTCGAAGTTGTTTTTGTCCCGCTTGGTTGTATTGGCAAAGTAGCGGCAGTCCGTGCCATTGGAGATCACGAAAAGTTGCAGATACTTGTAGAGGGAGTGTTCCGAATTGAAGCTCTCCTTGCTGTAGCGGTGCACCTGGTTGAACGCTTCACGGATGGCCACCCCACGTTTCTTGAGCTCAACCTGCACCAAGGGGAGTCCATTGACGAGAATGGACACATCGTAGCGGTTGGCGTGGCTGCCCATTTGCTCAAACTGCTTGATGACTTGAAGTGAGTTGTTGAGTACATTTTTCTTATCCAGCAGGTAAATATTCTCGATGTGACCGTCATCGAAGACGAAATCATGGATGTAGTCCTCATGGATTTTGCGGGCCTTGTCCGTGCTGTTCTCACTGGCCGGATCGAGATACTTCTCTACAAACCGCTGCCATTCATCCTCCGTGAATCGCACGTCATTCAGCGCCTCCAGCTGCACGCGCACATTGGCCAGCATCGCCTCGGGCGTGCGGATTTCCGTGGCATAGCTGTAGCCCTGATCTTCTAGGTCGCCAATAAATTCACGCTCTAGGGCATCTTCGCTCTGGTACTCTTCTTTGACCATGCTATCTCGCTGATAGCGGTCGAGCACGATGAAATGCTTGGTTTCAGCGATGGTGTTGTAATTGGTCATAATGTATTTCCAGCTGATTCAGTATGCAGCCTGGACGCTGACTTGAAGTGATAAGTCTCGTTGATTCTCTCAACGAGAAACCCAAGCATACGCTTGTCGTCGTCCTCAAGATCTGTGACTTCTTCAGCTGAATGCTTGGAGTGACTAAAAAGGTTAATCATCCGCGATTCATAAGGATTCCTTCTTCCATCTTCGGTTCCAGGTGTTACGTTCCGCTTTATATGAGCCACTTTGTATCGACCTATTTGAGGTGGGATAAACAAAAAAATCCCACACTGCTTAGGGGGTAATAATCTCCTGCTGCAGAGCGGGATAGCTCGGTGCCTTACG
>Ga0209142_1000448_pt1 | contig 29557 bp, 25 predicted proteins | sample SaaInlV_120m_DNA_FD_184678 | JGI IMG/M metagenome (GOLD analysis project Ga0209142, IMG submission 184678) | Marine microbial communities from expanding oxygen minimum zones in the Saanich Inlet - Saanich Inlet SI074_LV_200m_DNA (SPAdes) (version 2) | ecosystem: Environmental > Aquatic > Marine... | reverse complement strand
CCCATAACTTCCAACACAGTCATTGCAAAATGTATTATTTCTAAAATACCCACCCTCAAGACATAACCATCTGCCATTATGTAATGTCTGTACAACTGGCACATTCATTCTAACTGCAGCAGAGATTACTGAAAAACTCAAATAGGGTGTCACTGTATGAAAATGCACGATATCTGGCTTGTGCCTATCAATAGCAGATTTGACTTTTTTATAACTAGAAAATGACCAAATTAGACCACCTATTTTTCCAGAAATAGATCGCCATCCAGAGCTTGGTATTTTTATTTGCTCATAAAAAACCTTTACGTCATTTTTTTGCAAAAATTTAATATCATTATCAATTACAATTTTTTCACCAGTAACTAAGCTTGAATCAATGCCGCCCTGAATAATTATAACTTTCACAAATTATTTTTCATTTTCTTTAGTTCAGACACCTCTTTTTTTATCAAATATTTAATTATATGTAGAGCTTTGACCAGATCAATATCATTTTTTTTGAGTAGCTCATAACACATATAACGTCTTTCAGTGCGCCACATCTTACAATCAATCAATGATGTGTTATTTTTATGCTGTCTTGATAGCTGACACACTTCATTTACCCCTCCAATTTCATTATCCATAGAAAATCTCAACCACAAATCTAAGTCACCAATCAACTGAAACACCTGATTGAATCTAAGTTTTTTTATCACAGATGACCTTATTAACACAGAGCTAATCGATATATAGTTATAGTTTAATAACCCGGTAAAACCCCATTTACAGCTAGACATGTAAACATTTCTTAATAAAGATAAGTCATACCCTACAACCGAATACGATGTGGCAACTATCTGAACATTATTTGATTTTATATACTGCATTTGTAGTTGTATTTTATTTGTTAGCCAGACATCATCACAATCTAGAAAGGCCACATATTCTCCACTACACTTATCTAACGCATAATTTCTTGCTTCATATAGCTTTGTATTTTTTTTAGCATAATAATATTTCAACTTACTATCATATGATTTAGCAATATCACCACTAGTATCATTAGATGCATTATCCCAAAATATAATCTCCCAATTTTGATAAGTTTGTGCGTATACAGAGTTAATAGCTTCGCGAAGATATTTCTCCCCATTATAACAGTTCATAATTATACTTATTAATGGTGCATTTTCAATCATGTTTTTTTTTGATAGCTAGTTACAGTTTTAAAAATACCTTGAGAAAGGGTTACTGATGGCCGCCAACCTAGTAATTCTTTTGCCTTTGAATTATCCGCATAGAGGGCCATATTTTCACCAACACGATATGGGATTTTTCCAAACTCCGCCACCCCCTGTCCTGTTATTTTTATTATTTTCTCCACTACTTCACGAATCGTAACTGGCTTCCCAGAGGCCAAATTGATAATTTCCCCCTTAATGTTGTTGTTTGTTAATGTTGCTAAAATGCCACTCACTACATCATCTATATAGCAAAAATCTCTTAGCTGCCCTCCTTGAGATACAGGAAATTTATCATTATTCAAACAACCTTCGATAATACTAGGAATAAATCTATTACCGTCTTGTTTAGGCCCATACACAAGAAATAAACGAAGAATTACAACTGGAAAGTCTTCCGTTCTATGCAACATTTGTAAAAAATGAGTAGATGCCGTCTTGGCAAAAGAATAAGGAGATATTGGCAACTCTCTTTGACTTTCATTTTGAGGTGCAACACCATCTCCATACTCATCACTACTGCCAATTTGAATAAAGGCTTTTAGATTGCTTTTATCAATATAATTTACTAAATTTTTAGTACCGTTAAAATGTACATTGAAAACTTCATCACCGCCATTTGATAAGTTAGCATGGTTAACATACCCACCTAAATTTAATACATAATCAAAAAGTTTTCCTTTTAATTTAATTAACAAGTCCTTTTTCTTGGTAATATCTACTGCAATATATTCAATTCCTTTAACTTGTTTTAATTTTGGGCAATTATTTTTAGAGATAATTGACACCTGGAATCTGCGATTTACTGCCTCTATCGCTACATTTCGACCAATAAATCCAGTGCCTCCTACAATTAATAATCTGCCACTTTTTTCCATAAATTATTGCCATTAAACACTATTTAAAGTGATTCAACTCTCTCCAATTGTAGTCAAAATCGTCCAGTTTTTCATTCTCAGTCTCATTTGGGTTGTGTTCAATACTCGCTAAATTTAACAAAATATTTTCATTACCTACACCTCTAAAAGCAAGCCATAAGTTAGGTTTAATTGTTAATCTTTGATAATTGTCTTTCGACAACTTTACATTTAAAAAACTGTCTCCATCATAAACTACAAACTCAATTTCACCCGTTACGACGACCAAGTTTAATGTCATTTCGCTATGTTTTTTCCAGCCTTTAATGTCAGATTTATTAACAGTTGAAAAATAAGCCTCTCCAAATCCACAAAATCCATCGTCACTTGCTTTCATGGCATGAAAAACATCCCCCTTAGGGTGTGTGATTTTTTTCAATGGTGTAAGAGTTACGCCGTCCATTTGAGTGATTTTGATTTGGCAATATTTTCATATTCACCAATCTGGTGAATTGTTTGTTGCATCATATCACCATTATTTTTATAGTAGTTGTAATACCACTTAGAAGTAAATTCAATAGTATCTTGGTATTGCAATGTCGCTTGCCATTTCAACAATGCAAGCGCCTTGTCACAGTTAAGCTTCAGTAGTGCAGCCTCATGGAAGGGGATATTGTCTGTCACAGTAAATGCATCATATGCATTTTCAAAATACCAATACTCACTCAAATCTTTCAATAACTCTACAACTGTATGATTTTGCTCTGCACGAGGTCCAAAATTAAAACCCTCACCATTCAAACCTCTATCATTATAAAGTTCCTGGCCTAAATTCAAATATCCGCTCAAAGGCTCTAAGACATGTTGCCAAGGGCGTGTTGCTCCTGGGCTTCTTATCTCAACACTTTTAGATTTACTCCAAGCCTCAACACAATCAACAACAATCCTATCTTGTGCCCAATCACCACCACCAATCACATTGCCAGCTCTAGCAACTGCTAAACGCACACCGGACTCCTCCGACTTAAAGAACGAATGATAATAAGACTTAAATATCAATTCTGCCGCACCTTTTGAACCACTATAGATATCTTTACCTCCCATTGGATCATTCTCTTTATAACCCCAAATTTGCTCAACATTGTCATAAGCCTTGTCACTGGTAATAATGATTGCTGTACACTGATGATTTGAAATCCGTAATGATTCTAACAAGTTAGTCGTGCCCATTACATTAGATGAGATAGTGTCTAATGGTTCGTCATAAGAAGTGGACACAATTGCTTGTGCCGCTAAATGAAATACAAAATCAGGCTTTTCATCTGTAATAACTTGACTCAAGGCGTTAATATCACGAATATCAATATTATGGTGTTGAATTTTATCTTCCAGCCCTAATATTTCAAACATTGATGGTTGTGTTGGAATGTCTTTAGATATACCAATCACATCTGCACCAAGACTTAATAACCAAGTCGTCAGCCAAGTACCTTTGAACCCTGTGTGCCCTGTAATCAAGACTTTCTTTCCTTTATAGATATCAGAGAACATCACTTGTTCCAAACCATCCAAGGTGCATTCTGTGCTTCGCACATCTCATTCAATTTAATCTTATCTCTTAAGGAGTCCATAGGCATCCAAAAGCCATCGTGTTTATAAGTATAGATTTCTCCATTTTTTGCAAGATTCCTAAGTGGATCTTGCTCAAAAACAACATCATCACCATCATCAATATAATTCAAAACCTCTGGCTGACAAATAAAATATCCTGCGTTAATCCACGAACCATCGCCCCTAGGTTTTTCTTTAAATTCTAAAACCTGATTATCTTTACTAACATTCAATGCGCCAAACCTGCCATCAGGTTGAGCCGAGGTCATTGTCATCAACTTACCATGTTGTGCGTGAAAATCAAGCGTTTTTTTAATATCAATATCTGCAACGCCATCACCATAAGTTAGTAAAAATGCCTCATCTCCAATATATTTTTTAGCCTTTTTGATTCTCGCCCCTGTCATTGCATTTAATCCAGTATCAATTAACGTAATTTTCCAAGGCTCGCTAGAATTATTGTGTACCTCCATATTTCCACTTGAAATATCGATTGTTACATCACTTTGATGTAAGAAATAGTTAGCAAAATATTCCTTGATGTAATACCCTTTATAGCCTAACAATATAACAAACTCATTAATCCCATAATGAGAGTAAGTTTTCATAATATGCCATAAAATTGGCTTACCACCAACCTCTACCATTGGCTTTGGCTTGATATCTGTTTCTTCACTAAGGCGTGTTCCAAAACCGCCTGCAAGTATCAATGCTTTCATATTTTTTTATTTTTTTATTTTAATTCAAATGTTTTTACGATATTCTCTTCACTCGGTTCAATAAAAAAATTGTCTTTATACCAAGTAGCAATAATTTTTATTTCATCCATATTTTTATTTCTAAATTCTAGTAACTTCTTTATTTTTTGTTCTACTTCAATCGCATTAAAGGCGGTATCCCACATTTCTCCTTTACCCATATCTACTAAAGGATTAGTTATTAACTCATTTTCTCGTGCCACAACAATAACACTAACACCACACGCAATTGCTTCAGCTAAAGAGCCTGTGGCACTACCAATAATTAAAGCGGCCTTAGGAAATAAATCATAAATACTCTCATTGGTTACTTTAATATTTTCACCCATAACATCTCGAAAAACATCAATACCGACCTCAGGATGTCCTTTAAAAATCACCGTATCAATATTGCTGACTAATTTTAACACGTTCTTCGTTTCATGAATTAAGTATGAGCCAAGGAGAACTACATTAGAACCAATATTTTGACTTTGATAGTCAAAAATATTTTGATACCTTAAAGATACACCCAATTGAAAATCAACTTTTTCTCTTTCCAGTAGGTAATAACTACCATTCACCAAAACTTTATGTGGAGCAGAGCCATTAAACTCATCAATATCTTGAACATGCATATTAAAGTAAACGGGATAGTTGACTAAGAATTGACAGGCATACACTTTTATATCACTATTTTTTCTAATAGCATAATTAAACGCACGCTCTATCACTTGAAATTCAGACCATGAATAAATTTTAGAAATATTTTTTATCTTACCGATATTCTTACCCAAAATATAACGAGTAAAAGAACCTGTACCCTCCTTTGAAATATCTTTCAATAAATGGATATTAAAAACAATATCTTGTTTATTTTTCTCTTTAGAAAATAATCTTAATGTTTTAAATGGATAGCAAAGACATAGCCAAATTAATTCTAAAAAATTGTTAAACGACAATAATTCAAATTCAAATAAAAAATAATTACTATCTTGATTGATTATTTTAAAAAAAGAAATTAGTTGCTTATGCAGTTTAATTGGATTACGACTTAAGCCGACCACTCTAGGTATGAAAACATGGCTAATTTTATTATTTTTTAAAATAGGATACAAGGTGGAAAAATAATTTTCAGAAAAACTACCATCTTTAACGACGCGACCAATGTCAATAAATAAATCTAAAATTAAGTCATCCTTAGAAATGTCATGCTTTGGCTTTTTATACAGAAACTTGTAATAAAAAAATATTTGTATAAAAAAAATAAATCGTATAGTATTAAAAAAATAGAATTTAATAGAGTGAAATATAAATAATTTCAATTTACTTTCTTTCTTAAAGTTGTTAAACAAAAAGTCTTTAGGAAAATTAGTAATGTAAGGATTGCTTACTAAAGTTGTGTTAATAATACTGTGAATGTCAACTTTTTTTTGCTGCCTTACACGGCCAACATAATCATAAAGTTTTTGAATCTCAATCACGATAAAATTATTCCTTTATACAAAAAAACTTACTTATAGTATTAAGCTTATTACTAGTTAAAACAATAATCTGCTTAAAATACTCTCATGTATCATTCTATGTCCATCGACTGTAAAATGAACGGCATCATCTACATATCTTTCTTGATTTTGCATCTCAAATAAGTTTTTTATATCTACAACTTCACTATTACTAATTTTATTAATTTTATTAATTTTATTATTTGTGGTTTTAATCTTATCAAAAAACTCAAGAGGCCGCCTTCTACTGACTTTTATTTTCTTATCTATAAGGGGTGTATTTATAAAATATATTTTTCTAAAATTATACTTCATAAATACACTAATAATAAAATCTGTATAAGTATGCTCATATAATAAACTGAATAAACTCTCATCTTTTCCTGTTGAGAGTTTATATGATGATAATTTCTCAGTATTTATATCATAATCATATAAAAATTTTATTTGATTTTTTATGTCCTTTAAATTATCTTCTTTTTTAGGTGTAAAGTCTACAAATCCTAAATTAGTAATCAAGTTTTTAAACGTCACATTACTATTGTTATTTAAAAAGTTTAAAAGTGACGCAAAAACGACTAAATTCTTAGGTCTAGAAACAGCAACGTATGTTTTATGATTAGCCTCCATGCTTTTCATTAATTTATTTAAAAACGTATCATCAAAAGAGTCTTTGTTAATAGACAACCCTCTAGAGTCTAAAAAAATTAAATAATCAATTTCCTTTATGTTCTTGATATTAAAAAATGTCTTGTTCTCTTTAGAGTGACTAATTTCACCAACTCCATAATCAAAAAATAAAAAGTTAGCATAATCAGAAATGTATGCTTTAGAGATATCAATAAGATTTGTATTATTAAACCCATAAAAATCAAGATTATTTTCTATTGCCGCGTCATAATCATTAACACTATCACCAATTAGAATTGTCTCACTATCTATGTATCTATTGACTGACAATACATTTTTCACCAATATGTTCTTATGTGTTGGCGAGCCATTAACGGACTGGAAAAAACTATCAATTCTTAATTCTTTGCATAAATACTGCAATTCTTTCTCGTCAGAGCCTGAAACAATATGCAAATTATATTTCTTATAGCTTTCCTTAATAAATTTCAATGTATCAGCTATTAAATACCTCTTATCAACTAATTCAATTTTCATAATTTTAGAGAAATTATCTGCATAATTGGTAATTTTTTCTTCTGATATCTCTTGCTTAAGTAATTTATTATAAAAATATTTAATTTTCACATAACGAGATAAGCCGCCATTTTGATTATGATATTCTAATAACTTATTTACCAAGTCATCATCAAAGTCTTTAAAGATTTCCTTAAAACCATAATCTCTGATTGGCATACTATCTAAAATAACGCCATCAAAATCAAATAAGATATTCTTTATCATTATGGCAGGTTGTTTTGTTTTAAAAAATCTTCAACTTTTTTAACATCATCTGGTACATCAACTGCAATAGAATCCACTGTTGTTTCCAACATTTTGACAGAATAACCCAAATCTAAAAATCTCAATAATTCAATATCTTCAAACTGTTCATTATGAGACTTATCCCTATTAGAAAAAACCTCTAAAGCCTTTTTAGTAAATCCATAAACACAGACTTGCTTATTATAAACAGCCTCATTAGTTGATTTATTAAAAGGAATAGGATGCCTTGACATATACATTAATTCATCGTTCTGATTGACAACTACTTTAATAATTGTATTAGAATCAACCTCGTCTTTACTTGTTATCTTTTTATAAAGATTATAAACGGAATAAGATTGACCATTCTTCTTGTAATCGTCCACTATTTGATTAATAGAGTGGCAATCAACAATAGGCTCATCACCTTGAATGTTAATGTACAGATCGTAGTATTCTTTTTGAGCCACCTCAGCAAGACGATCTGTTCCTGTTAAATGCTTATTACTTGTCATTACAACTGGAATACTCTCTTTCTCGCAATATTCTTTAATTTTTAAGTCATCAGTAGCAACAACCAATTTATCTAATAACTCTGATTTTTTAACTCGATCATAAGTACGCTTAATCATTGGAATATTATTAATTAAACACAAAGGCTTTCCTTGAAAGCGACTTGAATTATATCTTGCAGGGATGATGCCTAAAATTTTCAAAGGAATATCTTCCACGTAAATAGAGGATGTTATTAATTCAATATTGATAGTGTCTTTTAACTGCAGTAAAGAGTCTCTAATAGCTTCGTTTAACTCTTTGAATAAATTTTCATTTTCAATAACATTAGTTTCGTCATAGGCGTAATTATTTCTACCTGTTTGATATCCATCCAACCCTGCTATTTCTACTTTTTTAATTCCGTTTAAAATTAAATAGTTGATCATTAGTATTGCAACATTAGTGACAAAATTCTTTTCAACATAGATAATATCTTTTAAAGATATTACTATAGATGCTAAGGCTTCACTGCGAATATTAGTTGTAATAACTTGTTTTTCCAATGGCAATACATCTGTAAACTCATCAAACCTTTGCTGGTTTGAAAAAAAGTAATAATCACAGCTAAACTGAGGCTTATGGTTTAACGCAACAACTACATAATTATTACTTGCTATTTTATCCTTTATTAAAGTCAAACTATCATTGACCGAACTGCCAGAGGCAACTAATAATATTTTCTTATCATTAGGGATATTTAATTTACCTTTTGGTTTTGATTTTTCAGTTAATAAAAATACTCGGTATAAATCATCAACTGCCTGCTGATCAAAAGAATTTCTGTCTTCTAGTGGAATCTTATCTAGAATTTGCCTAATATCTACGATATGAGTGGTTTTTTTATTCACTAAGTAAGAGGCATAATTAGGATGACAATCAAGTGAAGCGGATAAATATTGTGTTGGAGAAAATCCCCAAGATTTTTTTTTGAAATAATAAGTCAAAATCTCATCAATCACTTCAAGTAACGGCATCACTTCGTATTTATATTTACTAGTTGTATTAAGGTAATCAACAATAAGCTCGGTATTTAAATTCCCTGCCCCTCTGCCCATACCATAAATACTACTATCAATAATAATCTCTCTATCAATTTGACTATTGCAAAAATTAATCGCATTAGAGAATGCTAGTTGCATGTTGTTATGTGAATGATAGCCTAAGCTTACACTCTTATTTAAATTAGCGTCAGCCAAACCAATATAATGTTTAAATTCTGAGAGCGACATTGATCCAAAACTATCTACAATATAAAATGCATAAATATCTATTTGACTAACTTCCTCAATTAAAGCTAAAAATTCATCATCAGTATAATTTTTAGTAACCATTGGCTGGAAAAATAGTTGATAACCTAAGTCTATTATCTTTTCAGCAACTACAAGCGCTTTGTCGCTATCTTTCTTATGGAATGCTAGCCTAATACCATTTATTTTTGTATCTGACTGTAAAGGTAATTTATCTATATTAAAACTAAATAAATCTATCATGACCACTTTTTGTACTGCTGGAGCTAAATCACCTAAAGCTTTATCCATTGAAACAACTGAATCAAATAGGGTTGAATTTATACTACAGCCTTTTTTATCATCTAGATAACCTAATTCAATAATATCAATATTAGATTTTTCCAGTGCACTAACTATCTTAGAAATCTGAGACTTAGAAAACTCCCAATTATTAACATAGCCACCATCTCTAAGTGTGCAATCTAAAATTTTTATGTTCATGAATTTTTCAATATCTCTTGAATTTTATCTGCCACTATTTTGGCGGGGTTTTCTTGGATATTCATATATTTTTCTTTAAGTTTTTTATAATGCCTATCAACCTCTTTATTATCTGATAAAAGTAAATTAACTTTTTTTTCAAAGGCTTTATAACTAGTATCATTTATCATTACATGCAAATCTTCGACTTCTGTGTCATATCTAAATAAATCGCAACATTTATTATAATTAATCCATAAAACTTTTTTATCAAAGCCGTATGATTCAAAACCTACACTAGAATACATGTTAATAATTAATTTCGATTTTTTTATTATCTCAAATGTTTTTACTCCATAGGAGCCAATAAATTCTATATTACTTAAATCTTTATATTTTTCTTTTACTATTGTTGAAGGCTTGGAGTTTATCGTACTTCCTTTTGCTACATAAACTGCCTTAACATTATCGTACTGTTTTAAATATTCCTTAAAATTATCAATAAGCATATAGTAACTATCTCTAAGAGCTTCCTGATCTAAATCAGGCCATTCATTTGTCAGATCATTATCTACTGTTTGATTTATAAAAACAATATCATACTCCAAAGGTTGGCAGTGTAAAAATGGAACCAATTGAAAGCTTCCGATTGAATATTTCTTTGAAAAAGGCACTCCTTCAATCCTCTCAACTGCTTGATTTGAATGCGCATAATAATAATCGCAATATTGCAATAATCTATTGTGCAGATATTCATTTTTAAAATTGTGTTGTAACAATATTACGTGTTTAATATTTTTCTTATAAAGAATATATTTTATTGGATTCCAGTAGTAATCTCCAGCTGCAACAATTACTTCAGCTTTAATATTTTTAATTTGAGAGTTATATACTAAATATTTTCGTAAAAATCTCATATACAAATATATTAGATTTATATTTTTTGACAATCTGTATAATTTAAAAAAATAAAAAAAATCGTTACGCAGTACAAAATAAGAATTTTTAAAATCAAATAAAATACTGGAAAGCTGTCTGTTTATAACATCACCATTCCAACCTTCGATTGATTTATTAACAAAATCTGTACTAATCCCCGGGTGTGTGTACAGTACTGCCTGGCTAACCTGGTCATTTATCATTAAGTGATTTATATATCTGTAGAAACGAAAACTCCATCCTTTTTCGGAAAACATTTCCTCAAAAAGAACATCTTTTACTATCTTTTTCTTAAAGAATAGTAATGATATTATGCCATTTAAAAATATTCCTAACATGACACTGATATAAAGCAATAACCATTTTATTCTATTGTTTTCAGACAATAATTTTCTTTGCTTTCTACTATAATGACAGCTTACCAATTCTGATAATAAGACATCACGAGCCTCTATTTTTGTTAATTTATATTTACCTACCATATCTTCTATTAATTCAGAAAATACTGCTATATTGTCTTGATATTTTTTATAAACAGCCTTCCAATCACTATTGTACTTTAAACTCTTAAAATCTACATCTAGCTTATCGTTTTTATTCACTGTTAAAACCTTCCTTTAAAATTATAATTTATAGTCACAACCCTTTAACACATCACCTAAATAATTAGAATACACTCCACACTCTAAGCTAACACCTTTTATATTTTCCTCTAATAGGTGATCTAACTTATTCGGGCGCAACTCAAGTCATGTTCATTAAATGACACGCTCGAGCTAAGATTTGTAGTTGGATATTTTTGTAATATTTCATACAAATACTGCATTTGTCACTGCAACACCTGAAGATATATCTCTATTTACAATCTTGCCAATAACTAAATTAATATATTTTGGTGCCAGTCCATAACCAGGCCTAATACTTTTAACATGCTCTTGGGTGATTATTTCTCCTGCCTTTATGTCTTTAACAAAATATAAAGATCTACGAAATTTAACATTAGCTTGCTCGCTGGATTTTCTGCCATAATCAATCTGTCCAAGCGACTCCCATGCAGTTTTAGCTCCTGAAAACAATTGCTTTAATTCTCCTGATTCAAGTGAAAACGAATCATCAGGGCCACCACCGTTGCGATCTAGAGTTACGTGTTTTTCAACAATCGATGCACCCAGTGCTACACTGGCAATTGCTGTCGTGTTATCAATTGTATGGCCTGATAAACTCGCAATTAGTCCAAATCTTTTTTGCATATTATCGACTCATCCTAATAAGCTCAAATGCCTCAGCATAATCCACGCCAACTGAGTTACCTCTTAATGCATTTAAACGAAGCGCATTATCAATACTTCTACTATGTGGTGGTTGACGAATTTCTTCAGAATAAACTTCAAGAACTTGTTTTTTTATATCAATATAATCTGTTATATCTATATAAACATTAGGAGAGAAGGGCTCTACACCAGGTGTGCTCCATTCAGTACTAGAAAGAACTTCAAACGCATAAATCTCTTCAACACAAAAGCTTGGCTGTGGCCTACACGCAGTTACAACAGCTTTATGAGTTATTTGATGATCCACATTCAAATCACCGATATGATGTGTATAAATAATTTCTGGCTGAAGCTTTGAAATTTTATTTTCGACTTCTTTAACAATGCCCAACAAGGGGATAGAATCCATTTTATTATCTGGAAAATTAAGATTAGTAAAAGAAGTTACTCTCAGAATTTTGGAAGCACCATGTGCAGAAGTCAAGCGATTGTCACCATCTCCACTTCCAGATCTTGATGCAACACCGTCTGTCATAAATAACAAATGAACATTATCCCCTTCAGCAACATGCCTAGCGATTACTCCTGAACAGCCTAAAGCCTCATCATCAGAATGCGCAGCAATAATAAGTATATTTTTATTCATTAATTAAATCCCAACTTGTAGCTGTTCCAGCCGGAATATCAGTGCAAACTTCTTTTCCTATAATTTTATCAAAATTAATAGTAGGAAGCCCATAGCCCGGTCTAATTGAACGGATATTTTTATTGGTAATTCTATCCCCTTTTTTGAGATTATCGACAAAATATAAAGATCTTTTAAATTGCATTGATTTTATTTCATTATTAGCCGGAGATATTTTTCCATCACCCAAAGCTAACCATGCGGAATTAACATCTTCAACCAAATGCTTTAATTCATTAGGCTCTAGTGAAAAAGATGAGTCAACACCGCCAAGCGATCTATCCAAACACACATGCTTCTCTATAATTGTTGCACCCATTCCAATCGAAAGTATTGGTGCAACATTTCCTATTGTATGGTCAGACAATCCAATAGGACAACCATACTTTTCTTTCATAAATGGAATCGCAGATAAATTTGCATCTGAAATTTCAGCAGGATATGAGCTAGTACATTTTAAAAGTGCATAATTAGTGCATCCATATTTTTCTAAAGTATCAACAATCAGATCCATATCTGAAACAGTTGCCATTCCAGTTGATACAATAACAGGTTTTTTAGTCTCAGCAACTGCTCGCAACAACAAGATATCAGAACTCTCAAATGAGGCGATCTTATATGCAGGTGCATCTAAACTCTCAAGAAAATCGACAGAATCAATATCAAATGGAGAGCTAAAACAGGTAATACCTAATGATTTAGAATAATCAAAAATTTCTACGTGCCACTCTCTCGATAACTCTGTGGATTTGTAAAGATCATACAAATACGACCCATTCCATAAAGAGTTAGGATCATTTATTAGAAAATCCTCTTTATTTGACTTAAAAGTAATCCCATCTGCCGTATGTGTTTGTATTTTTAATGCGTTCGCCCCAGCCTCTGCAGAAAGTTTAATTATCTTTAGGGCGACATCTAAGTTGTTATTGTGATTTCCAGACATTTCCGCAATAACATACGGTTCTGAGTTTTGTGTTATTTCGAATCCATTTATATTCATAATTTTTTTCCTAAAATACATCGTTATCGGCTAATGTTAAATGTGGATTAAAGCCTAAATTTAATTCTCCCCCAGATAAATCTTTATAAATTACATAGCTAAAATCATCAGACAAAGTAAAGTTAGCATTGAGGAATTTGTCTAAATCTCCCTTAGCGCACCATGCATCAACACAATTCACATGAAGTTTATAATCTGATTTATACTTTTTATAAATTCCAGTAATCGCTTGCTTGAGGCTTTCAGTGTCGGAAAAATAGTAATCTACTAAGTGAATCCTGTTTTTATCTTCAAAGTATTTGGAAACAAAGAAGCCTTCTAAAACATTGTCTTTGTAAAGGCATCCTATTTCATATTCCCATCTAGGGTTGTGATCAAATCGCCACAACATAAAATCTTGACTTTTCAATATTGAAAATGAGAAATTTTTACAAGACTTGTTAATTAAATCTGATATTTCTTTATATGCCTTACGCTTATCACCTGCAATCCATTTTAAATTGACATCATTCTCAACTAAGATAGGAGCCGACCCACTAAACTCTACAAATGGAAGGCGTTCACTTTGACGCCAGCCGGCTTTAATATGTGACTTTATAGCTTTAACGTTCGGAAACCCTATGGAAAAACGATACCCCCTTTCAAAGATATTATTCAAAGCATGCTTTGTAATTTTATTAAAAATATCCATTTTTTGATATTTAAATCCATTAACAAATATATTATTACACAGTACTCCATCCAACAGTTTGCCGTCTATAGAAATGTTCATATCCAATAAACAATAACCAGAGACTACAATACCATTATCAACACAACAATAAATATTGTTATTACTTGAAAAAATCCAATCATAAATACTTTGATCAAGAGCTCGATCAAATGCAATCTCCCAAGCGATTATAAACCGAGACACTTCTTCTTTTGTTTCTGCTTTAATGAATTTCATGAATAATCATGGCTGAACTCTTCCAAAGAAAGCCATGTCCTTTGAATATTAAATCGTTGATTGTTAAAAATCCACCTTGTTGTAGATGTGTTAATATAACTATCCATTTTTTCTATACTCCAAAAAATCACCATTCTGATTACTTAATATATAGCCAGATCGATTAAATAAACCTTTGGAAGAAATGTTATTCTTATGAATTATAGCCTTTAAGACTTTAGAAGGTATCAAACTCTCTATTTCCTTTAACGCTTGTTTTGCTAAACCTTGACCACTATAACTTGGTGAAATTATAATTGAAACCTCCAGTTCACTGCTTTTTAGATTGTCAACCCTTAAAACCCCTGTTTTATGAGCTCCAAGCATCAGAACAAACAGTTGAGCTATTGGTGAATTTATTGTTTTTTTGAACCAATCAATATGATGACTCATGCTTGGAATATCTGTATTGACAAAATATTTACGAATTTTCTCAGTTTGTAAGCCATACGCGAAATTAACATCTTCTAGCTCTACAGGTCTCATAAAAAATAAATCAATGCAACTTTCTTTAGAAGTGATAAACCTTTCCACCCTTGGGGCGCCCCTGCCATCTACAATACTTGCAGACGCTAAAGACATCTTACTGGTGAAAGATGATATGTTGTCGATATCTATAGATAGCCGACGCTTCCTGTCATACAATTGAATAACATTAATAGAATCTAAATTTTTTGCAATATCCATTTGATTGTCAGCAGTAACAATCTGGACGGTTGGCAGACCCAAACAACAGCGCTCCCAAGTAGTAGCTCCAGCTGCACCAATTGCGATATCAGAATTCGCCATAATTTCAGCCATATTATCTACATCGACTTTAACTTCCGTTTTGTAAGGTAGCATAATCGCCTTAGACTTAACACTCTCAAGATGAGGTGCCGAACTTCCCATGACAATGGTAATTTTCAAGTCGCTTGGCAAGTTGCATATTTTTAATTCATCTAGAACCTTCTCGGTAACATTATCCACATCAACACCACCCATGTTAACAAGCAGCCGCCTAAACTCTAGCTTACTGCGGCGCTCCAAACTATACGCTCTCCATTTAGCAAATTCAGGCCTAAGTAGTGCGTATTGTGAACCTAATAATAACTGACAATCTTTAGAGGTTAATGCAGAATAGTCTTCTTGCTGTCGACCAAATGTTTGGTCAAGCAAAATATCACACTGGTGTTTACGATCTGCCAAATCATCAATCACCATTAGTTTTTCATAATAAGGTTTAAGTCTCTTTTGCCACTGCTCGTCTAAGGCGTAATGATCAACAATTAGCCAATCGGATTTTTCCGCTTTGAGTATATTAATGCAATCATTAGCATCTTGTCGTTGAGTTACTCCCAGCCAGTGAGAATGCGCTAATCCATTATCAGCTTCAATCTCTTTATATGCCTCTAGCTCATGAGCAGCAAACCCACTCGAGCGAATCTTATCTATTAAGTTTCCTTTGTGTTTTCGACAAATAAATTCAACATTTGCTCCATTTTCTTTTAGCACTTGAGCTAGGGTCAAGCAGCGCATCACATGACCTGTGCCCATCTGCAAAGAAGCGTCAACGCGAAAAATAACTCTCATGACAACAGGCCTGTTTCTTGTAAAACCCTGTACATAGCCTCTGCCCTTATCCAGTCCTCCGTAGTATCAATATCCTGCACTAAATATCTTGGCAGAATATAAGGACTCGCTGCTTCAGAAAAAATCGGCAACTCATCTTTAAAGGCTTGTGCCTTACCCCAATAAAACTGCCCAGCATCATGATATGCCTCTTCCAAATCTTGAGATCGAGTATTAAAGTAGTCCGAATAAAACATACTTACTTTGTTTTTTTTAACAATCTTTATTGCTCTTTGAATTGGGAATACAAAGCTTGTCACGCTAAAACAATAATCAGAATTTGATTCTTGCAGTTGTTGAAAGGCCTTAGATATTGTCTGAGATTGAATAAATGGTGCGGTTGCGTATAAACAGCACACATTCTCAACAGAGCTCTTGTTATCTTCCATCCACTCAATAGCATGCTTGATAACCGGAATAGTGCCGGCGTAATCATTAGATAACTCGTCAGGTCTAAGAAAAGGAACTTGGGCACCATATTTTTTTGCAACCTCAGCAATTTCATCGTCATCAGTAGAGACTATTACTTGATCAAAACAATTACTCTTAAGAGCAGCCTCAATAGAGTATGCAATAATTGGTTTACCATTGAATTTTTTAATATTTTTTCTTGGAATGCGCTTACTTCCGCCTCTTGCTGGTATCACGCATATATTCATTGCAGTGCTCGCTTCAACACACCACACGCTTCATCTTGTTGCTTAACTGTCATAGCGTGGAACAGCGGGAGACTTATTACCCTGCTATAGTAATATTCTGAATTAGGGAAATCACCTTCTCTAAATCCAAACTGGAGATAATATGGTTGAGTATGAATTGGAATATAATGTACATTTACACCAATACCATTCTCTCTAAGCTCATTGAAAATTTGTTCGTGATTTTTACTAACTTTATTTAGGTCTATTTGAATCGGATATAAATGCAATGCAGAAAAACTATGTTTATCTTGATAAGGTCTTATTATTGGCAAGCCACTTAATAGCGAATCGTATCTTTTTTGAAGAACATGGCGTCTAGCAACAAACTCACCTAACCTTTGCATTTGGCTAACCCCTAATGCAGCATGCAATTCAGTCATACGATAATTAAAGCCTAAATCAACTTGCTGATAATACCAGCTACCTTCAGCTTCTTTTGTCATTAATTCAGGATCTCGGGTAACTCCGTGACTACGAAATAGCTGCATACGTTCTGAGAGCTCTTTATCATTCGTTGTTGCCATTCCACCTTCTGCAGTTGTTATAATTTTAACTGGATGAAAGCTAAAAACAGTAATATCGGAATATTGACAACCGCCAATCGGTTCATCTAAATACTTACCACCAATAGCATGTGAGGCATCTTCAATAACCTTAAAACCATACTCCTTGCTAAGGGAATGAATTTTCCTCATATCACAAGATTGCCCAGCAAAATGCACAGGAATTACAATTTTTGGGAGTTTATTGTCTTTCTTAGCCTGAATTAATTTCCTTTCTAATTCTTCAGCAGATAGATTATAGGTTTGTAGATCAATATCTACAAAATCAACTTTGGCGCCACAATACAAACCACAATTTGCAGAAGCTACAAAGGTATTTGGAGAAGTCCATAGATAGTCACCCTCCCCCAAGCCTAATGCCAAACAAGCAATGTGTAACGCTGAAGTGGCACTATTAACTGCCACTCCATATTCCACGCCACAATACTCTGAAACTGTTTTTTCAAATAAAGGAACTTGAGGTCCTTGGGTCAGAAGATCAGATTGTAAAACATCTACAACTGAATCGATATCAGCTTGGTTAATATCTTGCTTGCCGTAGGGAATCACTCTTAAATAATACCAATTTTATTTCGATTTTTTTCAATCCAATCTTGAAGTTCGGAAATTTCCATCCATTCCTTGTTATTATCAGAACTATACATAAAATTTGGATCAACCTTGATGCCAACACCTATCCTCTCTGGGTCATTACTCCATTCATTAATGGAGGGTAAAATCTTAAAATGTCCCGGATATTCATAAGTGTAAAGCGCATCTTCTGGCCCAATCATCTGTTCATGTAATTTTTCACCCGGTCTAATACCAACCTCTTCTTGTTTTGCTTTATCGTCAACAGCTAACGCAACATCTGTAACTTTCATAGATGGGATTTTCTTGACATAAATTTCACCACCCTTCATATCATTAAAAGCATGCCAAACTAGCTCGACACCCTCTTCTAGAGAAATCATGAATCGAGTCATACGATTATCTGTAATTGGCAACACACCATCTTTTGTAATAGACATAAAGAATGGAATAACAGAGCCACGAGAACCCATCACATTACCATACCTAACATTTGAAAAACGCGTCTTGTGAGATCCACTATACGCATTACCAGACACAAACAACCTGTCAGAAGTCAGTTTTGTTGCGCCATAAAGATTGGCCGGGCTACTTGCCTTGTCTGTGGATAAAGCAACAACTCTTTTAACCCCCTTGTCAATACAGGCATCAATCAAATTCATAGCGCCTATAACATTGGTTTTAACGCATTCGAATGGGTCGTATTCCGCGGTAGGAACAATCTTAGTGGCTGCAGCATGTACAACATAATCAACGCCATCTAATGCGCGATACAGTCTATCTTTGTCGCGCACATCGCCAATCAAAAAACGCACCCTATTGTCATCTTTAAACAACTTGGCCATTTCCCATTGCTTCATTTCATCGCGAGAAAACACGATAATTTTTTTCGGATTGTATTTTTCAAGCGTCATCGGGATGAATGTATGCCCAAATGAACCCGTTCCACCAGTAACTAATATTATTGAATTTTTTAACATATTTTTAATTTTTAATTTTTAATTTTTATAATTTCATTATAACTCTTAACATGAAGGATGTTATTTTTATCTAGCTCTATTATTTTATTGCAACTTTTTAAGGTTGTTAGTCGATGAGCAATAATAAAAACGGTCAACTCTTCTCCTAGCCCTTCAATTGACTCCATAACTGCTTGTTCAGTTTTACCATCTAGTGCGCTAGTTGCCTCATCAAAAATCAATACATCAGATTTTTTATAGAGCGCTCTGGCTATGCCAATTCTTTGACGCTGCCCACCAGATATGCGCACACCTCTCTCTCCTACAAGGGTTTGATATCCACCTTTCCATTGTTCAATCAATTCTGAAATTTGTGCCTGCTGTGCCACTTTTCTTACCAACTGATGATCAATCTGATCTTGTGAAATTCCAAAGGCAATATTTTCTTCGATAGTGCCATCTGAAAGATAGATATTTTGTGGCACATGCGCAATATGCGTTTGCCACGCCTTATTATTTTTAATATTTAGCGATTGTTGATCAATCGTCAATTTTCCACTAGTTGCAGGAAGTAGCCCCATAATAATATCAAGCAATGTGCTTTTACCACTTCCAGTTTCTCCTATAAAACCAATACGATCCCCTTTATTTATGGATAAATTAATGTTTTTCAGTATCCAAGGAGAATCTTGCGTGTAACGAAAACTAAGTTTTTCTAATTCAATCTTATTTTCAAAAATAATTGGCCTTATTAATGATTGGCTGGCAGATTCTGGTAAGGGTTGATTCAGTAAGTCCATTACATCGTTCAATGATGATTCTGATCCTTTGATCTGACTATACGAACTATAAGCCTGCTGTAGCGTCGGTAGTAATTTTTGCGCCCCAAGTGCCAGCGCACCTAACACAGGGATTGCTGTAGACACCCCTCCATCTGATTGTACCATCACATAAGCAAGAGTAGCAATAAGTATCATGCCAATTGCCTCCATTACATACTTTGGACTTCCGCCAATAAATTGGTTATTCCCTGATGCGCGTCGTAGTGGTAAATCTGAATTACGATAGATTTGACAATAAAACTGTTGAGTGCCGTCAATAAGAACATCTCGAATTCCACCCAACCCCTCTTGGAGCGCCCTAATCATTTGAGTAGAGTGTTTAGCAATAATTTGACTATTGTCTGTAAGATGGGTTTTAGTATAATAAACAACCAGCCAATAGGGTATGGCAAAGCCGATTAATGTTATTAATGCCACATTAATGTTAATTACAAATAGTGCACTTACAATACCAATAATCAGGATTATTGAACTAATAAATCTAAGTATTGGGGCAAGAACCCCGTGAATTACCACATTTGTTTTAATAATAATACTATCAATTACTTTACTACTATTGCGTGATATATGAACTGCATATTCCTGATAAAGGGTGCGACGGTAGATATCAATGCTAAGATCTGCACCTGTGGCAAATGAAAATCTGGTCATAACATAGAGAAGTGTTAGACGTATTGCACCTGATAGTAAAACTACAATTATAAAGAAAATAGTGAGTGGCAGTATTAACTGGTTGGGCTGGGTCAACCCTAGAGCCTGAATGACGGGCTGCATCAGTGGATATTGATAAATCTGCTCTGGTGCAGTCAAAACTCCTAAAAATGGCAACACCGCACCTATGCTAATAACTTCTAATAGGGATGCAACAATCATTAAAACTAACAATAACCAAAACTGTTTTTGACGACGTTTTGAAATATGACTCCAGAGACCTTTCAATGTAGAATTTTTTATGTTCATTTAATTATATTATCCAAAATTTTTAAAAAGTACTCACCTTACAAGCGTGGTTATAAAAGTTGTTTACCATTGCATGTTCTACTTATCACGTCATTAATTGCAACTGATTCTAATTTACCAAGACTACCTTTCACTCGCCTCTCTATTGTTTTAACAACTACTTTTTTAGTGTCGCACCTTTTTGACGAATAATATTCAATAATATTGTCATATCTTTTTCTATTTTTGGTAATTATCCCAATATTTGATATTGTTTTAGACAAGCTATCGACACTATTTACTAGAATAAACATTTTTTTCATATCCTCTACAGTTTCTTCCGGTAGTGGTGTAGGAGCCCCTTCAAAAAGTATAATATCTCTTTTGTAGTGTAATTCTCGATTTATAAACCCACTAGTAAAGTAATCGCTAATAATGTATCTAGATTTTTCAATCAGTATATGCATAGACATATTGACATCAATTGTAATATTAGAATATAATTCAGATAATTCCCAAAATGGGACATATACACCCGTAGTTATAACAACTGGATGAACTCTAATAAGTATTTGCTTATCTTTAAATTTTGTACCAAAGAGCTCTATAATAGCCTTATGTCTTTGATATAATTCACATCCATCAAAACTATGTAAAGAGTTCGAAAAATCCACATACTGTGAATTACCCATATAATCATGCCCTTGGGTGATATACAAAAAATCGTATTCTTTTTTTCTTTCTTTTATTGTTTTATTACAGAGAATTGAGCCAACACTATAAACTTTTTTTACCCCTAAATTTTCAAATAGTTTTTTTGTATAGCCATTGAATACGAAATTAACATCTGCAGGAATAATCTCGGAATACTTTAATATTATATTTTTATAAAAATAATTACCATGCTGATAAAAAAAAGCCTTTCTATTTAAAATATTAAAGTGGCTATCGGCACTTGATAGCCATGTTTTAAAAACAACACCCCCTTCTTGTATTACTCTTTTTTTAAAGAGATTCTCCACAGGAATTTTATAGAAGGATTCTAAAGTGATCTGGTCCAAATTAATTTTTTTACAAGCGCTCTTTATTTTTTCTTTTTGCTTAAAAGAATGGGTAAGAACAGAGTATCTAAATATTAACCAAACAAAATTTTCCCAATCATAATGGATTTCTATATTTAATAATTTACCAACTAACTTGGCAATAATTTTTTTTAATGAAATATTATTAAGTTTAATTAATATCTTATTATCAATTCTTGGAATTAAAATCCATTTGATATTAGTATTATTCAAAGTGCTTAAAATGCTTGTATTATTTGTTAAGTCGTACTCTATATTCTTAATATCGGTTATATATATGATGTCGGATACATTTGATAATTCTAAAATATATTTAATAGTTCTCTCATATTCAATAAATGACATGTATCTTATTAAGTCTACTAATAGCCCCCTACATTCACTTTCAAGATTTTTTTCAATCAAGTTAATATTAGATAAAACTCTATCCCTAAAAACTTCTGTTGATACGTAAGAATGCAGGGTTTTATACTCTAGATTCAAGCTATCTAGTAAATAAAATGAATATGGAGTTAATGCAATAATTTGTTTATTCTGATACTGTTTTATCTTATCTGTAGCAATATCTATAGAAGAAATATGCTTTATATCCACTATAACTATTTCACTCATCACATACACTCCAATGTAGTGACATTAAAATTATTACGCCTAATACAAGAATTCAAAAACTTCTCACTTGAACATATTCCAGTGTAAAACCGAATCTTCATCAATATCATTAGACGCTTCTTTCCCAATTAAATCATCAATAGATCGTGGACTAATTCCATGAGCAGGTCTTTTAAAAGTCAAATCACTCTCTTCTATAATTTTACCTTTTGGTATATCTTTCAAAGCCACTAAACTTCTTCTAGCATTATTTCTAGCAGGCGCCTCATCTTTAAGTGCTTCTATTTTAAATCCACCTAGTATTTCAAAAGCTCTTTCAAGGTTACTTCTAAACAATTTTAAATCATCTATATCCATAGCATGATAGTGATCATTTCCAGGTAGTGTCTTATCATGGGTAAAGTGCTTTTCTATTATCACACTTCCAAGTATTGTTGCTATTTCACATACTTTCATATCATTTGGTAGCGTATGGTCAGAATACCCAATGATCTTATCTGGAAACTTGGATTTTAAATCAAGTATCATGCCCAAATTTGCATTTTTATCTAACGTAGGGTAATTAAGAACACAGTGTAAAAGAGCTAAAGAATTTCCAAATCCTTCTATCCAGCTAACCGCTTCTTGTATTTCATGCAAACTACTTGCGCCTGTCGAAAGAATGATTGGCTTATTAAACTTACAAATATATTCTATGAACGGCTTGTTTGTTATATCTGATGATGAAATTTTATAAACATCCATCATACTATTCAAAAAATCGGCAGACTCTAGATCAAACGGTGTACTCATGAATTCTATCTCAAGGCTATCGCAATAACTTTTTAACTCATTCATTTCATACACCCAAAAACTATCATGCTTTTTAAATAATTTATATTGCGAAGTAGTGGGCTCTTTTTCAATATCCCAATACGCCGGAGAATCCTTTGAGGCTAGCGTTTCAGCTTTATAACTTTGGAACTTAACCGCATCAGCACCCCCCTCTTTAGCATCTCTAATAAGTCTTTTTGCCGTTGCCATGCTACCTTCATGATTTACGCCAATTTCTGCAATAATAAAAGGTTGATAAACTTTATCAACATATGGGTTAATTGCATTAAACAGCTCTATTAATTTCATTTAAATCCCTCCATTTTTCATACGAATAATTTCAACAGCATTCATATCAATCCTGTATTCTTTCTCTAATAAACATCTATAGTCATCCATAGTATCAATATCTAACCTTAACTCAGGATAAGAAATCTCTTTAAATGGGTCAAAAGTTTTAATAGAATATTCCGTAGAGTGACTCCATATATAATTAAATAAGTGCTCTTTATGGTCTGTTGTTATTGCATTTCTGTTAATAATTTCTAGAAGGTCTATTGAGCATATTTCTGCGCCCAATCCATCAGGATATTTATTCCCTTTAGGTATATGATTATATGCATAATCACATTTATCTTCTCTATAGAAATCTATCAATCTATCAATTTCACTAGCGCAAATTAATGGGTTATCAGCACATATACGTATAATCTCATCAGCTGAATTTATCTTTGCAGTCCTATAATATCGATCAACAAGATTATTTTCACTACCTCTAAAAACATCTGCGCCAATGGATTCTAGATACCAGGCAAGTACATGATTATCTTCCGTATCTGGCAAGGCGAAAATTATTTGATCAACCTTTTTTGACATTTTAACTCGTTTATATACCCATTCACAAATTGGATACCCATGCAAATATAGAAGCATTTTATTGGGTAGTCTCGACGATCCCATTCTTGCCTGAATGATGGCAACAGTTTTATTTTTCATTTGAGAAACTCATTGTCATTTAAGATAGATAAGATAATATCAACTTTAAAACTTTTTCTTTATTTTTACCGAAACTATATTTTGAAATATTTATATAAAGTAGCTTTCTATAATCATCATCATAAACTAACTTATTAAATATATTTTTAATATCGGAAAAAGTATCATTATTAACAATGCCAAAATTAATAAAACCCCTTTCCAATTTGGCAAAATCATGAGTAGCTTCCCTTTCATGATGAGAAATAATAATAGATGGAATATTCATTTCTGCTAACTCGTATATTGTCCTACCATTTGAAGAGATTGCTAACTGAGACTTTTCCATAATTTCTGATACAGATGAAATGGCATAATGCAAAACAATACCCTTATATTTGCATTCTGAAAGATACAACTTCAATTCATCTAAAAATAAATATCCAATGCCACAAATAATATTAATTTTTATATTTTCAATTTGGCAAATGTTAATTATAGATTTTACCGTTTTTAACGTTAAATTATTCTGATCAGTACCTCCGAAAATAACCAGCACCTCTTCAACATTATCCCTAAATATATTTGGTTTAATATCATCAAACTCATCCCTAAGTGTTAAATATTTATGACCCCAATAATAATTATTACCCTCATATTGAGGTTCCTCATACAATTCATTAATAACAATATCAGCGCACTTTGAACCACTACCTAAATCTTCAAAATTTATAACCGAAATTCCTTTTTCTTTAAGTTTCAATATAAATGTATCACTCGTATTTAAAACATCATTAATAACCATATCTGGATTTATATCAAAAATCGCTCTCTCTATACTATTTGAAACAATAACTTTATAATCCGTAGATGCCATCTTTTTTACAGCAAGCTCATGCTTTTCATCACACACAAATATTACTTCATGATCGATAATATTATGTGCAAGAGATAATGAATGGTATATATGCCCCATGCCAATTTCAATACTTCCAAATACATGGAAAACTATCTTTTTTCTTTGCAGCATCTTCTCGCATATCCACCAGTTTTGATAATTACGAATCTCTATTGACTTTATACTTGATACAAAGAACGGAACCTGTTTGAAATCACCTTTAATAACACTCTTATTAAAAATATAAAAAGCGCCTATCTCTTCACAAAAATTATCAATCTTGGTTTTTACTAACTGCTCGTTATTGATTGAAAAAATCCTTCTATCCTCTTTTTTGACCGAAACAAGCATGCTATCGTTCAATTCTAAAAATTTCAAATAAGCTGACTGAAGGTCAGATGATTCAATAAGAGGTGTATTCGCCCTATATAAAAGCACGTTTTCTTGTGGAAAGTCTTTTGTTTTATTGATAACTTCTGCGACTATATTTTCAGAATTTAAGGAAAGCTCCTTGTCTTTCTTAAAGGCAATGCCATTTCTTTGTGCAATTAACCCAATCTCATCTGAGTCAGTTATGATTAATACTTGATCAACACTATCAACCAGTTCAAGCGCTGTATCAATAGCTCTTTGTATAAGCGTTGTACCATCTAATTTCTTAATAAGTTGATCAGGAATAACTGCGTTTTTCTTAATTGCGGGTATAACAATGAGTCTGTTTTTCATCTATCTCAACTGCGCTAAAACTTCTTTTGTAGATTCTAATAAATAGAAAAAATCATCTTCTGTCATCATGTGGTGGAATGGAAAAGAGACCATATTATCAAAGAAGTGATCTGTGTTTGCGCAACTAGCATCACCTTGCCCCATTTTTTTATACAAATCATAGCGGTACAAAGGATTGTACTGAACAACACACTGGATACCTTTATCTTCTGACATTTTTTTTATAAATTGATCCCTCTTATCGCCGTTCATCTGCGCACTTAAAAGGTGGTAGTTATGCCGTTTAGAATTCTCACGATGGAATTTCAATTCAGGAAATTTAGAAAGCTCATCAATAAACTTAATCGCCCTATTCCTTTTTTCTTGATTCATTTGATCTATACGATCAATCAATTCAAATCCAAGCGCGCACTCCACTTCCCCTAAGCAATAATTATTAGGCCATAAAAATTTATTATTAAGCTCGGGAAGATCGACATTACCCATTGCAGGCTTCCAGTATGAATCTCTATCATAGTCAAATACACAGTGCCCATTGTGTCGTAACATAGGTAAAAGCTTGGCAATTTCTTCATCCTTAACGGTTAACATTCCACCTTCACCTAGAGTGGTAATATTTTTATGTGAATGAAAAGAGAAAATGCCAAAATCTCCAAATGTACCTGCCATCTTTCCATTAATTTCAACTCCTAATGCTTGCGCAGCATCTTCTATAACTATTAAACCTTTTTCTTGAGCTAGCTGCATAATTGAAGGCATATCTACACCATATCCATATAGGTGAACTGCTACAATTGCTTTGGTTCGATCTGAAATACACTTTTCAATAGTTTCTGCGCTAATAACTCTCGTTTCTAAGTCAATATCAGCCCATACAATTTTCGCCCCTTTCTTTAAAAAAGGATAAGCTGATGCAGTAAAGGTGTGGCCTGGAATAATCACTTCATCACCACTTTCAAACTGACAAAGTTGTGCTGCCAACTCTAAACCCGCAGTTGCATTGTTTAAGGCAAACGCATACTTTGAGCCAATATATTGACAGAACTTCTCTTGAAAATCTTGTTGATTCTGTCCTTGGGTTAATGGTACTGCCGATTGCATTGTTGAAACAACCCTATCAATTTCACTCTGCGTATATACATGAGCACGACCACTAAATGGAATTTTATAATTCATTAATCAAACCTACTTTTTAAAAATTTCGCAGGACTTCCTATATATATTCCATATTCTACGCTTAAATTCTTAGTTACTATTGAGCCTGCACCAACAATAATTCCTTTGGATATTTTTAGAGGTTTACTACCAGAAATAACTTTAACTCCATCCCCCAGCCAAACATCTTCTTCTATTATTATAGGAGAGTAAGTAGATGTTTGTTTTTGCATTGGAATATTCCTATCTTTGTACCCATGTTCAATTGTAATTAATTTAACATCTGTTCCTATCATTACATTATTTCCAATCATACATTCGCACCCCCCCATACTAAGCAGGGAACCATTACCTATATCAATATTATTTCCAAAAGTGGTTTTATTAGTAGCATGAAAAATAACACCATAATGAAAGTTTAAATTATCACCCACTTTTTTAGAAAACATTTTTAATAGTAATAAATGTAGATTTCGTCTTCCAAATTTCATATATGGAACGAAATCTATAAATAAATAAATATCTTAGTTAAAACTCTTCTCATAATTAAATTTTGGGTCATAACCCTATTTTTTTTGAACATACTATAAAACACACCATCCGACCTAAGTTAGCTTGAAGAATTGCTAGATAAAAAATTTTTTGAAAAAATATCTGCAATCAAAACAACTGAAGAGTGTATGTTGCTTGCTGCGTATTGATCAAATATGCTTGCATCACACACATACAACCCTTTGGTATTCTTAACTGAGAAATCAGAATTTATCGCATTCTGAGATCCGCCAATTAGATGGTAGCCACTAAATACATTATTAGCAATATAGATTTCTGGATTGTTGGCTATCGCCTTCTCGTCTTCTATTTTAGAAACATATCGACTTAATGACTCAGACTTGAGTAAATCCATGCAGTATGATAATGCTACTTTTAATAGATCGACATCCTCTTCTGAAGATAAGTACATAGGGTTAACTGTAATATTATCGCCATCTAGATCAATTCTTCCTTTTGATTTTGGATTGATTACTGTAATTGAAATTGAAAAACCTGGTTCACTACTACTGAATAACTTTCCATCACTTCCAGCTCTACCAGTTTCACTAAATTGCACTATTTGTATTCTAGTATCAATCACCCCATCTTTATCTAAATCTAAATGTGCTGCAGAAGTAGCACCTGTACCTCTCATCAATGTTGATTGTCCAGAAAAATGCTTAAAAACAAGATTGAGTTTTTTAAAGAAGCTATTTGAAATTTCATTCAATGATCCGATATTCTTATTAGTTAGGACATTTACCCTTAGATTTGTATGGTCCTGGACATCTTTTCCTATATCAAGATTTGATAAAAAATTATCGGCTTTTTTAAGTCTTGATTTTTCTTTCAATAGGAGGCCACATGTGCCAATCACCCCTCCAGATAAAATAACATAATCTGAATATATATCCCTAAGAGAAGTTCTAACTCCTACAATCTCTTTATTATCATCAAGCAGTAACCGTTCAACATCTTCATTCAGAAACTGTTGAAAGTTTTTCTTTTTAATAAGAGTTAAAACTGATGTTCTAAAATATTTTTTGATAGTATTAAAAATTGGGCCACATGACTCTTTATCGGAATAATTCATGTCACCGCATGCAATACCTTGCCCGTTTAATGATTCAATAAAAGCCCTGTCTACATCATTTTGACAAGCTGTAGATAGGCTAATCTTGTATTCATCTTTTACTTCTAATGAGTACAGATTATTATAACTTTTCAATAAATCATTGTAACTAGAGTCAAATTTTTTCAGTATAGAGTTCCACTGAATTTTGCTTCCTAGCACATGGACACAGCCATTCATAACAGAAGCGCCGCCAAGTAAATTTGAATCAAAAAATGGAATTTTTCTTCCATTTGATAAAACAAGCTCACGTTTTGATATGTATTTAGTTTTTTTACTTTTAAATAATAGACCTATAAATAGAGGGACTTTATACCAAATTGGATATCTTTTGTATTTACTTTTCTCGATTACAACAACATCAAAATAATCTTGAAGATAGTTTGCGATTACCAGACCTGCAGTTCCTCCACCCACTATTAAAACTTTTCTTTTATTTTTAATCATATATTGACTTTAAGCCTCGAGCAATCAAGTTCCTTAGTTTTATAGTTAGCCTATTACTACTGCCAATTTATTTTAACTATTTAAGTTAAACTCCTGTCTCTTTTCTCTAATTAGACAGCGCGCTTACCTTGGCGTTAATTTTATATCAATTGTACAACAGCTACTACACTACAAACCTTGAATTATGGTCAGTAGTAACTAGTAATAAAATAATAATTTTAAGGTCAAAAAGACCAGCCCAGTTGAGTTCTCTCTTGATATTTACTTTACTAATAAATATTGAAGTGACTGTGTCACCTTAATGCTTTAGAATAAGGTCTGATAATGGCTACTATCGATAATTAAAGATGCGCAGGTTTAATCTCGCACTTAATTGTCATACATATGAAACACCGATCTTATCCGCTACCACCATTAACTTTTTATCCATGGTTAATAATTGCGCGTTATTGCGTCTTGCCAGCACCAAAAATAGCGCATCATA
>Ga0209142_1000412_pt1 | contig 31234 bp, 29 predicted proteins | sample SaaInlV_120m_DNA_FD_184678 | JGI IMG/M metagenome (GOLD analysis project Ga0209142, IMG submission 184678) | Marine microbial communities from expanding oxygen minimum zones in the Saanich Inlet - Saanich Inlet SI074_LV_200m_DNA (SPAdes) (version 2) | ecosystem: Environmental > Aquatic > Marine... | reverse complement strand
TACTTTTGTTTTGAACTCAGGGGTGTGTCTCTTACGTTTTGCGGCCATTTTTTATGCTCCTATTTTAAGGTGAATTATGCACAAAAAATTGTCTTAAGTTGCTGTCCTAAAATTGGGGGTAACTTCAACCCGACAAATAACAGGCAATAACCAGACCAAAAAAGCACTCAGTTTCAGCTGGTCGGTGCCGATATTGACGTTTAGAATACCCCACCACGACCTCCCTGCTGGAACATCCATGAAAACTCTGTTTGTAGTCCCCAAATTTGTCCGAAGAGAGAGTGAATACTATGAGTTACCCTTAGGTATCACCTATGTCTCTACCATTCTGAAAGAGGCCGGATACGCAGTTGATGTGATTAACATGAACCTTCACCCCAAAGAGGATGAGGCCGCTGTTATCACAGCATACTTGAAAAAACACCCCGTTGATGTAGTACTTACAGGGGGGCTTTCCGCCTTTTTTCACAGTATCAAAAATATTCTTCAGTCAGCTAAACAGTCTAGGCCAGAGATCACCACGGTACTAGGTGGTGGAATTGTAACCAGCGACAAAGAGACTATCTGTGCGGCAATCAAACCTGACTTTGCCATGCTTGGAGAGGCCGAAGAAGCCACCAAAGAGTTCATTGATGCACTCGCATCAGGCAGTGACTATACAAATATCCCAAACTTGGCCTATCAACAGGATGGGGCATATATCTTTAATGAGAAACGAGAAGCGATCGGAGACCTTGATGCTCTTCCCTACCCTGATTTTTCAATTTTTGATATTGATGACTACTTTAAAAGGCAGACTCCCCTAAGCCAGAACTACCTCTATCCACTCGACTTTCCCAGATCACTTCCAATTATTACCAGTCGCTCTTGTCCATTAAGCTGTACCTTCTGCTTTCACCCTATCGGCCAAAAATACCGTATGCGTAGTCTCGACTGTGTCTTTGCCGAGATTGAGCAGATGATTGAGCAGTACGACATCAACATGCTAACCATCATGGATGAGATGATGTCGGCCAGTAAACGACGATTGATCGAATTTTCAGAACGAATCAAACCGTACAACTTGCTCTGGACCTGTCAATTATGGCCCAGCTCGGTAGATGGAAAAACACTTAAAATGATGAAAGAGGCTGGGTGTTATCTAATTAGCTTTGGGCTAGAGAGCATGAATGCCGATGTACTACAGAGCATGAAGAAATTTGGGGTCACCCGCGAGAAGATTGAAGGTGCTCTGGAAGAGGCAAAAAACCACGGGATCACCATTCAGGGTAACTTCATCTTTGGCGATCCTGCTGAGACAGTAGAGAGCAGCAATGAAACATTGGAGTGGTGGAAACAGCATCCTGAATACCAGATCTCACTGGGGCGTATCTCTCCCTACCCTGGCACTCCACTTTATGAGAATGCAATACAACAAGGATTAATCAAAAACCGAACCGATTTTATCCAGTCAGGAAGCCCTGCACTCAACTTATCAAAAATGAGCAGCGATGAATACAATGAGTTGCTCTCAAAAATAGCCACCTACTCTTCTCAAGCTAGACAGTATTGTAAAATTATCACCATTACAGAAGATCAACGAACCGACTATGAAAGTTACCACTGCGAACTTCAGTGCCCCCACTGCAATGAAGTCATATCATATGGAAACTTGGTGGTTCAACGACCTGAGATTCTCAAATTGGGGTGCCGCTCCTGTGGCTTGCGCTTTGATCTTAACCCGTCCATCTTCCCTAACTTAAGAGAGCTATTGGAGAGACAGAGAGAAGCAATTCAAGAAATACATAAACAATATGGTTCTATTGCAATCTCTCCTGCAATATTTGAAGATCGTTTTATCGAGTACTTCTCACTGATTGGACTGGACTACCACCAACTCAACATTGCTGCTCTGATTGACAGCAATGACACTCGGATTGGTCGCCATTACCTCAACAAATACCCCATTCTGAAACGAGATCAAAGCACTGTAGATCAAGTGAGTGATTCTGCTATTCTAATTATGCTGACCCTCTATAAGGATGAAATTATTCAGCAATTTCATGAGCTTGGCGTACCAAATAGAAAAATTTATTCCATAGAATTTTAAAAAACAAAAAAACACTGTCATGAAAACAACTGAGAAAGACATAATAATTTACATTGTAGGATCTGGCTCTCTTTCAAAAGCAATACAGGCGATACTAATAAAAAAAAACATCCAAACACATGGATTAATCGATAAAAAAACAAGCTTATCACCTGAGATTATTGACATAAATCAGATTGACAGCGCGCAGCCTAGCGCCATTTTCATAATTGCAATATCATTTGAAAAATACAGAAAAGAGGCCAAACAAAAATTAATCGCGCAAGGCGTTTCAAGCAATAAAATATTAGAAATTAGAGATGGATCAGACTCCATTTTTCTAGACTATCTTCTACAAAATAAATACAGAGAAACAATAAATATTATAAATAAAGATTCTCTTTCAAACATACAAAGTATAGAAGAAAAAATAAACAAAACACCTATAGGGAACAATAACAAAAGACTAATCACATTCAACTATTACGGACAGGGGGGCGGATATAGACAGCATCTCAACTCTATCGCAGTAAAAATACAGAAAAAATTCAATGCCATCTGTTTCTCTGATGAGCCAGATTCTCTCCTTGAAAACTCCCCAAACCTAGCAATAGAAAGCCTATTAAAGAGGAGAAATGACAGACATGCAGATCTTGCAATATCTGCAAATTACATTAACTGCTCGCACCCAGACATACCGAAAGTTTTATTTATGCATGAAATTTATGATCACTTCACTTATTCCAAAGAGATCATACAAACAATCACTCAACCAAAAACACAATACATTTTCACCCCATCAAGTCCCTGCTTTGAGAGAATGAAAGAACTCTGCACAAATAACAATATTAGCAATAAGATTATTCTAATACCAGGAGGATATCCTAGACTAGACAGCAACATAAGACTATTCAAGTCAATAAAAAAAGAAGCGGATACTATAATATATGCTCCAACATTATCCATGTTTGACTCAGAAAATATGGAACTCACCTACTCCATGAGTAAAGCCCCCAATATATTAACCAGCCTTTTAAAATTCTTTCCAAAATATAAAATAGTATTCAGACCACACCCAACAGACTTACTTGAGTTAGAAAATGGCAGATCATCCATATATGCTAAACCCCTAAAGGATGCACTAACAATATGTAATAACAATCCCAATCTAGAGCTAGATACCCATAGAACCTCATACATGAAATCTTATAGCTCCGCCACATTAATGGTATCTGATATATCCTCTACAGCATTCACTTACGCATTCACAACCAATCGCCCTGTGATATTCTTCTCTCCAGGAAACTCAGATTCAACACCAGCACTACCAGATAGCCAATATATTCAAGACCGAATAAAATTGGGAAAATGCGTTAGCTCATGCAGCGAGATGGTTGATGCTATAAATAACATTATGTCTCAGTATGAGGAATACCAAAATAAAATTAAAACTCACGCAGATCAAGTGATCTTTAATAAAGAACAGTCTGAAAAGTACTTTATCAGTAACCTAGATTACATTATCAATCAGCAACACCATCCCGACTGGTGGTATTTATCTGACCACCAATAAGACTCAGAAAACTCTTTGATTACAACAGAACACTATTCCCATGTATCAAATCTTTTTCAGAATCAACCTCCATCCATTGGCCGCGGTAAGAGAGGGCCTCTATTTCTATCTTACCCGCATCAATCACTCGTTGCAGGGTTTCCGTCATATGCATCTGATCACACTGCTCAGACAGTAGCTGCTGACGAATACGCTGCACCTCTTCCCACCCTATAGGGGTAAACCGTAACAACCCCATATATTGACCCTTTACCTCTTCTACACTACTGGGGACACCACCAATCTCTGCCAATGTGCCATCGGAATTGACGCGAAAAGTCTCAGCATCCTCCAGAGGATCTTCAAAACGCTGCTCCCACAAATCCAGCCACTCTGGGTCATAAGTTAAAGCCAAGGATGCCTGACTATTAAACAAAGAAGTAACTGCCGTATATTCATAGTAAAGGTCAGAATAACTCACCACACAAGCTTGGGATTTCAACCATTCATCAGCACAGTCCAGCGAAGAGACCATATTTGTTTCTGCCCAGCGTTCATTATAAAACTCTACCAAGCCATACTTCGCAAGCTGCTTTCTCCTATAGCCAGTAACAATAGCAATCTCTTCAACCCCACCTCTGCGCAAGGCTGCAATCTGCCACTCCAACAAAGTTTTGCCATGTAATTGAACCAAACATTTAGGTAATTCTTCAGTCAGCCCCCCCATACGACTACCTCTTCCCGCAGCTAAAATAATTGCCTTCATAAAAAAGTGCCCTCACCCGTTCTATATCCATGTTATCAAAAATTGGCTCACGCTCAGGATGCCACATCCACCCCTCCCAAGGGAGCTCTTTATGCCGTATTGCTTCAATTTCTCCTCCTTTACTATTGGCAAGTATGGAAAAATGGTTTGGGCATCTTTCCAGTGACAGAGCATGGAAGCTATTCACCTCTTTATTGATTTCACCAACGACCAAATGCCTTTTTCTCACATGTCCATTTACTTTACTTAAAGAACCTCCACTCCAAACTCCCATCATCTGCATTCCACGACAAATTCCCAGCAGGGGAAGCTGATGCTCCTTGGCATAATCCAACAATGCCATTTCAACAGCATCACGAGAATGGCACGTGCTAATATCATTCCCCCCAGAGAGTACAATAGCATGCGGCTTAACACAATCAATCCATTGTTGAAACCATTCTTTATTAGAATGTTGTTGAGGAATCAGTTGATTGGGAATTGGTACTACAAGCACACCAACCTGGACCATAAACTCAATCAGGCGCTGATCAATTGCATCCCGCCATTCATCACGATCCGCGATATAATCAACTCGCTGACTCATAACAGCAATAATCACTGCAACACCATCACACGTTGGGCAGCACAATCCAAATGTATGCGTCGTGCTTGCGACCACTTTTGATACAACACCTCCCCTGCCCCAATCACTGCAGGCAACCCCATTTCACCTGCACGAATAGCCATATGGGAGTTTGCTCCTCCCCAGGCGGTAACCAACCCTACAATAGGATAGGAGAACAGCCAATCATATCCAGGATCAGCATTTGGAATACAGACAATTGACCCAGGCAATCTCTGCCGCTCCGTATTATCGACAACATTACCCATCACATTTTTCTGGGTAATATAGTTAGGCGTTGATTCTGGGATTTTAAACCCAAACACATCCTTTGGGGCTGCAATCACTGGCGGCAGTGAAATTTTCAAGGCATCTGCATAACGAGCCTTACCCTGCTGGATACTCCTTAACAACATCTCTCTGGGACTCCCTGCAGACATATAAAGCTCTTGAAACACACTGATATCACAATATGCCAGATCCTCCCGACTAATTCCACACTCTTGACCAACATCAGCAATCAACACCATCGCATCAGATAGGTTTTTAGTAAACTGAAATTTTGCAAACTCACGCATTTCTATTCCTGCTTGCAGAAAATCAAATAACCCTACAGGGTCTGCATGCAAGTCATGCTCTTCCAGCAATATAGCAATCTGACGCATCTGTTCTAATGTTAAGGAAAATGGAGCAACCGGGTCTGGCTGTAATGGGCGCTGTGTCCAATCAAAATAGAGTTCTGGAGCTTCATCATAACGCTGAGAAAGAATGTCATAGGTTCCTGGGCGTAAATGCCCATATCTGGACAAAAAAGCAACCTGACTCAGGTTAGAGCGATCTCTAACTAGTTGAGTACTCACCGTTGACACACTACTAACAAAGGCATCATAGTCTCTCTGTGATAACGCCCTCACTTCTACCAAAGAACGTAACATCTGGACTGCAATAAACCCAGCTCTTGCCAGCCCGGCAAACGGCAACGAACCATAACGCTTCGCATCCTCCAGCAGCCAGTATATTTTCTCCAAACGGCTATTGGATGAGACAGATAACTCTTCCCTACGCTGGCTCAATATATCTAGTTTTGCTGCATCACTACGCCATAACCCTTTTTCTGGGTGGATCACCCGATTAGTCAAACGTCGCAAACTTTCAGCAATAGAGTCACACTCTTCTTGAGAGAATCCCACTTCCCTCAATCGTGTCATTCGTTGAGGCAAATCAAGCGTATAACAAGAGTAAACAATCTCAAATTCCACCTTATCATGTAATTGGGGTTTTTCTAGCAGGCTGTCAATGTAATAATCTACCAAACGTCCTGCTAACCCCTCTGGTAAGTCAGCAGGAATAAAAGAGTTAAACGATAAACGAAGATCAATATAGGGCAAACCATAAAAGTGCTGCATCAATGGAAAGCTACGTAAATTACGATAACCATAGTTATGACGCTGATAGGCCCAGATTGAGTCCGTAATCAGATCACGATAGAGCGAGAGTGCCAGTGGTTTGGGACGTATACCAATAATTTCTGCCGGATTCCAATCCGGCATCACACCATAAACTGTCCTTTTCCCTATCAGAAACGGATGAGGCAGCATTCCCATCTCTACCTTGTTATGGATACGTTGAAGCCGCTCCATCTGCTCCTCTCCCCCCCCTATATCCCCTACTATTAACAGCGGCCTTACCTGAAGCAGCCATAATATTTCTTCATCATTTTCAAGGGTAATCGCAAATTCAAAATCAATAGGCACTTCACCAAAATGGTCCAGCAACTCATCCAACAACGCTATAACGGATAAAATTTCTTTTGGAATATCATCAGAACAATAACATGCCGCCTGTCGCCAGATACAACCATCTCCCCCCCCAGTAATAACAGCGGTATCCTCACCTTCTGACCAGTTAATCATCCGATAAGGTTCACCTGTACTGGGATCGTGAGAAAATGCGACCCCAGAGCGAATTACATGCTGCAGCATAGGCTGCACCAAAACTTCATCTAAATCCACAGTTTCAAGATAAGAAGACAGCACTTGAGTAATAGCACTGTCTAATCCTGAAATATTCACATTCTGCAAAGATAAAAACACACCTGCACTGGATTGATTAAAGCAGTCTTCTTGCTTACAACTAGAGCGTACAATCCAAGCATCCCCCGCTAGTTGCTGAATTATACTCTTAATACAATTCTCACTAGATTCTCTCCACTGTGCCACTGTAAAATAAATTAATGGAACAATCTTTGCTGATTGCAATACCCCCAGTAACTGTGCCAATGTTCTTGCTTTAGTAGAAAACATAAATGCCATTAATTATTCCTTACAAGTTGCGGACCAAGCTCTAGTAAGGTACGTAGCCTCAACCTCAACTAGTCCACTAATGCGCTGCTCAATAAAATCTAGAAACATATCAAATTTTCTAGAACCAAGCTGAACTCGAAGATCATTAACAGATCTCCATGCCCCGATATATCTATCAGGTGACATTCTGACAATATGGCGCCCCTCAATATAAACAATATCTTCAAAATATGGGGACTTCCAGAGATCATCTGTCAAGTTTTCAGTAATACCTGAACGGCCTGATGAGACACGCTTAATATCAGAACGTAATATATTAAGGTATGCCTCAATCTTAACTAACAGTGGATTCACTTCAATCAATCGAGGGTTCCATAAAGCAGTAAAACGCCCACCAGGACGTAACACACGATAAAATTCTCGTGTTGCTAAATCAAAGTTAGCCCAATGAAAGCTGGACGCCATAGTTAACCAATCACAGGAGTCATCTGTTAACATAGTATTTTCAGCACTTCCAGAAATCCACCGAATATTCATATCGCAGCTATCTGCTATCCCGCTACGACGCATATCGTCATTTGGTTCAATGGCACTTACAGTTTTTACTCCTTGTGCATGTACCATACGTGACCAAATTCCAGTGCCAGCACCAACATCAACAAAATCAATTTCAGAAATAGGTTTAGCAATCAGTGCAAGCAATGCCTCAAGAACTGATGGCGAATAATCAGGCCTATGTAGAGAATAATCCTTAGCAAGCCCTGTAAAATCACCTAGTTTATAATCAGCACTATAATTTTGATCTATATTCATATCAGTCCCTTATCCAACAATAACTCCATTAATTCATCTGTATTTTTTTCAAGCTCATGCTTTGGATCAAATTCAACTACCCAATCTGCTGCATCAGGTTCATCTACTGTTAAATCTAACCCTGCTACATGCTTCAATTCTCCAGCATCAAAACGCTTATAAATCCCCTTTGGATCTCTTCGGCGCAATTCATCTAGCGGCACCTTGAGAAACACCTCAAAATAACTGGGAAAATGCTCCCTATTCCACTGATGTACTTCCTTAAACAGAGAGATTGTCGCAATCACCACCAGCACTCCTTGCGAGGAGATCACCTGACAAAGATGAGCATACTGCATTGCCAACAATAAACGCCCCTCTCTTCCATGGTTATCTTGGCTATTTAGTACCGCGCCAAATACCTCACGAAGCTCATCACCATCCAAAAGTATCACCACCCGCCCTTGTTCCCTCACTCTCTCTACAAGCCGAGAAGCCAAAGAGGTTTTTCCCGCACCAGACAACCCTGTTATCCATACAACGCCCATAATAATCCTCTATTGATAGAAATGAATGCTTCGTTAAAAAGGCCCCAAGAGCCTCTAAGCATCTAACAATTTTTTATCCATTTGATAAAATTCTGACAAAATAGATCTAAAATTATCTCCCCCCCCCCATACAAGCTTCTGAAAATTACTGGCTACACCATACTGTTCACCTATTGATATACCTTCCGCCCGGTAATATTTTTCAGTTCCGACACTGGATCCTACAGAAGAATCTGAAACATAAATAAACCCAATATAGTTCGCATAACGATTAAACATACACAAATGTAAAGAACCAGTATTAACCGTTAAGTTAATATATGCATACTCATACACCGCCATCCTTAATAACACATTCCATGAAGCCTCATGAAATACAATATAATCATCAAAGTCATCAACAACCGAAAAATCCGCGTGCGTATCCCTAATAAAAACAGGATAAAACCCTTTATCTCTCAGATTTTCTGCGACGCTCAACCATACATTAAGGTCACTATTTCTCTCTGGCGCATAGCTTGACTCCCTTAAGGTAATCGTAACCAGAAGGTCTGGAGTAATATTTTTTCCATTCGCCCACTGCTCAATAAACTTCAAGGACGACTCACTTGATTTCAATGGTGCTAACCCAGCTGAGTCCTTTTCTCTTGCAAGAGAGTAGAGTCGGGGCATAATTTTCATTTCTACAGGATTATCAATAAATTCTTTTCCTGGGTAAATCAATTGTTCATCCACTCCAGAAATCATTCTCTTTACCTCTTTCCTTTGAGGGCATAAAATCACCCCTTTTGCAGAAGGAAGAAGGGCTGTACCCAATAACAATACATTATTTAGAAACCAGAAATTATCTTTTTCCACAAAAGAAGAGGCTGCGGTAAGGGCTTCTCTTGACATATCAAATACCCCCCCCTTATCAGCTGGCACAATAACAGGCTGAACCATCGATGCTCCTAGCTCTATCCGTTTATTTTCAGCCAAACATAACGCTGCAATATACTCATAATTTAATGGAGATACAGATAAGTCATAAATATAATACAGAATTTTTTCAAAATTATTGTTATCCAGTTTTGTTAAACTAAAGTTATAATCAACATAGTAAATCTTCTTTACCCCATTTTTTCCTAGGGTGCTCATGATCTGCTCTCTGATATTCCCTCTTTCTAAAGCAACAATGACACAGTAATCATCATCAGATCGATTAAACTCATCAATCTTAATAACCCTATTTTTCTCATCACTTTTATAGCTATCCAAATACCCTTTAACATTCCCATCCTGCCCAACATGCTGTTGAAGCATCAACTCAAGCTTTCTTGATGCATTTCCATATGGGGAAAGATATATATCGATATCAGAAGGAAAGTCGCCTCTGGACTCTAATTTTATTGCCATACAAAGACCTCTAAAAGGCACTGAAAAATGGATCGGCATGCAAGCATAGAATGAACACAAGCCATCATTTACAAACCGTCATTATGAGAATATATAATTGGCTCTTCTCTATATGAAATTGACATGCATGGGAGTAGCATCATCAGTATTGGGTACCCCCCTCTCACCGCCTTCCATGAGATCAAACAGGAGTTCATTTACTTTATCCTGTAGGCACAGTGTAGCGCATTGTTTTCTAGCATCAAACTTATCTGATGCAATATATTTCATTATCTCATTGTATTTTTCACTCTCCCAAATATCTTTAAATCGATCTTTATTAAGATCTCCAATATGATACTTGCTATACCTATCATGAAAAAATGAACCGCAAGGTGCTACTTTGCCCGAGCCTGACATTTGCAGGAAAAGCGGTGGCCCAAAACATTTTGAGTATTTTCGATCTCTTCCTGTCATCAACTTTGACCACTTTGCCTGAACCGAGTATTTATTCGTTGATATAGCCTCTGCCGCTTTCAGTAACTCAACAGCAAGCGGGGATCGATACCATTCATAATCAACTCCTAACCTTCCTTTCTCATCATCACTACAATGTTTGATAACAGTATAATCAACTCCAAGCTCCTTTCCCAGCAGCGCCAGCGGGATCACCTGATCTGCATACTCAGGCATCAGAACCATCTGCAGCCCCACCGTTGTATCAGACTTCTTTTCCCTCTTCACCCGAATGGTCTCTTTAATAACATCAATGACTTTGTGGTAATTTTTAACCGATGTACCCATAATTTGGGAGTAAGCCTCAGGCTCTGCTGCATTAATATTAAAGCGAAAATAGGTCAGATTATCAAGAATCTGTGGAATATATTCTTTATCGATCTTCACCCCATTGGTTGCTGACGCGATATCAATGCCATTATCAAATGCTTTCTTGATAAAACGGTAGTAGTCAGGATTTTCTGTACTTTCACCATCACTCACCAGACTGATCGCTTTAACCCCTTCTCCATATTTATGCCCAATTTCAACACAGTCATCCAGAAATTGTTCATAGACCTCCCAAGAGACTGGTGATGAGGGGTTTTGCTGGAGCCCTGCATAACAAAAGGTACAGGCATAGGAACATTTTTGGGTCAATGCCATATCGATAGTAATTGGAGCTACTCTTTCCCCCCTCAACCAAGCATTCACCCTATCTTGATGAAATGCAATTTTCGTTGTATCAAGATGAATTTTCTCTCTCGGATTAACAGAAAAATCAATAACTCCGCTTTTTTTTAGGTCATCAACTTGTGAACGTACAATTGCGTCAACCTCATCTTGACTGCGACTCATATAATCTATATTCATGGCTTTTACACTTAGTCGATTAATTGGATTATTTGGTTTACTAGCGGATAAATTACATCATAATCAATATTTCCATCAGAACGGTTGCTATTGATCTCATCCACAATATTATTAACTTGTTCAATGGCTACTTGATTCTCTAAAACAACAACATTCAAATATTTACCTTCACTAAAATACACATCATAATGCGGCACCTCTCTATGCAAAAAGGTACGTTTAGCCAAATAGCGCACCCTAGAAGATGCTCGTTCCTCTATACTCTCCAGATAGTTCATTACCCCTCCAAGAGCAAGCAGATAACTACGACTCAGGAGAGTCGTTTCAGATAAGTCTGGAACTGGAATCCTGTTATTCATATCATTTATTTAAAAGACATGTTCTGTTCAAGCTCTTCTTTCGACAGATGAGGATACATATCCTCAAGAGGGCGGCCAAAAGAGAGTTTTGGCAGGATTTCCTGATTCTCTAGAATAGCGACATCACAGATAATAGGGCCCTCCTGATAGGATAAAACAGCCTTGATTTTATCTTCCAGTTCATCATGCCTACTAATAGATTCACACTTTATCCCATACCCTTTTGCAATCTTAACAAAATCTGGGGATGAAACTCCGGACTCCCTATCCGAACAGACATATCTAGAATCCAGCCAAGTAGACTGAGTTTGTTTGATAATTCCATACTCTTTATTATTTAGAATAAATATCTTTAGTGGAAGCTTCTGTATCTCAAGTGTACCCAACTCTTGCAAATTCATATTGAACCCACCATCACCTGTAATACAGATCACTTCTGATTTAGGATCAATAATCTTTGCACCTAGTGCAGCTGGGAAAGCATATCCCATAGGAGAATGATTGAAGGCAGAAAACAATTTCTGCTTACTCTTTGGCTCATAACCTTGCATCGTCCAGGTTAAGGTGCCACCCGCATCGGTAATAATAATATCATCCTGCTTTGTAAGCTTTGAAAGGAGATCCATAAAGACGTATGGGTTGACTTTGCTCTCCTGACGGTAGTATTCAGGAGCACAAATGGGGTATTTTCTCCGCCACTCTACAATTCTCTTCCTCCAGCCCCCAATATGCTCAACAGTCGGTAACTCATCAGTAACCTGTTTAAAGAACTTCCTTAGATCCATATTGACTGCAAGGTCTGTAACAAGTCCATTCTCCTTCTCGATCTCTGACGAGTCAATATCGACAATAATTTTATAAGCACTCGCAGCAAAGGTAGAAGCATTTGCACCCGTCATATGGGTATCCAACCGGCTTCCCAAACTAATCAACAGATCACAGGTCTGCACTGCAAAATTCCCAGGGCGATTCGCAGAGACTCCGAAGTTTCCAACCAGCAGTTCTGTGTCACTGGTAAACATGTCTATAGTTGACCAAGTGGTAACTACCGGTATTCCGGTTTTCTCAATAAACTGAACTGCTTCCTCTTCAGTACCGGAAAGCTTAATACCTGACCCAGCAACAATCAGTGGACGCTTCGCCTCTCTTATTGCCTTCTTAATCCCTTCAACCACCTCAGCAGAGAGCACTGTATCTATTCCTTCTTCTGAAGGAATAAAGCTTCTCAACTCATCAGGATTGATCTCTGCACGCTGGATATCATCTGGCAGGTCAAGCAAAACAGGCCCCGGCCGCCCATTCTGGGCCTCCCACCACAGCCGCTCCATCACATACCTAACATCATTGGCACTGGTTAGACATACGGCATACTTAGTAAAAGAGTCGACCATTTCAGTCACTGGCATTTCCTGAAAACCAACTTGTCGTACCTTTCTTCCTTCCTTCAAATGCCCAGTCACAACCTGTCCCGAAATGTATATCGCAGGGATAGAGTCATAGTAGGCGCAGGCAATCCCCTGTAACATATTCACAATTCCAGGCCCACTGGTTGCAATCGCAACACCGGGGTTCCCCGTCACTCTGTGGTGAACCTCTGCAGCAATAGAAGAGCCTTGCTCATTTACAAAAGGGACCAGATTCATATTCTCTTTATTACTTAAACTATCCAGAATATGGACAACACAGCCCCCATTACCAACAAATACATGATCGGTTTTTTCGGCAATAAAGCCTGCCATATAATCAGTTAATTTCATCAACATAATCCTGTTCTATTTCTCATCAAGATCCAGCAGCCAGAAACAGCCGTAATCTCTCCAACATCTTCTCTATATTATCTACAGAACTGACATAGCAAAACCGCAGATACCCTTCACCATGCTCACCAAAAATTGATCCCGGTGCAGATGCAATACCTGCTCTGTTCAACATCTCATCTGCCATCTGTCTGCACTCATACCCCGTATCCATAATATTAGGAAATGCATAAAATGCTCCCTTGGGACGGTAGCATTGAAGACCTTCAATACTATTGAACCCATCTACCATCACATCTCTTCTTTTCTTATACTCTTTGATCATCCTATCCACATAAGCGCTACTTCTGCGACTCAACGCCTCAATACCCGCCTGCTGGATAAAGGGGGAGACACATGAGAGTTGAGCCTCTTGCAACATCGCAACTCTCTCTGCAACATAACTTGGGGCTGTCAACACACCAAGCCTCCATCCGGTCATCGCATAGGATTTGGAAAACCCATTAACCAGAATAGTATTTTCTTTACAGTGATCCAGTGTAGAAGGGGAAAAAAATGGTTCCTCCGCATCAGCGTAGACCATCCGAGCATAAACCTCATCGCTCAGGATAAAGATTCCATTTTTCACTGCAAGCTCGTATATTTTTCTCCATTCCTCCTCACCCACTACACCGCCTGTCGGATTTGAGGGTGAGTTAACAATAATCATTTTTGTCGCTGGTGTAATCGCCTTCTCTATATCATCAACCCGTATACTGAAGCCATCCTCTTCCCGGAGAGGGACAGAAACTGCCTTTGCACCTAAAAATCTGAGAATAGAGCGGTAGGTCACAAAGCCCGGATCAGGAATAATCACCTCTTCTCCCGGATTGACTGTACAGGCAATGGCATAGTAGATCTGTACATTGGCCCCAGGACAAACAACCAACTGATCCAGCTCAGGACTAAAACCTCTAGACCGTTCAGTAACGCTCTGAGCTTTTCGTTTTAACTCAATCAGCCCTGACGAAGGGGTATAGTGGGTATCTCCGCCGCGTATTGCACTACAGGCTGCATCCACTACATTAACTGGCGTATCAAAGTCAGGATCCCCTAATTCAAAGTGAAGAATGCTTTTCCCCTTCCCTTCAAGCTCTTTTGCCTTGGCGAGAATCTGGAACATCTCTTGCCCTTGAATTCTTGCAGCTGCATCTGAAAGTTGAATCATTGTAAGTCTATCATCTGATTATATAACGGCTATCACAAGTAGCCTCTCTATATAAAGTTAACATGAGTAACTGTTTGATTATAAATCACATCCAGAAACCGGTTTGCCTCATCCATCCTACAATTTACACGACATTGATTGATATCGAGCCTATTCAAAACATATTCCATATTTCTCATTCTACGCTCCCCCTGCCAAATATCCTTAAATAAAGCCTCATTAATGTTTCCAAGATCAAATCTCTCATCCAGTAGATAGGCACTACAGCTAAACACTCGACCATCTGCCATGATGTAAGCCCATAGATTAGGGCTAGAGAGACACTTTTGGTAGCGGGACTGACTTCCTTTTAGATGTTTCTTCATGGTTTGATCTCGGAAAACCACTTGGAACTGTTCTGATGAAATCGACTCTAATTCTTCTTTCAGGCTAACCCACCCACTATAATCAATATCTTCATAAACATGAGTCTCACTGAAAGAGTGCTGTGAGTAAGGCTTAATCACCAAATAATCCAGTCCAATTTCATCACGACAGATCTTTGCCAACTGTTCCATCTCACCCACATTATCTGGCAGAAGCAGAGACTGAGCGCCTAAGGTCACACCTAGGTTATGCTCCTCCCTATACCTCACCATCTTTGTCAAGTGATTGATAGCTTTAAAAAAGTCACTCTCTTTAGTCTGGTGAATTTTACTGTAAGTCTCTGCAGTCCCAGCATTGATCGAGGCCTTAATCCATGATGTATTAGGCAGCGCAACCTCTAAGAAATCTTTGGGCAACACCGTTGCATTGGTAGTAAAGGCGACATCAATCCCTGACTGTTTAGTCAATGCAGCCATTTCAGAGATCTGTTTATGCAGCAGAGGCTCCCCCTCTCCGGCATACATAATACTCTTCACCCCCAGATCTCCCATCTCAGCAAGGCGTTTTTTCATCAGCTTAAGATCAAGACGTACCGGATTATACCCAATGTAATCCACTGCACAGAAGGAACAGCGATGGTTACAGGCACCAATTGGTGATACCTCGATATAGATGGGATAGACTTCTTTTATCTTTTCCCAATCCCCCACTCCATCAATAACCTTGGCTACCCGCTCTGGATGATAGGTAAGCTTATGCCCTTCAATACCATATTGGTCAGCCATGATACTCAGACTCCAGTGAAGAGAGCATTACATGGATGGGGTTATGGGCAAATTCCTTCTGCCATTCATCCTCGCCACTCCAGGGAGGGAGAGTACAAGTGTCACATTGTGCGCTGACTAACATCCTTACCGTTCCAATATCTTTATGAACCATCTCATTTTTCCAGGTAGCAATTTTTCCGATAAAATGGGGCAATACATCTGTACTCAAGTCCACCACCTCTTCTCGCTCTTTCATCCACGACAATACTTCAGGCTCAATAATATAAACCGCTGCATTAGCAAGGTTACTGGGTGGATTCTTTACCTTTTCATGGAACCCAATCACTACTCCTTCATCATTGAGTTCGACAATTCCACAGGATTCTGGAGCAGGAGACTCGAAAGTCATCATGGTGATCAGTGTACCTCTAGGGCGCTTCATCTGGTGGTATGCAATGAAAGCGGGGAAATCACAACAGCTCCAGTTATCCGCATGCACAACCAACACGGGTTCACGATCAAAGTATCCTGCATTTTTTCTCAGCGTTCCAGCCGTCCCTAACAACTTCTCTTCGTATATTGGCTCTACCCACCCCTGAAATTGTGTACGGTGCAAGAACTCACCCACAATATCCGCATGGTAATGCATATTAACTAGGACCTGCCCCCCTCCCTGACGCCACAAAATACCCAGCCAAAATTCGAGCAGTGGCCTCCCATGGATGGGCATAAGACACTTGGGCCAATCTTCGGTCAGAGGCCGCAAGCGCGTACCCAGCCCAGCCGCCAATAGTAATGATTTCACCCGTTAATCGACTCCAACAACTCCTGCAACTGAAGCGGTTGATTACCCAGTCGTCCCACTTGTAGGCTGGCCGCTATCGACCCAAGCAGTGCAGCCTCCCAAATTGACCCTCCAGCCCGCAGCATCATCGCTGCCGTGATCAACATTGAATCTCCTGCTCCAGCCACATCTTTAGGGCTGGTATTGAGAGCAACAATACGATCTGTCACAAACTCTGGATCTCCATCACCACTCGCATGAATCAGTACCCCCTCTTCTCCCAATTTAAGCAATATATCGATTGTCGCTGTAGACTGCCGTAATTTCTCAGCCAGAACGACTAGACCACTACTATGGTCACGCATTGCAATGCGTGCCTCACGCTCCGTAGGCGTCAACAGGTCCATATGCTTATAACGTGATACATCACCTATTTGAGATGAACTTTGACTATCGGCAACGGTACATATCTGATATTTTTTCGCTAGGCGAGTCATCTTTTCCACCACATTATCAGGCAGGCAACCATAATTAAAATCAGAAAATACCAGAAGATCAATATCAGAAATAACAGCCTCCAATTGCTGTAGCAACTGATCCTGTAATTTCTGGCTAATATCACTTTGATGAAGGTGGCTAACTCGCAACAAAGTTTTTCCCCTGCTTCGATATCTCTGTTTCAGAGTTGTTGGACGATGATGGTCTGCAATCAAGCATACATCAACTCCCATTTCCCTCAGCATCGTCTGCGCCTGCTCCTGCATCGGGTCTGAACCTGTCACCGAAATAAAATTCACTCGTGCCCCCAAGCCTGCGGCATGAGCAGAAACAATGCCTGCTCCACCGACAAATAACTGGTTATCTACCGGGGTAACCACTATCGTGGGGTCCTCCTGTGACATCCCCAGAGGATCACAGGTGATATATTCATCCATGATCAAGTCACCCACCACAGCAATTCTCAAACTTGGAAAAGCGGAAATATGCTCGATTAATTTTGAAGCCGTAATTTTATGCCGTTCCATATAGCTTTGGGGCAATTGATGAGTACACCCTGTACTTTGTTGAAGCTCTTTTTGCAACAAGTCAAGCGAAGAGAAGGAGATCTCTCCAGAATCAAACAACAGTTCACCGCCATATGCTTTTAACAATATCTCTTCGGGATTCTCTTTACCTTCATGCTCTCGTCCTTTAACCAGCACATCAGGCTTCAAGCGCTGAACCAATGATTCCACACTCTCATCAGTAATAAAGGCCTCATCCACATAGGTATTACTTAGTACCCCTTCCAGCCGTAAGTTATCTGCGACATGAATGGGTTGATTCGATGTTTGGTCGGACTGAACAGCAACCGTTAAACGATCACCGCACTCTTTGGCAAATCGCAATAGCCGTATATGCCCCGGATGAAGAACATTAAAAACTCCGGAAACCAACACACGTTTCATCACTTATCCAGATACCGGAACCAATCGGTCGTAGCCTCGGCAATAGAGTCCGCATCCCAAACTGGGGCCTCTCTCCAATAATCAATCTGCTCCAGCAATTTTGGGACTCCCTCTTCAATTGACACTTTGGGATTCCAGCCCAGCTCACTTCTAATCTTGGTAATGTCCGCAAAGGTGCAGTCTGGCTCCCCAGGTCTTTTAGGGATATGAACTGACTCTCCCTCCAGTAATTCAACAATTCGATTAACAGAGACAGTTGCCCCACTGCCTACATTATAAACACCTCCTATACAGCTGCTCTCTGCACTCTTGATGAGTGCCTCTACAATATCAGAGACATAAGTAAAATCTCTAGTCTGCTCACCATCTCCAACAATAGTAAAAGGTTTTCCTGCGAGCTTCTGCGCCAGAAATACACCAAATACCGCACCATAGGTCCCAGATGTTCTGGAACGGGGACCATATACATTGAAAAAGCGGAGTGAAATTGCTGGAAGTTCATACAATTGAGTCCAGTGCAACACCAGCTCCTCACCCATTCTCTTGGCCAGTGCATAGGGGTACTGAGGCTGAATCTCGGAGTCCTCTGCTGTCGGGTAGTGGTCAGGAATTCCGTAACAGGAAGAAGAGGCGGTATAAACCAGACGTTTTACCGAAGCATGACGTGCTGCCTCAACCACATTGAAGGTAGCATCGACATTTGAGCGAAAATAGGATTCGGGGTTCTGTATCGAAGGGACAATATCTGCTAAGGATGCCAAATGGAAAACCCAGTCGGCATGCTCAAACGCAGAAATCCACTCTCCCTTATCAGCTAAGTCACACTCAATTAAGGTTATCTTACCTGCCACATGCTCCAAATTTTCCTTTCTTCCTGTGCTGAAGTTATCCAGTACGACTACTTCATGCCCAATCTGTAACAGAGCATCAATCAGATGACTGCCTATAAAACCCGCACCACCAGTAATAATACTTTTCATAAGCTAATTTTTATCCACACTGTTTTTTAAATACTTCATACAAACATGAGCAACAATCATCTGTAAATCTTCTGCGACCTGCATGTCATTGACAGGAAAGTGGACTGGATACTGTGCAAGAGCCTTACAACTTCCTCCCCCGTATCCCAAAATAGCAAATGTCTTCATACCCATCGCCGTCCCTTTTTCCAAAGCCAAAATCACGTTCTTTGAGTTTCCACTCCCAGACAATACAATCAAAAGATCATCATTGTCTGCCTTAACCTCCAACTGTTTTGAAAAGATCTGCTCATAACCGAGGTCATTCCCAAGGCATGTCATCACCGACTGGTTGGATGTCAACGCCTCTGCACGAATTCCACCCTCATCCGTACCGTCTAGGTAAATCAAATCATTGGCAATATGGTTTGCATTTCCCGCACTTCCACCATTGCCACAGATAAAAACCTGACTTCTATTGTGCATACAGATTTCAAGCGCTTCACACAGTTTCGAGATATTAGGAGGGCGCTCTATATTGAGCATACGGTGCAGATTAGCACCATATTCATTCAATAGTTGATTTACAAGATTACTTTTCATAGATATTGATTTCATTGATTATCAACGAGACAATGCCTTTAACGGTTTTTGCTTTAGGGTCTAATAATTTTTCAGAGGACAATTTTATAGAAAAACGACTCTCAACATCCATCACCATCGATAGAATACCAAAAGAATCCAACAGACCGGAGTCGACAAAATTAACCGTTGCCAACGCCTCTGTTTCGATATCTGCCGGAAGATACCCCAATACAAACTGCTCTATCTCTTCTTGTGAAATTGCCACTCAGCTCTCCTTCTCCATCACATCCCACACCAGTCGTTCACCCACCTGCAGGTCTCGCGCTGCTCTCATCTCCAATGCCTGATCATAATATTTGGGAGACAACCCATAACCCGGCCGCACCGACTTGATATTCTTTTTGCTAAACCGCTCACCTGCCTTGATCGGTGCACTGATATAGAGAGAGCGCCGCCCCTGTCTGTTTTTCGCCGCCTCTTGGGTAAGTCCGTATACCACACTCCCCAACGCCTGCTCTGCTGTACGAATGGCATCCACCATCTCACCAAATTCTGATGGGGTTAATGAGAAGAAGCTATCAACAGTTCTCTCCTCATCCTCTAGGGTAAAGTGCTTCTCCACCATTACCGCCCCCAAGGCTACAGCCGCTACCGGCACACCCGTTCCTACCGTATGGTCAGACAGCCCCGACAAGCAACCAAAGGTCTCTTTTAGGTTGGAAATGGTGCGCAAATTAGCCTCCTCTGCCGGTGCCGGATAGGCGGTGGTGCACTTTAGCAGCACAATATCTTCACACCCTGCCTCTCGTAATACGTCCACTGCCAACTCAAGATCTGCCAGATCAGCTAACCCTGTTGAGAGAATCACAGGCTTCCCGGTAGCAGCTACTGCACGTAACAAGGGAACATCATTAATCTCAGGTGAGGCAATTTTATAAGCGGCACACCCACACTGCTCCATAAACTCAACAGAGGTGAGGTCAAATACGGAGCCAAAGATTTCAATATCAACCTCTTGTGCCATCTCAATCAACTGCGGAATCCACTCCCATGGGGTGTGCGCATACTCGTAGAGGTTATAAAGGTTCTGGTACTGCGCCCATGCATTCTCAGCAGGGATCAAAAAATCTTCTTTATCACTGTTCAGGGTGATGGTATCAGGACGGTAGACCTGAATCTTTACCGCATCCGCACCCGCTGCTTTGGCCTGCCGAATGATCTCCTTGGCGCGCTCTATGTCACCACCATGGTTACCGGACATCTCGGCAATCAAGTAACAGGGATACTCTCCTCCAATCTGTCGATTACCGATACGCATATTCTACACTCACTATTTTTCCCAACATTCCGTCAGTAATCCTGTTTCACTCTATTTAGAAGCTCAAGTGATACTCTGTATCCATTATCGCTCATCTGCTGAACCACTCTCTCTGCATCACCTATCAGCTCTCTCTGTTGCGCAATAACAACCACCTTGACTGTGCCAATAATCGATAAACTGAGACGAAGCGCCTCTCGTCGTGCCAACCGATCATCCAGAATCAGTAGTGAGTCTGGATGACCTAAGGCCAGGTGAATCGCAGCCACCTCTCCTTTCCCCAAAGAGGGCGGTGCACTCCACAACCTATGTTCCGGCAAACCATCTGAAGTATGGAGCCAACCACAATCTAAAGCCTCTCGAATCAGAGTCGCCCCCAGCCTGTTTTGATAGAGAGACTCATCAACCACTTCAACGGGCACCACAACCTGTTGAAACAGTTTTCTCAACAACTCTAACTGCCCCACTGCTGAAAGAGCTATCAGAGGCCCAGCATCAGCAATTACGGGGCCAGCCAACGGTTCAGGTCTCCTTGCTCACTCTCTGTCGTCTCATCCTCACCAACAATCTCTACCCCCAATGACGAGAGGTGATCAGCAAAGGGGGAGAGTCCCATTTTACTCAGTTGAGCTGCAGCTCCCAGAGAGAGGGTTCCATCCTTATAGAGGGATGCCGCCAACGCTGGCAGCAACACCTGCTCACTCTCTCCAATACTCTGCTCTGGCTCTAGATGAAGAATGACAGCATTAGGGTGATTGCCTTTCAGCACCACAACAGGCCCCTCTTCCGCATGACGAAGTGCTGCAGAAGGATTTTTTTTCAGTGTTCTCACATTCGTTGCATACATCAGAACTCTCCGTAATAATATAGACACACTGAGAGTACCACATAACGTAGTCCACGCTTGATTTTCTTTTTACTGGTCAGAGGGTTACTACAATAAACTACATTCATAACGATACCCATCGCCGCATCTGATGCGCCACCGTTGCCGAACGCATCAGATGTAGCCCCTGTGCCGCATGTTCCAGCCCGTAGACATAGGGGTGCGTACCCGCCCCCCCCTGCTGAAAGTCCATCAGTGCATCAGCAATATCACCATAGAGGTTAGCAAATGCCTCTACAAAACCGATCGGGTGACCGGGCTTAAAACGTTCATACATCAACCAGTCATCAACCTCACAACCTCGATCCAAGGTTACCCTACGCCCTTGTTGGTCACTTAACACAAGGTGTTCAGGGTCCATCTGATACCACTCTGCACTCCCCTGTTCACCATAGACGCGCACCCGCAAGCCGTTTCTATGACCCAACGCCGTCTTGCTCATCCACATTGAGGCATTCATCCCCTGCTCATACTTGACCCAAAGGTGTGCATCATCGACAACCTCTTTAAAACGGGAGTAGTTGTGGTAGTCGGCATTGACTTCTTGTGGATTCAGGCCGGTAAGAAAGTGACAGAGGTGATGGAGATGCACCCCCAGATCCAGCAGTATAGTCGGAATCTCACCATCCTCCAACCGCCACGATTGCGGTGTTAGATAGGCTCCTCGTTTGAACTGCAGATAAACATCTGCCGGCATCTCTATCTGGATCTGATAAATCTTACCCAGCTCTCCCGCCTCTATACGTTGACGCAGTTCACGCACCATCGGATAGCCACTGTAGTTATAGGTCACTGCAAGAAAGGAGTCTGGCCGCTGTACCCTCTGGATGCGCTCCAGATCAGCAATGGATGCGGTCAGCGCCTTCTCACAAATAACCGGAACTCCCCTCTCCAACAGTTTACATACCGCATTGGCATGGCTGGGGGTTGGAGTTAGCACTACAACGGCATCCAGTTGTTGTTGTTCATCGTGTAAAAATTGATCCATATCGGGGTAGATACGGTCTGGACTTACCCCCCATGCCTGTGCGGTTTCCAGATTGGTCTCCGGGTACTTACTGAAGACACCAGCACAAAGATCCCAACGCTTGTCCATTTGACTGGCACAGTAGTGGGCCTGCCCCACTGCGGAGTTGATCCCACCACCAATAAAACCGAGAGAGAGACTCATAATGACCTACTGTCCTCCTCTTCAGATTGACTCATGAGCCACTTTGCACATTCGCGCTGCCAATCCACACCCTGAATATCTTCTTGCATCAACTTCTGCAACTGAACCATTTTCACCCCTGTCATGCTACTGTTCTCTTCGTCTGTAACCAAGAGCTTAAAAGGCTCATTCTCATGTATCTTCTGTAGCGTCATCTCTCTGTGCAGCTCTTGATGAGGTAACAGGTTCCACTCTTCATGTGCTTTATTACACTCACCCCCTCCTAACATCACTACAGAGATAGCATGGTAGTCTTGCAGTGAGCGAGCACAATCGATAGCCAGTTGGCAATTTTCACGATTAGAGATGGCAAAGCCAACACGTAGTACTGGCTCTCCGGCCCCCCTCTGGTGTACATGCCGATTAATCTCCATTAATTCGGGTTCTTGCTTGAGCAGCTCAATCACCCAACGCAGTGGAACAACTTCCTCCGTAGGGTGGTTCGCATACCAACGCTGATAAATCGTTTGCATGAACTTATAATCAGAGAGCGTATCAATGGATGTACGGTGCCACAACGTCGAATACAGAGGATCATCTTCAAAGTAGGCCACCCGTTCTGCTGGCGGGAAACGTCGCGTCACATAACCAACATGTTCACGCTCATCTGCTGTATGTGATCCAGTGGCAATACGTTCCCACATGGCACTTTTCCAGACATTAAACCCCCCCTGTATAAATTGGCTACGTCCTGGCAACGGCCGATAATCAACAATCTCTGCCTCCGGTGAGGATTGCAGCAACTGAATCATTCCACTCATCGTATCAATCTCAACCAGAGGAGAATCACCACACACGTAGACGATGAACTCTGGCCGGTACTGCCGATAGATAGCATCAATTCTGCCCACCAGATCACTTACATCTCCTAGATAGGCAAACACACTCTTTTGCGCTGCTGTTGCCCATTCGACCAGCGGCACATTGTAATCATCCGCAGTGGTTGCCAGCACCCATTGATCGACCAATGTGATTTTCTCTAGACGCTGGAACAGCCTTCCAACCATAGTTTCACCTGCTAGAGGCAACAGTTGCTTGGCCGGTAAGCGGCTGGAGTTTAGGCGCGCACTGATGACCCCCAACACCTTTACATTACCCACTGTTCTACCCTCATTATGTGCCGTACATCCATACCTTCTATTCAATACTCCCAAGTGCCTGCCCTAGCAGCGCCACAATTTTGTCCTGCTCTTTTTTCGTCAACTCTACATATATCGGCAAGGTAAGGCATTTCCTATAGTATTTTTCCGCTTCAGGAAAATCACCCTCCTGAAATCCAAATTGCCGATAGTAGGGCTGAGTATGTAACGGGATATAGTGCACCTGAGTCATTACTCCTTCCCCTCGCATCCACTCAACCACTTCAGCACGCATGCCCTCCTCCTGTAGGCGCACCACATAGAGATGCCAAGCAGGTGCTGCCGCACCGTGTGATTGAGGCAGCAGCAGAGGCAAGTCCGCCAGCATACATCCATAACGATCCGCAAGCACTGCTCTCTGTGCAATGAACTGATCCAGACGCTGCAGTTGACTAACCCCCAAAACCGCATGCAGATCAGACATTCTATAATTAAACCCCAACTCAATCTGCTGGTAATACCAAGGACCATCAGCCTCTTGATCCATTCGCCTCTGCTCACGGGTAATCCCATGGCCGCGCAACAACCGCATCCGTTCAGCCAACTCCTGACCATTGGTCAGCGCCATCCCACCTTCAGCGGTAGTCATGTTCTTGACTGGGTGAAAACTGAACACTGTAATATCGCTATAGCGCCCACTTCCGACAGGCTCCCCCTGATAACGTCCACCCAAGGCATGCGAGGCATCTTCAATAATGGCAAAACGGTATTGTTTGGCAAGCGCCTGAATCTTCTCCATATCACAGGAAAGGCCCGCAAGATGGACAACCACCAAAACCTTGGGCAGACACCTCGTAAGCTCTGCCTGAATCAGTTTTTTCTCCAGCGCCTCTATGCTGATATTAGAACTGGCTGAATCGACATCCACAAAATCGACTAATGCACCACAGTAGCGCCCACAATTAGCTGAAGCAACAAACGTAATTGGTGTAGTCCAGAGCCAATCACCCTCTCCCAACCCAAGCACAAGGCAGGCCAGATGTAGCGCCGAAGTACCACTATTAACCGCTACTGCAAACTGCGCCCCAGTATAGTCACACATTGCTTGCTCAAACTGAGGTACAACCGGTCCCTGTGTTAGAAAATCAGAACGCAGCACCGCAACAACCGCATCAATATCCTCTTCAGATATCTGCTGTCGACCATAAGGAATCATCAGTGGTAACTTTTTAGCTCTTCTACCGTGAGGAAGTGAGGGTTGGTACCTGAGTTGTACTCATAACCTTGAGTCACTGGCTCACCCTTCTCCCCTAAATTATTAGGCGTAAACACATTGCCGCAGTTGTTATAGCGGATGCTCGGGGTAATCACAAAGTGATCTTCAAACTCTAAGGTAAGGTGCGAGTCATCCTGTGGGCACATAATCTCATGCAACTTCTCACCTGGGCGAATGCCGACAATACGTTGCTCAAGCCCCGCTGCCATTGATGTTGCAAGGTCCGTAACCCGCATCGAAGGGATTTTAGGGACAAAGATCTCCCCACCCAACATACGTTCAAAATTTTTCAATACAAAATCGACCCCCTCTTGCAGGGTGATCCAGAATCGGGTCATATCTGCATGAGTAACAGGAAGGTGGTCGCTCTTCTCTGCAATCAGCTTCTCAAAGAAGGGGACCACTGACCCCCGAGTACCCACCACATTGCCATAGCGCACTACAGAGAAGCGAGTATTTTGCTCCCCTACGGTATTGTTGGCCGCAACAAAGAGCTTATCTGATGCCAGCTTAGTGGCCCCATAGAGGTTGATGGGGTTGGCTGCCTTATCCGTAGAGAGGGCAATAATACGCTTTACACCACATTCGATAGCCGCCTTAATGACATTCTCAGCACCATGAATATTGGTCTTGATGCACTCCATTGGATTATATTCAGCGGCTGGAACTTGCTTCAGTGCCGCCGCATGGATAACGTAGTCTACCCCACGCATCGCTTGCCTGAGACGTTCGCAGTCACGCACATCCCCGATAAAGTAACGCATACAGGGTTCATTAAACTCCTGTTGCATCTCAAACTGTTTCAACTCATCTCTGGAGTAGATGATAATCTTCTTCGGTTGGTAACGATCCAGCAAGGTTCGGGTGTATTTCTTGCCAAACGAGCCCGTCCCTCCGGTGATCAATATCGATGCATTGTCAAACATTACAGCGTTATACCTGTCGTTATTATTCTTAAAGGAGTTTGAGTATACCGAAAAATAGCTCACTCAAATAGGAAACGGCAGACTCTTGTTAGAAAGCCTGCCGTCTCTTTTCTCATTACGGTTTTAAGTCCGCAAATTCAGCGCTTAACGGAGCAGTGACAGTACCTGTTGCCCACTCTGATTCGCCTGACTCAGCATTGCCATACCGGCTTGCTGAAGCACGTTGGTACGCGCCAACTCTGCAGATTCTGCTGCAAAGTCGGTATCAAGGATACGTGAACGTGAAGCAGAAATATTCTCTGAAACATTTTGCAGATTAGCTGAATTATGCTCCAGACGATTCTGCTGCGCACCCAAAGTACTTCGAGCCTCATTGATCTTATCCAGCGCAGTATCAATATTGGTTAGTGTCAAAGCCTTGGTTTGTGCAACACCTGCAGTCTGTCCAGAGGTACTCACCTGAGTCAACGTAGCAATATCAGCTGCTAGCGTAGTACCAATACCAACGACCATGCTATCACTCTCTTCCCAACCAGTCTGAACTGTGATGGTTCCAGCAGAGAGCACCGCCTTATCATTAAACTCTGTATTTGATATAACGTTCTTGATCTCTGCTCCAAGCGCACTCACCTCTTGGTCAATGTAGTCCTGCTGCAAACTATTCAACGTACCACTGTCTGCCTGGACCGCCAGCTCACGGATACGCTGTCCCATTTCAGAGATCTCATCCAGCGCCCCTTCAGCAGTCTGTACATAAGAGACTGCATCATTGGTATTACGAACCGCCTGATTCAGACCACGAATCTGTGCAGTCATATTGTCTGCAACGGACATGCCAGCAGCATCATCTTTTGCACGATTGATACGGGTACCGGAAGAGAGTCTCTCCATCGCTGTCTGCTGTGCTTCTTGAGTAGTACTCAAGGCACGCTGTGCATTCAGAGATCCAACATTGGTGTTAATTACTTGCATTGTTATTCACCTTTTTCTTTAGTCTCAATCTGGAATAATTCATAAGTAGATCCAGCACCTGAGACTGCTTCACACTTGGCGGAAAGAGTTTGTAGTTCAGGGTGGCAGCCCTTCATTGATACTTCTCATTTACCGCCTCCAACTTTTATAACGGCCTTCCATCCTTTATCTTTAGCATTTTTTAGAGAAGTCTTTGATTATTTAACAAAAAACGGTAGGCCCTCGTTAAAGAGCCTACCGTTACTTAGTTACAGGTCAAAACTGTAAATCAGGGCTTACCGGAGCAGAGACAACACCTGCTGACCACTTTGGTTCGCCTGACTCAGCATTGCCATACCCGCCTGCTGAAGCACATTAGTACGAGCCAGCTCTGCAGATTCTGACGCAAAGTCAGTATCAAGGATCCGAGAACGTGAAGCAGAGATATTTTCTGAAACATTTTGCAGATTAGCTGAATTATGCTCCAGACGGTTCTGCTGAGCACCCAAGGTGCTTCGAGCCTCATTGATCTTATCCAGTGCAGCATCAATATTAGTCAATGTCAGCGCCTTAGTATCAGCTGTACCCGCAGTTTGACCCGCTGAGTGGACAGATGTGAGGGTACCAATACTTGTATTTAGCCCTGCAGCAATACCTACGCTCATAGTATCACCCCCTTCCCAACCTGTCTGAACAGTAATCGCTCCAGCAGAGAGCACTACTTTGTCATTAAACTCTGTATTAGACACAATATTCTTAATCTCAGCACCGAGAGCACTCACCTCCTGATCGATATAGTCCTGCTGTACAGAGTTTAATGTACCACTATCCGCTTGCACAGCCAGCTCACGGATACGTTGTCCCATTTCAGAGATCTCATCCAGCGCCCCTTCTGCAGTCTGCACATAGGAGATTGCATCATTGGTATTCCGTACAGCCTGATTCAGACCACGAATCTGTGCAGTCATATTATCCGCAACAGACAGTCCCGCAGCATCATCTTTTGCACGGTTGATACGGGTACCGGAAGAGAGTCTCTCCATCGCTGTCTGCTGCGCTTCTTGTGTGGTACTCAAAGCACGCTGCGCATTTAACGACCCTACATTTGTATTAATTACTTGCATTATTATTCACCTTTTATTTAACTTTTCGCCAAATAACATAAAAAATCCAGCAAAAGTCACTTTAACCTGGCGGAAAGAGTATTGAATCTCAGGGTGGCAGCCCTTCAATTTACGCCCCATTTACCGCCTCCAATTTCCCTAACGGCATCTACAAACCAATCTTTAATATTTTTTATATATCTCCTCTTAAATATTGATAACAGTCAATATTTCCCATAAAAAGAGAAATATCCCCACAAAATAAAGTTACCCGTAAATCACTTCAACAAAGAGAGTATCTGCTGCCCACTCTGGTTGGCCTGTCCTAACATGGCTATTCCAGCCTGTTGCAGGACGTTGGTTCGTGCCAGCTCTGCAGATTCTGATGCGAAGTCGGTATCGAGGATTCTGGAGCGCGAGGCACTCAGGTTTTCCGATACGTTACGCAGGTTGTTGGCGTTGTGCTCCAGTCGGTTTTGTTGCGCACCTAAGGTGCTTCTCGCTTCGTTTATTTTGTCCAGCGCTGTATCGATTCCGCTCAGGGTTAGGGCTGCTGCATTGGCAGAGCCTGTCTGGTTGACGAATCCGGTGTAGGTCGCCAGATCAGTATCGAGTCCGGTTGGGGTGCCTACGGTCATGCTGTCTCCATCTTCCCATCCGGTATGGACGGTGATGGTGCCGCTGATGAGCAGGGCTTTGTCGTTGAATTCGGTGTTGGTGAGGACGTTGCCGATCTCGGCACCCAATGCACTGACCTCTTGGTCAATGTAGTCTTGCTGTAGGGCGTTGTTGACACCGTTATCGGCCTGGATCACCAGCTCACGGATGCGGTGCATCATTTCGCCCACCTCTTCCAGTGCACCGTCTGCGGTCTGCACGTAGGAGATGCCGTCGTTAGAGTTGCGAATGGCTTGGTTTACGCCTCGAATCTGCGCGGTCATGTTGTCGGCGATCGACAATCCGGCTGCGTCATCTTTGGCACGGTTGATTCGGCTCCCTGAAGATAACCGCTCCATGGCGGTCTGCTGGGATTCTTGTACGGTGGTCAGCGCACGCTGGGCGTTGAGCGACCCCATATTGGTATTGAGTACTAACATTGCCTGTCTCTCCTGACCTCTATCGGGTCAATTATTACCAGTCTTTGCCGGTTTCTTTCTGTTTCTGTCTTGTTCTGCTGCAGCCTGTGCTCTTGTTGGCTCCATGGTCTGCGCTTACTTAGATTAACGGCACTCTTCCTCTTTTCTTTACCATTTCTTTAGTGTTTATAAAGGTTTTTCTGTTTTTCTTTGTGGAGGCGCTATACTTTCTCTGCTGTCTCTCTGCCCATTTTGGGGTTTTACTCTGACAGGGGTGTGGAGAATGGAAAGTGGCACGATTTCTGCTTATTTTCTGTTGTGTGTACTTTTTTGTAACACGCATAAAAAAAGCCCGGAAACATTGCATTTCCGGGCAAACTCCAATCGCTTTATGCGAAGGAGAGACAGTTGTCGTCGCTGTAGGTTCTTTCACCTTTACCTACTCTTCGACTTTCACACTTCCCTTCCTTTCGGAAGGCAGCCGGTAGGGTGTGGCAGCACCCTATCGGACTTCTTTTTCAAATCTTTACCTCTATCTACATCTATCTATTCACCACTCTATTTGATCAGTGATAACACTTGGTTGCCGCTCTGGTTGGCTTGACTGAGCATGGCCATTCCTGCCTGTTGCAGGACGTTGGTACGCGCAAGCTCTGCGGATTCCGCTGCAAAGTCGGTATCAAGAATTCTGGAACGTGAGGCGGAGATGTTCTCGGAAACATTGCGCAGGTTGGAGGCGTTGTGCTCCAGACGATTCTGCTGAGCACCCAGGGTGCTTCTCGCTTCGTTGATCTTGTCTAGTGCCGCATCGATATTGGTTAGCGTCAAGGCTTTGGTATCAGCTACACCGGCGGTCTGTCCAGCACTATGGACTGAGGTCAGTACATTGATGTTGGCTGCCAGTCCAGCAGGAATACCTACGGTCATGGTGTCGCCCTCTTCCCATCCGGTATGGACGGTGATGGTGCCTGCAGAGAGGACGGCTTTGTCGTTAAATTCTGTATTGGAGACGACGTTTTTGATCTCAGCTCCCAGCGCACTGACCTCTTGGTCGATGTAGTCTTGCTGTAGGCTATTAAGCGTTCCGCTATCAGCCTGGATGGCGAGTTCGCGGATGCGCTGTCCCATCTCGGTGATTTCGTCCAATGCCCCTTCCGCGGTCTGTACGTAGGAGATGCCGTCGTTGGAGTTGCGGATGGCTGCATTCAGCCCCCGTATCTGCGCGGTCATGTTGTCGGCTATGGATAACCCAGCGGCATCATCTTTGGCGCGGTTGATGCGGCTTCCTGAGGAGAGGCGCTCCATCGCGGTCTGGTTGGCTTCTTGGGTGGTGGTTAGGGCACGCTGTGCATTGAGCGATCCCATATTGGTGTTGATTACTTGCATGGTCTTTCTACCTTTTTTCTGTCTCTCCTAGCGTGATCTCTTGTGGATCTTTACCGGAGTGTGTGGCTTTAGCAGTTGAATGATGGCTCTGGGTTGGCAGCCCGTTTTTTTCCATTTTCTTTTCTGCTTCCGTTTTATTTAGCGGCAATTTCTTCCGCTTCTTTACCTCTTTTACCTCTTTAGTTGCCAATTCTTTTTTCTATGCTTCTGTTTTTATTGATCTCTTTAATAGACACTAGAGTTTTGGCATGGCCTTTGCTCTTGTATTTATTAAAGAAAACTCCGGGGGATTTCACCCCGGAAAAATACAACAAAATATAACAATAACAACAGTCCCTTTATTCAAGGGGGAGACAGCGCTCTAGGGTTGAGGTTCTTTCTTTCACCTCTCCTCTTTCCCTAGAGTTTCACACCAG
>Ga0209142_1000390_pt1 | contig 32777 bp, 29 predicted proteins | sample SaaInlV_120m_DNA_FD_184678 | JGI IMG/M metagenome (GOLD analysis project Ga0209142, IMG submission 184678) | Marine microbial communities from expanding oxygen minimum zones in the Saanich Inlet - Saanich Inlet SI074_LV_200m_DNA (SPAdes) (version 2) | ecosystem: Environmental > Aquatic > Marine... | reverse complement strand
TTTAAATGTTATTTTCTTTGGAATAAGCTGTCCTTCATCAAAAAGAACCATGCGAGGCCTTTTTTCTGATGGAATTTGAATTTTTGTTTCTGTTCCTTCAATCCAAATTTCCTCTCTAACAATATCTTCATTATCAATCATAATGGTCACAGGCATTTTAAAAAGGGAATTATTTTTTAATTCTTGGATTTGTTTGATCTCGAGAGAAACCATTTTGGTTCGATTAGAATATGTCCATGAAATTTCAAATTCTGGATATCCTGCTTTATAAACCCATTCGTCAAAAAACCAATTAAGATTTTTTCCTGTTGTCTCTTCGATTGCCTTCTTAAAATCTGATGTTTCAACATTTCTATATTTATTGTCGCTTGTATATTTTTGAATCGCTTTCCAAAATAATTCCTCACCTAAGACATTTTCAATCATACTTAAGATTAAAGCACCTTTGGCATATACATGGGAATCAAATAAATCCATACTGGCATAATATCGATGATAAACTGTTGGTCGTCGGTTCCATTTGTCATTGGCTAAATAAGCCTTCATCTCTCCAAAACGAATGTAGTCAGCTTCATCATCGCCTAAATCCTTTCGACGATATTCTCTAGAAAAGAATGTGGCAAATCCTTCATTTAGCCAAATATTTTCCCAATTTCGCGTTGTTAACAAATCTCCATACCATTGATGCGCCAATTCATGTGCAACTAAACCATCACTGCTCACATCTGGGCTGGCATTTTTATCATACATGGTGCGATCTGTATTATGGGTAAGTGTTATATTTTCCATACCGCCAAACATAAAATCTTCGATAATAACTTGATCATATTTCTCATAAGGATAATCCACGCCCGTTTTCTCATTGAAAAAAGATATCATATCTGGCGTTTTTCCAAATGATCGCATGGCTTCATGTTTGTTTTCTGGATAAACCCAATAGGATACAGGCAAATCTTCAAAATTATCTTCAACTTTTTCATAATTCCCAACAACAAATGAAATAAGATAACTGACCATGGGATAATTTTCTCGCCAATGAAACGTTTTTGTGCCATTTGAATTATTTGTTTCAGATATGAGTTCACCATTTGAAATAGCAATTAAAGAGTCAGGCACTGTAATAATACATTCAAAAGTGGCTTTATCATTTGGATAATCGTATAATGGAACCCAGTGATGATTATCTTGATCTTCGCCCTGTGTCCACGCTTGCAGATGTTTATTTGGATAAACCGAATCAGGTTTTATAAAATAGAGACCTGACTTGGGATAAGCATCAAATTTCAATGCTATCGTCAACATTTCATGTGTCCAATCATTATTATCTAAAGTAATATAAACTTTCCCATCAGCTTGGTAAAAATCTTTCGGTTTGTTTTTCACTGAAACAATAGAAATATCCATATCGTCCGCGTCCAATATTAAGATGCTCAATTTTGAATCTAATTTTTGAATCGTATGTGTAACGTCCCCAGAAATAGATTTTGTTTCAAAATGAATTTCAACTTCGATTCTTGAATGCTGCACATCATACGAGCGATCGGGTGTAAAATTCTCCGGTGGTAAATCTACTGCAAATATTAAATTTATTAAGATAAGTGCACATACTATGATTTTCATTGTTTTTCCATTATTGAATTGAAGATAAATTAGACTTTTGCTTCGAATAGACCTAAATCATTTTTATCAAATAAGTATATTTTATGATTATCTTATCCTATTTTCTTGTTTCTTTAGTATATTATAGCTAAACTGAGGTTGCGAAATCTTATTGATAGATTTATTTTACTTTTGAAATATGATTTTGTAGGTTGGAGATGACTCTAATGAAAAAGTTGGATTGATAATGAAAAAGGCCATATTTACCTTTAATCTTTGTGAATCCCTAATGAAGGTTGTATACAATGGTTTTTTGCTATTTGGGTCCATCCTATCATTAGAGTTTCTTCGGCCTCGTCTTGTAACATTAAAAAATAATTATGTTTGGTGCCATAATATTGTATCAAACTCTTTGATTCGGAATAAACATTATGGTAAATTCGCATAATACTAAGGACATAACGGAGCTTAACTTTATGCTATATAGTAAATCTGCAGAATATGCCATACAAGCACTCATTTATCTTGCTGAAATCAAGCCAGATAAACCAATCATGATTAGTGATATCGCAAAAGCGTACGATATTCCCTATCAATTTTTGGCTAAAATTGTTCAAACACTCGTGAAGCAAAGATTAGTGGTGGCTACACGTGGTAGAAATGGTGGAATAAATTTAGCACGAAATCCAAAAGAAATATTTCTCAATCAAATTGTAAATGCTGTCGATGGTCCGCCTCCAACTGAGGAGCAGTGCGTGATTGGCTTAGATAAATGTAGTGATATTACACCCTGCCCCCTACATCATCGCTGGAAGCCTATTCGAACCCAAATTCGTGAAATGCTTGGAGATGAGCATTTGGAGGATTTAGCCCATCGCGTTATTGAGAAAAGAAAACTTATGAATCAATAGTCTTTTTCTTTCAGAGACACAAGCATAATTGCTTAGCCAGTTTTATATTTTAATCTTTAAATCTACTCTCAATAAAATTTCATTCTTAATTTTAAGAAATATTCATCATTAATTTCAATTGAATGTGGCTTCAGAAACTTACCCAAAATTTCCTACTTTATTTATCCATACTGCCATTTTAACAGCAGGGATTGCTGGCTTTAGTCTCGGAGCTCATGTTGCTTTTCTTATTGGTTTTGATTATCCATTGGGAAAAGGATTTCATGCTTATGTTCAATCACATGGTCATATTCAACTTGTTGGGTGGACAGGATTTTTTATCATGGGTATTTCTCTTTATTTTTTACCAAGATTAGCTCATTATAAAATAAATATTTCAAAACAAGTTCATCAAATTTGGATTATGATAACAATCGGACTAATTCTTAAATATATTTCTCATAGCACACTTCCTCATATTTGGGGAAAACAATTTACATCTTTTGTTTCTATTGGCATTACTTTGTCTGGTTTAATGGTTTTAATAGGCATTTTCATTTATTTAAAGACTATTTTCAAAATTGCAAGCCACATGAAAAGCTATAAAGAAAAACCCATGCGTAACATTCGTATCTTTTTCTTTTTAATGATGATTGGATGGCTAATATACGGTATAGGTCACGCTACACTTTCTTATCTTTTATTTTCAAATAATCAAACGATACTCCTACCCAATTGGCATTTATTTATCGTCGATATATTTATATTTTTAATAATTATTCCTATTTGTTTTGCCATTGGATTGAGGGCAATTCCATTATTCATGCGACTGCCAGCAATACTTTGGAATACGCATTTATTTGCGCAAATCTATTCTTTCAATATCATTTTATATTTTGGATTGAAACTCGCTTTTCAATTATATGAAAATGGTAGCGTTCTTCTTCCTTACTATCATATAATAGGGTTTATGAAAAACATAATTATTATGTGGTTTGTTTATCAGTTAAATGTGATTTTTAAAACAAAACCAACTTGGGTCGAAGCCCAAAAAAAAGCCAAAATACCTCACAAGAAAACGCCTCGCCTATATTTTCCTGATTATGGAGAATTTGGCAGATTTGAGTGGCTCATTAAATCTGCTTTCATTTGGCTCATTTTTGCCTCAGTATTGGATGCATATCTACATTTTGCTTTATTTTTCCATCTCCCCACGGAATTAAGTCGAGACGGAATTCGTCATGCTTATTTGGTAGGATTCACCACACCATTAATTATGGGAATGGCATTGCGAATGATTCCTGGCATGACGGGTGCAATGAAATTAACCAAGCCTCACCTAGTTACCCTGCTAGCTGTTTTGATTAATTTTTCCGCATTTTCACGGATTATTCCGACCTTATTACCAACAAAACTAATGGACATATTTCCAAATGGAACCAAATGGATAATGCCATTATTTGGTATTTCTGGTATTATTGGACTTATAGCTGTGTGGCTATTTTATATGCTTATGATTCCTGTGCTGAGAACAAACATAGTTCTAAGAAAAAATGAAGTTTAATTGCTTGCAGATTCTCTCTGCTTTTTCCATTCATTGATTTTAAAACCAATGGCGATTACAAAAAAAGTGATAATCAATGAAAAGATAAAAAGTCCCTTCTTTCGATATTCTACTTCTTCTAAGGATTCCTTAGCTCCAATTATTGCAGCTTGGATAGATTGGAACCCTGGCGCAGCGCCAGTATCCACAAATGCTTTATTAAATGAATGAATATTCGTGCGCGTGTGAATTAAAGCCTTTTTTGCATCATCTAAATCAAATAGAAGATTTGAAACAATCATTCCTTTATGTTCCGCTTTTTCTACCATTTTTCGTGCATGCTCAAGGCCAGTTTTAAGGCTATCAATAGTTTGATAAAAAGATAAGGCCAATGCTTTTGCGGGATGAGAATCTTCGTGGCAGGGCTTACAAGTTGATTCGTCGGCCCAATTTAAAAATTCATCTGTCGGTTTAGCAATATCATGATTTCCGTGGCAAGCTTCACATTGTCCCAATCCTTTCGAAAGAAAGATATCATTTAAATGACTTTTTTGAAATAAATCTTTATTATTTGAATGACACGTGCCACATATTTGATCCACATTACTCACATATGGAGGTGAAGCACCATGATTCCCGTGGCAATCATTACACGCGGGAGCCCCAATATCACCGCGATCCAATAAAGCCATTCCATGGACAGACATTTCATATTCTGTAAATTGATTAGTTGGGAGTCCCGACTCAAACATTACAGTTTCATCGCTATGACATTTTGAGCAGGTCTTTGGAATGTTCTTTGCGTAAACAGGTGCACGAGGATCATCTACAGGAAGAATCCCATGTACGCCATGACAACTAGAGCAAACGGCTACATTTTCATTACCATTTTCCAATGCGATACCATGTCCACTTGTTAGATATTGAGTCACTTGATCCACTTTAATATCGGTGGAATATTGACGCATAAACACAGGATTACTATGACATTTTCCACAAACTTCCAGTTGCTCTTCTTTTTCGATGACACCAATAAAAGTATCATTTTCCCACATAGCTTCATCTTCATCGTCATAAGCCTCTGGATCACCACCGTGACAATCCGCACAACTAAATCCAAGTTTTACATGTAAGTCTGACTTATAATATGAGACAATTTTATCTTCGTCGTCATTCTCTTCATCTACTTCAATATGACAGCTTACACATGCATCTTTTTTAAGCGTAGAATCAGCAATGAGCGTTGAGAAGGAAAATAAAAGGCCTATCAATAGCCAATACGAACGTTTTATCATGTCAAATACCCCCAGGCTGTGAACACAATCATATAAATAATTAAGAGAATACCGAACCATGTCCAAAATGGAGTTCGAATGCCTTCGTGTGCTTTTTTATCCAAAAAAGGAACCATAAACCAAATAAATCCACCAATTGAAAACAGTAAAATTCCAAATAATTCGCCTTCAATAAATAAGACGTGTGCTGGAATATATTTCAAAGTTTGGAACATAAACATAAAATACCATTCAGGTCTAATACCCGCTGGAGCCGAAGCGAGTGGATCCGCTTTTGGCCCCAATTCCCATGGGAAAAATACGGCCAAAAGTGCAATAATATTTAAAACGATCAACCATGCCATTGCATCTTGTAAAGCAAAATCAGGGAAAAATGGAATTGACTTTCTCTCTTTTTCCGGAATTTTTTCAATCTCAGGTGGAACACTCATCCCTTGCACTTGAACAAGAATTAAATGCAAACCCAGCATCACCGTAAAGATGCCTGGTAATAAGGCCGTATGGATTCCGTAAAAGCGTGTAAGTGTTGCTCCGCTTACCTCATCGCCAGATCGTAGTAATCGTAAGGCGAAATCACCAATTATAGGAATAGCGCCTGCAATATCAGAGCCCACTTTTGTCGCAAAATACGCCAATTCATTCCATGGTAATAAATAGCCTGAAAATCCAAACCCTAAGCTTAGAAGTAATAGAATCATACCGCTTATCCAGGTCATTTCTCGAGGTTTCCTGTATGCTTTTGCAAAGAACACCGTAAACATATGAAAGAAAACGAAAAGGATAAATAAATTAGCGCTCCAACTATGAACTTCCCGAATAAGCCATCCGAATTCAACGCGTGAAATGATGAATTTTACACTTTCATAGGCTGTTTCAGCACCAGGTTGATAATATAAAACGAGTAATATTCCTGTAAATACCTGAATCATAAATAGAAACAACGATACACCACCCAAATAATACCAAATGGTTCCATAAAAAATGGGGACGCGTTTTTTTAATGCAATTTTTTTGATGGAGCTTATATCTACTCGCTCATTTATCCATTCGTATATTTTCATATTAACTTAAATCCATTTGACTAACAATTATTTTTTCTCGTGCAATATCTACTTTGAATTGCGCCAATGGCTTCGGAGGTGGCCCCGATATATTTTTTCCTTCAATATCATAAAGTCCATTGTGACAAGCACACCAAATTTGTTCAGTCTCTGATTTGAATTGAACATTGCAATCTAAATGAGTACATGTTGCTTCCAATGCTTTAAAATCGCCACTTTCTTTTCTAATAACAATAATGGGTTTTCGACCAAATCTTACAATTTTAGAGGATGATTTTGGAAAGTCCGATATCAAACCGACTTCGATACTGCTCACATTTAATTTTGCCATTTTAGGCGGGATAAGAAACCGTGCAACAGGATAAATCACAGATGCAACCCAAGCAACGAGTCCTGTTTTTAAAAGGGTATTTAAAAAAGAGCGTCGCTCTTTTTTAACTTCTGATCTTTTTGTTTGACTCATTTAAAATCCTCTATCAGTGCGTTGCTATTGGATGAGCTATTTTAAGATAAAATGCTTCAAAATTAAAAGATTTATAGCTGGGGCTCTCCTCATTATGACATTGAATACATAATTTTTCTGTTGGCTCAATTAAGCCTAATTTACTACCATCCATTGTTCCTTTATTAATAGCGACCATTTTCTTTTTTGATTTATATTTACTACCTGGCCCATGACAGACTTCGCAACCGATTCCCTTTAGGTTTTCCATACGTTTTACCGCTTTAGTTGGTTTCCCATTATCTTTTGTTTGAGTCCAAAATTTTGCATCTTTTATTTCAAAACCACCTTTTCCAAGTCCTGTAACATGGCATTTAACACAGCTTTCTTCTTCCCAAGGATTTCCCAACCCTTTTTCTTTTGCAATTTTGATGGCTTCATCAGTTTTTAGTGTTTCAAATGCATTTGCATGACGGCTTTTTGACCAAATTTTAAATTGGTTTCCTGTTTTATCTTTTTTGTGGCACATTTTACATTTATGCGTGCCTACATAATCTTGACCAGATATGACACCAATCATGAATGTTAACAATATAATTTGTATTATTTTCATTGAATTATCCCTTTTATTAATCAAGAATTAGCGCGCCTCCTTCAAGGGGCACGCTAATTTACAAATTATAGTAATAGGTTTACGATTTACTTAAATATTTTTGAAAAGAAACCGCCATTATTTGGCTCAGCATCTTTCCTTATCTCTTTTGCCGCATGTTTTATTTCAGTCAAATCCATCACCATTTCGTTCCAACCGTACCAAAGTGTATAATCAGGGTTGTTATGAAATGCACCTTGAAAAAGTCGCATGCGATGCTTCAGATGCATTACGAAAAGCGTTTGCTCAATAGGTGTAGGCGCATCATGGAATGCCAACAAATCAGGAAAATCGTAAGTATAGTGCTCAGGCTTTTCTAATAAGCCATCCTTATACAAATCTGCAATGATTAGAATTGCTTCGGCTAATAATTCATCGCCACGTCTAATAATTTGATCACCTTTTTCAAGCTCTGAACGTGCATAATTTTCGGAATGACACTCACTGCAGATTTCAATCATTTTATTTCGTTCTTTATCAAATCCTTCTGCTGTCAATCTGGCGACCTGTGCTCCTGCTATTACATCTAATCGAAGCGTTGGGTTTCCATCTGGGTCTAAAACACCTAAAGCTTGAAGAATAGTAACACGATTTGCCCACCATTCATCGCTTTCACCTGGATAACGCTCTAAACCATTGGTGCGAACAGCTAAAAAGCCCCAAGCCGTTCTCACTTCGTGATTTCCATCTTTCATATGACACGTTTGACAAGTAGGCGCTGCTGTATCTTCTGGAAGCACTCCATTTTGTTTTAAAAGCGCTCTTACGCCATGTTTTGATGTTGAATACATTTCCCACTGAGGATGATCAAAGCCCATATGACAAGTCTGACACGCCTGCGGTTGACGTGCTTCTTTTAATGAAAAGGCATGGCGTGTATGGCAAGCATCACAAGAACCAGAACCAAAATGATGTCCATCCTCTTTTAATTGAGCGATATCTTCTTCTGATTTAATACCTATTTTATGACATCCACCACAACCTTTTCCTCCATCAATTAATTCCATTGGCTTAAAGTGTGTTGTCGGCATTGCTTTTAGCGCAGCCCAAGCTAGCGAATGTTTTCCTTTTTTATATTGGCTTACTTGATCTTCATGACATACTGCACAAGTTTCAGGTGTGGGAATTCCAGCTTTTTCAAAATCAGTATTATTTTGATGTTCCTCACCATGGCAGTCTGCACAAGAAACATCTTCTTCATAATGTGCGGAAATTTTCCAATCTTTTACCATTCCGGGTGTGATGTCAGTATGGCATTTTACACAATTATCTGCATAAATGCTTGCAACCATACAACCAAATATAAGGATGAGTCCTCTTTTCATGATATCTTCCTCCATTTAACCTACGTTACTATATCTCAAGCATTTCATTTTCATTTGAAATGAACAGGAAAATTTACAAAATTATACAGGATATCTCTATCTTTTTATACTGTAATATGGGGAAATTCAATATATAAAAAACATATTTATTTTAGAAACAATACTAAAAAACAAAAAAGGGAATTTCTTCCCTTTTTAATTATCCTAAATATCTTCGAAGTGATTTACTTCGAGAACGATGTCTCAATCTTTGAATAGCTTTTTCTTTTATTTGGCGAACACGTTCACGTGTTAAATCAAATTCTTCTCCAATTTCGTTTAAAGTCATTGCGCTTTCTCGGCTAATACCAAAATACATTTCTAAGACAGAACGCTCTCTATCTGCTAAAGTATCTAAAGAAGATAATACTTCTTCAGTCATAGATTCTTTCATAATCTGTGCTTCTGGTGGCGCCTCCTCTGTATCTTCGATAATATCAAGCAAGGAGCTACTCTCACCTTCTTGAAAAGGAGAATTCAATGAACTGTGGCGGCGGGAATACTGTAAAGCCTGATAGACTTCTTCTCCACCCATTTCCAACTGTGTTCCAATTTCATCTCCTTTGGGTTGACGTTCAATTTCAGCTTCTAATTTTTCTGCAGCACGTGTGATTTTTGTAATGGTTCCAACACGATTTAAAGGAAGGCGAATTAATCGAGATTGTTCGGCTAAAGCTTGTAATATAGATTGACGAATCCACCAAACTGCGTATGAAATAAATTTAAATCCACGTGTGTGATCAAACCGCTTCGCAGCTTTAATGAGCCCTAAATTTCCTTCATTGATTATATCAGCAAGCGATAATCCATTTCCTTGATATTTTTTAGCTACAGATACCACAAATCGGAGATTGGCTTCCACCAACTCTTTCATGGCTAATTCATCATTATCTTGGATGCGAATTGCAAGCTCAACTTCCCGTTCTGGGGGCAAAGGTTCAAACTGACCAATTTCAGCAAGATACATACTAATGCTCCCACTGGAAACTTTACTTGCTCGTTTTTTCTTTTTTTTAGGTTCTGCTGTTTGGGCTTTACTAAGCTTTTTGCCTACAGCTTTTTCTTCAACAACTTTTTTCTTTTTTTCTTTTTTAGCCAAAAGTAAACTCCCTAAATTATTCCGGTTTTCTATTGCAATTCAATCGAACCACATAAAGTCGGTGAATTTATAAACTATTATTTGTATAAACTATTTTTAATAATCACTTTTTTCAATGTAAGTTTCCTTAGGAAATGGGGCCATAGCTCAGTTGGGAGAGCGCTTGAATGGCATTCAAGAGGTCGTCGGTTCGATCCCGTCTGGCTCCACATTATGACATATTTTGTCTATATATTATACAGCAAATCACGAAAGCGATTTTATACTGGACATACGAAGGATATTAATAGTCGAATGGTCAAACATAATAATGGCTATGAATTATCAACAAAATCTGGTGTACCGTGGGAATTGAAATTTACAGAAATATTTAAGAGTCGAAGTGAGGCAGTGATAAGAGAAAGCGAAATTAAATCAAAAAAAAGTCGTAAATATATTGAATGCCTGATTAATCAAAAATAAAGAGCGTCCCGAAGGATTTCGGGAAGGTCGTCGGTTCGATCCCGTCTGGCTCCACATTATGACATATTTTGTCTATATATTATACAGCAAATCACGAAAGCGATTTTATACTGGACATACGAAGGATATTAATAGTCGAATGGTCAAACATAATAATGGCTATGAATTATCAACAAAATCTGGTGTACCGTGGGAATTGAAATTTACAGAAATATTTAAGAGTCGAAGTGAGGCAGTGATAAGAGAAAGCGAAATTAAATCAAAAAAAAGTCGTAAATATATTGAATGCCTGATTAATCAAAAATAAAGAGCGTCTCGAAGGATTTCGGGAAGGTCGTCGGTTCGATCCCGTCTGGCTCCACGCTTTTCTATAAATTTTCAAAGAAATAATATAACATTTTTCTATAAAGATTCTTAGACGTATTACCACCAGAAATACCATGACTTTTTCCAGGGTAAAGATGCGTGTCTAAATGCTTATCTTCTTTAATGAATACATTAATAAGCTGGTGCGTATTTTGCACATGAACATTGTCATCACCTGTTCCATGAAGGAGCAACAATTTACCTTTAAATCTGTCCACATAAGTCATGACGGAGGCTTTTTTATATCCTTTTTTATTTTCACTCGGCATTCCCATAAATCGTTCAGTATAGGCTGAATCATAATATTTCCAATCCGTGACAGGCGCAACTGCAATACCTACATCAAAATATTTAGCACCTTTTGTAAGTGCTAACGACGCCAAATATCCACCGCCACTCCATCCCCAAATGCCAACACGAGATGTATCCGCCCAATCGTTTTTACCTAAGGCCTTCACAAGATTGATATGATCTTCAATAAGATATTCACCTAAATCTTCATATCCATTATCCATAAATGTCTGTCCATATCCGCCCACTTGTCGATTATTAATCGATGCTACAATGTATCCTTTTTGAGCAAAAAGCTGATGATACATATATCGCCATCCTCCCCATCTATTCGTAACCGTTTGGGAATTAGGAAGCCCATAACCATAAATGAGAACGGGATATGTTTTTGTTGAATCAAAATCCCAAGGAAGCGTAACGGACACATCTAATTCGACGCCATCATCACTTCTAAAATGGGTTAGTTTTGGAGACGTTAACGGAAGATTTACAAATGGCATCATGTTTGTTTCTTTAAGAATACGGATTTGATTTCCCTTTTTATCCTTAAGCGAAATGCTCGGTAATTGAGTGGTGGAAGAAAAAGAATCAACGAAAAAATTACCCTTTGGCGAAAATCTGACAGAATGCCACCCTTTCTTTGGCGTGATATTTACAATTTTTCCTCCCAAAATCGGAACTTCATAAAGATGCTGCTCTAATGGCGAATCTTTTTTTCCCGAAAAATAGACATTGTTATTATCTTCATCAATAAATCCAATAGAAGAAACCGACCATTTCCCGCTCATCACCGCTTTCATTTTGTGATTCGCAATTCGATATATATGTTTATATCCACTTCGAGAAGAAAGCCATAGAAATGATCCATCTTTCAAAAAATATGGACTCCCATGAATATTCACCCAAGTTTCAGAATTTTCGCTCAAAATAGTAATTAGTTTTCGTGTTCGCAACTCATATTTCCGAAGAAGCAGATGGTTTTGCAATCGATTTAATGATTGGATATATAAATCTCCAGCTGGGCTCCAATCTATGCGTGGCAAATACAGTTTATTATTTCCTTGGATAGGCACCCATTTTATTCCGCCTTTAAGATTAATGATTCCAATTTTTAACGATGGATTTGTTTCTCCAGCTTTTGGGTAATGTATTTCTGTTATTTGCGGATAAAGAGAATCGTCACTAAAGAGAGAATACTTTTTCACTTCGGATTGGTCTTCTCTATAAAAAGCAATTCTCTTACTGTCAGGCGACCATTCAAATCCATCATAAAGCCCAAATTCTTCCTCATAAAGCCACCCCAATTTCCCATTGAGAATTGTTAAAGAACCATCTCGTGTGAGTCGCTTTTCTCTTTGCCGATTTATGTTCATTACATATAAATTATTATCAGATTTACAATAAGCAAGCCATTTCCCATCGGGTGAAAATTTCACGTTTGAAAGTTGTTCACCATCGGTTAATTGGATTATGGATTTATTACTTATATTATATACAAAATATTGTGCTGTTCGTGAATGACGCCAAATGGCAATTACATTTGATTTAATGAGCATTTGTTCTGCTTTAGCGTCAAAGCTGACACCCGATATTGATATGATTTCACCATTCCAGCTTAAATTTTCACCATGAATCCATTCTGTCGTATCGCCTGAAAGCATATCAATTTTTTGAATATGTTTTGTCTTTAACGTGGAATCATATTTTATAGAAATGGCGGAATCAGTTCCAGGAATCCATTGTACTTTTACATGAGCCGTTTCAAATTTTCCATCAAAAATATCATCTAAAGTCAAGGCTTGCTCTATCTGACCAAAACAAATGTTAAATAATAATCCGATAACATATATGCGCTTCATTATATCTAATCTTATTCTTTAAGTTTTATTACGTATCTAATTATTATATAAGTTCATACTACTTACTATTATCAAAAATAGGGCTTAATAATATTTTTCCAAAATTTTTTCTATCCGCAATATATTGATGCGCTTCTTTTGCTTCACTTAGGGGAAAGACCTTATCGACCACAGGTGAAATCCTTCCATCGCTAAGCCATTGTATCAGGTGGCGAGAAATCTCTTGAATCAAATCTTGTCGTTGGCTTAGCATACCTAAATGGAAACCAAAAACGCCTTTGTTTTCCATCATCAATTTCATTGGGTTGAATTTGGGCATGCCTAAATATTCAGGAATAATTTTTAGCCAGTTTTTTTTATTGCCTGACGCCACTTGAGAAAAGCCATAAGTCACGAGCCGACCAAACTCTCCTAATGAATCATAGCTTTTTTTCAAGGCTTTTCCTCCCAACGAATCTAAAATTACATCCGCACCTTTTCCATCTGTGATATTCATCACTTGTTCATAAAAATCTTCTCTTTGATAATCGATTAAATGCTCAATTCCCATTCCTTGCAAACGTTCATGCTTTTGCTTAGAGGCAGTTCCAATAATGTTAGCACCTAAAAATTTCGCCAATTGAAGCGCAGCAATTCCCACGCCACCACCGATTCCATGAATCAATATCCATTCATTTTTTTGTAGGTTGGCTTGCTTTGTCATCATAAAATAAGCAGTTAAATAGTTAACAGGGATAGCCGCACCTTGTTTTAAAAATGATTCCTCAATTTCGAACACTTGATTTTCTGGTATATTGAGAACGGATGAATACCCATTGAATCGTGTCATTGCCATGACACTTTTTCCAATCCAATGAGAATGAGAATCGTTTTCCGCCGCCATTACTTTTCCTGAAATTTCAAACCCAGGAACGTAAGGTGGTTTTGGTGCTGATGGATACAATCCCATTCTGCCCAAAATATCTGCAAAATTGATTCCAGAATAATGAACTTGTATTTGTAATTCATTCGCTTTTAAAGATGATAAAGTGCATTCATGATACTTTAAAACATTAGGCCTACCATGTTTCATTACTTCTGAGATATAGATATTATTATTTTTCATTAGCTGAAAATACAATAGTCTAAGGATTGTTTCATCAAACTTCATTCCCTAAATTCCCGTCCATTTTATCAATCAAATAACTTTTTTAAAGGACAAATATTATGGCAGTAATGACGACCATGCGAAATAAAATGCATGCAGTTTTATGGGCAGTGTTAGCACTTTTTATCCTCAGTATGACTGTGGGTGGACTTGTGGGCGGTGCGGATATCATCGACCAACTATTTAATCGTGCTGATCCCACTAAGGTCATTGCACGAGTCAATGATCAAGATGTTTCTCCTCAATACTTTAATCAATTGGTAAGCCAAAATTTGGACAATATCCGCAACAGTGGACAACAAATTACAGACAGACATATTGAACAAGCGAGGGCGCAAGCCTGGGATAATCTCATTCGTGAAATTCTTGTGGCACAAGAGGTGGAAAAATTAAACCTTACTGCAAGTGACAAAGAAGTGGTCTTTCACTTGCAGAACAATCCTCCACCCTTTTTGCAAAATAATCCAAGTTTTATGACGGATGGTGTCTTCGACTATGGCAAATATCAAGAAGCGATTCAAAATCCGCAAGGGAACGAGTGGGCGCCGATTGAATCATTTATGAAAAATAATTATCTCCCCAACTATAAATTACAACAATACTTAACCGCTTCTGTTGTTGCAACAGCAGAAGATGTGAAAGATGAATTTGCACATAAAAATGTAAACTACACCATAAACGGTGTTCATGTAACGAATCAAGCTGTTTCAAAATTGGCAGAAAAACCAAGTCCAAATGAAATTGAAAATTATTACAAAGAAAATTCATCGGACTTTGAAAGAGGCCAGCTCCGAAATCTGCGTTTGGTTTCATGGGCAAAAGATGCCTCAAAAGAAGATTCATTGAGATTGTTTGAAATGGCAAAAACAGTTTATGCAAAAGCAAATAGTGGCAATGATTTTTCTGAATTGGCAAATGAATTTTCACAAGATCCAGGAAGTCAAAATAAGGGTGGTGATTTGGGATGGTTCGAAAAAGGGCGTATGGTAAAGCCATTTGAAGAAGCCGCTTTTTTAGCAAAAAAAGGCTCTATTGTTGGTCCAGTTGAATCTCGATTTGGGTACCACATTATTTGGGTAAAAGACAAAAAAACAGAAGATGGAAAAGATAAAGTCAATGCAGCCCATATTCTCTTAAAGTATGAAGTCAGCGCTATGACCTTAGACAAGCTCAAACAAGCTTCTACCCTTTTTACTTATGATGCACAAGATGAGGGTTTTGATGTGGCCGTTGATTCACATCAAGTAGCACCCATTCGTGCTGATAATATTAAAGAAGACGCCTCTTTTTTGCCTCAGATTGGCTCTCTTCGTTCTGCCGTTAGATTTGCTTTTGATAATCCTATCCATACGGTTTCATCCGTTTATGAAACGGATCGGCATTTTGCTGTAGTCATTGCAGATTCTGTCATAAAAGCAGGCGTTGCGCCCCTATCTGAAGTGGAAGCTAATATCACACGCATATTATCCACGCAAAAAGAGAACGAATTGGCGAAATCTAAGGCTGGTGAAATTCTCATAGAAGCGACCACGAATAAATCTTTTGCAAACATGATGAAGAACCAAAAAGAGTTCGATAAAGTCAATAAGGAAACTAACACTTTGGACAATGGCTTTACCTCAATCGGACGAAGTAATTATGTGACGGGTGCTTTATTGCAAGCAACACCTGGAGATATCATTGGACCTATCGAAACTCAACGTGGCTACGCAATCATTGAATTGTTGGAAGTAAGCGACTTTGATTCCGCAAGCTTTGTGATCCAAAAAGATAAACTATTTACTGATTTGCTAACACGAAAACAGAATCAATTTTTTCAAGCTTGGCTAGGGGAATTAAAAAATAACGCCGAAATAATTGATAATAGAAAATATTATTTCTAGCATTCTTCCTAAGAAATTTCCCACTTTAAAGGCTCGGTTTTCCGAGCCTTTTTTATTTGAGCGATTCTTTAAATTTAAAAGTAAATTTAAAGATGTATTTGAACTTCAAACAGGATATTTCTTATGAATTATGATTTCATTACACTTGAGATAAACAACGATATTGCACATGTCTCACTCAATCGCCCCGAACTTCGAAATGCAATGAATCTTCCAATCTTAAAAGAACTGAGGGATTGTTTTCATCGCTTATCGAGTCAAGATGATGTGCGAATTGTTGTCCTGCGTGGGAAAGGAAAATCGTTCTGTGCTGGCGCCGATATTAAACACATGAAAGATGCTGGACGTGATTCCGCTGATAAAAATCAATCTGACTCCCAATACTTGGCGGATATGTATGAAGCTGTGAATACCTGCTCAAAACCAGTGGTCGCTGTCGTTCATGGACACGCTTTTGGCGGTGGATTTGGTCTGTGTAATGTATGCGATATTGTGATTGCAGAAGAAAATACAATCTTTGCTCTCAGTGAAGTTTTGATTGGAATTATTCCTGCTGTAATTGGTCCTTATACCATTGAAAAAATTGGACTTTCTACCTTTCGCGCTTTAGGCATTTCCGGTGAACGATTTGATGGAAAACATGCGGAAAAAATTGGATTGGTTCAATATGCCATTCCCGAAAATGAAGTAGAAAAAACCTTAGAGGAGATACTTAAACAACTAAAAAAAGGAAGTCCCCAAGCCCAAGCCACATTCAAAAACTATCTTCAAAATATGGATACGTTAGACGCAAAAGATGTGATTTCAGATATTCGTGCCACAAAGGAAGGTCAAGAAGGGTTGTCCGCATTTTTAGAAAGAAGAAAACCTAAGTGGATTAAGGAATAATTTGTCTCCACAAACTCCGAAAATAAAAATTGTTGAAGTCGGACCGCGTGATGGTTTACAAAGTGTTTCTAAAATCATTTCGACAGAAGATAAAATCAGATTTATCAATTTATTATCAGAAGCAAATTTACCCGAAATTGAAGTTACGAGTTTCGTTTCACCCAAGTGGATTCCCCAACTTGTAGATGCAAAAGAAGTATCAGCTAAAATTACCCAAAATGAAAGCAGTCAATACACAGCTTTAGTTCCAAATCTATTTGGGCTTCAATCTGCTATTGATGCTCAATACCAATCGGTAGCTGTATTTACCACAGTGAGTGAATCTTTCTCTCAAAAAAATACCAATTGCTCTGTCGATGAAAGTTTACAGAAAATCAAAAATATGCGTCATATTTTTGAGCAAAAATCTTTACGTGTTCGTGGATATATTTCCACCGTTTGGCACTGTCCTTATGAAAGTAAAATGGATGTTACCTTGCTCTTCCCGATTATCGAAAAATTACTGTCATTGGGCATTCAAGAAATTTCTTTGGGAGAGACCATAGGAAAAGCAAGCGAATCTGAAGTAGAGCGTTATCTTATTGAGATTCTCAAACGATTTGATGTCTCTCATTTCGCTCTTCACTTTCATGATACGTATGGCTACGCAAAAAATAATATCAAAAAAGCTATAGAAATGGGTTTCACCACTTTTGATGCATCCGCAGGAGGAATTGGAGGCTGCCCTTATGCGCCAGGTGCATCAGGGAATATTGCAACTGAATCCATTTTAGATTTATGTGAATCCCTTAAATTAGAGACTGGAGTTCATAGAGAAAAATTAGAATTAGCAGCACAATTTATTCAATCAATTTTGAAAAAGGATATTGTAAACCATGGCTAAAATCGAAACACGAATCGATTCATCTTCGGATAAATTTCAATCCAATTATAAACATCATAAAGCTTTAACTAAATCTTTAGATGATATCATTGTAAAAATCAAACAAATGGGACCAGCACATCGAGTCAAGAAGCATCAAGATAAGGGTAAAATGACCGCGAGAGACCGAATTAAATCTTTAATGGATTCAGGGTCGGATTTTCTGGAACTCTCCCCTTTAGCCGCATTTAATCTCTATAAAGATGATGTGCCATCCGCAGGACTCATCACGGGCATTATTTCTATTCACGGACATTTGTGCATGGTCGTGGCAAATGATGCCACGGTCAAAGGTGGAACCTATTATCCTATGACGGTTAAAAAGCATTTACGTGCCCAAGAAATCGCAATGGAGAACCATTTACCTTGCATTTATCTCGTAGATAGTGGCGGTGCATTTTTACCAAAACAGGATGAAGTTTTTCCTGATCGCGATCATTTTGGACGAATATTTTATAATCAAGCCCGAATGAGTGCGGCAAAAATCCCACAAATTGCGTCTGTGATGGGTTCTTGCACTGCGGGGGGTGCTTATGTCCCTGCTATGAGCGATGAAGCCATTATCGTAAATGGAACAGGCACCATATTTTTAGGTGGACCTCCTCTCGTGAAAGCAGCCATTGGAGAAACAGCTACAGCGGAAGAATTGGGCGGAGCAAAACTTCATACTCGCATTTCGGGCGTTGCAGATCATTTTGCTGAAAATGACAAAGAAGCTTTAGGGAAAATTCGTGGGATTATAGATCATTTTCAAAGTAAAGCGAATTTGGATTCAAATTCATTTGAAGAACCTCTTTACAATGCAGATGAAATATTAGGTATATTGACCCAAAGTCATCGCACCACGTTTAATGTAAAAGATATTATCGCTCGTTTGGTTGATGCTTCGGAATTTGAAGAATTTAAAGCCGATTATGGCAAAACACTTGTAACGGGCTTTGCAAAAATTGGAGGCTACTCCGTTGGTATTGTTGCCAATAATGGTGTGCTCATTAGTGAAACCGCTTTAAAAGGAGCGCATTTTGTAGAATTGTGTTCCCAACGCAAAATCCCTCTTCTTTTTTTACAAAATATCACTGGATTCATGGTGGGAAAAAAAGCAGAAGCAGGTGGCATTGCAAAAAATGGAGCAAAAATGGTCCAAGCTGTTGCCTCTGCAAATGTGCCGAAATTAACCATTATAATTGGTGGCAGTTTTGGTGCGGGGAATTATGCCATGGCTGGCAGAGCCTATCAGCCGCGATTTCTTTGGATGTGGCCCAATGCTCGAATTTCCGTGATGGGTGGCGAACAAGCAGCTAATGTTTTAGCGACCGTCAAGCAAGAACAATTAAAATCACAAGGGAAGACAATTTCTGATGAAGCCTTAAAAGAATTGAAGGAACCCATCTTAAAAAAATATGAAGAAGAAGGACATCCTTATTACGCCAGTGCTCGACTTTGGGATGATGGAATTATCAAACCAACAGAGACTCGGAAAATTCTGATTACAGCGTTAAAGACTGTCAATAATCATCCCGCACCAGATACGCTCGCACCAGTCTATCGAATGTAATTGTAATGTTAATCAAATAATTGTCATACCATAAATTCTGAAAGAATTATCCGGTATCCACTTTTTCCATTGATAAATCAAAATATCGATTCCGTGTATTCGCACGGAATAACAAATCTAATTTTTTATTGAACTAAAAAGTCCCTTAAATGATAGGCACACTTTTTACTTTTTAAACTTTGCTAATTGCGCCTGATAGTAGGAATCGTCAGGTTTAGCTTTGATACATTTTTGAATTTCGACTATAGCGTCTTCGACTCGACCTAATTTCCACAGAACTTCCGCTTTGGTATCCATTTCCATTACTCTTTTTTCTATGTCAGTTTCCAAATTAATCGCCAAAGAAATTTTTGCTAAAGCAAGATCAAGGTTCTTTCCTAATTCTGTCATACGCCAGGCAAACGCATTCAAATCATCCGGACGGGGATTTTCTACTTTTTGTATCAATCGCAAAAATAAATCCGCTTCCAATTGTGGATTATCTCCAGCCTGTCTCACAATATTTTTCGCATTGGAAAGAGCTGCATTCCATTGAGAATATTCAGGATTTTGATCTGCAAACGCAATGAGAATAGAAGCATCTTTGTTTACTCTTGCCTCATATAGTATGCTTTTAAATTGAGCCATTCCAAGCGAATCGATTTTTTCATCCAAAATAGTTTGAATCATTTTTTTCGCAGATAGCATATCACCCATAGATTCATATTTCTCCGCTAAAGCATAAGCCAAAGAAAAGGAGCTTGGATTTGCCTCATATTTTTGAATCATAGCCGGCAAAGTATTTACGCCTTGATGGATACGTTTTAGCTCTTCAAGAAATGGCTCTGGAGGTAAATATCCACCAATACGATCCAGTTCATTTCCCTTGCCATCCACGATAATAATCGTTGGATAGCCTCGAACCGCATACTTTTTGGCTAAAGCAATTCCCTCTCCTTTTTCTGCATCAATTTTGAGACTTAAGAAATTTTTCTTAGCAAAAGATTGAACATTTTTGTCTGAGTATGTATCAGCATCCAGCCGATCACACCAGCTTCACCAATCTGTTTCAAAATCCAAAAGAACGAGTTTATCACCAGCTGATTTTAATATTTCATTATAAGATTGGTCTAAGATCCAAGGATAGCTTGAATTACTTTCGCAATTAATGAAAAATAGTGAAAAAACTAGAAAAATGATTTTATGCTTCATGCGTGGACTCCATTTTATCTTTAAGGATTTTGGATATATATTTTGGTATTCGGATGGGCTTCCCTGTTAAATTGGTGAATGCATGAATCGTATGACCCTTCATAAGTTTTTCCTCTGAATCGGCTAAATAGATTTGATATTCAAATTTTAATTTTACTTTTGGCATTTCTTGAATACTTGTTCTTACCAAAAGATTTTGCCCAAATTTTGCCCCTTTTTGATATTCGGCATGAGATTCTATGACAGGAAGCATGGCGCCATTTGTTTCAACCTTATCATAATCTAAACCGATTTTGGCGAGCATTTCTGTCCGGGCCGCCTCAAAATATTCAAAGTACCGAGAATAATAGACAATACCCATTTGGTCCACATCTTTATAAAATACTTTTAAATGATAATCATAGTTTAGCATGAAATTTTTATGCTTCGGTTTCCGTTTCAAAGTATCCCAATTTATCATATTTTTCGATACGATTATCTAAAAATGATTCTGGTGAGATATCATTTAATGCATCCAATTCTTCATGGATCACTTTTTTCAATATATTTGCGGTTGATTTGAAATCTCGATGAGCGCCCCCATTGACTTCTTCCACAATTCGATCACAGATGCCTATTTCTTTTAAATCATTGGGAATGACTTTTAGGGCTTCCGCAGCATCAGGTGCTTTAGAGGCATCCCGAAATAATATAGACGCACAGCCTTCTGGAGAAATCACCGAATACCATGTATTTTCTAACATAATCATTCTGTCGCAAACGCCGATTCCTAATGCACCTCCACTGGCTCCTTCTCCGATTACTATAGAAATAATAGGAACACGAAGTGCGGACATTCCCGATAAATTTTTCGCAATGGCTTCTCCTTGCCCACGTTCTTCCGCACCCAATCCTGGATAAGCGCCAGGCGTATCAATTAAAGAAATTATTGGGATATTAAATTTTTCAGCCAATTTCATGATGCGCATTGCTTTTCGATAGCCGTCTGGACGCATCATGCCAAAATTACGATATAAATTCTCTTTTGTATTTCGTCCTTTTTGTTGACCCAGTATGGCTACTTTCTGTTCGCCGATATGCCCAATCCCAGCGATAATAGCCGTATCATCGGAAAAATGTCGATCCCCATGTAATTCGATAAAATCGGGTGCTAAATGCTGAATATAATCCAGCGTATAGGGACGTTGTGGATGTCTGGCTAATTGAACTTTTTCCCAACGAGAGAGTTTCCCATGAATTTTTTGAATTTGTTTCGTTAGTTTTGTTTGAAGTGCAGCGATTTTTTTTTGTCCATCGGGCGAATCTTTTTCTGATTCCAATTCCAAAATTTCAAGATCAATTTCTTTGAGTGGATTTTCAAAATCTAAATAATATTGTTCCATTATTTCCTATTCGTAATTTTTATCTAACAGAAAAAATACATAAACGGCAAAAGCAATGAAAGATATAAAAATTGCATTTGCCCAAAATGCCTGCAAATTTATACATAAAAATCCAATAACACTTATAAACAATGATACGCCATGCATTAATAAAACGGCTCGTTCTAATTCCAAACCTCGTTCAGTTAAGCGGTGGTATGTATGATCTCGTGAGGCAGAATGAATTTTTCTTTTTCGCCGTAATCGAGAAAAGGAAACCAAACAAATATCAAATAGTGGGACAGAAAAAATCATAATGGGGACAAACCAAGAAGATAATTGACTCACGGCATGGGGTTGATATAAAATCGCAATCGATGCTAAGATGAAGCCCAACATTTGAGAACCAGAATCACCCAAAAATATTTTTGCAGGATGAGAATTCAAATAATAAATCGCCATGGTTCCCCCTAATATTATGGCGCACAAAACCGCCATTTCACTCTGTCCTGATTCTAAAGAAATAATCAAAAAGAATAAGGAAGATAAACTAGCTAATCCCGTCGCTAGACCATCAAAACTATCAATAAAATTAAAGGCATTTACAATAGAAACAATCCAAAATATCGTGAGCCCAGTATTGAGTATATTCCCCCATGGCTCACTGGGTGTAAAGAAAAATTCAGGAGAATCGAATAGATGAACTTGCACACCAAATTGCACTAATAATAAGGCCGCGAATATTTGTCCACTTAGTTTAATCCAGGGGGATAAATTTTTTAGATCATCCCATAATCCAAAAATAAAAATCAGTGAAGTAGAGATGATAATACCACGAATTGGGTTTAGATGAGCAATTTCATAATAACTGGATACAATCCATAAACTCAAAATCAGAGAAAGACCACCGACTAAAGGAATCGGTTTATGATGTAATTTATGTTCTGCACTTTTGGGATCATCCATTAACCCTACTATTGGCGCTAAATACATAAAAACAGTAGATAAAATTAATCCTAAAACAGCTGATGAGAGGACAATTTGGACAATATTGCTTAAGGGCATTGGCATATTTTTATGATTTTATGATGCTTAATTTGATCGCCGAAAATACGCATTTTAGCATCATAAGACTGTAATAAAAGGCATTAAAACCCGAAAAATAATCCTGTGAAAAATGCTTTCGGTAATAGCGATAATAAGAACGATGCCACTCAAAATTAGCAAGAAAAGACACAGAATCGGAGCCACCTTGCCCCGTAAAATGCGTTACGAAAAAATTGGGATTATAATGAATTTCCCATCCTGCTTTTTCTGCCCGAATGCAAAAATCAGAATCTTCTTGATAAGCAAAGAAGCGCTCATCTAAATACCCAATTTCATCAAATACGGCTCTTTTTGTCAACATACATGTGCCAGAAATACCATGGACTTGGTGAATCTTATTTTCATCCAAATGATTTAATTGATATTCCGTAAATCGTGCATCATTGGGGAAAAGACGATTCAATCCTGTAAAATAAGTGAATACAGCCCAAGGTCGCGCTAATCCACGTCTTGTTGATTTTTGAAAGCTTCCGTCCTCATGGCATACTTTTGGTTCACATAGACCAATTTTTACGTTATTTTCAGCATAATTGATGAGCCCATCTAAAACACCCTTACTCAAAACCACATCTGGATTTAATTGAAGTAAGTAATCGCCTTTTGCCCATTGTAATGCCTGATTCATAGGCGTCGTGTATCCATCATTTTTTTTATTTTGGATGAGTTTAATGTCTAAATGGTGATTTTGGATTAAAGATATAGTTCCATCTTTTGATGCATTATCCACAATGATAATTTCAAATGGAAAATCACCCAGAGCGGAAGGAATAGAATCGAGACAATTTTGAATGACCCGCTCAGCATTGAGCGTTACGATACAAATGGAGAGCTTAATGACTTTACGACTTTCGACTTTTTGACTTTCCACTTTACGACTTTACGACTTTCAACTAATCACAGCCAGCCAAAAAATCTCCAAATCCGCAATCGCCAAACCATCCAAATGGCTTCATACATAATATGTTTGCTCATTTTTGATTCTCCAATAGTTCGATCAACAAAAATGATAGAATGTTCATGAATTTTGAACCCTTTCCGCCACGCACGAAAATTCATTTCAATTTGAAAAGAATAGCCTTGAGATCGAACATCGTTTAAATCAATCGCTTCTAATACTTTTCGACTCCACGCTTTGAATCCGCCCGTGCTGTCCATTAGTGGAAGCCCTGTAACAATCCGTGAATATAAATTAGCACCATAGCTCAAAAATAATCGTCTTAATGGCCAATTGACCACAGAAATGCCTTGGCAATATCGACTGCCAATCACCAAATCGTTCTCATCTAATCCTGCTAATAATTTTGGTACATCATTGGGATCGTGAGATAAATCTGCATCAATCTGCACCATGCGTTCATAAGCATTATCTAAGGCCCATTGAAATCCAAAAAGATAAGCCGTCCCCAAACCTGCTTTCCCTGGGCGAACTTCTAAAAAAAGATTGGGATAAATTTTCTGCAAAGCACGCACCACGTCAGCTGTTCCATCGGGAGAATTATCATCCACAATCAGTAAGTGATAATCTGGATTTATGCCGAAAATAGCTTCAACGAGAATGGTGATATTTTTTCGTTCGTTATACGTTGGGGATATGATAAGTGTTTTCATTTTAATAAAATTATTTTCTGTGATTTCTGAAAATGTTTATCACTTATTCTAGATTGTGCTTCCAGACGAATAAAGTACATCCCAGAACTAACGGTTTCACCTTGTTCATTGGTGCCACGCCATTGGGTGATGTGGATTCCTGCAGTTTGCTCATTATCTGTAATGGTGCTCACCAATCGTCCGGAAATATCAAAGATTTGCAGTTTGATTCTGGAACGTTCCGGCAGTTCATATTTTAGGGTTGTGATTGGGTTAAAAGGATTGGGATAATTTTGGCTCATGGAATAAATACTCGGGATGATTTGTTTTTCAAAGTAATCCACATTATTTATATGCCTCTCTCCTAAAAGCCAGGCCGCAATTTCTGAGGCAGATGATTCAGGATAGTTTTCTAAAATAAAGGTGTAGTTGCTTTGTGCGAGTTCTGTAAGGGATTGGGTTTGTTTTGGTGCATCGCCCAAACCATTATTTTCCATGAGTTCATAAAGAATACCTTGTTCAAGTAAAACATGTGCTTCATTCTCGGTATTTTCTACAATTTCAGCTAATGTTATACTTCTATCAATTGCATCATCATAATCTTCTAAATGTGCTTTTTGGGTAATGCTGTAATCATAAGCTGCTATGCCAATGGGATAATCAGGATATTCAGAAAAGTAATCCAATAATTCATTATCTAATTCATCATCGTTTTCCAACCCTGTGTAAGATCTTATAATGCCATAAAGGGCATTCACAGAAAAGTCACCATCCGGTTCATCCGAAATAACTGACTGAAATAATGGAAGCGCTTCTGTAAAGTTGCTGTCTAATTCCAAGAGTAATGCCTGTTCTAATTGAGGTGGAACCAGATCTTGATCGGAGCCGGTTGTTTTTGCCAGTGGACCAAACAATCGATCTGCTGTGGGGTCTGTATGAATTGATGCTGTTGCAATTGTATTCATATTTTCCCACCAATTCACATCTGCATAAACAAGCCGGGAATTATTCAATATATTAAAACTATTGTCATGGTTAATAAAATGATTAAAGCCACCATAGGTTTGCCCATTTATTTCCCGGTACATTCCAAAGTTCGGACGGCAGTTGGCATCTATCCTTACGGATGCAACCCCGTTGTTCTCAAATACGTTATTCACTGTTGGACTATCTGTTGGATGATTAGCAATAAATCCTGCCATGCTTCGGTTAGATATTTTTACACCATAAATTCCATTATTCTGGATTGTATTATTGCGCAGTTTACTGTTTGAACGATAAGCATATATACCGTAATCTCTATTGTCTGAAATAAAATTATGAGTAAGATATGGAGAAGAATAAAGAAGTTGAACACCCGTCTCATTTTTTGTAAAAGTGCAGTGGTCAATTGTAAAATAATCTGAATAAATTAAATTTAAACCCGTTGTATTCTTATTAAATAATGTTTGGCTTATATTTCCGCTCCCTTGAGATATATTCAAGCCAATTCTTGCACCTTTTATTTCACAGTGGTTTAAGTTTATTTCACCCCAATTTTTAATGCCAAACCAATAGTCATTATCATACTCGTCTTCTGTGGCAGGTGCAAAAACGATTGGGAATGTTTCAGTCCCAACCGCATTCAAGGTTGCACCCTCTGCAATCATTAAATGTGAACCCGGTGTGAAAAATATTCCTGTACCTGGTTTAATGGAAAGGGTAGCACCCGATTGAATGGTTATGTTGCCTTCAACCACAATACTGCCGTTCCAAACAGTGTTTTCTAATATATCTGTTTCTTTATGCTGGAATAATGACAATGGCATAGATGGATCACCATATAAAATAAAACCACGACTCATCCAAGTCCTTACGGAGACTTCTTCCTCTAAAACAATTTTAGACTTATGACTTACTTCTCCTGTAATAATACTATTTTCATTATAGACTATATTAAAAAACCTTTTTGATAACTCCTGACATCCCCATTGTTCTGTAAGAATTGTTGGTGCAAAAGAAGAAATAATACCTTTATTAGGAAGAAATAACAAATCTCTAATTAGACTGAAATCGTCATTAGGGAATTGTGTTCGCCCGATATTACATGACATTCCATTCAAGAACGGGTACTTCCCACTGTTTGTTAATAAACTAAAATTGCTTTGATTTTCTGTATCTTGCGCCCATAAAAATCCACCTAAATGGTTGGGACCCGCTGAAGTCCCCATATAATTTATTAGTGCCACTCCGTTGTTCATTTTACTCATTATTTCATTTTCAAAAATTATTTCTTTTTCACCGCATTGATAAAATGCACTTGTTTCTTCTAATAAATTTGTAGCTTTTATAAAATATATTGAGTCATTTATTTCCTCATAATTTATATAGTCAAAGACTGCATCATACATCTGATCTAATCTAAAACCATCACAGTTGGTAATATCACAGTCAAAATCTTGACTCAAAAAAATGCTGTTTTCTTGCCAATGATTGTAAAATTTAAATGTGGAATAATATTCATTTAATTTTGTAATAAAAATATTCATTTCATTTTCTGTTCTTGCTGGTATTCTGCCGATTGAAATTCCATTTAGCCATTCATTATTTTCATCCCAAATATATAAATCATCCGTTGGGATTTGAGTTTCTCCCCAATAAATAATATCATGGGTTTCATAACAAAATGGTATAAAATTGTTTTCATCATCATTAACAATATTACTTTCTGTCCTTTGAGAATCACCTGCATACCCTTTAAAGCCCAATGTGCCGTCATAAATTGTAGCACCTGCACCGGCCAAAAGAACATATTTTACCTGCACTCCTGTAGAGTAAGCATCATAAATAAAAGCACGTATGTTTTCATTTGTGGTTACGCCATTTTCCAATTCCTGGTAAACCCCAACTTTAAATCCACGTTCTGTTTGAAGATCAATTAAATCATCAATCCACTCTCCCGATAAAGTTGGATGAGTTATAAGAAGATAATCAGATTCAGTAATAGGGTCATTCCCATAAACATGAGATACAACTATTACAAGCGAGATGATAGTTAGCATATAGTTTTTCATCATTTCCTCTCCTAGTTTTCAAGTGTTAATTGATAAGTTTTGATTGTATCTGCAACTCTCACAGTTACCTCATTTCCGTCTCCAGATACAGATAAATAACCAGCCATGTAATTAGACAAATCAAATTCACCAATGTTGATGAGTAAAAACGGATTTTTTGCATTGCCATCAATGGGATAAATGCCTAAATATCTTCCACCGCCTCTTCCACTGGGGTAAGAAAATAATACATACAATTTTTCATTCTCGCCATTATAGGTAAATTGTTTTACTGATTGTCCGCCACTAAACTTGAATGTATTTATAAGTTCTCCTGTGAGTAAGTCATAAACAAGAATGGAATTATAATTATAGGATGAAATAAAATATTTATCATCTTCTGAGATTGTTTGAAAGTGGTTGCCAAAGGCGCCTTTTATGGATGGATAAAAAGCAACCACACTCCCGATTCGATTTACTATTTCTAAATCTATAAGTCTATTACGGTCTTGTCGAACCGGTTTAATAATACTGAAATAGTTCCCCGACATTGAAAACCCAATATATCTGTGTTCATCCCGACCTACCAGGTCTATTCTTTTTTTCCACAAAAGATTATTATTCCCATCAATGACTGCCAATAATTTTTGTTTTGGGTAATTCAAAGCTTCAATTTTCCCATTAAGTATCATATCTTGATTATTGAAATTATAATATACCATTGCACCACCACCCCAAGGGACACCAGGGATATTGTCTATTAGTTTTATAGGCTCCCCGTTTGGATGAATTATCCAAATCGCATTATTTCTATACTGAAATTGTCTTCCATCAAGAGTAAACGAAGCAAGGCTTTGTCCCATAGATCCATCATAATTGTAGCTATGTATTAAATTTCCGTTTAGATCAAGGACAGAAACTTCTAATGAATCATGCAGATTATCATCTGAATATCCGGTCTCGGAATAATAGTGTTTAGCTGTATCTGCGATGGTTACTTCTCTTTTGCTGATCATACCCAAATTTTGGTATAAATTAAAAAATGTAGCTTTATTGCTGTTTTCGTTTACATTTCTTCGCTTATTTGTAGTAACCATTGTATTTTCTACAAAATAGCTTTGGTCCGAATACCGATATAATTTATTTGTAGCTTTGCGCTCATTATTCCTGATAGTTTCTTTTCTGACCATTAGCTTTCCTGATTCTTCAAATGTGGGTTGTCCATAGCCTACATTTACTGTCTCTTCTGGTAGGGTGTGTTCATAGATCAATTGAAATTCGCCCACTTCCGGTAATGTTTGAGAAAAGGATGACGTCAAGAAAATGACTGCACTTAAAATATATTTTTTCATTCTAAAACCTCTCAATTAATAAGCTGATTGTACAATTTCAATTACCCAAGAATGGTCAATGGTATTTCCTTGAAAATCTTCAATTTCCACCGTAAGAGTGTGGGTGCCCAGCATGGATTCATCATGATAAAAAGCACCTTGGTAATTTCCTCCGGCGTAAGGTGAGATATTATTGGTAATAAAATAGCGTACAAAATCATTATTGGTGTATGGATCTGTATCATCACAATCGGTACTGCAATACAAATAGGGAACTACAGCATTGGGATAAACCAATTCGTCTAAAATAACATCTTCAACCCAGTCATTATCATCTATTTTGTATCGAATCCTTGCAAGACCGCCCCGATAATCTTCATGAATTATGTCTTTAGCAATTATCACAAAATCAACATCCCGATCAATTTGGTTATGTTGAATTACAACATTGCTGGTTCCATTCTCTAATATAATTAATCCACCCTCTTCATTTGAAAACACAGGGTTTTGTCCATCGCCATACCATTGATTTGCAAATCCGGTATTATCAAGTATTTCAGGATGATGTGGGTTAATGGCATAACTATTATCGAATTCATAAGTCCAATCTTCAAAATGTAAATGGGAGTTTGCATAGTTAAAAATTGTTGATAGTGGTTCTAAATTATTGGATGTTGTTTTCTGATAAACCCAATGTCCTATATTTACCTGGTTCACATGTGTGTAGACGAATTTTCCCTCAGAATATCCTGACTCATCGCTGACTTCAATTTTAAAGCCTAATTCAAATAGATTCTCAACATTTGATACTTTACCGGAAGAAACAGGATAAACGGGTTGTCCTTGAGGCTCTAAAATATCCACACCCTTATGTGTTCTAGAACCATCTCTATATTCATTTACCACACTACTCAATGGTGTTGTCCCCTCTATGGAGTCAACAGGCCAGTTGTAAGATAGGATTGTCATATTTTCAACCCATCCAATATCATCTAATTCAGTGTTATTATTTTCCGGATTTTCATTTTCAGTTTCATCAATATGGAAATATAATGTATTCTCGCCATAGACATAAAGTTGTGTATTATCATAGTATGAAATTTGGAAATAAATAGTTATTTGTTCTTCAGGGCTAAGTGGATAAATCTGAAATGTATAAAAATATTCACTTTCTGATGCAACATTATTGATATTGACACTTAGCCAAGTAAAATCAGAATTTGCATTCCCGATATTTTCTATAACAACTTCAATGTCATAAAACTCATCTTCATATTGGGGTGAGCCTGGGGTAATTGATATGGAATTAAAAATAAGATCAACAAAAGGTTCTTCTTCCTGAATTGTTAGGCTTGAATTTATTTCGTGAGGCGTATCACCATCCATATCTCCAGATAAATGATAGTTAACAGTTATGTCGCCTGATTCATAATAAGGGACATTAACCTCAATTATAAAATTGTAATCGTCAGGTGGGAAATCTCCATACCAATCATTATCATCCCCCCACTCCACTAAATTGGAATTAATCGTGGCAATTTTATAATTAATATCGTCTGCATTGTTAATTGCCCATGAAGAGGGAAACGTCATACTTATATAGTCAACATATTCATCATCAGAAGACTCAATATGTAATGAAAATGAAATTTCTTGAGTTAAGCCAGCTATATATTCATCATTTGTACTTATATATGACCCGCTAATATCTGTATTGTCTGAAAATAATGTCCCGGTAGTTAAAATTATTACAAACGTTATCAAACAAATATTCTTAATAATTTTTTTCAAAATAAATCGCCATCTTCAATAATTCCATCTTGTTTAGGACAAGCTACAAATACGAGAAAATATAGGATTAACGTGCATTTATTCATCTGATTTGTTCCTTATTTCAACAAGACTATTTTTTGTGATTTGTTAAACGAGTTCTTTCCATCGCTAGCAATGGCATTCATTTTAACAATATACATGCCACTTGGGACTTTCTCTCCAGCATCATTTAAGCTGTTCCACTGAACCGAATGATTCCCAAGTGATAATTGTGCCTTTGTAAGTGTCTTTACGATTTGTCTCATGATATTATAAATGGAAATTACAACGTTCGAGGAAAGAGGCAAAGCAAAGGGTATCGAAACTCTATGATTAAACGAATTGAGATAAGCGTTAGAAAGAACATATTCCTTTGGAATCACTTCTGTGTCCGTTTTCCATATAGAACTCCAATCTCGGCCCAAGCAGAGTCTCCTTGAGCATAAAGATATTTTTGACCATTTACGCGCATTAATACTTTTCCATTAAATGCTTCAGCTTTTCCTATTTGGGCCAATAATAATAAAACAAAAATGGTCTTTAATAGTTTAATTATCATTTTGTAACCTGTGCTTTGAAAATTTTCAAAGTATTCTTTTCCCTATTATTACTTGTGAAAGATATGCATTAACAATAACCACCATATCTCCCAATTGATATACAGACGCGTATTTTAATGTGTTTGATAATTCATGATAATGCTTTGTTGTTAGTCCATTAAAATGAAAAACATTACCAAAGTCACCCACTCCAAAAAAATCATTAATATTTTCGCCATGAATTCTTCTAATAGCTCCATCATAATTATAATTTACAATATTATATTCAGTTAAATGATGGCTATCATGTATTGTAATTTGTCCGTGGTCGTAACCACCCGTATAAGAAACAAACCAAGCCCCTTTCGCCCAAACCGTTGGCGTTACGAATTGTTCATCTTCAAAAAATGGATTTTGCTCATCCCATACTATTTCCCAACTTAATCCATCTGATTGAAGCAGATATCCATTATATGGTGCATCTGGCCATCCATAAGCCCATATCTGGCTTTGTCCGGTTTTTGGATCAATAACGCCAACAATACCCTCTATATCTTGATTTTTTGGAGAAGCCATCTTTACAAACTCATTTCCATCATAGTGGACAATTTTTCCACCGAAACCAACAAAATACATATTCGAGGAACTCGTCCCCCACATTGCACCATTACTAAGCCCACCAGAAATAATCCCCATATTTTGCAAATGATACATGGTCCATTCATTGCCATCCCAATGAAAAGGAAATGAGCTTAATACCCAAATATCATTTTCATTAAAATTATAGATATTGTATAATCCACCTCCTACACTACCAACTAATTCTAAGCTCCAATTGAGACCATCCCATTTTGCAAGGTTATACCAACCACTATCAGTTATAATTTCTCCAACAACCCAGATATCATTCTCATCTACAATCCAGACATCATTCAAATAACTGCCATATTCACCAAGCGTATCAATCTCCCAAGTAAAATTATGGCTTGTGGTATCCATAGTAGTTACACTTAGGATATTGCTTTCTCCAACTCGCTTTGTTCCATCCATCCAATATCCAGTATAAGTGTAAGTTGTGTTCGGATTAAGTCCATTATCTTTTATAATGGTGTCCGATTGGATGGACAAAGTTTGGACGATAGAATCATCTCGGGTGAGTTCAAAAGTAAAAGAACTTAATGAATCTTCTGGCTCTACGTTTAGGTTTACACTTGTAACGCCAGCGGAGTGAAGAGATAGGGTTAGATTGCTATTTTGTTCTTCATCAAAAAGGAAGCAGGCGGAAAATAAGAGTAAGGATGGGAAATATTTCATTCCTTAAAGCGTTTTTTGATAATGTGTAAACTTTCATTGAGTGAGGGTGCTTTTAAATCAATGGCTTTGGATAGTTTTGACGCATCCAAGCCTCCTTTAAGTGGGCGTGGTGCTAATTGATCTAAAGAATCTGTAGATATTTTTTGAATCAATTTTTGATCTAAACCAAACTGCTTCGCAATTTT
>Ga0209142_1000383_pt1 | contig 33290 bp, 57 predicted proteins | sample SaaInlV_120m_DNA_FD_184678 | JGI IMG/M metagenome (GOLD analysis project Ga0209142, IMG submission 184678) | Marine microbial communities from expanding oxygen minimum zones in the Saanich Inlet - Saanich Inlet SI074_LV_200m_DNA (SPAdes) (version 2) | ecosystem: Environmental > Aquatic > Marine... | reverse complement strand
TGGATCACTTAATGTGTCTATGAAAGGATTTCAAGAGATAGCAAACAAAATAGAGCTAAAATATATTGAGCCTAATGATAATTGGTTAAGTGCTAAAGCGAGTAAAGAAGATAGCGACTTGATTGCGCTGGATGGACAATCTAATGTGAAAACTTTAGACATTAAAGGGGTTACTAATTCTCTACAAGCGAATAAGCTAGCTGAGATAACATTAAATTCTATGAGATATACTGAAGATGCTGAGGGTAATAGAATCAAGCAAGCACCACTAGCTATAAGCTTTGCAACTACTGTTAAGAATGCTGAATTAGAAGTTGGAGATGTGTTTGAATTACAACATGACTTATTAGATAGAGATAGAAAGTTTATCACACTATCTGTAGAAACAGACCAGTCTGGTGCAATGCAAATAGCTGCTAGAGAGTATTGCGAAACACACTATAAAAATAGTGCAGGTGTTTACTTAATTTAAAAATTATTATATAATATAAGAGATATTAAAACAGAGGATAAATATGAGCTTATTAGCTAAAGACCATAACGGCAAAGAAATACAAGGTTTTGCCCCCACTAGGATTGTAACGGCTTCAAGTATTGATGTATCAGATGCAGTTGCTATTAGAGTTTTTGAACCTACTCAATACCAGATTAATGGTGCTGGTACTATTGGTACTATGACAGGGGTTACAGTTGTAAATGTTGGGGTTTCAAGCTTTAATTTTACAGAGTCTGTAACTTTCGAAGTAATGGATTAGAAATGTTTGATTTATCTTGTAGCTTTGGGGTTACAAAAGTATTTCAAACTTGGTGGGCTTTATTTTTTGAGCCTAATTATATAGACAGCGATTATATTCTAGGAGAATAATATGGCAATAACAACAAGAAGTGGTAAGGGTTCAGCTCTAACACATAGTGAGATGGATACGAATCTCAATCAAATACCTAATGGTGTTAATTCATCAATTAGTGATAATGGTACAAATGTAGGTATTGGTACGAGTAGTCCTAATCAAGCACTTCACGTATCGAATAATAATGATGCGACAAACCAAGGTGATGACACGTGCCAGTTAAAGATACAGCATAACTCCAGTACTACTGGCGCTGGCGCTGGTATTAATTTTGGCGTTAGTACTGGGGGCGAATATACTGGTGCAAAAATAGCACACATACGAACGGGGAGTAATTCAGTAGGTGATTTAGCTTTTTATACAAGAAGTAACACAGCACCAGGAGATGATTTAACAGAGGAAAGGGTAAGAATCCTATCTTCAGGGGGTATTACATTCAATGGAGATACATCAACTGCAAATGCTTTAGATGACTATGAAGAGGGTACTTGGACTCCAATTTTATATACAGAGTCTGGGGTTGCTTTTTCAACTCATATAGATGCTGGTCGATATATTAAGATAGGTAGTCAAGTATATATCACTGCTAGATTATTTGATGCTACTACTACAACTGATACTACAAGGGTTAGAATTTTTGGTTTGCCTTTTGCTGGTGGAGATAGTAAGAATCAAGCTTCGTCTAATGTTACATATTCATCTCAAGCAGGAAGTGCAGTAAAGGTTGACATGGTTGATGGTGCAAATTTTTTATCAGTATCAGATACACATGATACTTTTTATAATGTTAAATGTAATGAAATAGGTGCTGGGCTTAGATTATATTTTTCAATGACATATACAACAAATTAAAGGAAATAAAATGTATAAATTTAACAAAGCAGAAATTTTAGAAAATGGTTCAATCCAATTAAGACAACAAGAGGTGCTAGAATTAGCTAACGGAGAAACAAGAGATGGTGGTTTTCACCGTTCAGTATATACTCCAGATATGGACATAGCTTCAATCGAATGTGATAGATGTAAAGCATTAGCTACAGCAACTTGGACTAGTGAAGTAGTTGCTGATTATAAAGCTAAACAAACAGAAGCTGACTTACCAGCAGAATAATTTACAGAGTCAATCTAGGTTGGCTCTACTAAAGGATTAATATGATTAATATAGCATTTATACTACTAAAAGAAATGGTGCTGTCTATGATAGCTAAGGTTACGTGGGGAGCAGTAGCAGAGAGATTTGCTACAAGGCTTGTAGTATATGGACTAGAGAAGCTAGAAAGCTACTCAACTAACTATGTTGTTAAAGACACAGTTAATGATATTAAAAATCAGCTGAAAGGCAAAGGTTTAAAAGTAATAGATGGATAATGACCTGACAGATCTAAAAGTTTCAATAGCCCACTTAGTGGAAGCAACTAAAGTGAATACGCAAAACATTGGTACTTTAACTAAAGATGTCAAAGAGTTGGCAAAAGACCTAAAAGAAACTTTATGTGCTAAACACGAATGCGACAGCTTGAAGCAAGATATGGCTTATATGAAAGAGAAGCAAGCTAAACTTGACGGCAGACTATCTGTTATCGAGGGCGTTCCTACTGCACTAATGAAAAGATTTGTTTTAGTATTAGTTGGTGCTTCAGCTTTATATATAGCCTCACAAATAGGAATGGCTAAGTAATGAGGAACAGTTTTATAACTAATTTTATTAAGGAAGAAGAAGGCTTTAGATCTGAAGGCTATATCGATACTTTAGGTCACATCACTTGGGGCTATGGTTTTACTAATATTACCAAAGAAGAAGCCGAAGACCTGTTAAGAACAAGATTACAAGACATAGATACTTATATGATACAGCATTACTACTGGTACAGATATTTAAATGAGCAAAGACAGGCGGTAATTATTTCGATGGTGTATCAACTAGGGATGAGTGGGTTTTTAAAGTTTAAAAAGATGATCGCGGCTTTAGAAGAAGAAGACTATACAGAAGCTGCAATACAAGGGTTAGATTCTTTGTGGGCTAAACAGACCCCCGAAAGAGCTGTTAGACAAATGGTTATGTTAAAGAAGGGCTAATACTCAATCCAACCATCTCTTTCTGTACAGTAATCATTTATATCTTCTTGTTTTCTTCTCTCATGCATAGCTCCTTATAGGTCTTTTTACCTAGTTGCTTAGCTCAGGAATAGCCATTAGTATTCTCTCAAGAGATTTAATTTGTCTATCCTTATCTTTAAGCTTTGATTCTATGACATTAATCCATGCATCTTTACCGCTAATTATTTCTTCAAGATTAAATATCTTATCTTTTTGATTGCAAGCTATAGCATAGTTATTTTGTAGATCACTATATTCTTTTTCGGTTAATATGTATTTCATTCTTTACTTCCCTTATGATTATCATGGTTCATCTAATTTATCTGCTAAGATAAAATTATAATTATCTTTCTTTCTAATTACTAGTTTCATTGTTCTCCCCTATATTCAACCCAACCATCTCTTTCTGTACAGTAATCATTTATATCTTCATCAATATTACCATTACCTCTAAATCTCTTATACTTATCACACCAATAGATATACTCATCATCAAAGGTATCACTATTTAAACTCCAATATTCTAACCTAAATTTCTTGTTAGGATTAAGAACCATATTAACTATTGTTTCTTCTAATTTTAATTTCTTCATTATTTATCCTCTTTTTTGAACTCAGCTTCAGCTTTGTTGTATCCATGATTAAAACCTACACCTACAAATACAACTATGATACCAAGCACCACTAAGACCCCTGATATATATAACATACAATGCATATTAATAATCCTCCTTATCATCTTTCCATTCATCATAGGCTCTACATTGATATTCACTTACATAGCATTCATAAGCTTCATTGAGCCATTCATCTTGTTCATCATTTGTTAGATCATTATCAATTAGAAATTCATCTAATTCATCTAGTCCATATTTTACACAATACTCTTCATAATCTAATGTCATTGTTTATCCTTTGGTTTTAAATTGTTATGCACTTATATCTCTTTTATTATTTTAATTTCTGTACCATATGCCCAGTAAGTACCATTCTCATCTTTTACTGCTAGTCCTACCTTGGCCATATGTTCTGCTGTCTTCTGCGTATACACCAAATAAAGTTTTTTTTTTGGTTTTTGTTTGTCTAAAGATTCTTTGGCTCTAATTAAATCATCTATAGTTATCATCACTTATCCTTTTCTTTAATTAATACCCTAAAGAGAACCTATATGGTTGCAACATACCTGTACTTATTCCACGAATAGTACAAAAAATAATATTCCATAAGGCCGTTCCTTTCTAATTAAGCTCATTTATCATCTGATAAACTACTGCATTGTTCTTGCATTTAATAGACTCTATTTAGAGTATTATGTGTTTAAAACTTTCAGATTCTTTTAATCTCCTGCTGTAGTGCAGGACATTTTACATCAAAAGCTTTTAGTACACTATAGACATCTACTATGCTAGTGTTGTTGTCTTTCCCTTGGATAGTTCTATCATACTTGTTCATTTATTCTCTCCTTAGCTATCTTGAAATAATCTTCATCTAGTTCTATACCAATAAAATCCCTATTTAAATTCTTACAAGCTACACCTGTTGTTCCACTTCCCATTGTGAAGTCTAAAACTAACTCATTTTCATTTGTGTATGTTTTTATTAGATACTCCATTAGTGCTACTGGTTTTTGGGTTGGGTGCGTGTTTCCTTTTCTGTTCGCATTAGATATATCTATGATGCTTTTAGGATTTTTACCTTTTGTAGTATGCACCTTGTCTCCAGTTCCTTTTTTACCGAAACTTTCTCCACCACCATACTTGTCTTTGTAGTTTCTTACTTTTTCTAAATCTGTTTTTATGGGGTAGAAACTTTCTTTTGATGAGTTAAAAACTAATATATTTTCGTGTATCTTCATTGGTTGGCTTTTTGCGAGAAACACATTTCCAGCAAGTCTTTTGTCCCACACCCAATCATACTTATAGTTCTTAATATTACTCATTCTTAAAGCACTACTAAAAGGCTCACTTCCAAATAAAACTATTGCACCATTAGGCTTGATAAGTCTGTTTAGTCTTAACCACATTTCTTCAAAGTCAATTACTGAATCCCACTTACAAGCAGTAGTTCCGTAAGGAGGGTCTGTTATAATTGCATCTACCTTAATACCCTCCTCAATCATTCTATCCATTGCTACTAAACAATCTTCGTTCTTTAATGCTATTCTACTCATTTATTTTCCTTTGTTAATTTCTTTGTCATATTTTTATCATATGATAAACTATTGTATTATATGTTTAGATATTAATCTATTCCTACATCTCTTCTTGAATCATCTAGTGATTCTGTATTTCCCTTCATTCCTGTAAACTTACCATATTCAGTAAGAGTATTAGTTGGTTCAATATCACCTTGATAAGCTTTATACTTATAGTCTGTTGGTTCAATAACAGTTGCTTTGTTTTTCTTTAACCATTCCTGTTGTAGGTCTACAGCCTTAGAGGTCATTTGAGTCTTTTGCTTAGTTCTTCTAACTATTACCATTGAAAGTGATTCTTTAGGTGTTACCTTGGGCATAGATTCAGCTTTAAACATAGGAACTTCTATCTTTTTAGATTGAGGTACTACTTTAGGTTTACTCTTTACTTTCTCTTTTATAGTCTTAATTACTAGTTTCTTCTTTGTAGTAGTCTTCTTAGGTTTAGGTATTACTGCTCTATCTTCTTTAAGAGTATGACCTCTCTTCTTTGCTCCTAGTTTACCATTACAACTATATGAGCAAGTAACTGTCTTTATATTGTGAGCAATAAAAGGAGTATTACACTGTACACATATCCTATCTATATTGATAGTTGGTCTAACTCTTTCTCTTTGTTTAATAGCATTAACTACCTTTCTACATTCATCTGAGCAAGTCTTCTTCCTACCACCCTTAGGTATGTTAAATGTAACTGTACAATCTGGAGCTTCACAAGTTCTATCTTCTCTCTTGTTTCCTGATATAAGTCTATTTTTGTAATGAAACTTATCTCTACAACTCTTACTACAGAATTGTTTGGTTCTAACTTCAGGCATAAACATTTCTTTACATTCTAAACATCTCTTTTCTTTCTGTACTACTTTTTTCTTTTCATTGTTGAAAGATTGCTGACATTCTCTTGAACAGAATACTGTAGTTGAATTAACCATTCCCATATCACTATTACAATGTTTACAAAACTTATGTTCTTTAGGTTTAGATTGAGTACATCTCTTAGAACAAAATCTAGTACCTAACTTAGTATGATTAATATCTGCATTACATACAGTACATCTTCTATCTCCTAATCTTTTAAGTTCTTCTTGTCTTTTCTCTTCTCTTTTGTACTTTTGATTGCATACAGAATTACAGAAATGTTTAACTAAAGTCTTACCTCTAGTTTCTGTTACTGCTCCACATTGTTTACAGTTACCCTTTGCCATTACTTATCCTTGATAATATTCTTTTCTATTTATTCTGTCTAATTGATCCATGATATTATTAGTGGTTTTAAACTCACTACTAGTGCCTATATTCTTCTCTAAATCAAAGTATAGGGTATTAGCTAACCTTAGACATTTCATCCCTGCTGATCCTTTAAATACATCTTCTTCAGCTAAGTATAGACAAGATGATACACCTAATAATAAAGCATTACCATCTACATCTTCACCATTTGTTATTGTTTCTAGCTTATTATATGCAGATGTTACATATTCTACAGCTCCATTCTCAGTCTTAATTCCATGGTTCTTTTGAACCAGTTGTAATAATTCTTTAACTTCTGGATGTTTACCTTTAGCATCATCTAAAAATTGAGTTAAGAAACTCATTGCTAAAGCACTATATTCTTTATGATATTCTTTCATTTACTTATCCTTCCACTTTACTTAATATTAATCTTATTAAACAATGTTCTCCATATGTCTTAGCATGATTATCATCTATATCTTTAAGTAACTTAATTAGTTTCTTTGGATCTATTAGCTGTTGTGGTTCTGTGTATATGTTCATTTATTATCCTTTGGTTATGTTATTTAAAAATCTATCTGTGTGGATAGTTCTTGGTTATCGACTTGTGTATTAAGCCTACTTATTTGTTGTAATAATTTCTGCTTGTTTTTTGCTATATAATTGCCGTCATCTAAAGCCTTAGTAGCTTTAAATAACATTTCATTTGCGACATTTAATGACATAACTTTAATTTCTGCTTCTGTAAAGATCATCATCTCTTACCCTTTCATATAATTCTATTGATTTGCTCATTTGGTATCCTTTATAGTTCATAATAGTTCAGTATTACAGTGCTTACAATTCTCACAAGTTCTTGATTCAAAATCATCATAAATTTGATCTATAACTGAGCAATGATTACTATCACAGTAATTATCGAGGCTATCATATTCTATTTCTATTAAGTCTTTTGCTTCTTCTCTAGTCATTAATTATCCTTCATACCCATCACGTCACTTAATAATTCTTTACTAATCATATTTGGTCCCCTAAGTCTATTTTATACCTACAAGCTTTGATTCTTGCTTCCGCTTCAGCCAACTTTAGTTGAAGCCATTTATAATCAGCGTCCTCACCTTTTTGAAGTCTTTTAAACATCATCCAGTCTTCTCTTGCTTCTTGTAATTTCTCTTTCATATCTTCTCCTTCATTAGTTATATAAACGAACTACCCATTAGTAGCTCACATATATAACCGACCTACATATTTAAAACTTATAGGTCTGTTAAAATCAAATTTCTTTAAAGAAGCTGGGCTGTGTAGTAGTTACCCAGCTTCTTATATAGTGACTAGTCTTCTTCTGTTATAGTGAATAGTCTTTGTTCGTGTTCTTCTTGTAGTTCTTCCTCAGAATAAGGGAAAGTAACTAAACCTGTATCCTCATAAATCTTCTTACATACTCTAAAAGTAGGTGTTCTACATTTCCCTGTAAGATAGTGGTCAATCATAATACTTTGAACACCTAAATTCTTAGCGATTCTGTATTTAGATAGACCCCCGTCTTGCATAGGTTTTATTACTTGTCTAATTGTAAGCATTAGTAATCACCTAGAACTACATTAATTCTCTTAGCTAACTCCGCTAATCTAACTGTCTGCTCATTAGACTCAGTCAATCTTAAAAGATTAGCTTCTCTAAGGTCTACTTGTAGAGTATCAATACAGTCTTCAAGAGTCATAATCTCTTCATCTCTTTCTTTAATCAGTAGCTCTAATGCGTCTACTTCTAGTTGTTGTATTTCTTCTGTTGTCATTTGTTATCCTTTAACTGATGTAATTGTATTGTAATATAACTTAATTATATCTTAAATTATCTAATCTGGTCTATAAACTCTAAAAATTCTTCAACATCTTCTACAGATGCTGCAACTGTGCTAAAACCTTCAGCCTCAATAATGGCTCTTAGGTTGTAGTCTTGTAACTTAGATGTGTTCTTCTTAGTATCAGGTTTCTTAACCTCAATACCCATAAACACGCCTTTGTAACAAGCTAAAATGTCAGGTACTCCTGCTTTACTAGCTGTTACAATCTTAACTACATAAGCATCTCGTTTCTCCAGATACTTAGTTATCTTCTTTTGTATGTCTTGTTCTTTTATAATAATCCTTTCTGGTATGTTGCGTTATTAAATGATTCTTTCTTTCTCACAGCCTTTTGGACTTGGTCAGAAATACCACCCTTAACAATTATATGGTGTACTTTAGCTGTATTAGAACCTTGTACATCTATAATTCTCTCACGACGCTGTATGTATTTAGACCCTGAATAACCAGAACTAAATAAAATAAACTCTTTAGCCCAAGCATAAGATACACCTTCAGCTTTAGATGTAGCACTCTCAACAGTACACTGTGGGAATAACTCTCTTAGTAACCTCTGCTCACCTATAAAGTGTGCTAAGATAACTGTATGTTCATCAAGTGTAAAATTATTACGGATGTAGTCATACTTTTCTCTATTACCAATATCTATATACTCATCATCTATCTTAGCTACTCCAGACTCCATCATATGTAGTGATGTTCTTAACTTCATTGTAGAATCACAAACAAGCTCTTTACCATCTATCATAATGATGTCTTCTTTCTCCAACTGTTGGTAGCGTAATACAGTTTCAGGGTCTAATTGTATGTAGTGTAATACATCTTCAGCCTCAGTAGTTATACCAGCATCTGCTTGAGTCATATAAACTGTAAACTTATCAACAACATCTAATAACTCAGGTCTTGCTTTCTTATACTGTGGGATTTGCCTACCATGTAAGTGCATAACTGCTGGTATACCATATCCAGCAAAGAACTTATAGAAGTTTTTAAACCTGCAGAAAGGACTATACTTAGTAACAAAGCACTGATGATAAATGCTATTAGGGGACTCAACAATAGCAGTACCACTAAGTAAAATTGTTGGTAAAGCATAACAAACCTCTCTTATATCTTTAACTCTTTGTGATGGCTTACCAACTGTTCCAAGGTTGTGTGACTCATCTATAATACAAGCATCAAACTTACCTGTAACCTTTTTAATCTGTTCATAGTTAGTTACTGTGAAATTAATATCTGACAGTACTGTGAACTTCTCCCAACCACTAATGGCTGCTTTCTTAGTAAGAACTAACACATTCTTAATCTTTTTAGAGTTCTCCAGAGTTAGTATAGATGTGTAAGTCTTACCACTTCTAGGTTTCCCTGCTATATAAACGATACCTTGCTGCTGAAGAACCTTAAAGGCTTCAGCAGATTTAGTTAGCTGGTGTGGTAGTGGTTTCATACATTATCCAACAGGTAAGCTTGAGCATTTTCCTTATGATAGAGTATCTTCTCAATTACTTTGTTGTATAGTATTTTCTGACTGCTCATTTGTAAACTGCCTTATAAGTATCTGTTTGGTTTTTCTGTTTCTGCCATTTACCTTCAGCTCCCCATTTTCCCCATACTTCTTTTTGTGCTGGACATTGTCTTCTTGAACTAATCTCTTTAACTACTTCAATCATAACACCATCTAAATCATAACCCATAAGTTCTAGTTCATTAGTAGCTAATACAATAATATCTGCTAAAGCATCTACTGTTTCGTGTTCATCTTTATCATAGATAGCATCTTCTAGTTCGTTAAGCTCTTCTTTTATCATGTCAAATACTTTACCTGATGGTGTTACGATATTTCTATCTACTCTCCATTCTTTTAAACCATGCTGCCAATTACTATTATTCATTCTCCAGCCTCTCAATCTCATGATTTAGATACCATTGAGCTTTCTTCAAGTCCTCAAGACCATTCTTTCTTTTATATCTTGATACATATTTAATTACATTAGATATACACCAAGTAAATTCAGGCTCATTAGCTTCTATATATTCTAAAGGGCTTATCTTTAAATCCGAATAATGTTTTGGAGATATTGGATTATCCCCCATGTCCTGTGCATACCCTGTATTAATTGTTTCTATACTCATCCTAAACACTCCTTAATTGCGTCTTTGTAAATTTCTTTGTTATCTTCTGTAAGATTATATGGTTTTAGGCTATCTATATACCTAGCAGGGTGATTACCACCTTGTACTCTTACAACTTTCCTACAAGCAGCATATAAAGAACCAAAAAAGTTATCCGCTGGTTTAAACTCTGTTACTAAAGTAACACCAAACGCCTCACTAACTTTAGGGTTCTTTAAATACTCTCTAACACTAAAGTTATACTTGTCAAACTTAACTAAACAATAGCTCTTACTTCTTACTTTAAAATCATACAGTTTCATCTTCTAGTTCCTTATGTAGTTTTATGCTCATATCATCTTGTAATAAAGCCATGTCTAATAGATTAAGATTCTTAATAAAGTCATCTCTCCTACCTTTTTCTGTGTAAAGTTCTAAAACAGCTGTTCTATAATCCTCAACATCTGCTAAATATTTAGTAGCACCAACAGCTCCTATACCTCTAATACCTTTGATATTATCAGCATTATCACCTATAATCATCTGAAGCCATACAAATTTCTTTGGGTCTTCTTGAGGTTCTATGTAGACATTCTTCCTGAAGTTGTAAGTAGCATAAGGAAGCTGACCAGAAATATCTTTATCAATACAAGATACTAAAGTGTTCTCTTGCATACCTCGATAATAACAAATATCATCTGCTTCATACTCAGTACTTATCTCACCATCAAACTGACTGTGTAAGTACTCTTTAACTTCTTTAAGACCTAATACATAATTAGTCTTCTTTCTATTAGCTTTGTACTCAGCATCTACATCGTATCTGAAGCACTTACCAGCTGTGAAGTAGCACTCAACTGCTTCACAACCTGTTACTTCCTGTATATTTAAGACATGAGCTTTTGCATAATCACCAGCTAATCTAATAACTTCAGTAGAGTGTTCAAGTTCTGTGTTAAAGAACTCCTCTGATAGTGTGTCTTTAGCAGCATTGTAGCAAGCTATAAATACTATTGAATCAGCATCTACTATCAGTGTCTTATCTAAGTTCTGAAATATGTTCATTTATGCTCCTTAATTTGCATGGTTACTATCCACAGGCATTTCTATATCTTTATAGAACATTAAATCTGATTTACAGATTTCGTCCCAACCTAATTTCATATTTCTTACTAATAAATCTGTCCAGTAGTCTACATCAGCTCTAGGAACTCGTAGGTTTATCTGATCATGAATTACATTGTAAATATAATCTAAAATTCTCTTATCTTCCATTACAGCAAAGTGTACAGCCATCTTAGTAGTTTCTGCTATTGTTCCTTGAATAGGAATGTTAATAGCATCTGTACCTAACTTTGGTCTTACTCTTCTACCTAATGCTGTCTCAACAACCATAGTTTCATAGTTGTCCCAAGCATTCCTGTGATATTTAGTAATACCTCTGTATCTTTTCATATAGTTATTCTTAATACCTCTAGCTTCAGGCTCACTAAAGTTCACACCATAAGTTGTAAAGGCATATTGTTTAAAGCTTGGTGCAGACATACCAAAGATAAGACCGAAACTTACAGCTTTTCCAGCTTGTCTATCTTTCTTAGTAACATCTTCAATAGAACCACCTGTTACCATAGTAGCACTAATCTTATGTAAATCCATACCATCTTTTAACTCTTTGTACATCTGAGCATCTCTCATAATACTTGCTGCAGCTCTTAGTTCTGCTGTAGAAAAGTCAGCCTCAATAATAACAGTATCATCAGTATCTTGATTAAAAAGGTACTGTAAATCTCTAGTTATCTGCTGGGCATTAATACCATCTAACATATCACCACCAGAAGCTGTGAATCGTCCTGTTATAGCTCCAGCTGGGTTGAACTTAGTGTAAACTTTAGGGAAGTTGTATGACTCTAGCATATTTCTTCTTTTTAAAAGTCTTCTTTGGTCAAATATCAGTTTAGCTAGTGAATTACCCTCAGCCATCAAGGCTACTAAAGTATCTTTATTAGTACTGGTTGTTCCTAAAGCTTCTTTACATTGTTTAGGACTGTTTGGGTTTAAACCAGCTAAGTCTATATAATTCTGTTCAATAGTAGAATCTATCTTTTCTATCTCTACTTTTACAGCATCTTGGTCTACTAATAAACCATTTTGTTGATATTGAGCAGCATATAATAAAGACTTTATATCTAAAGCATAGGCAATGTTGTTCTTAATAACATCTTGTACTTTCTTATGGTTATACAACCACTCTAAAGCTTCTACATCTGCTTCAGCATATCTCAGTTGCTCTGGTGTAAACACTCTGTTTCTTTTAAAACCAGCTTTCTGCATAGCTTTTTTATCTAAACCTTTGTATAAATCTAAATCAAAGTAAGCAACAACAGCATCTAATGAGAACTTTCCTATTGCTGGGAAAGCTGTCTTAACAGCATAGAACAAATCATCTATAGCAACAGGAACTAAATTTAGTGTTCCTAAATCATAGCTAAGGTTGTATCCTACTAGGTGGTATTGTTGAAGTTCTTTCTTAATCTCTGCCAGTTCTTCGTCACTATTGACATAGATGAAATGTGTTTTGTTATTTTGTCTAAGTTGTATTAGTGATGTATTGATATAAAGACCATCGGTCTCAATATCAAAGTAGACAGGAAGAGCTTTGTTAAGCTCAACCATCTTTATAATCCTGCTGGTCTTTCAGACTCGAAAGGGTTCTCAGGTTCTGCTTGGAAACCTTCTTCTTTCTCAAAAGGATTAGCATCTCCAGTTGTGTATTCTTCTAACTTAGTAATTTGGATTCTTTTAAGTTGTAATTTTACACCCTTGTTTGTTGTTTTGAATGTGTAAGGATACAGTTCAAACTCAACATTAGCAATAGTACCATTACCAATATTAGGGATATTATCTTTTTCTATCTTTCTTGCATCAGCATCATAACAGTCTACTTCAAAAGTATACTTACCATCAGTTGCCTGAGGTGCTTGAGTAGCTTTGAATTTAATCTCACCAGTTTCTGCACCATTATCATCTTGTACCATAGTGTAACCTAATGATTGTGGCTTACCTTTGAAAGAACCTTTGTATGAATTCCACTCAGCATCAATAGCATTTTTAAGCTTTTCTTGTTGTGTAGCATCTACATAGAAGGTTGTTTCATATTTTCCACTCATTTCGTTTACATTTTTAATTGATGTCCATCTTAATTTAGCTTTTCTTGCTAGCATTTTAGTCTCCTTGACTTAATATTTTGTTGGTAACTCGTACCGATAGCTAGTTTAAAGACTGTTTCGGTCTAACAGATGTAATGATACTGTATTATAACTTAATTATATCTTATAATCATAAGGAAACTCTATAAATTTCCCTTTTTTCCTTGCATTTACCATATAAAGACCATTCGGAGTATCAAAAGTTAGTATATCAGAGTGTGGAAGAGCGTTAAAGAATGCTTTTTTGTACCAATCATCCAAGAAAGACACCTCTAAAGTTGTATGTCTGTTCAGTTCTTCTCTAACTATCTGTCTAATATACTTAGTCGACATTCCTTGACCTCTATACTCAGGCAAGATATAAACTTGAATGTCCATACCATCCATAGAAAGCACTAAACCTTTACCTTCTAAAGAGTAAAACCACAAATCATCAGCTTTAAAGACCCTCAGACCCTCATGAAGGGCTGGTAGGTACTGTTTTATTGTGCTTTCTTGCACTATTCAGCTCTCATATCTAAACATCTGTATGTTTTACCATCTAAGTTTAGTACTTTACATCTAGGCTCACCAAATTTGTCTTTACCTTTAGGATGCTTACTAACTAATGGTGTTACTTTTCGTTGTGCTTTAATTCCTCTTTGCTCTAATGCTTCTACTACCTTAGAAATCTCTATAAAACCTCTATCTTCGTACATATCAACCATTAAATCCCCTAAATACCCTCTAAGTTCTGCAAAATCTTGAGCTAAAAGGTACTCAACTACTACTTCTATTGTTGTCATAGAGTTTTCTTTTAGTTGTGACCTAGCTTCATTCTCAATAATCTCAGCATACTGAATATCTGTTGTTTTAAGACCAGCTAAGTACTCTATAAAACCCTTTATCTCATTCTCCAGCTGTCTTTTAACTGATACTGTCTTCTTAACTTCTCTGAACCATTCATAATCTATTAGTGGTATAGGTCTTGTCACAGAAACATTGAATCTCCTATCCCTGTTTGAGTCTAAAGTTACTGGAACATCTTTATTTGATGATATAGCTATCAACATATTATTGGGAGTGTTCGTAGTGCCTTTATTTTTAACTCTAAGTTCATAAGTTGAGTTCCCTATGATTCTTTTCAGGTTTTCTAATAGTGTATCGTTAAATTTACCATCAGATTCATCTAAATACACAAACAATTTGTTCTTCAGCTCACCATTAAAGTTAGATGTGAATGTTTTAGTAGATACTTTAGAGTAATAATCACCATAAATCAGAGATATTAGCTCATCTAAAATAACACCTTTACCCTCACCACCTTTCTGACCTATAAATATCTGAGCAGTCATACCAACATGTAGGTATCTTAGGTGATGTGCTAAATTATGTAGAAATAACTCCCTTGTATCTGTCTCAGGCATTATATTAGCTAACACTTTAGCAATGAAGGGTGGTAAAGTATCTCTACTTGTAGCTGTTAAGAAGTGTTCCATCATTGGCGTTCTCTTAAATGAGTTGTAATACTCTCTCCCAAACTCATCTTTAAAGAATGGTGACGGCTTTGTAGGGTCAAACACTGTTGCTATTGCTGGAAACATAGATGTCTGAATACCATCATCTCCTACACGCTCTCCCATATGCTTCAGCTGGTCTAACAGCATCTGTTTAGCTAATAATGCTGCTGAGTTTGACGGGATGTGATACAGGGCATACTTAGAATCCTCTAAATCTCTCCACACTTTGTAGTTATGATCCTGTAGCATTGTATTTGAGATGTGTTTCTCATGCTCCAGCTCCCATTGAGGGTTGTAAGACCAGAGGGGTAAGTACTCACCAGTCATATCATCTACTACTGTTGCTTTATTATGTGTGTAGCGACTGATGTATCTTTTAGAGAACTCTAAATCAGGCATTTTAGTGTACTGTATATTCAGTTTAAGCATGAATGCCTCGAATGCTTCTTTAGATATTGTAGGGTCTGCTGATAATAATGCTGCTACTCTTGCTAAAAATGTACTTCTGTTACCCTTACCAAACTCATCTAATGTATGACCCTCGAACTCTTTTCTACATAATTTAGCCTCTAAAGTAGCTTTTAGTTTACTCGATATACTCTTAGCTGCTATAAACTGCTCTACAACTTCTACGAAAGGTTCTACATAATAAGACTCATTGGACTTTCTGATGTTGTCTGATACAGCATTAATAGTCTCAATATTTGAGAAAAACTCTAATATCTTTTCAGGAACTGGCTGAGGTGCTTCTTCTTTCAGTACTGTATAACCTGGATTTAGAGGACTGGCAAAGGTCTGATAACCATCATTCAGTACATCTATATCACTTTGTTGGTACTTAACTATTGATTTCAGTTCTGGTGTATATGTATAGAATAGCTGGAATCCCTTAGTTGTAGCTATAATATAGTTACAATAGTTATCTACAGTATCCTGCAGGAACTCTTCTAGCTCTAATAATGCTACTGTTGAATCTATATCAATGATTGTTAAATTAGATAGGTAACCTGTCATTATTAAGATGTGCTGTGTATTCGCTGGAAACTGCTCTATTGGATATACCTTATCCCTGTATTGTGTGTAAGAAGCTAAAAACTGTACTTCTTTCTTACCATCTGCTGCCCTTACAAACTGCCCTAAAGGTAGTAAGTTCCAACCATATTTATCCTGTATATCTCTTGCTGCTTCTTGTATTTTAGTCATTGTTTTGCTCTAATAGTGATGCTATAACACCTGCTATTGTTGTGTCCTTATCTAATGCTAACTGTTTTAACTGCTTCCATACTTCATATGGTACTTGTATTGATTTCATTTTTATCCTTTTTATTTTGTAAGAGTGTAATTCTATAGAAGTATAGCTTAAAGAGTTATTAAAGGACTCGAGGGGTTTTATAAAATGAACCCGACAGGACTCGAGGGGTTTTATAAAATGGACTCGACAAACTTTATATAAAAAATTTCACGAAAAATTTCACGAAAAATGTAAAAAAGAGTGAAAAATGCCAAAATTTAACAAAAAATAGTGATTATGCCCTACCCTACCCTATTGTATATGCTTTTTAGGGGTTTAAATGTTATACAATAACAAATTATGAAATTCTTTTAATAAAGTATTGACAATATATTAATATTATATTATAATACGGTTACATTTAATTTTGAAGGAGTTAACATGGTTGAAGTTTTACTAATAGGTATTATAATTTCTATATTAGGAATTATTTTAGTTGGTGATGATAGGTGTGCTATTACAGGATTAACAAAAAAAGAGACATTAAAAGGGTATAAAAATGAATTTAACTAACAAAACACTTGAGACACTAATAAGAGACGAAATGCTTTATTGTGAATTATTTTATTTAGATTACTTAAATCATTTATTGATAGATGTAATTAATGATATGTTAGTTAGAAGTAAAGAAGTAAATAACATGAATGCTAATACTAAAGAAATGATACAAAAATAAAAGGATATAAAATGAATAAATACAGAGTGGCAGTTCATAACTTCGAGAACAAGAGATTTGTAAGTGAGTATTACAAATTAAATAAAGATGGTAGTATCTTTAGTTTAGTTACTGACCATGACGAAATTCGAAGTATATTTATAACTGATGACAGAGAAGTAATAGAATTATATCATCACGAAGGATATGAGAAAATATTAAATAAAGATCTAGGTGTGGAATTATACGGTGCTTATATCAATATATCAAATAGAGTTCAAGACAGCATAAATAGATTTTAATATTTAGTTTACTAAGTATTAATTTATATAAATAAAACAACATGAAGGGGCGTAAAATGGAAAATAAAATAGAATTAAAAAAAGAGCTTGAATCAAGAGTAGCTATTATCACTAAAGATAATATACATTTATATTATGAGTTTATGAGTGATAAAGAATTAAAATATAATCACTTAGATTTAATTTGTGAAGTCTTGATGGATAGAGTATTTTTAATTAAAGATTTACTAGGAATTAAAGACACTTTAAAGCCTATGGATGAGTACATAGAAGAAATAAAGGCTAGTGATGAGTATAAAGAGTATATTTTTAAAGCTATGATTGAAAGTATGGAACAGTATCAAGGCATATATAATTTATCAATCAATGATAACAATATGATTCCTTGTATAAATTCTGATTATCATAGAATTTTAAAAGATTTATTAGAGTCTTTAGAGTGTTTAGATTTAGATGCATATGATAAATTCGAACTATGGAAAACAAATGGTATTTCAAGCCTTGACCCAGAATATTATTATGAAAATATTAATTTTATAACTAAAGATATTGAAATTTTAATAAGAGTGATAAAAGAATACACATCTACTAAATAAACCTTAGTAGATGTAGCAAATAATTTCATAGTATATATTTATTAAGTATGTACTATAAGTTTATAAGACTTAAAACAAAAATAAAGGATAAATAATGAAAACTAAAATAGAATTAAAAAAAGAGTTTGAAGCAGGAACAGTCATTATCACTAAAGATAATATACATTTATATTATGAGTTTATGAGTGATAAAGATCTTAAAAAACATCAAGATCTATTTGTTTGTGTGTATTATGCGGGAAATATTGGGGAAAAGTGGAAAATTGTTGAGTGGCCTAAATACATTAATTGGGGTGGTTGGTTTTATGTAATCAATTTAGACAATAAGGCTATCGTCGAATATCTTATAAAGAGTCAAAATAAACAGTCATTCGATTTTAATTTGTTAAAAAATGAATTTAGTGAAATGGCGATAAATCAATTTCAAAAAATATAAAAAAGGTATAAAAATGATAATAAATAATAATAGTGATTTAAGAGAGATATTTAAAGATTTTGAGGGCGATTATAAAGATCAAGTGATTGAGGTACTAGAATATCAAGAGTTTGAAGACCTTAAAGAGTGGTTAGGAGATGGTGTCAACGACTCGGGGGGTGTGGATGAAATTGTTGACAGTTTAATTGATATTTACAACTATGATTTAAGGAAGTGGGCGGTAGATAATTATGGTTGTATTGAAGAGGCTATAGATGAGTTTGGTACGCCCGATAAATTTGATTATCACGGGGCTATACAATTAGGCCAATATTTTTATTATAGTAAATATGTGAATGAATGCATTGATAGCATGGTGGAATATTTAGGGGCGTTGGATGATTAAATTTAATTTTGGGGGTTTCTATGAGTCAATACATGACAGTTTAGTAGAATATGCGGTTGCGTGTTCTGTTGGTGCTATAAATGAAGATTCGGGGGACTTGGATCATGACATGCTTCATGATGTTGATATATCAGTATGGAATGAAGCTAGAGTCGATTACTGTAAAGCTTTGTTGGAGGTGTTCCGTAATGAGGTTGGAGTTGAGTTGGCTTTTGTTGACTTGGTGAGTCCAACCTATTACAATTATTCAACGGATTATATGATTGTCAGTACTGCTGCTGGGGGTGGTGCTATTATAAAATATATTAGAGAAAATGATTTAAAGGAATTATTAAGGGATCATGTTCGGTTAGTTACTACGGTTGAGGATGGTTATATCCCTACATATAGTTACGAAGAGATCTTTAAAAGTCGGGTTTTACTACTTGAGTGCTGCTGCGATGTTATTATTAAATACATGGGTGATAGCTATCCTTTTTGTGCTGAGGGTTATTACTATGATTAGGATGTTATTATTATTTATTATAGGTGTTGTAGTTGGTATTTTAACCGTATTTGGGTAGCTAATATTTATTAAGAGGGTGGGGCTTTTGTCTCACCCTTTTTCATTTCTTTATTGTTACGCCGTTACTTTAGTGATAATATTAAGTTATTATAATATATTACCTTAACACTAAATAAGGTATCAATGTAACGGCTAAAGTAATTAGGTGCTAGGCATTGCTGTAGGGGTGTTCTAGCTCTTTTATTTCTTTATTACTTACTTTTTACTAATACAGTAAACAAAGTATATATATATAAAGCTCTTTTTAGATGCTCTTATATGCTGTATAGCCAATAGAAGACTTTCTATGTAATTAGCGAACAACGTAATCTTTTAGCATTTGATTAGCTTTTGATTAGCATTTGATTAGCATTTGATTAGCATTGTTTTGTAGCTTTTTTGTAGCTTTTTTGTAGCTTTTTTGTAGCTTTTTTGTAGCTTTTTTGTAGCTTTTTTGGGTATCAAAGCACGCGAAAATAACCTAAAAAATCCACTCTTACAAAGCAGGGCATTATTAATAATAGTTTGGAAATTATAGTTTCCAATACAAAATTTAATTATTTTGGACGCCCTACCCTATTTCCTTCTTATTTTAGCGTTTTTTCTTAATATTTAGGGGTATGGGAGTTTTTTCGCAGTAGGGCGGTTTGCCCCCACAACAGATTTTTTAGGCTCAATTAATATTGATGTAATGATGTTATATTATATATAAAAGATACCCACAACAGATTTTTTAGGACCTAAAAGTATTGATGTAATGATGTTATATTATATTACAGACCCCACAACAGCTTTTATTATGCTATAATTATAAAAAGGAAACACAATGGCACTTATACAGAAAAGAATAGATGACTTCTTTGATAAATCAGAAGCACTAAAAACATTTAACAACTTGTGTCTTCATTTAGATTTAACAAAAGATACTTTTATAACAAAACTAAACGAAGACCCCACTACATACACAATGGCATTAGAGAGATGTGAGGCGTGGTTAATAGACAACGGGCTTACAAACCCTAAGAGTGGTAACTTTACGCAGTTCTTACTTAGACATCAGTTTGAGTACAATGACAACCAACAAGAAGAACAGAACACACCGAGTGAGATAGTGATTAGCCTTGTCTAACAAAGCAGCACTATCACTACTACCACACCAGCTGGAGTATCTGAACTCAACAACTAACACGATGTTAGTAGCTGGGTTTGGTTCTGGTAAATCCTATGCAGGGGTTATTAAGACTATCATACAGAAGTTGAAGCACCCTCAGCATAGAGTAGCAGTGTATCTGCCTACATATAACCTGATTAGAGATGTATCACTACCTATATTTACAGAAGCACTTAACAACCTCAACATAAAGTTTAAGTTGAATAAAGTAGATAAGACTATAACGATACCAAACAACTCTCAGATTCTCTTCCGTACTCTGTCAGAACCCGAATTGATTATTGGTTATGAAACAGCATACAGTTGGATAGATGAGGCTGACCTTGTGCCTAAAGACAAGATGGAATTAGCGTACAATAAGATATTAGGTAGAAATAGGTCTATAGAGAATGCACTGATAGATACTACATCGACACCTGAAGGGTTCAAGTGGTTATATGAGCAGAGTCAGAATGGTCGTTGGCATGTTATTAAAGCGAAGACAACAGATAATAAGTTCCTACCAGACTCTTATATAGCACAGCTAAGAGAGCAGTATCCTGAAGAACTTCTAGCAGCATATCTGAATGGTGAGTTTGTGAACTTAACATCAGGGTCAGTATATTCTCATTATGATAGATTTACTCACAGCACTGACAGAACCATCCGTCCCAAAGATGCCCTACACATAGGACAGGATTTCAATGTGGGTGGTTGCTGTTCATCAGTGTTCGTGATAGAGGATAACAATCCTATACTTGTGGATGAGTTCACATCTGCTGATACTTATGATATAATAGAGCAGATAAAACTAAGATACCCTAGGCACTCGAACATTACTATGTATCCAGATGCTTCAGGTTATCAGGGGAAGACGAATGCCTCAATGAGTGATATAGAACTGCTTCAAAGGTCAGGACTAAATATCAATGCTCCCAAAAGAAACGGTAAAGTAGCAGACAGAGTTAATGCTGTGAACCTACTACTTCAGAAAAACAGATTTAAGGTTAATCATAAGCAGTGTCCGAATGTGGCAAGAGCTTTAGAACAGCAGGCATATGATTCTTCAGGACAACCTGAGAAATTTGCAGGGGCTTCGACAAATGACGACTGGAGTGACTCTATGGGTTATTTTCTGGTTAGAGTTTTTGGTATAATTGAACAAAGAGTAGCAAGACAATCACTGAGTTTTGGATAAGGATAAAAAGTGGCAACAGTAAATTTAAAAGATGCAAGAAAAGCTAACTCATCAGCAGTTAGTAGAGAACAGAAGTTCAAAGATAGATACAACATGTATCAAGGTAATTATAGGTATCAAGCTAAGGCACGGCTAGAAGATATTTATGATAAAGCAGCACTGATTGGTATGGATAAGCAATTAGACATGACTAATAATGTATTTAGATCTATTATTGATAAAACATCTAAGGTTTATACTAATGGTGTCGTTAGAGAAATAAATGACCAGACAGTAGCTGACTACTATGATGATTTAAGAATTGACCAGTTTATGACACAGGCGAATAAGTATCTAAATGCTCTAAACGACCTAGTAGTTCAGGTTGTGTGGGATGAAGCTAATAATAGACCCAAAATGATATTTAGATACCCTCATAAGACTAGAGTAGAGCTTGATGAGTTTGGTGACCCTAAATCAGTAGAGTATTTTGTAGAAAACCTAGAAAAAGGTAAGACAAAGTGGGCATATTGGTCAGAAACAGAACATTATTATAGAGAATATGCGACAGATGGTTCGTATGAGAAAGATTCACTGAATGATGACGATGTTAACCCCTTTGGTTTCTTACCATTTATCTTTATGCAAAAAGGTTTTAGAGATGGTACATTCTTCGATGAGCATTCAGGGACAGATTTAGTAGAAACAACATTAGATAACTCTATTTATAACACATTCAAGAATTACCTGATTAAATGGCAGTCGTTTAAACAGATTGTAGTTGTAGGACAGAATGTTGGTGAGATTGATGGTCAGATGTTAGACCCTAGTTCAGCTATTACAGTGTCTGGAACAGATGTGAACTTCCAGTTATTAGACTTACAAGCGAATTTAGACGAATTAGCAGGTGTTTTAGATGCTTCAATCAGTAAAATTGCTATAAACTACAACATATCACCAGCACAATTTAAGATGACTAGTCAGGTATCTACAGGTTTTGCTTTAAAGATGGAAAATCAGTCTTTAGATAACATTACTAGAGAGAATCAGAAAGACTTTGTCTTATATGAGAGAGAATTGAACGCCCTGATTACTAAAATAGGTAATATGTACGGAAATAACTTCCAAGATGGCTTTATTATTGCTTTCAATCCGATAGCTTATCAAGAAAGAGACGAAGAGAAACTGAATGCTTACACAAGGTCAGTTGATTTAGGTCTTACAAACCCGATTGAAATTATTTCTAAAGACAAAAATATTCCTTTAGACAAAGCTAAAGGTATTTGGGAAGAGAATATTAAAATCAGGAATGATATGCTTAATAAATTAGGTTCTATAGAGATTAAAACCGATATAGAAGACTAATTATGGAGTTATTTGATAGAAATCAGGAGGAGATGGAAGCTCTTACTGATGAATTTGAAGACAGATTAGAAGAAATCTTCACTATTGCCTATCTATTAGCAAGTGCTGAGATTCTTCTTCTTACTTCTACTACATTAACTAAATGGGATTCTAGGTGGTCAAGATTACTACAAAAAGCTGGTTTCTATGAGTTATTAGAGGATTATGTGGTTAAATTAGACCTGATTGATAAGTCTGCTAGAGATATAGCTAAAGGCTCAGTTGATAAGACTAAATTAAAGCTATTAAAACAGCTTCAGCTTAAAGAATTAGAGAAAATAGGTATTGATGCTGGTCTGAAACTAAAGCAAGGTCTTTATAAACACATAATGGTTGGTATTACTCAGCAGGACCTTGTTAAAGCAATGGCTAAAGACCTACAAGGCTCAAGATACAAAAGCTATGCTAAGACATATGTATCGACAGCTATTAATGATTATAGACAGCTACTACTTAACGAAAGAGCTAAGAAGAACGATGTTTGGATTTATGATGGTATAGATGTTGATAATAAGACTAGAGATTTCTGTAAGTGTGTACTAAATCAGGCAGGTTACTTCACATATGACCAGAAGATAGCCATTGAGCTTAATCCTAAGAGAAGATATAACTGTAGACATGGTTTATTTCCTATTAGTGAAGAAGAGGCTATTAAAAATGGTTATAAGAAAGCTTCAGGGGTTTGTAAATAATGACTATTAAAACAAAGAGGAGCAAGAAGTTTCTTGACAGGATGTCTAAGTATATAGTTAGAGATGTTAAGACAGCTGTTGCTCGTTCTACTACACAGGTGATGCAATCTGTTAAAGCTCGTGTTAAAGACAATGTAAGTCACACAGGAGCATCTTTTAAAGAGTATACACCAGCTTACAAAAGGCATAAAGATTCTAAAGGTCTTAAAGAGCGTTTTGTTTACTCAGGTAAGATGATGAGGCAGATGGTTTGGCGAAGACATGCAGATGGTTTAGGCTCAAGGATATTCTTTCAAGGACTTGGTGATACTAAAGCAGCAAGAAATACTTTTGATTATGGTCGTGATTTTATGCGTGTTAATAAAGTGGAAAAGAACCTTATGCGTAGGGAAGTTTTAAAAGTTATTAGGAAATATACAAAATAAGACAGAGAGAAAAGGTAGTAACCTTCTGTCTTATTTTTGTTTCTTGTGTGAAGGAGAAACATGATGCTTATATCTAGTTAGTCAAAGTAACTGTCAAGTAAGTAAGTAATTGTATTGTAATATAACTTAATTATATCTTAAATTGTTTTAAGTTTTATGATATAATTACTTCAGTAAGAAATTACTACCTACTTTATATAAGGAAGTTCCAATGGGAAACACTGACCAACCAAATAGTGGTAATGAGAATACACCAGCTCCCAAATCGGTGGAAATGTCACAAGAAGCATTAAATGCTCTTATAGACAAGAAATACGCTAAAGGTGCTGAAGCAGCAAAAGCAAAGTTATTAGAAGAATTAGGAGTAGACTCGGTAGATAGTTTAAAGCAGACTATTGACGCACAGAAGACACTTGATGATGCTAAGAAGACTGAGCTTGATAAAGCTAATGAGCAACTAGAAGCAATAGTAGCAGATAGAGATAGACTTGCAACAGAGGCTGATAAAGCTAAGAAGCAAGGCCATATTAATTCTTTAGCTGCTCAACATGGTATTAAGGATGTTCAATATTTTGAGTACCTTTACAATCAACAGTCAGGGAATGAAGACTTTAGTGTGGAAACATTACTAGAATCTAACCCTGTACTACAAGGTGGGACTAAAACAGCTCCTAAAACTGATACAAGTTCTAATAAGACAGACCCAGCTAGTACTAACTACGAAGGTTTATCATTTAAAGAGCTTGTTAAATTACAACAAACGCTATAAAAGGAATAAATAATGGCAAATACTTTAAAAACAACACTTAACGATAGTCAAGTAACTATCTTTGATGCAGCAGTAAGAGTTTCTGGTGAAGCTTACTTAGGTTTAGACAACTTCGTAACTGAGGGTGTATCTGTAAATGGTGCAGCTGTAGAATTTACTTACTACAATGGTTTATCTGAAGCAACTACTGCTTTAACTGATGGTACTGAAGCAACTGCTGTTGCAATGGCTGACTCTAAAGTTACAATTACTCCAGAAGAATTTGGAAATGTAATTACTACTTCAAGATTAGCAAACAGTTCAACTGCTGGTAAAGCAGATATGGGTGCAGCTAAATTAATTGGTAGAAACATGCCTGAGACTCAGTCTAAGCAATTCATTGGTGCTTTAGAAGGTGCTTCTAACTCAACTGCTGCTGGTACTGCTGGTACTTTATCTAACTTAGATTTAAGAGCTGCATTTGAAGCTTTAGAAATTGATTCTATTGGTAAATTTGGTTCAAGATATGTTGCACTAGTTAATCCTGCACAAATCTCTGATATTAAATCTGGATTCAACACAATCGTTCAATATACTGACTCTGAAAAAGCACTATCTGGTGTTGTTGGTGAATTAGAAGGTTTTGTAATCGTTTCTCACCCACAAGTAACTGCTGGTAATGTAGTATGTTTCGGTCAAGATGCAGTTGCAAAAGCAGTAGCAGTTGAGCCAGATATTACTATCGTTGAAGGTACTGATAATTTAGGAAGAACTAGACATTATGGTTGGTTTGGAATCTATAACTACGGAATCTTAGACGGAAACGCAGTACAAGAAATCACTGGTTGTTAATAATGAAAGCTTTAGCACTTAAAACGACTACTTGGTCTTGTAACGAGAATAAGTACGAGTGCGAAGCTGGTAAAGAGTTAGAGATTAAAGCCTCTGACCTTAACCAAGCTAAAGCAAGTAACTTATTTGAAATCAAAGCTCCTAAGAAGAGAAAAGCTAAAAAGGACATCTAATGGCACTTACACTTACTAATGCTGAGATTGTACTAGGTTTACCAATCATTACTGACTTTATAGAGAAAGCCAATGATGGGTCTACTACAACAGTTGAGAGTTTAGCTTGTAAGGGTTTAGATGAAGAAGAACTTGAAGGTGCTTATATTTGTTTCTTAAACGGAGCAAATGCAGGTGTTGACAGAATTATTACTGATTATACTAGTAGTAGTACTGGAACATTCACTTTTGATGCTTTAACAGACGCAGTAGATAATACTACTATGTTTGCTATTGTATTGAAGTCATTCACCCCAGCTGCTTTAAGAGCAGAAGCTGTTATGACTAACGACCTAAGAAATAAAGGTTTAGACATTGATAACTTCTTAACTACAAGTCAGTTAAAAGAACTTCACCTAAATAGAACACTAGCACACATCTGTTTTGCTAAAAGACAAGATGCTGACACTAATGACACTTATCATATTAACTATGAAGAGTTCATGGCTATGTATACAGCTGAGATGAATAATCTTACAGCTAACTACGATAGCAATGAAGATGGGTCAATTAGTACAAGTGAGCAAAACCAAGAGTTAAGTCAGATAGGGTTCAGCAGATGATTAAGTACTTAAAAGCTAAAGGCTATAAGTACACACTTAATGATACTCTGAATAACAAACAATTTAGAGAAGCAGAGATAGTTGTGGAGGTTGATGATGAATTATCAACTTTCGATACAGTTATCTTTTCTACTACTAAGACTTATGAACTTTTCTTAGATTCAAAAGCTTTTGATATTTCTAAAGTACAAGATATTTTAGCAGAATTAAGAGATGAGACAGAGGTGGTAACTGGTCAGGCTTCAATAGAGAAGCAAGAGCGTGGTTATTTAATAACATTTATATTTAACATAGGAGATTAACATGGCAATTACAGGTCATTCAGGTTCAGTTACAGTTGCATCAGGTGCAATGGGTAACGCAAAATCATGGTCATTAGACATTAGTCAAGAGACTGCAGAAACTACAGATTTCGGTTCTAACGGATGGAAAGAAAGTACAGCAACATTAAAATCATGGTCAGGTTCAATTGTTTGTATCTTTGATGCAAGTGGTACAGCTGAAGGTGCTTTACAAACTGGTTTAACTGGTGGAAGTACTGTAGCATTAGAATTAATGCTTGGTGCAGGAACTGGTTCATACGATAAGTATTCAGGTAATGCGACTATTACTAGTCAAGCTGCTTCTTCTGATGTTTCAGGAATTGTGGAAGTTACTTTCAACTTTGAAGGTACTGGTGCTTTAACTATCGCATAGTTTTATAGTATCTATCACTTAGGTGGTAGGTATTATTAAGATTATTAAGGAGTATATGAATGGGTGATAATAATTTATTAGTTGAGCTGTTAAAGGCTCAAGACAGTCTACAGAACATAGAATTTGAGATAAACAATAAGAAATTTGTTTATTACTTCAGGTATATGACATTGTTAGAGAAAACAAGAGTTGAACAAATGTGTATTAAAACAGTTACTACATTTAATGATGATGGTAGTAAAGTAGTTAAACATGAGAAACAAGACAATTTAACACCTATACATACTATCTTAGAGAAAGCACTAGATAAAAAAGGCGATAGAATATACTCACACACTAACCCAGAACACTTTAAAACAGTTAGTCTATTACCAGTACAAGTAGCTAGTGAAGTATCTTATATGATGACTGTAGATGTATTCGGTTCTATGAACCCAGAAGAAGAGGAACAAAACTAATGGCTACAGAACAAGTATATATAGACATAAGAGCTAACGGAGCTGTACAATCTGCTAAAAAGATTAAAGGTGTTGAACAGTCAGTAAAGAACTTAGATAAGACTACAGCACAGTCTTCAAAATCTATCGCATCTTCTTGGGATAGTATAGGTAGGGCAGCAGCATCAGCTGGTATTGCTACAGCAGCTGTATCGGCTGCTACGAAACTTGATGCTTTAAGAACAAGACTTGAGGTTGTTGAAGGTAGTGCTGATGCAGCAGACAGGAAGTTTAAAGAACTTAGAAAGACAGCAGACAGTTTAGGTATAAACTTTCAAGTATTACTAGATTCTTACTCTAAATTTAAAGCAGCAGCAGATGGTGGTACACTTAGTCAAGAAGCACTTAATGATGTGTTTATGAAGTTCACAAGAGCTTCAGCCGCTATGAAACTATCAGCTTTAGATACTGAAAGAGTATTTAGGTCACTTTACCAGATGGCATCTAAGGGTGTTGTATCTATGGAAGAGTTAAAGAATCAATTAGGAGATTCTTTACCTAAAGCTATGCCTTTAGCAGCAAAAGCAATGAATATGACAACACAAGAACTTATGAAACAGGTAGAAGCAGGTAAAATACTAGCCGAAGACTTACTGCCTAAGTTAGCTGATGCTTATGAGAAAGAGTTCGGGTCTAAAGTAGCAATAGCAGCTAGAAGTGTTACAGCACAATTACAAAGAATGGTAAATGCTTTTGTAGACAGTAAAGATGCTGTATTACTTTTCTTACAAACAACAGGGGTGCTGAAAGGTCTTACTGAAGTAGTGAATACTATAAGTATTGCAGCTATGGGAGCTTCAGTGTCTTTCCGAATGTTGTGGGATACTTTGTCTGGTTTAGAAGAGTCTTCTGAGGGAACTAAAAAAGCTCTTGCAGGTCTTGAAGAGATGTGGAGAAAGAGTTCGATAGGTGTTTTCACTAGGTCAGTTAAAGCTTTAGCTACAAAATATATTCCTATTTTAGGTGAGAAAATAACAGTTTTAGCGTCAGATTTAAGAGGTTTAATAACAGTTCTAGGGCTTACTTTTGCTTCTCTTACACTTATCAAAGTTATATCTCTGGCTTCTGCAACATCTATGAGGTTATTTGCAGGGTCTGTAGGTTTAGCAAAAGTTGTAACAACTTTACTTACTAAATCGGTAACTGGGGCAATACAAGCACTAGCAGGTTTAGCAATGAGTGTTGCTTATCTAACTAATGCAGACTTTAAAAAGTGGGTAGATAAACAGGTGGATTCTCTTATAGGGTTAGGAGATAGTTTCTCTGATACTCTAATGGATATAAAAGATGAGGCAGCAGAGCTTCTTCATATGCAAGACATGGCTGAGTATAAACCTATCAAGTTAGAAGACCTTGTAAACATCTCACAAGGAGATGTAAAAAGTAAAATAGCAGAAATTAGTTCTTTACTAGAGGGCTTTAAACCAAAATATAAAGATGTGGAATACCCAAGAAAAGCAGAAGCTGGGAGTCTTGATTTTAATGTAGAGAAGCAGTTATACTACACTCCTGAGCAACAAGCAGAGATAGAAAAACTTAATGCCGACTTAGATGACTTAGTAATGGTACTTGAGGACACTACGGGTACTGTAGGTGATAAAATCAAAACTGAACTTGATGGCATGAAAGAAGGCTACAAAGAAGTAGCTGATCACTGGGGTGAGTCAGCTACTAGAATGAAAGACATCACAAAATCTGCTATGGATGGTATTGGTGACTCTATAACTAACATGGTTATGGGTGGTAAAGCTAACTTCTCTGACTTAACAAGGTCTATTGTAGCTATGATGGTGAAAATGAGAGTTATGCAAGCTATGACAGGTATGGGGTTCTTCCATGGTGGTACACCTGAAGTTAAACACTCTGGTGGTTATATTGGTGGTTCACTACCAAGTCATCATTCAGGGTCATTAAGACAAGATGAAAGAATAGCTAAACTACAAGTTGGAGAAGCTGTTGTGAATAGGGCAGGGGCTTCAAGAAACAGAGGTGCTATCGCAGCTATGAATGCAGGTCAGACTGTTGGTGGGCAAACAGTTCAACAAACAACAGCTGAGATAAAGTTTGAAGTAACTGCAATTGATAGTGCTAGTTTCAACAACTACCTTGTAGGAAATAGACAAACGATTGAGAATATTATCAACAGGTCTTTGGCTACTAATGGCTCAGTAAGACAAACAATTAAACAAGTAGTTTAGATGAATGATTTAACTTCAATACTATTAGACAATCACTCACATTTTGACATAGAGGAAACAGTAAAGACTGGTTCAGCTATGACTTTTGATAGCGGTAAAGAACAAAGAGTTGTAGGCGGTTCAATACCATCATTTGACATAACTTTGACATATTCAAACATCACTCTAGTTAAATATGAATCATTGAGAAGTGTTTATGAATCTAATTTTGCTAATACTTTCAAATGTTTATTCGATAACAGTATAGACAAAAGAAGTCAACTAATGACTAATGATGCTGAGGTATTTATATTTAAAGACTTTCAGTTCACAGCAGATGCTAAAAAGCCACAAATACTAAGTGGAAGAATAACTTTACTGAGTAGTGTGTTTTTTAACTTTAGTGCATACCAAGACTTATTTTCTCAGTCTAGTAGCTACACAGCAACGACTACAACAGATGAAAGCTTTATAGATGTATTGGAAGATGCACAACCAAATCAAGTAAGCTACAAGTACTCTAATCAGTCAATAATGAGCAATATCGGTATTAGTGGAAGACACATAAAAGACAAGGGACTTAAAAGAGCTTGGACTATGACTTGGTTACTAGAAGAAACTGATTTTATTAAGCTATTAACTTTCTATAGGAAAAAGAGTGGTATAATGGGAGAGTTTGGAATACCTGATAGGGGTTATGTACCACACGAATATTATACTTTACAGTTATATTTAAGTGGGTTGTATTTAGAGAATGTAGATGATTATATCAATAGTGATTTTTTAATAAATGAAGCTTCAGATTTTCCTAACCCAGCCACACACTTATTGGTTGATGATGGTATATACACTAAGATTAATGCTAAATTTATGCAGGACAGCTTCAAATATCAAAGAAGACTTGATGGTTTATATCAATCAACAGCAGATTTTATAGAGGTGAGATAATATGGCAATACGAGGAAGAGATGCTAGAGTAAGATTTAATGGGACAAACCTAGGAAATGTTAAAACTTATAAGCTAGACATTAAGCAGGAGACTTTCAATGTCACTACTTTTGGGAGTTCTTGGAATAAGAAACAAGCAGGAAGAAAGTCTTGGTCAGGACAGTTAGACTGTTATTTTCAAGCAGGAAACAGTGCAGAACAAGTACTGATGAACTCTCTACTGACAGGAGTAGGAATAGATATGGCAGTCCATTTGGGAGCTGAAGGTCTTTACTCAGGGATAGTAAGAATAACAACACTTAACCAATCAAGTGAAGTTAGTGGTGTGGTTAAAGCAACTTTTGACTTCAAGGGTTTAGGCTTTATCTACATAGGCGATTATATGGAAGATAGCAACAATTATATAGAAGAGGACTACTGGATATAATGAGTAAAACGATAACTAACAATGCAAGAAACAATGATGCTATAGCAATACTTCATTTATTCGAGTTTGATATGTATAATCTTGATGGGACTTTTAAAGAAACATTGAGGTTTACAGACCACGACATATTCGTAAATGATGGAGGGGTAGAATACACACCACTAGCTATTACTTTTGATAAACTTTCAGAGGACGGCTCAATGCAGTCTGATAGTATTAATCTATCAATAGACAATGTATCAGGAGCTTTAACAACTGAAGCTTTATCAAGTGAGTGGCGAAACAATAAATGCAAGATTGAAAGAGTTATTTATACACCAGCAAGTGATGTTATAGATAGCGAAACATACGAATATGGCTATGGAGATAACTTAGATACTTATCCTAAGCTAGATATCTCAGGACTATCTAAAGACCAGTACATACTATTTGAGGGGATTATTGATACTTTTAGTGCAACAGAGCAGTCATTAAGTGCCACACTAACTTCACTATTTACAAATTGGAGCAAGCCATATCCAAGCAGAACTTATAATCAGAATGAGTTTACTTCAGTAGTAGATGCTATTACAGAAACAGTCTATTGGGGTAGAGAGAAAGATGTCTAAGCATAATTGCTTTAGTTACTCTTACGAGCGATTAAAGTCTGTTTATGGGGATAGAATACCTAAGGAATGGAGATGTTACAGCGAGGCTGACTTTGAACATTTCAGCATAAACGCAAGCAAGTATTTGGCTAGAAAAATACACTACAGCTATTTTGAGAGCTTTTGTGATACTGTGCCTTTTGCACGGGAAAACGATATAATATTAACTAAAGATAGTATAGGAATTGCTATTAATCAATACAAGTATATGACTTTAAGACTAAGAAGTGGAAAGCCTTGCTTAGTTGATATAGAAAAAAAGGATAAAATAATGAGGGTACGAGATGAGTAAAGCAGTAAAAGTAGTTGCAGGAGTGGCATTAATATACTTTAGTGGTGGTCTAGCAGGTGGGCTAATGTATGGGGCGGGAGGTTTTACGGCAGGTATGGCTGGTGCTTATTCTGCTTCTGTAGGCGTTTCACTTTGGTCTGCAGCAATCACACTGGTTGGTGCTTCATTAGCAGGTTCAGCACTAGCCCCTGAGATGCCAGATACATTGGGAGCCGATGCTTATGCAGGTCAAAAATTACAAACTAAAAGGGACAATGTGTCGGCAGTACCTATTATATTTGGTGAAAACAGAGTGGGTTCTAATGTTATATTCCAAACTGCTAATAATTACGGGGGAAGCTCAAATAATAAGCACTATTGGGCAATTCAAGTATTATCAGAGGGAGAGCTAGAAAACTTTATTACTTTATATGCAGGGGAAGATGAAATGTCCTACAAGGGAAATTTTGCTTTTACTACTACTTATGCCCATTGCAGGGTATACCCTACTTCAGGCGACTCAGGAATGGTATTAACAGCTACAGAATTTGCCAAGAATGAAGCAGGCGACATTATTAATGGACAAAATGCAGATTTAGCAAATGATAACTTTACTATTCCACCAAATGTGGCTTTTATTGCCGTACACCAAGAATATGATGCTACAGATAATAAGCATACACAACTAGATGCAATAACAGCAACAGTAAAAGGTCAAAAAATAAACGACATTAAAGATGATGTTGTAGGTAGTAATATTTACTACTTTCCTAGTGGTACTTATTCCTCTAGTAGCTCTAGCGAGTCTAATTTATTTGATGGCAATATCTCAACTACAGGATACAGAGTTGCAGGAGATAATTTATCATTAGATATGGACAACAGAATTCAATTCAATTCTACATCTCCTAGCAATCAGACTTTAATAATAAGTGCTGAGATTTATATTAAGACAGATATTGGGTTGGAAATATTTGCCAAGGATGCCGATGGAACATCTTTTGGCGACCCTGTAGTTGTGTCAGCAGGATATGAGGGCTGGATAACTTTAGACAATAGTGATGCCCTAGATTGGTATTCAGAGGAAGAGCTGTCGGACTATTGGGATATTATATTTACGGGGAGTGGAACAGGGTCAG
>Ga0209142_1000381_pt1 | contig 33390 bp, 31 predicted proteins | sample SaaInlV_120m_DNA_FD_184678 | JGI IMG/M metagenome (GOLD analysis project Ga0209142, IMG submission 184678) | Marine microbial communities from expanding oxygen minimum zones in the Saanich Inlet - Saanich Inlet SI074_LV_200m_DNA (SPAdes) (version 2) | ecosystem: Environmental > Aquatic > Marine... | reverse complement strand
AATTTGCGGTCCACTGAACCCAATGGTGGTTGCTTGGTTTAGAACGTGATTCACCCTTGATAAATGAGTGAATGTTTGGCCATGATCATTGGACATTGCAAAATGTACATCGCCACCTTGATGGCTATTTACCCAAACAATATAGATAGTTCCAGATTCATCAACTTCAATATCCGGATAATAATTATATGCCGTAAGCTCTGTGGATACTAAAGTGCTTTGTGAAAATTCATTCGCCAAAATAAATTGACTTATTAATCCTAAAAATAATAAAAAATATTTCATGTATTATTCCCTATACCTATTCAAGAAAAGAATTTATTAAGTGAATACTGATTTGAATCAATTTCAATTTTTAAAGGCAACGCATAGAGATTAAATGCTATAGAAATTCGATTTCTACCACTCTTATTTTTTGAAACTGAATGTTCTAATTTTGAATCAAATAGAATCATTTTCCCTGTTTTTGACTGTTCTGTCCAATATACCCATTCATCTTTCTCTTTTTTACGAAATTGAATATCTCCTGAATCTATAGGGATATCTAAATAATATACGCCCGAAACCACTGCGTTTTTTTTATGATTATGCCAGCCTGTTTCTTCTCCAGGCTTTGCAACATTAAACCAGAATTCATCAAAAGAAATACCATATCCTTGATGTGGAACTATCAAAGATTTTCCGTAAATATTTTTTGCAAGTTTGGATGCAATTTGAAAAATTGATTTTACACCTTTTACATCATTTGGATGAAGGTACAAATTTTCCCATCTTCTATTAATGAAATGAGATTTTTCAGCCTTTGTTATATTTGAGTTTAAATCGGCTAAGATTTCTAACCGACATTGTTCAGATATATTTGGAAAAAATGTATGAGAAAGATTTGAATGATGGATCATAATTTGCGTTATAACAAATTTAAGTCAAAAGATTCACGACTGAAAGATTCAGAACAATTATTTTTTTGATCCAATAATGAATTGATTTCATTTATATAAAAAAATGGGGGAAACTTTCGTTTCCCCCTGCCTTGAGGAGAAATAACCACGCTAATTAGCGGGTATTTCTAAACACAAAAAAAATATTCGAACACCAACGTGTCTTGAGTTCCAACACAATGTACCATATCAATTACTGTATTGGATGGCTTAAAATTAGATTGCCCCTATCATTATAAACAATAAGGTGAATTACGTAATTATCACTAAGTATTATTACTTAGCGAATTTATTGAAATAATAATGTTACTCTTTTTCAAAAAATATCAATTATTTTTTAAATAAAATTGTATTTGGAACTATAGTTATTCTTTTCTTTTTCCCCTAATTTAAGAGATGGTTAAAATATTCCATCTATCATATATAAAAATATTCACTATCTATTTCCTGTTTGTTCTACCCTGCTTTGGTGATGGATTTGAATCAATTAATCTTTCAAAGTTGGATGTATTTATTCATGAAGGTTTTTCTTCTGAGTGGATCCACAAAGTTCCAGTCTTTGATTCAGAGTGGACTCATATTCCGGGCTCACTAGATGGAAAAAGATCACTGTCAATTAGAAATTTAGATTTACCAAATAAACCTGAACACAAATTTTTATCTCTGAAAGCTGGGCCTGCAGAATCATTTACTTTTATATTCCCAATCATTTTAGATTCTGCTCAAGCCAATGTAAATGAAGGTATAGGTATTGGTCTAGTTGGTATCGCCTATAATTGGCAAATATTTTTTAATGGCGTCTTAGTTGAAGAACATAATTATGGAATTAAAAATGGAAAGCTTATTAAGCCTAAAAGAGGAAAAGGGCTTTACATTCCCATTCCAAACCAAAACTTGATTGATGGTGAAAATAATTTAGTAATCCACATAATAGGAAGTCGCGATTTTTTGGGAACAGGAATGTATTATTCTAATCCTTACCTGATAACTTCTCTAAAAAATTTAAATAATCGCTCCTTACGTTTATATCAATATGGATTAGTTTGGTTTTATGTAAATATAGGAACGTTTTGGCTATATATGTTTTTACGTATTCCAAATAAAACAAATTATCTTTATTTCACTGGATGGGCTTTCGCAATTGCAGGATATAACTTAAGTCGTGTTGATTACTTAACTATCATTCAAGAATGGGGATTGTTTTCATTCCGAATGGAATATTTTTCCATATTTATATCATCTTTTTTCTTTATTGGTTTTATTCAAAGACTTCTATTTAATCAAATAAAAAATCCTTACAAGATAATATTGATATTCTATTTGATTATTTCTATATGTACTCTTATTGCGCCAATCTCTTTTATTAATGATTTACTACGAGTATGGCAATTCACAATTATTATTCCAATGTCATTTTTGACCTACCAAATATCCCGTGAATTCAAACAAAAAATGGCGTCTTCCAAATTGCAATTAACACACATTAAGCTTTATACTGGGACTGTGGTTGGGAGTCTGTTTTTTGGAATGATTATATTATTTATATTTTTAGGAATTGATATATTTTCCAGTATTATGCTTTTCAGTTTTCAACATTTTAACGTATTTGGTTTTCTTTTATTTACTGGAATTGTAACCATCGTGGCATTTAATGAATTTATTGAATATCATATGGAAACTAAAGAGATGAAAGAAAAGTTGGAGATCCAAATTATTAACAGAACAAAAGCAATTCGTTCATTATCTAGTGCACTCATTCAAGCGCAAGAAGATGAAAGAACAAAACTAAGTCGGGAGCTGCACGATGAAATCGGACAATCTTTAGCCGCAGTTAATATTAACCTTCAACATATAGTACAAAATCAAAAAAGTCATGATTCAGAATTAGAAAATAATATCAGAACGTGCCAAGCTGTAATGTCCGAGGCAATCGAAACAATACATCAATTCTCATTTAACCTACGACCATCCATTTTAGATGACTTAGGATTAATTCCAGCTATGGAAGCGCATGGTAGATCTTTTTCCACCATGACAAAAATACCTATTAATATTAATGCTGAGTCTATTCAAATTGAAAACAGTGAGATACGCACAAGTCTATATCGTATATTTCAAGAAGGATTAACCAATGCAGCAAAGCATTCAGATGCCAATGAAATAAATGTTTCGCTACTTTTCGATACTGATTCAATTCAACTCAAAATCCAAGATGATGGTAAAGGATTTGAAACTGGAAAAATTATTCCAACTCCAATCTCCGGATTAGGAATCCTTGGAATGAAAGAACGGGTTAATAATGTAAAGGGAACATTTGAAATTATTTCAAATTTCGGACAAGGTGTCACCATTCTTGTAAGCATACCAATATAAATGAAACTAATTATATGACTAAAAAAACTATTAAAGTGTTTATTGCTGATGATCATGGCGTTGTTCGTAGCGGATTAAAAATGATATTAGAAAGCCAAGATGATATCCATGTAATCAGTGAAGCTGAAAATGGAATGGATGCCATAAAACTAATTTTAGACTTAAAACCTGATGTTGCTCTTTTAGATATCAGTATGCCTAAAATAAATGGATTAGATGTAGCAAAAAAAGTTCTAAAACAACTAGATAATATTAAAATCATTTTATTATCTATGTATTCTGATGAAGCTTACGTTTTAAGCGCAATTAAATCTGGTGTACACGGATACCTATTGAAACAAAGCGATACCAATACTTTAATTGATGCTGTTCGTGATGTTCATGCAGGAAAAACATTTTTTAGCCCTTCTATTGCAGACATTGTACTTAAGGCTGCAAGAGATAAGTTAAATGGAGGAAATCAGAATGAATCTAAATTAGAATCATTATCTCCACGAGAAAAGCAAGTTCTCATTCATTTGGCTAATGGCAATAGCTCCAAAAATATTTCTGAACAATTATTTATTAGTGAGAGAACTGTAAATAAACATCGACAAAATATTATGGATAAATTAGAGATTCATGATGCTGTCAATTTAACTCGCTATGCATTGGAAAAAGGATTGGTGAAAAAAGGTGTAAAGGAGCCTAATAATAAAGACTTTCATTTTATCATTGAAAGCCAAGTCTATATTAAATCTGATGCCGTAGGACGAAAGTTTACAAACATGAATGGTGCTGATGCTTTTGAAAAATATTTAGGATATACTCAAGATGATATTAAGCAAATATTTGATTTGAATATAAAATACAAAAGTATTTCTAAACATCCATATTTGAAAATATTGGGAAAGGATGAAAAAAATTCCATACTCAAAAGTGAACAAGCAATGATACAATTTTATGATCAACTTTCGGATATGACTATTGAAAATTCAAATCTGACAAAAAATAAAATTTTCATTCATAAAAATGGACACAAGGTTGAAACAATAACCCATGATAATTTTAATTGGGCAAATTATAAAACAATTCAAAAAATTCGATTTTTAGATCCTGATGACCCCGAGCATTCTAACCAAACTAAATAATTAAATCAGTCAAAAATTGACGATTTAGAAAATCCAAATGTCTGATAAACGATAGATAAGCAAAATGTCAGGACAATTAACTTTTGAGTCACAACCTGAAACATAAGTGACGTTTCACTTAATCTTGCCGGTGGAGCAAACTCTAAAACACCCACATATAATGTAATTAATAGAAAAAATATCCCATACCCCAATGCATATTTTTTCTCAAGAATATTTGAACGATAAATTACGATGGTGTAACAAAACGATGTAACCATAAAACATTTAAAAATACTATTCGCAAAAAAAATGTGAATATCCAAAACTAAATCGGCTGGTGTAACTCCCGTACCGATTAATGCGATACTCCCTCCAATAGCGAAAATAGATCCAACAATAGAAAGTCTATAATTTATTAAATCTTTTTTAAAAAACTGTAATATTGCAGAATAGTAAAACATAAAAGCCAAGCCTACAAATATTAGGCTAATTGTAAAAAGTGCCATCGACAAAAAATTTAAATCTCCATTATATGCACGATTAAGACCTAAATCTGAAAAGAAATTTCGGGTAAATGAATATCCAACAGCAGTCTTATTATGAAGACTACCTCCGGAGTAAACCAACATACCAAGCGCTTGAAGAATAACAAATGCCGTTACAACAATACGAGGAATCGTAATTAAGAATAATTTATTTTGTAATATTAAAAAATTTGGATATTTAAACATCTTTCATTGAGCTTAAAAATAAAAAGCCCCCACATACCAAAATGCGAGGGCTTTTATTAGTCAATCAGTGATTGAACTAATTACTCACCAGCAACTGAAGATTTACGATAATCAGTTACAAGTTTCTTAATTTCGCCAACAGCTTTACGAGCTCGGCTACCTGCTGCTTTGTTTCCGTTCATGTTCTTATCATGATTATCGGTGAATTCAGCGAAGTGACCTTTAATTTGATCGGCTAGTGTATTTGTTTTAGACATTGTTATATCCTTGTTGTTAAGATTAATAAAAAATCAAATCGTCTTTTCTAAAAGTATGTATTATTAGTGTTTGTAGGACGATTAAGGGCGGGAAACTAATAAATATTTTCTTCTATGCAAATAAGAGAATGAATTTAAATAAGTGGTTCATTATTACTATTTTGCCATTCAACTCAAAGCAAATTGCTATTTTTCATAATAATTATATAGTGTATTATCCTAAATTTTCGGCAAAACGCGATTGTGACATGGCTCACTATGGTAAAAATTACGTTAAGGAGAAAATCTACTAAAACGTATATTTAATAATACGTATCGGTTTGTGTACGTTTGGTTTGTAGAGACCGGGGTATGATTCATTAACCTTACTTACCTCTTAATGGATTATACCCCACCCATTATTCTTGTAATAAGTGAGTAATTAAAAGAGTGATAATCCAGGTCTTGCAACAGGTCCCGATTTAAATCCTTTTTCCTTTAACCACTCATTTGCATCTTCTTCTTTTTGAGTATTGATTAAAAAAGTGATTATATCGCCTGATTTAATCTTAAAATAATCGTCAATTGGACTTGTTGAATTGTTACGAATTGATACTAAAGGTAAAAGTAATCCAATAATTGTTTCATCTGAAAAATCAATATTCGTGTTTTCTCCCACTTTATAAGATGAATATTTTGTTAAACCTTTTCGAATCCAAATTGACCACATATCTATGTCAACAGCTCTTCCAAATGGAATACGTCCACCTGTATCAGCAATCATTTTTGATGTAATTCCTTCATCATTTATTTTTATACCAGTCAAAATAATCATTTCTTTTCGGTAATGCTTAACCCGTTGAGAAAAAATAAAATTCACTTCTTCATTTCCACTCAGCGCTATAATTCCCTTCCGGCTATCCGGTTCTGCACGCTGTAATGTCCGGTCTCCTAGAGCATTTCCATAAAACACTTTAATTCCTTCATTCTCAGCTAAACGACAGGATTTTGGGTTCTCATCAATACAAATAACTTCATTTCCACCTTGTTTCAGTAATCGCGCCAGGAGCCTAGCTACTTCATGAGCCCCTAAAATAATCCAGCCAGATTCACTTTTTCTTCTTAAATCTAATATAGATGCAACCCAACCACCTGTTAATCCAGCAGCGAGTACTGTCATTATTATCAGTAAAAATACCAACGCACGAAGTTGGCTTCCATCATACCCATGTAAATTCAATTCAAATGCAAATAAAGATGCTACAGCCGCCGCAACAATTCCACGTGGAGCTATCCATGACAAAAGTAATTTATGTCGCCTTTCTAAGTCTGTTTTACCTGTGGACAAAAACACGGATAACGGTCTTATGATGAACATAAGAAAAAGAACCGTCCAAACGCCTTGCCATCCTAAAAGTTGGATGTCAGAAATTCGAACGTCTGCAGCAAGAATAATAAAGAGCATTCCAATCATGAGTACAGTTAATTGCTCTTTGAATTCTAATAACTCTCGATGGATATATATTTTAGAATTTCCCAATGTCATTCCTGCAACAGTGACAGCTGCAATACCACTTTCGGGACTAACCGTATTGGAAATTTGAAAAAGTGCAAATACCCAACTTAAAATAAATACATTCTCCAATCCTTCGGGAATGAGTTTTCGAATTCGAAATAAAAGCATTAAAACCCCACCACCTATTAACCCTAGGGTGGCACCTACTGCAAGTCGCGATACAATATGGAAGAGCCCTTTAATAAATGAAAGGCCTGACGGGCTAATGGCAATTTCTAAGGCTACTACTGCAACAATTGCACCAATAGCATCTAATAGGATACCTTCTGCTTCTAAAACAGTGCTAACACCATGATGGATTCGTACTCTTTTTAATAAGGGCGAAATCACAGTTGGACCTGTGACAATAATTATAGTACCAAATAAAATGGATGTTCTCAAATCCCAACCTAGAAAAAATAGAGACGCCAAAGTTCCACCTAAAAAAGTAATGAATGCGCCTAAAGTAATAAGACCTTGAATCGTATTTTGTTCTCGTTTGATACGGCTAAAACGAAGATTCATACCTCCTTCAAATAATATAACAGCAACAGCAAATCCCACAATGATATGCAAAGATGGCCCCAATGAACCAGTCCGAACCCAATTTAATCCATCTGGGCCAAATAAAAAACCAGCACCAAGAAGAACCACAATTCCTGGAAGCCGAATGTGGCGAGCGGTTACTTGAGAAATCATGCCAAGAGCCATGGCAAGACCAATTGTTAAAGCAGGATTATCCATTAGTATTCATCATAATAATTTCAGTGAAAAGTAAAAAATTAAAGACTCCAATCATTTTTAATTTATTGTTAAAGTTCTCATTCGATTGATGGTTGCTGCAATTTCATATTTACGAGGTCTAGAAAAATTCCCAGGATGTTTTTCTTTTTCATAAAATGGGTCTAGAGAATCTAGACCGTTTTTATCAAAATAATCATCTAAACCTTTTATAATTTCTTTTAAAGTCTCACAATCTCGCATCATGAACTGAGAAGCCAAATAAATCGCATGCCCAACTGCACGAATCTGGCTATTTTCTACCAATTGATCCACAAATCGAAGGTCAATGGTCTCATTTCCATAAATAATTTTATCATTTCCTTGCGTATCAATCTTCACTTCTTTTGTACCACGTCTCGCTTTGAAACATGTAGATGATGGAATTCGTACAGCATTTGTTTCTATCGGTTTGATAGATTCAACTTGTCTTTTACTTGGATAAGCTTTCACAATCATTTTTGTTTCTGTACTCACGTCATATGGCAAATAATCCTTCATTTTAATCACAGTATCAGCTACATCAAAATAATCACCGGACCCTCCCATGACTAAAATTGTAGACACATTTTGAACTTCATATAGTTCTCTAATACGATCCACAAAAGGAGTAATAGGTTCATCATTAATTTGAACTAATTGTTGCATCCGTGCATCTCGAATCATAAAATTTGCAGCAGATGTATCTTCATCCAATAAAAGAAAATTGCAACCAACTTCTATCGCTTCAATTATGTTTGCAGCTTGACTTGTACTCCCGCTTGCATCATCAGTACAAAATGAATCTGTTCTGACACCTTGGGGCAGATTGGTGATGAAGGAATCAATATTCACTTTTTCAATTCGGCGCCCATCTTCAGCTCGAATTTTTACAGCATCCGGATTTGTAATAACATACTCTCGTCCATCTCCCGGAACGTGAGGATAAACGCATCTCTCCAATGCTTTTAATAAAGTAGATTTGCCGTGATATCCGCCCCCAACAATTAAAATGACACCTTTTGGAATGCCCATTCCATGAATAACAGTTTTACCATCAGAGAGTGGATTTTTCAATTCAAATGATGTTTCAAGTGATTTCGGTGATTGAAATTCAATAACATTTTCACTGTTTAAAGGTCGATTACTAATACCAGATGCTCTAGGTAAAATAGAACCATTAGCAATAAATGCTACTAATCCTTGTAATACCAACTGATTACGAAGGTGTTCTTGATTCTCAATACAATCCACAAATTGAATGCAGGTATTTTGGTCTAAATTTTTCCATTTAAAAGATTGTTCAATAATTTTCGGAATTTTATTACATAGTATTTTGATTGCTTCTAGTCCCAAAATTGTTCTACCATTGGCTGGAAGGCCAACTTGAATACGCGCTTCAATCCAATCTTTTGTAATGACAAATGCAGTTCGTTCTATAACTTCTTGATTTCCAGCGTCAATGAAAATTAAACCACTTTTTCCCGATCCTTTTTTTTGTGTATTTATTGAATGAATAGCTTCTCGAACATTACGAGCCATAAAATCTTCCAATGCTAATTTCCTGGTTGAATTCACCCAAAGATTATCTGGGATTTTTGCGATTTTTTGTTGAACTCGTAGACGAATTTTTGAAGGATGAGCAAAAGGGTCGCCTTGAACATGATCTATGAAAAGTTCAAAATCCTTATATATATATTTCCCTTGAATCTCTTTATAAGATTTGTATCCCATACCGTCTATTTGAGTAAGAACTTGCTTTAAATGAGATTCATCCATTTTACAATTCAACCACTTTTTACTTTAGCAAAACCAACTTTTGTACGGAACGATTTTGCCCGGAAACCAATTCAACAAAATAAATCCCACTTGAAAATTGAGTTGCATTCCATTTTATTTCGTGATTTCCCGATTCTATTTTTCCGTTCAACATCGTTTCCACCAAGCGACCGGTTATATCAAAAATATGTAAAGACACATTGTTATTGAGCTCTGTCGAAATACGTGTCTCTATCAAATCAAACCGAATGGTTGTGGTATGGTTGAATGGGTTAGGGTAAGGTTGATGAAGTACAAATTCCGTTGGGATAATTTCATCATCGATGGACACAGTTGCCGTATAGGGAGATTCAAAAGCACCCATGTCCGGGGTGTTCCCATTGTACTCATCTTCCATCATATTAATTAAAGTATCCCCATCCCAAGCGAAGAATGGTGTACCAGCATCTATACAGTGAGAGCTTTCTAGCAAATTAAAATTTCCACTATCTGGATTAATAAAAAGAGGATCTGAGTTTATGTTTCCTATGCCTGCCCAGCCACCTTGAATATCGCTATAAGACACTTGAATTGTTGAGCTTTCATCTAAATAAAATGTATTGCTTGACCCATAATTTATATCGTTTATCACTATTCCATCGCTAAATAAATTTGCATACCCAAAGCTATTCGCTACAAAAGTATTATTATACGATACATATTGACTGTGACTTGCAACTACTGCACCATATCCATCACCGATTGCGTTTAAAATTAAATTATTACGAATTATACAATCACTACTATCAAGAATAGTAATAGCAGCACATGTATAGCAATAACCCATAGATGGATTATTCATGATATTTGATTCAATAATATTTTCCGAATTAACAGATACAATAAATCCTGCCGGTTCTGCAAATCCTACATACCCATTATCAAATCGATTATTTTTAATAGTAACGCTTGAGTTCTTACTCAAAATATATCCCCCTAATACATCACCATTTCCAATAGTACCATTTATGAATTCATTATTCATAATTAATGCATTTGAACTCTCACAATAGATAATAGCCGACTCAACAGATTGGAATAAATACAGATTGTCAAATCGATTATTTATAATTTTTGGAGAAGCATTTTCAATATAAATTACGGCCTGTGGTCCACCTTCTAAATATAAATCAATGTTTAAAAAAGTGAACCCATTTAATTCTGAATCTAATGCTAAAATAATATTTACCGAATTTGACAAAATAGTTTCGTCAATATAATTTTCATTTTCTTCCAATATATATAATGAACCAATAACTATGCTTTTTTCCAAAAAGTCAATTGGTTCATCAAAGATGCCTGGATATACTAAGACTGTATCTCCATTATCCGATAAATCAATTCCATGCTGTATTGTGGCAAATGGATATTGCTCCGAACCGTCTCCAGTAGAATCTGAACCCGTTGGAGAAATGTACCAAATTTGATTTTCGCAATCACTTATATCTATCACCATTCCTTCCGAAACAAAATTCTGCCACCGTTCCCCAACATTTCTAGATGGGAACCAAGATGATGAATCGATAATACCATTATAACATTCAAAAGAACCTATATTCCATGTATCTTGATCCCCAAACCAGCCCACTGAATCGGTAAGTGAATTCAAAATAATGGGTTGGAATACATCCATAGAATCCGGAAGACGAAGATCCGTTACAGTATTGAAAAATGAGTCCAAAAAAGAATGGTCTGTAATTTGGGAATGTCCCGCGTCTTGTTCCATGGCCAGAATCCATTTTGCGTCCAATGGACGATGATCTAAAAAGATGCCGGTTAAATTTTCGATGCGATAAGGCAGGTCATTTTCACCGACAAACATAAGTCCTGGAACTTCAATTGCATCTCCAGCCGGATCGGCATTGTGGTATCCACCTTTTTGAGTGATGAACCCAACAATCCGTTCAGGGATCCATTTGGTGAAATGATAAGCGAATTGGCCACCCCAAGAATAACCGTTGATGAAAAAGGGAACAAATTCTAATTCATCGTGGCGGAACAAAACAGCAAAAGAATCCATGGCTGCGATTACTGCATCGCCAATGCCCGTATTCATGTGCATGTTAAAAATATGAGCGCCCATGAGGGCGAAATTTTGACCGCTGGCCAATGCTTGGTAAGCCGAATCGGTTACAATATTACGGGAATCGCCATTGTTGGGATGCATAAACCAGTATATGCCCCGGAGTGTGTCGGTGGAATCATCCACCCACATCCGGAAATCCGCATAGTTATAGCTGGCGGTATCATTTTCGGAAATAGAAACATCATAAATCTCAGCAGAAATGAAGGAAAAGAGAAGTAGAATTGGGATAAATGGATTCACCCCAAAGTTTAGGCTATTAATCCCTTTCACTGCAAAGAATGAAATACTTAATTTAAAAAATAATTAAAACCAATTTAATTTAAAGATATCAATTCAATGCCCGCTTCTTTCGCATGATTGATTATTCGATCATCCCGATAAAATTCATCATAGTAAATAGTAATTATTCCTGAATTAGCAATAAGCTTAAAACAATTATAACAAGGTGAAGCAGTCACGTAAATTTCTGAATCTTTAATTCCAACACCATTTTTTGCTGCCTGAGCAATTGCATTTGCTTCTGCATGAGTGGTTCGAATACAATGCCCATCCACCATTTCATGTCCCGCTTCATCACAATGAGCAAGCCCCTTAATACTCCCATTATACCCTGTGGATAAAATGGTCTTTTCTCGAACAATGACAGCCCCAACATGCTTCCGATCGCAAGTGGATCGTGTTGCAACTTCTGTTGCAATATTCATAAAATATTTTTCCCAACTTACACGGTTTTTCATATTCTATTTATCTCCAACATTTTAAATATTTTTTCCATCAAATATTTTTACGGCATATCGTGGTTCACCATAATAGATTTTATCAGCAACAAGTGCCAATTGTGCAGTTAACATCAAATACGCCCATGTGGGAACTACCACGCTGGCACACCCTTTTATAATGACTTTTTCATTTTCATACTGATTGAAATCATAATCTTCTACCATTTGTCGAAATGATTTCTCGCGGATAATTCCATCATCTAAAAAATCATCTAATAAAATTGTTTTCATAAAATTATGTTGTCATGCCGGTCCCAGAGCCGACCTCCAGTAAAATAGGACTCCAAAATAATTACTTCGCAATCTCTGGAAAAACAAATTCATTAAAAATATCCTTTAATTGTTTCCAATGATGCACAGAACTTATCCACATCCAATTCATCATTATAGATATAAAAACTCATTCTCGCCGTAGCTGTCTCTCCGAGGGTTTTAAGAAGTGGTTGTGCGCAATGATGCCCTACACGTATCGCAATATTATCTTCGTTTAAAAATTGAGCAAGATCGTAAGGATGAATCCCATCCACATTAAAACTGATAACACCACCCCGCTCTTTAGCAGAACCATAGATTTTTAAACCACCAATTTGATTTAAAGCGTTATAAGCATATTGTGTAATAACTTTTTCATGATTTTGAATTTCATCCATTCCAATTTTCTCTAAATAGTCAATCGCAGCCCCCAAACCAACCGCTTGTGCAAAATTTGGTGTCCCAGCTTCAAATTTATAGGGAATTTCATTCCATGTGGAAGACTCCATACTAACTATATCAATCATTTCACCGCCACCCATAAAAGGATCCATTTCTTCCAAGTGTTCGGTTTTTCCCCAGAGAACACCAATGCCTGTGGGTGCTAGCATTTTATGTCCTGAAAAGGCATAAAAATCACATCCTAAATCTTTTACATTTACAGCCATATGAGGAACGCCTTGGGCTCCATCCACAATCATGATTGCTCCAACTTCGTGTGCTCTTTTAGATAATTCTTCAATAGGATTAATTGTCCCTAAAACATTTGACATATGAGTAAGAGAAACAATTTTTGTCTTGATATTAAAATCAGCATTTTCCAATTCCAATTCACCTGATTCTGTAATTGGTATATATTTTAAAGAAGCACCGGTTCGCTTTGCAGCCATTTGCCAAGGAACAATATTAGAATGATGTTCCATTTCAGAAATTAGAATCTCATCACCGGAATTTAATGTGTCTCCAAGCGTGCGAGCCAAAAGATTAATTGATTCTGTTGTACCACTGGTAAATATAATTTCCTTTGAAGGTGCACCAATAAAGTTGGCAACCTTTTTACGTGAATTTTCAAATCGTTCCGTGGCATCGCTTCCGAGTGAATAAAGAGCTCGATGCACATTGGCATTAGCTTCTTTATAAAGGGATTCAACCGCATCTAAAACAGCTTGGGGTTTTTGTGTTGTTGCCGCATTATCCAAATAGACTAAATTAGAGTCTTTAAAAATGGGGAAATCTTTTTTGACTTCTTTTGCTGAAAAATTCATTATAATTAGCCGCTAAGGTCGCGAAAAATCGCTAAGAATTTTATTTAAGGATTTTGCGCTTCTTGATGTTCTTTGTGGCAGGAAAATCAAAACATTCCCAGTTCTAATTGAGCAGCTTCACTCATCATATCCCGATTCCATTGCGGCTCCCAAACTAACTCGACTAAAACATCTTCAACATCTGACAAAGCTTTCACTTTTCGATTTGCTTCTTCACCAATCATGGGACCCATACCGCAACCTGGTGCAGTAAGAGTCATTTTTATATTAACTAATTTACCTTCATCTAATTCAGAAATATCTAAACCATAAATAAGTCCCAACTCCACAATATTGATGGGGATTTCCGGATCGTAACATGTTTTAAGCTGATCCCAAACCTGTTGCTCAAGATTTCCTTTTGGTGTGCTTTCATCTGACTCTTTTTCAATTTCAAATCCGAGAGCATCTGCATTTTCTGCGGAAATCTGAACCATATTCCCATTGATTAATATCGTATAATTTCCGCCCAAAGCTTGAGTAACACGCACCAAATTCCCTGCAAGCAATTTGACTTCATCGCCCGAAGGAACCATATTGGCATCTACATCCCTTAATAATCTAATCGATTCATTTGGAACTTGGTTCATTTCACGAGTCCTTGAATTTTTTCAACTGCACTGGAAAAACCATTGGTTCGTTGGCTGGTTACTGCGCCATCCAATCCAATGGAGTTTAATATATCGACACTATTTACGGATAAAATTTCATTAACAGGTTGCTGATTGAATATGTTTTCTAATAATACAAGCAATCCTTTTACAATCATTGCGTCAGATTCAGTCCTAAAAGTAAAAGTTTCCTGATCACTACGATCTGCAACAACCCAAGCTTGAGATGTACAACCATAAATTTTATTCTCATCCGTCTTTTCAGATTCAGTTAATCCTTTCGATTCTTTTGCCATATCCATGAGTTGGATAAACTTGTCTTTTGGATTATCGAAAATTGAAAATAATTCATTCATTTCATTTAATGTTTCTCGAACCGTCATTCTTTCGTGTTCTCCATTAGCCATAAATCAAATCGATCTGTGATAAAGTCTCGAATTCCACCATGCTTTACCTTATCCAGTAATTCAGTAGCAAAACCACGAACTAATAATGCTTTCGCTGACAGCACATTTAAACCACGGGAACGAAGATAAAAAAGAGCATCTTCACCCAAGGCACCAGTGGAAGATCCATGAGCACATTTTACATCATCCGCATAAATTTCCAATTGTGGATTTGAATTCATGAGCGCATTTTTAGAAAGGAGTAAATTCTTGTTGGATTGATTTGAATCTGTTTTTTGTGCATTTTGCCATACAATTGTTCGCCCATTAAAAACACCGGAAGATTGATCTTGCAAAATCGATTTAAAATTTTGTGAACTGGTACAATTAGGAACTAAATGATCTGTAATAATGTGATGATCTAAATGTTGAGTTCCATTGGATAATGCCAATCCATTAATTGCGCAATTTGCGCCTTCTCCTATGAGTTTAGTTTTAATATTGAGCCTATTTAATTGACTCCCGTCAGCATATTGGAAAAAATAATATTGACTATCTGAATTTTGGCACACATTTATATTTGCAATATTTGAAGTAGAAATAGAATTAGACTGAATTCTAATATGATCTAATTGGGCATTTTGCCCTAAAGATATAAATACGGATTCATTTTGAAAAAATGATGTTGAATCTCCAACATGATGTTCAATAAAAGTAAGTGAACTGGACTCACCTAAATCAACATGAATTCTAGGTGTAACCATAAGACTCTCTAAACCAGCAGAAATAAAAAGCATACGAATGGGTTTTTCTACAACTACATTTTGATCAACCATGAAAGACATTCCACTGTCCATAAATGCGGTATTTAAAAGATCAAATGGAGATGTTTCGGGTGATTTGAATTCCCAATTTGTTTTGCTCAAGTATTCCAATCCCGATACCAATTGAACACCTGATGGCATTGATGAAAGTGATTCTTGGTAATGACCATTATAAATAACTATCGTATCTAAATCATTTATATCGTATTGAGAGATATCAATATCACTATTAGGTGCATCTTGAATTTCGGAGATTCTGAATTCCCGTTCAGATATGGACGATAAATTGGTAAATCGCCAATCTTCCCATTTTTTAGTTGGGAGTCCCATCTCTATAAATTTAGAAAATGCTTCTTCTCTCATAGGATGAACTTTATCGGAAAAATAATCCCGGCTCATCATTTTATCAAATTCAGTTTGAAAAGATGTGAAACTCATTATTCCAGCCAATTGTACCCTTTTTCTTCCAATTCTAATGCTAACTCTTTCCCGCCTGATTTCACAAATTTCCCATCGATTAATACATGAACAAAATCAGGTTCAATATAATTTAAAAGACGTTGGTAATGAGTAATCACCAGAAAAGACCGATTAGAGTTTCTATATCTATTTACTCCATCTGCTACAATTTTTAAAGCATCAATGTCCAGACCAGAATCAGTTTCATCCAAAATTGCTAGTTTCGGTTCCAATGTTAGCATTTGTAAAATTTCATTTCGTTTCTTTTCCCCACCCGAAAATCCATCATTCACAGCTCTTTGAAGATATTTAGGATCCATATCAACTTCTTTCAATTTCTCTTTGATAAGCTTTAGAAATCCTACTGCGTCCAGTTCTTTTTTACCCGCGTTTTTCCGTTTTGCGTTTAAAGCTGCTTTTAAAAAGTAGGTATTGTTTACCCCTGGGATTACAACTGGATATTGAAATGACATAAAGATTCCAGCCAAGGCCCGAGCTTCCGGGGACCAATCTAAAATTGATTCTCCATTAAAAAGCACATCACCTTTTGTAACCATGTATCCATCTCGACCTGTAATGATATTTGACAAAGTGCTTTTACCTGAACCATTTCGCCCCATGATAGCATGCATTTCACCTGGTTTAATAGACAAATTAATTCCATTTAAAATGGTCTTACCTTCGACACCGCCATATAAATTTTTTATTTCTAACATTATTTTATCCCACACTTCCTTCTAAACTGACTTCCATTAATTTGGTTGCTTCTACAGCAAATTCCATTGGTAATTCTTTAAATACATCTTTACAAAATCCATTAACAATCATTGAAACAGCATCATCAGATGATATGCCACGTTGATTACAGTAAAAGAGTTGATCTTCGCCGATATTAGAAGTCGTGGCTTCATGCTCCATTTTCGCCGATGGATTTCGAACATCAATATACGGAAATGTATGGGCACCACACTGATTACCAATTAAAATTGAATCGCATTGAGAAAAATTCCGAGCATTCTCAGCTCCTTTCATGATTTTCACTTCACCTCGGTAAGTTTGTTGACCTTTTCCTGCTGAGATACCTTTAGATATAATTGTACTTTTTGTATTTTTTCCTAAATGAATCATTTTTGTACCGGTATCCGCTTGTTGAAAATTATTTGTTACGGCCACGGAATAAAACTCTCCCACCGAATTATCACCTTTTAAAATACAAGATGGGTATTTCCAAGTAACAGCTGATCCTGTTTCAACTTGTGTCCAAGAAATACGTGAATTTTCTTCTAAGCAGATTCCACGTTTTGTAACAAAATTATAAATTCCACCAGTACCAGTTTTAGGGTGTCCGGGATACCAATTTTGAACTGTAGAATATTTGATGGTAGCATCCTTATGAGCCACCAATTCCACTACGGCAGCATGAAGTTGATTTTCGTCACGTTGAGGTGCGGTGCACCCTTCTAAATAACTAACGTAACTCCCTTCATCTGCAATAATTAAAGTACGCTCAAATTGCCCCGTATTAGCTTCATTGATTCTAAAATACGTTGAAAGTTCCATTGGGCATCGAACACCTTTCGGGATATACACAAATGAGCCATCTGTAAAAACCGCTGAATTCAATGCGGCATAATAGTTGTCAGTATAAGGGACAACAGACCCTAAATATTTTTGAATTAATTCAGGATAATTTTTAACGGCATCTGAAAAACTACCGAAAATAACACCTGCTTTTTTCAACTCTTCTTTAAATGTCGTCGCTATGGATACACTATCAAACACAGCATCTACGGCAACACCAGAAAGCATCTTTTGTTCTTCTAAAGGAATTCCCAGTTTTGTATAGGTGGCAAGCAAATCAGGATCTACTTCATCTAAACTCGCCAGCTCTTTTTTCTTAGGTGCAGAAAAATAACTAATTGCCTGAAAATCAATTTCGGGATAAACTACTTTTGACCATTTTGGTTCTTCCATTTTAAGCCAATGACGATAAGCTTTTAATCGCCAATTTAATAGCCATTCCGGCTCTTCTTTTTTTGCGGAAATAATCCGAATTACATTTTCATTAAGACCAGGCGGTAGAGTCTCTGATTCAATATCTGTGACAAAACCATATTCGTAGTCCTTTTTCAGATTATCATCTATAATTTTTTGTTCGTTGCTCATATTTTGTAATTATTTAAAATGTAATTATGCAGAAAAGCTTGTACCACAACCGCAAGTTCTCTCTGCATTTGGATTCTGTATTTTGAACCCTCCATTCAATAAGTCGTCAGAATAATCCACTTCAATATCTTTTAAATAGAGCCAACTTTTCAAATCACAAACAATGGTAAGACCATTGGATTCGAATTCTTTATCAAATTCGCCTTTCTTATTTTCAAAATCCATTTTATATGTCATACCTGAGCAGCCCCCACCTTCAACGGACATTCTCAAAATGTGATTTTCTTTTCCATCAGACGTCATGACCGATTTCAATCTTTTTACTGCACTCTCTGTTACTGTGATAGTAGCATTTTGAAATTTTTCCTGTTGTTCTTCAATCGTTTTTTTATTTTGTATCGTTTCGCTCATTATTCCCACTCCGTTTCAATTTTCGGTTCGGTTTTTGGGACAGGGGTTGGGTCAAATCCCAGTTTACTACGAGCTTCATCGCTCATCATTTTAGGGTTCCACGGAGGGTCAAAGGTTACAGTCACATTCACTTCATTGACTTCATCCATACTTGAAACCTTATCTTTAATATCATTTGCCATGTGTTGCCCCATACTACATCCTGGCGTTGTAAGTGACATAATGATATTTACATCCGATTTCTCTTTTTCAACTACATCAAATTCTATAGAATAAATTAAGCCAAGGCTCCAAAGATCTACCGGAATTTCTGGATCAAAGCATTGTTTAAGTACATCAATAACTTTAGGTTTTAAAGAATGACTCATGTTGTCCTCGTGATATCGTTAAGTGAAATATTATTAAACATGTTTCGAATAGAATCATTAATTCTTTGAATAGGGGTCCGGATAGAACAGGATCTAATTTGGTGACAATTAGAATCAAATGAACAATCCATAAATCCCATGGGACCTTCAATGATTTCAAAAAAAGTTGTCATTTTAATATCAGTAGGATCTTTTTTAAGACGATACCCACCCTGTGGACCTTTAACAGCTTCTACAATTTCGGCCTTTGCAAGAAGTTGCATCGTTTTAGCTAGAAGTTCATAAGGTATATCATTTTGTTGAGATATCTCCTTAACAGATGTCAACGATTCATCTCCATTCAGTTGCATTTGACTTAAAGCTATGAGTGCATATTCTACTTTTCTCGTGATTTTCAACATATATACGACCTAATTAGTCCTTTATTTTACAAATAAAAGAAATTTCAATCAAACATTTAATTAAGACTATTTATGTCGGATTTAAATGGAGAATCAATTAATAGAAATTAATTTATTATTACGATGGCTAATTTCACCAATGACTGCTGCGGAATTTTTAAATATATTTAAAAATGTTTTAGCATCGCTTTTAGATATCGATATTAATAGACCGCCAGATGTTTGAGCATCTGCAATCATAAATTGATCTACCTGTGTTAATGTTGATTTAAATAATACAAAATCTTTCACAAAATCTAAATTACGTTTAGTTCCGCCCGGCATAATTCCCGATTCTGCTAGCTCACGAACCCCAGGTAAAAATTCGATTTGATCAAAATAAATATTGGATGAAATATTGCTCGCTTCACACAACTCTTTTAAATGCCCTAACAATCCAAATCCAGTCACATCTGTAACAGCATGTACATCTAAATCGTTTAACGCATCAGCCGCATCTTTATTTAACGATCCCATAGACTCAATTGCTGCGGATATACTACCTTCACTTGCTTCACCCTTTTTAATGGCCGTGGCAATAATACCTGTTCCTAATGGCTTAGTTAAGATTAGGACATCTCCAACTTGAGCGCCAGAATTTCTCCACATTTTTGATTCTTCTACTTCTCCCGTGACAACCATCCCATATTTGGGTTCTTTATCATCCACAGAATGTCCTCCAACAATAGGGATTCCTGCTTCAGCAGCTTTATCCGCACCACCTTGTAATATTTCAGTTAAAACGGATTTTGGCAAATCGTCAATAGGAAAACCAACAATATTTAAAGCAAAAAGTGGTTTTCCACCCATTGCATAAATATCAGACAAAGCATTTGCTGCAGCAATTTGTCCAAATTGATAAGGATCATCTACAACTGGTGTGAAAAAGTCTACAGATTGAACCAATATTGTACCATCATTTAGACGCACCACGGCGGCATCATCTGCGCCATCAAAGCCTACAATGACAGAATCATGAGATTTCATTTTAAGATTACCCAAAACTTGGGCTAGGTCCCCCGGACCAATCTTACAAGCTCAACCGGAACCGTGACTCAACAAAGTGAGTCTTATATTTTCTTTTTCTTTTTTCATTTTTTTTTATGTCTGTTTAAATAGCACAGAATATACCAGTAATTCCATTCAAAGAAATAACTTACAATTACGATTCATCTTGCGCTAAAGCTATTAATCCATCATTTGGGGTGATTGTAAATACATCGCTTTTATTGGGAATTAAAGATATTCCAAACATTTTATCCTTATCCTTTTGTTCCGAATGAAGTTGAATACCCAAAATAACTTCATTCCGAAGTTTGGCAGCTTGGACACACTCTCCATACGCTACTGTAATTGATTCTTTTCCATTAAATGAAAAGTAATAGGAAACAGGTTTAATATACAATTCACTTCCTTCCGATTGAAAAAGGTCATCATATACATCCAAAGCTAAAGGTTCTTCTGAGACTTGAGCCATTATTTGAGATACAAATTGGTTTGAAACCATAAAATCTTCTACACCACTATTTAAAATAATATCAATATTTTCACTATCCATTACTTCTGTAATGAGCTTTGGCCATTTATTTGATCCTGAATTTTTCAAAATTTGTCGAAGACGAATCAATAATGAAATTACGTAAGCATCCATCTCTTCGATAGTGGCTCCCCCAGGAGATAATATCAATAAACTATCAAAATTATTAGGATCAATTTCATTTAATTTAGTTAGGTCATTAAAATCCATTTGAAGAATTGAAATGGTCAAATTAGGGTACTGCTTTAAAAGAGTTTCCTTTACTGTATCCATCTCATTATTAACTTCTGTAACATAGGTACACAATTCCGAACCTGGTGGAAGATAACTGCACAGTTTTTCCATGATAATGTCAGTTTTTGGCGTCCAGTTTAAAAGAGCAACTCGTTGAGTTCTAAGACTCATGTTAGATTGGGGTATCTCGTTTATTTCAGCTTCAAAAACAGGTTGATTAAAGTAGAAAATTGTTGAATCATCTTCTGCAAATACAATGAGTTCATCTTCATCTGTTACAGGCATCTCAGGCGATGGATTTAATAAAATTTTTCCATCAGCCTTATGGATTCCCATGGGCGTACTACTCTTAAATCGGTTAGAACTTTCGCCAAAAGTCAAATGGCCACCCCAGCCATCTTCCGGTTGATAAAAATAAAATTCATTGCCATCAAACCCAACCATATCGCTATACACAACTGAAAGGCCATTTCTACTTAAGGCCAATTGAGCAATCATGCGAGATAGGACACTCACTTCATTGAGAGCTTTTACCGTACCATTGGAAATGTTTTCGGCAAGCTCTCTATCTCTATCAGAATGAATTTCACACACAATAGGCGGATGTTTTTCACCATCACAAACAGCAATAATAGACATGATGGATTTTAATACCAATGCATCTGCCAACTTCCTGTCTTCTTTAGGTCTCCAACTGGCTGCACTATTCATGATGATAATGGATTTAGCATTTTCGGCCTTCACCTTTTTCAAATTATTTATATTGGTTACCACACCGGAACGTGTGATGACACGTGTTGAAATAAAATCATCAATATTATCGCGGATAATATTATCCATTTCTTCTTTATCATCATCGGCTAAAATTACAATGGCAGCATCTGGCTCTGATTCATTTGCTTCAATAAGCTCACGAATAATTTCAATAATACGATCACCGAACCCTAGAATGAGTGTGTGATTTTCTTCTAGAACCAAACTTCTTCCACGCCGTAACTCGGCCAATTTTGCTTCAAAAACACTTGTGATAAATGCAACCATACTTGAAAAAAGGATGAGTCCAACAAGGACTCCAACAATGGATGTTACCTTTGCGAGCCAATTACTATCACCATCAGTTTCTGCCGCTGAACCCTCCATTACTGAAACATAAACACGCCATGGAATCTCCATCCAACTACTTAAAGTTTCATCTGGAAGAAAAAGATTTGCTATCATTCGAACCATAACCATGACGAGAAAACCACACATAAACAGTGCAAGTAAGGCTAGAAAAATGGAGGAGCTACCCTTTGCCATAAAATTATCAATGCGGTATCGCATTCGTATTCCAAAAGAATATTTGTGTTTATTTTCCATAAGATTTGATAAGTATTTTCGTTTAATTATGAGTGTAATCTTAAAATATTGTTGATAAAGAAAGAGAATTAATTTCTTTTTCACCTTTGTATCAACTTGGTAAATTCAAGTACTGATTTTACGAAATATTGAAAAACATTATAATCATTTTTACTAACCTGGAATTTTTTATTCTTCACCAAGATTAATAACTTTCCAATAAATACGAACTTACATGGGTAAAACATTCAAGACAATTGACGAAGCTGTCATTCGATTTGCCGGAGACTCCGGTGATGGGATGCAATTAACAGGTGGACGCTTTACAGAAACTACGGCCATCTTAGGTAACGACTTAAGTACGTTGCCCGACTTTCCTGCCGAGATTCGTGCACCCGCCGGATCATTAGCTGGAGTCAGTGCATTCCAAATTAAATTTTCATCAAAAGACATTCACACTCCCGGTGATAAACCCGATGTACTGGTTGCCATGAATCCTGCGGCACTAAAAGTCCATCGAAATGAATTAATTCCTGGTGGCACGATGATTATTAATACTGATGCTTTCACTAAAAAGAATTTGAAATTTGCTGGATATGAATCTAATCCACTTGAAGATGGATCATTAGATGATTATTTCACTATCATTCCAATTGAAATGAATAAAATGGTAACGGCAGCTTGTGAAGGTTTAGATATGCCACCCAAATTGGTTGGAAGAACTAAAAATCTTTTCGCCTTAGGTGTTTTATTCTATATGTATGACCGCCCTTTAAATTCCACAGAAGATTGGTTAAAGAAAAAATTCAAAGGAAAAGATTCCATAATTGACGCCAATACTAAAGCATTGAATGCTGGGTACAATTTTGGAGATACAACTGAATTATTCATGACAAGATTTAAAGTAGAAAAAGCCAACCTCCCTAAAGGTAACTATCGGAATATGAATGGAAACCTTGCAACATCTCTGGGTTTATTGGCCGCATCTGAAAAATCAGGGTTAGAATTGTTTTATGGAGGTTATCCCATTACGCCAGCAAGTGATATTCTTCATACCTTAGCAACTTGGAAACATTTTGGAGTTCAAACTTTCCAAGCTGAAGATGAGATTGCTGGTATGTCATCTGTGGTAGGTGCCGCTTTTGCCGGTAAACTTGCAATTACTGCAACATCTGGACCTGGTGTTGCCTTAAAAGGTGAAGCATTAGGATTGGGAATAATAACAGAATTACCAATGGTAATCATTAATGTTCAACGTGGAGGTCCTAGTACAGGATTACCTACTAAAACTGAACAATCAGATTTAAACCAAGCACTTTATGGCCGAAATGGTGAAGCGCCTATGCCAGTTATTGCAGCAGAAACACCAGGAGATTGTTTCTTTGCCGCATATGAAGCATGTCGAATTGCTTTAAAATATATGACACCAGTCATGTTACTTACTGATGGCTATTTGGCGAATGGTTCTGAGCCTTGGAAAATTCCAAATGTGGATGATTTAGAAGATATTGATGTAAAGTTTGCTCATGAAAAAAATAGTGAGACAGATTACTTACCCTATCTACGAGATGAAAAAACGCTTTCACGCCCATGGGCGATTCCTGGAACACCTGAATTAGAACATCGTTTAGGTGGTATAGAAAAAGCTGAAAATACGGGACATGTTTCCTATGATCCTGAGAATCATCATAAGATGGTTGAAATAAGACAAGAAAAAGTAAATCGTATTCAACAGGATATTGCACCTACAAAAGTTTATGGTGAAGATCATGGTGATATGCTTGTCCTTAGTTGGGGTGGAACCTATGGTTCTTGCCGATCTGCTGTAGAAACCTTACAAGAAGAAGGACTAAAAGTATCTCATGCTCATATTAGATGGATTAGTCCTCTACCAAAAGATTTAGGTGAAATTATTATTGGATTCAAAAATGTTTTGGTTCCAGAAATCAATCTAGGACAATTTCTTCGAATAATTCGAGCAGAATACCTTGTTGATGCACAAGGTTTAAATCTTGTCCGTGGTCGTCCGATTAGTGCATTAAGCATTATAGAAACTGTTAAAAACACACTGGGTTAAAATTATGACTGAAGTACAAACACCTCCATTAACTAAAAAAGACTTTGTATCAGATCAAGCGGTACGATGGTGCCCTGGATGTGGTGATTATGCTATCCTAGCACAAACTCAAAAGAAAATGCCAACGTTTGGTCGCAAACGTGAAGATTTTGTTTTCGTTTCAGGGATTGGATGTTCAAGTCGTTTCCCATATTACATGAATACTTACGGGTTTCATTCAATTCATGGTCGTGCACCTGCGATTGCCACAGGTGTTAAAATTGCAAACCCCGATCTTTCTGTTTGGGTAGTAACAGGAGACGGAGATGGACTTTCCATCGGTGGGAACCATTTTATGCATGCATTACGACGAAATATGGATCTCAATATTCTAATGTTCAATAATCGAATTTATGGATTAACAAAAGGGCAATATTCTCCTACATCCGAACAAGGGAAAAAAACTAAAGCATCACCATTTGGATCTATCGATTATCCTTTAAACCCTCCATCATTGGCATTGGGCGCACAAGCAACATTTGTAGCCCGAACAATTGATCGTTGGCAAAAACATCTCGCTGAAATGCTCGAACGTTCCTACCAACATGACGGTGGATCTTTAATTGAGATTTATCAAAATTGTAATATCTTCAATGACGGTGCATATGAAGAATATACTGGCACTGAAAAGTTAGATAATGTAATTGAACTAAAACATGGTGAACCTATGTTATTTGCTAAAGATACCAAAGGGATAAGACTAGATGGATCTAAAGCCATAGTTGTGGATATGGAAACACATAGTGTAAATGATATTTTAATTCATGATGAAACTAATTTGGATTTAGCACACATTATAGCAAACTGGACTTCGAGCCCTGTGTTGCCTGAACCAATTGGCGTTATTTATTGTATTGACAAACCAACATATAATCAGGAATTAGTAGACCAAATAGATGCAGCTAAAAAATCAAAAGGGTTAGCTAAAGTTCAAGATCTTTTAAATGCTGGTGATACCTGGATTGTAAACTAATATGAGTACGCGCACAGAACGAGATAGTATAGGCCCAATCGAAGTTCCATCTGATAAATACTATGGCGCGCAAACGCAGCGATCCTATGAAAATTTTAAAATCGGTGGAGAACGCTTCCCTCGTGAATTTATTCGTGCCTACGGAATCTTAAAAAAAGCGGCCGCCACAATCAATCATGAATTTGGCAATTTAGATGATTCAACTAAATCAATCATTCATTCAGCCATAAATGAAGTCATTGAAGGAAAATTAGATAACCATTTTCCATTGGTCGTTTGGCAAACAGGATCTGGTACGCAATCTAATATGAATTTCAATGAAGTCATTGCGAATCGTGCCATTGAAATGCTTGGGGGCGAAATGGGAAGTAAAAATCCAATTCATCCAAATGACCACGTTAACATGAGCCAATCCACCAATGATACATTTCCTTCAGCAATCAATATTGCTGCTGTAGAAAGTATTCATCAACAGTTGATTCCTGCCATGAAAAGATTGCGTGATGCATTGGATGAAAAAGCGAAAGCATTTTCTTCTGTTATCAAATTAGGGCGAACCCATTTACAGGATGCGACGCCTCTTAGTTTGGGACAAGAATTTTCCGGATATGTTTCTGCGGTAGACCACGGTTTAAACCGTATAGATAAGGCATTAGACAATTGTTATGAGTTGGCCATGGGTGGAACCGCTGTTGGAACTGGCATCAACTCTGTAGAAGGATTTGGTGAAGCAGCTGCCAACGAAATCGCTGAATTAACAGGCCTTCCATTTAGAACAGCAGATAATAAATTTGAAGCTTTAGGCGGACAAGATAGTATTGTTGAATTGTCGGGTGCATTAAAAGTAATCGCCACATCTTTATTTAAAATTGCCAATGATATTCGTTGGTTGGCAAGCGGTCCCAGATCAGGAATTGGTGAAATATCCATTCCTGCAAATGAGCCGGGTTCATCAATTATGCCTGGTAAAGTAAATCCAACCCAATGTGAAGCTCTTACAATGTTGTGTACCCAAGTTATGGGAAATGATACAACGATTACAATTGCTGGCGCTTCTGGAAATTTTGAATTAAATGTATATCGCCCTGTTTTAGCATACAATATTTTACAATCCATTCGTTTATTGGCTGATGGCTGTAAATCCTTTACTGAACATGCGATTGTGGGTATTGAGCCTAACCAGGAAAGAATTGATCATAATCTTTATAATTCATTAATGTTAGTCACAGCGCTTAACCCACATATTGGATACGATAAAGCTGCAGAAGTTGCAAAAACAGCATTTAAGAATAAATCAACACTTCGAAAAACGATTATCGAATTAGGGTATATGTCAGGTGAAGATTTTGATCGCTTGGTTCAACCTGAGAATATGATTCACCCCAGGAAGAAGAATTAATCCTATTAAACCATTCTTCCTTTTCTCTTTATTTTTTAAAAACCTTGTTCAGCTACCCCTGAGCAAGGTGTAAATTTTCTCATGTTTAATCTTTCCTCGCCCATTCATGTAGGCCGAATTATTCGGAATAGTCTCGGTATCATTTTACTTGGTATTCTCTTTATTTTAGGAATTTCTTATTTTTTAGCAAGAGATCTGCCTTCATTAGAACAATTAGAAAATTATGATCCAGATTTAGTTACACGGATATATTCTGCCGATGGAATAGTTTTGAATGAATTATTTGTTCAAAAACGTGTTTTTGTAGAATTGGACAAAATTCCTACCCATATGCAAAATGCGGTAATTGCTTCCGAAGATCGCCAATTTTATGATCATTGGGGATTATCCCTTCGAAGTGTGGCACGGGCAATCGTGATTAATACTTTATCTATGAGTTATCGACAAGGTTTCTCTACAATCACGCAACAGTTAGCTCGAAATCTTTATAAATCTGTGGGATTTGAAGATAGTATTATTCGGAAAATAAAAGAAGTCATCACTGCCATCCAAATTGAGCGGACTTATACCAAAGGTGAAATTCTTGAAATGTACTTAAATACTGTTCACTTCGGACATGGTACGTACGGTGTGGAAGCAGCTACAAAACGTTTTTTTGGAAAAGAATCAAAGGAACTCACCATAGATGAATCTGCGCTTTTGGTTGGGCTGCTCCCTTCTCCAGCTAGATATTCGCCTATTCATCATCCAGAACGAGCCATCCGCCGTCGAAATACAGTTCTCAGATTATTGCGAGATCAAGATTTTATACATGTAAGTGAATTTGAAGAATATCGCGCAAAATCATTAGAGTCTATTCAGGAATTTACCAAACGAGGGTCTGCACCCTATTTCACTGAACATGTAAGACGTATTCTAGAAAAAGAAGACGAAATTTTGGATATCAATATTTATCGGGATGGACTCAAAATATATACCACGCTTGATTCTCGACTACAAACAATTGCTGAAGATGCTATCATGCAGTCCATTCGAGCAGATCAAGACAGGTTAAATCGACGAATCTTCAATGATCGAGAAGAATTTGAAAATTTAGCTTATTTAACAATTTATCCTGAAGACACTGTGAAAATGATGATGAAAGGTGAAGGAAAATTGTACAAAGATTTGCGTGATAAATTGCTAGTACAATGTGCTTTTGTTGCCATAGATCCAAAAACGGGCGGAATCCTTGCCATGATTGGTGGACGGCCTGATTATCATGACCAATTTAACCGAGCTGTTCAAGCAAAACGACAGCCCGGATCTGTGTTTAAACCCTTTGTTTACACAACTGCATTAAATAATGGTTATCCTGTTACAGAGCAATTATTGAACCAACCTGTGGTTTTAAATGTACAAAATATGGATGGAACTTGGGTGAAATGGAAACCACAAAATTATGATGGTAGTACTGGTGGACTCACCACCCTGAGAGAAGGATTACGTAAATCAATGAATTTAATTTCGGTCCGAATGGTCCAAGAGGACTTTGCCCCTTCTGAGCAAGTAAAACGGACTGCACAAAGAATGGGAATAAGTACTGACATTCGCGCTGTAGATGCCTTGGCATTGGGAACTTCAGAAGTTTATCCCATTGAAATGGTATCAGCGTATGCTGCCTATGCAAATAAAGGCGTTTATTCACAACCGTTTGCCATCACGAGAATAGAAGATCGATATGGAAATGTGATAAAGGAATATTTTCCCCAGCAAAAAGAAGTCTTGAGTGAAGAAACAGCCTATTTGATGACAAGTTTAATGCAAACTGTCATGGACAGAGGTACCGGTGGAAGTGCTCGTTGGAAATATAAATTCAATCGACCTGCAGCAGGAAAAACAGGAACCACACAAGGATGGAGTGATGCATGGTTTGTAGGGTTTACACCACAAATTACTGCAGGGTGTTGGTTTGGAGTGGATGACTTCCGAGTTCCATTAGGTCCAGGACAAGATGGCTCAAAAGCAGCTCTTCCTACGTGGGCAAGATTTATGAGAGATGCCCATGATACATTAGATTTCCCCGTCAGTAAATTTGATATACCAGCAGGTATTGAGTATGTAGAAATTTGTTCTGTGACTAAAGATGCGCCTGTTCCAGCATGTCCAATTGAAAATGAAATATTTAAAATAGGAACAGAACCTATCCGAAAATGTAAGGTTCATCAAACCCGATAAATCAAATACTCTCAAAGAGTATTTTCAGTAATCACCTTTTTCCTTTTTTTTACAAATGACACTAACGAACCTGGGGCCCTTTCTCGCACTGTATGCAATGTCAAATAAAGAGAAATTATCATAAGAATAGCATTTGGTGTCCACATTCCCACAACTGCAGAAACTTGATTTCTATCTGCCATTTCTTCACCACCAATCAAAAAGACATAATAGAGCAAGAAGAACCCAAAACTCAAACTCGTACTAATTGCAAAACCTCCACGTTTTGCCATAACACCTAAAGGCGCTCCTAGTAAAACAAATAATATACAGGCAAAAGGAATTGAAAACTTTTTATGAATTTCTACTTTATATTTATTTCGGCCTTTTTCATAGCTAGTAATTAAGCCAAACTCATTTTTGACTTGACGTTCTAAACTTCGGAGTTGGCGATTTTTTTTATTCAGCTGCCCTTTGGTTAATGTGGTATCAGTTTTAATAGAATCACTTGCTATTTTTATTGCAAGCTTCCCTTCACCTACTGATTTCACCCACATACTATCTCCCAATGTTCTATAAAACGATCCGGCTAATCTTTTATTGACTACTTTGATTCGTTTTTCATAGCTCCGAACTTTATCCAGAATCATTGGAACCGTCATTTCTCGGTCGGTTCTGTTTGATGAATCACGGCGATTTAACAAGATATCATCTGCCGGGATCACTATATTATGGGTTTCAAAAATGATACGACGGTAATTTGAAAAATTTTTAGATTCTAATTCATGAATTTCACCATCATACAAAGTCAATAAAAACGCATCAGCTAAAGTTGAAAGGGTTCCTGTTTTTGCATGAATACTAGTTTGAGATTCCTTATTCCCTTTAGAAAATATCCGAACATCAGTCATAATTTCACCTGATTTTCCACCAACAATCATACTATAATCTGGTAGGTTATCTAAAAAAATTCCAGGTTCAATATTCATCCCTGGGCGTTTTCGGTAGATATCGCCAGAAAGTAGCCTTGCGCGAAAATTCATATCTGGGAGAATATAATTATTAAAATAGATTAGCATCAGTGCCACAGTGATTCCAAACATCAATGGTGCGCGAATAATTGATAAAAAGCCAACACCGGAAGCTCGCAATGCATTAATCTCATTATCTTCAGATAATCGGCCAAATGTCATCAGTGTTGCAAGCAAAATGGCCATGGGGACAGCCAGTGCAAGAATCCATGCTAGATTTAAAAACAAATACTCTAGGATGGTAAGCACATCTAAGCCTTTTCCTAAAAATCGATCAATCGCTCTCAGGAGAAAATTTATAAATAAAAGAAACGTTATCATTAATAGAGAATAAATAAATGGAAGTAACATTTCCTTGATAAAATATCTGGACAGAAGTCGCATAGGTGAAATTACTATTGATTGAGATTAAATAAATTATCAATCTGATAGATTCTTATTCAAATTGTTAGAATTCATAAATTGAATTCTAAATCACGCCAAAAAAATAAATTTAATAATAAGGTGTTATTTCTCTTCGTATCACATAATAATGATTATAATTTTCGCAGCTTAAAATCAATTCAATTTGATAATAAGGTGTATGGTGGGTGTAGCTCAACTGGTTAGAGCACCTGATTGTGGTTCAGGAGGCTGTGGGTTCAAGTCCCATCACTCACCCAAAGATTTTTCGGGGTATAGCGTAGTCCGGTTAACGCGCCTGCTTTGGGAGCAGGAGATCGGGAGTTCGAATCTCTCTACCCCGACACTGAGAAATACCAACTATCTCTGACGAAGAGCCTCGTTTTATAACGGGGCTCTTCTATTTTTAGCTTATAGGAAATAATCTGAAAGAGATAGGAATACTTTGTATCTCGTGACATTTCATAGCCTATTATATCCAAAAAGTGGACACACTTTTGGTGGACACACCCCCATCCCAAGGATGCATAGGGGTTTATAAAAGTATACCCATCAAGTTTTTTCAGTGAGTTTTTTTTGTGGGATGATGTGTAGATTTAGATATGATTAACCGCATCACATTATTACTATTTATTGGGTTGTCTTTTTGGGGGTGTGAAGATAAAGATGATGCTTGCCCTGCCATCGATGCACCAGTTTGCGGGTCTAATGGAGTGACTTATGGCAATGATTGTTATGCTGAAAATGCAGGTGTCACAGACTGGACTGAAGGTGTGTGTGATTGTATAGATGAATCGAAAATATCCGATGACTACAATTGTGATGATGTTTATGACCCAGTTTGTGGCTGTGATGGACAAACTTATTCAAATGATTGCTATGCTGAAAATGCAGGTGTCACAGAATGGGCTTTAGGTGAGTGTGATTAAACCACTGGTCATTTTCAAAAGTGTAATTATTTGTACATTTTATCTAAACAAATTTGTACATTTTATTTAAACAAATAGGAGTTTATATGGTTATTCAAGTTGTTAACTTTAATCTTGAAGGCATCGGTCATCAAGATTACATTGGTGCTACTATTGATGTTGCACCTGCATTTAAAGAAGTAAATGGTCTAATATCTAAGGTATGGTTGTCTGATGAGGCTAATAATGTTTATGGGGGTGTATATACTTGGAAAGACCGCCAGTCAATGGATGATTATTTGCAAAGTGAATTTTATGATGAGGTTCTTGGAAGTAATCCTAGTTTTGTAAATATCATTTATAAAGTATATGATGTGCTCGATGAGCAGACGAAGATTACTAGTTAGTTAATATAAATTATTAGTACAAATTAGCCCCACATTCGTGGGGTTGTTTGTTTGTGGGATGATGTTTAGATTTGGGTATGATTAAGCGTTTCATACCATTGGTAATTTTGATTGGATTTGCTCTTTGGTCTTGCGATGATAATAATACTGAATCAGAAAACGAGTCACCTATAATACCCTATAAAAAAGTTATTTTTGATAATGATGGTTCTTTTTTTACAATTGGAATTGAAGGTGACAGTTTGGCTTTATTGAAAACTATTATGACAAAAGTCAATAATGATAAAGAACCAATGTATAGCCCTGATGGTGCTAAAATACTATTTTATTCAATGCGTGAAGGTGGAAATTTGGAAATTTATTTAATGAATGAAGATGGTAGCGATGTGACAAGGATTACACAAAATCTTACAAATAATGATTCAGAAGCTATTTTTTCACCAGATGGAATGAAAATTGCATATTATTCAGATGGGTCTATTTATACTATTAATGCAGATGGAAGTAATAATACATTATTTCAAACTGATGCTAGCCACCCGCTTTTTACTCCTGATGGAAATAATATTCTCTACAATAAAATGACAGCGGATGGTTATGCAATATATATAAATGACATTAATGGAGGTAATGAAATTGAGCTTGGTCTTGGTGATGTACACGCAGTCTCTCCCGATGGTCAGAAACTTGCATTTAGAAATAGTGGGAGATTATACTTGATGGATATTAATGGAAGTAATAGTATGCTTTTGGTTGATAACAGTTCTAATACAAGTATAATATCATCGACCGTTCCAGAATTTTCACCACAAGGAAACAAAATATTTTTTACTGCTCTACTTGAGTCTAACAATCAAGAGATATTTAGTATAAACATTGATGGTACAGAACTAATGAACCACACACTACATACAGCGCAGGATAATGGATTTACCATTTCCCCAGATAGTAAATATATAGTATTTTTGAGAATCGTAGGGTCTTCGCGAGACCTTATGCTACTCGATGTTGAATCAAATACTACTACTTTACTTTTAGAAGGTAAAACTAACAGTATAAGTAAAGCATATTTTCACCCTACAAGTGGCTGGTAATAATTACCCTTTCTACAACATCAAGCCCCACATTCGTGGGGTTTTTTGTTTGTGGGATTATGGTTAAATTTGGGTATGATTAAACGTATTGCACTACTACTCATATTATTCTCCATTTCTTATTCCCAAGAGATAATCGGAGATGGA
>Ga0209142_1000379_pt1 | contig 33495 bp, 28 predicted proteins | sample SaaInlV_120m_DNA_FD_184678 | JGI IMG/M metagenome (GOLD analysis project Ga0209142, IMG submission 184678) | Marine microbial communities from expanding oxygen minimum zones in the Saanich Inlet - Saanich Inlet SI074_LV_200m_DNA (SPAdes) (version 2) | ecosystem: Environmental > Aquatic > Marine... | reverse complement strand
GGGGAACCAAGCCTGATATCTACAGCAACATCAAAAACTTCACCTCGAGTCACTCTGACTAATTTTCCTTGCGGTTGAACTAGTTGATAATGGAGCCCACGAAGTACCCCTTTTGTTGATCGAGAGTAGTTTTCCTGGACAAATTTTTCTTTTATACCCGCCTCGTAAAATAACTGCTCGCGAAATGACTCTAGAAAAAAACCACGGCTATCTCCAAATATAGTAGGCTCAATCAATATCACATTGTCCAAAGGTGCCTTAATAAATTTCATTTATTACTCCATGCTTTAATACTTCCATAAGATATTGACCATACCCACTTTTAATCAAAGGCAAAGCAAGTTTTTCTAATTGCTCAGCAGAAATGTAACCCATTTTATAAGCGATTTCTTCAGGACAAGCTACCTTCAACCCCTGTCGCTCCTCAATTACTTGCATAAATATCGCAGCAGACAAGAGAGAGTTATGTGTCCCGGTATCTAACCACGAATACCCCCTCCCCATAACTTCAACATTAAGCAATTCCTTTTTAAGATACTCTATATTAACGTCAGTAATTTCAAGCTCACCCCTTTCAGAAGGTGTAATATTCTTTGCTATTTCAACAACATCATTACCGTAAAAGTACAACCCGGTAACTGCATAATTACTTTTCGGTATTAAAGGTTTTTCCTCTAGATCTATAGCTTTTCCTTCATCATCAAATGTAACAACACCATATTGCTCAGGATCTTTTACAAAGTAACCAAAAACAGTTGCTCCAAGTTCATTTCTACTTGCATTATCAAGAAGTTTACTCATTCCATGGCCATAAAAAATATTATCACCTAATATCAAACAAACGGGACTCTTTCCAATAAATTGCTCTCCTATAATAAATGCTTGAGCTAAACCATCTGGACTAGGTTGAACCGAGTAACTTATATCAAGTCCCCAGGTATCCCCGTTTCCCAACAAGTTCATAAATGAAATTTTATCATGTGGAGTAGTTATTATTAAAATTTCCCTAATTCCTGCCAACATAAGAACTGAAAGAGGATAATAAATCATAGGCTTATCATAGACTGGCATCAATTGTTTACTCACGGTATGAGTTAAAGGGTGAAGCCTGGTACCACTACCACCCGCTAAAATTATTCCTTTATATTTTGATGCCATGATACTCTTCTCATATGTAATGCCACTTGGACGATGCTAGTTAATTTTCAATGTTTCGAACCAACTATTTTTATCTAAAAAAAGATTCATAAATCACTGAAATAATCAAGTCATATACCACCGGCAAAGCCGGAGGCTTGTTAATGTGAACCACTCAAAGCGGGTTAATAATTGTGCCACCTAAAGGTGGCGCACTGTTAATACAAGTCTAGCTGATCTATTCGACGATCTTCATCTTCTTGATGTCGAATATAATTTCTTATTACCTCTTCATCCCTGCCAACTGTTGAGACATGATAGCCTCTAGCCCAAAATTTCTGCCCTGTAAAATTTTTTCTTCGTCCCATATAGTTCCTTGCTATCGATATTGCACTTTTTCCTTTTATAAAACCTACTACTTGTGCGACTGAGTATTTTGGTGGTATTGAAATCAAAATATGGACGTGGTTTGCCATTAGATGGCCTTCCTCGATTTTACATTCTTTTTGACGTGCCAAATCCTTTAATACCGGCCCTACATACTGTCGTAATCCCTTGTACAAACTCTTTTTGCGATACTTTGGTATCCACACAATATGATATTTACAATCCCAAATAGTATGGCTTAAACTCTGCTGTTCTTTCATTGGTTGTTTCCTCATCTTTTGAACTTTAGGCGGTTCACAGATGTGGAGACTTCCGGTGAATCCCGGAATTGTCAAACTTTGATAGTCCACCGGCAGAGCCGGTGGTTTACCTATTGTTAATTAGATCTTATTTATATTACTGAAAATATATTTAAAAATTCATGTTAACTCTATTCAGACTAAAAATATAAATTATGAGCTAAAATTAAATATCTTACCGACTGCTCTAGCAGATAACTTAATACTACTAATTGAAAACCCACAATATTGAGGAAGACTATAATATAACCCTTTAAATCCATTTTTTTCCTCAATATACCCTTCGGCTACTTCATGATATAAGTGATTCGTCATACTTCTTTTTAGTTTGCTCCAATTAATTTGTTCCAAAAATTGAACATTATTTTTTAATATCGAATCTAATTTATTAATTAGCCTAAGCCTATCCACCATTACTTTAGGTATATTTTTTGACTCATTAAATTCATGCAATCTATGAACAGCTACATAATCATCAATCCAGTAAAATTTATGATTTGAAATTAGTAATCTTAGCCACAATTCTTTGTCTTCCACTCCACCAAAATTTTTATCAAACCCATTTTCAGTCAAAATTATTTGTTTTTTAAAAATAGCTGTTACTAATGGAATAAAGTTACTCTTTGCCATATGTTGGAATAATTTTCCATTCGATATTTCGAGTGGGTTAGGTGGTGTTTTTTTCTTTCGATGCACAATTTTACTGTTTGGAAACAAATCATCGCAATTAGCTGAGACAACAGAAGTCTCTGGATAGTCTTCAAAAACCTTTAATTGCAACTTCAGTTTATCTTCATACCAGTAATCATCCTGATCTAACAATGCAATATAGATTGAATTGGATTTATCAATACCAAAATTTCTAGCCACTGCCACCCCAGCATTAGTATTTTTATAATATCTTAATCTAGAATCATCTAATGTCTTTAGGTAAGCCTCTAATAAATTAGATTTTTTTAAAGTGGAGCCATCATTTACAATAATGATCTCCCAATCTTTAATCGTTTGATTGAAAACACTATTAATGGCAACAGTCATATGCTCTATATTGCCATTGTAATAAGGAATTATGACTGTAATTTGAGGCATTTTATTATCATCCAGATATCAAATGTTATGTTACTCTAATTTTTTATATGTTCGTGCTTATAAATATATATCAACGATGTACTGTCAATAATACATTTCATTATCAATGTTAACTCTACTTTACTCTAGATATATCAATAAAATAAACTAACTAACTAACTAACTAACTAACTAACTAACTAACTAACTAACTAACTAATTATAACCCAGAAAAGTAAAAAACCCACGTTCTTAGAACGTGGTTTTGGTTTCGCCCGGGAAGGGCGTATATAGCGAGCCCTCTTAGAAGGCTCGCTACGTCATCGCCTTTTATTAATTTTAGTCGAAATCTAAATCAAGATTTCTTTCCAACTTTTCTTGATATTTCACATATTTTCGGATCATTTCTGCATCTACCCCTACCGTATCAACACAATACCCCTTCGCCCAGAAATGATTGCCCCAATAGGGCTTTTTCTTTAAATATGGAAATTGCTTAAATATCTGAATAGCTGTCTTTCCTTTTACTATCCCCATTAATTTTGATATTGAAACTTTTGGTGGAACATTTACTAAAAAGTGGATATGGTCTTCTTGAACATTTAATTCCACAACCTCACACCCTTGCCTTTCCGAATACACACGGATGGTTTTCATAACTTCATAACCAACCTTATCTTTTAATACTCGATAACGGTATTTTGGTACCCAATTTATATGATACTGGCAATGCCATATCACATGCGATAACTTACTAAATCTACTCATGCTCTTTCTCCTATCTAGTTTGTTGTGGCGACAACTACGATAGGATGCATGAGTAGAGTTACAATGTCCTTTAGGCAGAGCCTTCGGACCAACTCCACGTCCTTAGGACGTGGTTTTATGCATTAATAAAGCTTACATCCTTCCAAACTTTAAAAGACTGATCCTCCTCAAATGTTGGAACTAATACTTAGTCTATTCTGAATACTCCAGCGGCTAAAGGCGGTGACTTCAAGTTGCTGCTAAAAGCCGGTCATTTCGGATCCAGTACCACTTTTTCAGCTACCTATACTATCTCACGTTATAACTCTAGACTCCTAACCCTACATCTCCAGAAAAACCTGGTACCAATATTTAGTCGCCCTCACCAGGAGATACTTGCAGCCCCAAACACTATGGCAACCTTTCTTGTAATTTTCCAAACATGGGGCACATCATCACTACCATAATCCGTCGCCTAAAGGCGAAGGGTTTGCTTATCCACAATCGTGGGCTCTAAATGGGTGACTTTTGAAACTTTTGCATTAGAAATAATTTAATTTCCGTGATCTCTTCATCCTTTAGAATTTTAGCCTTGTAAACACTGAATGAAAATCCACCTAGCAAAATTAATTTAAAGAGCAAATTAAGTAAAACACTATCAAAGTCAATAACCAGTGTTGGTAAAAATGTACATATTGCAATGAAAATAATGAGCAATAGACTCCAGTAATCATATTTAACATAAAAGTATCTTTGAGAATATATATGTGTAAGAAAAAGAATAAAGGCATCAACTAGAATTAAAGACAAACATGCCCCATAAAGACCTATAATATTAATAAGTAATAGGTTACCCGAGACACTTATTACAGCTGCATATGATCTAATATAAAATAAATATTTAGTTTGTTTAGCATATAAAATACCGGTTTGAACAGGGTAGTTAATGATTTTGAGCAAAGAAGATATCATTATTATTGGTACTAAATCAGCTGCTTGCCAGTAACTTTTATCTGAAATCAGGTAGATTATATCTTTAGCATATAGTGAAACAAATAAAGCTGAGAATACAGAAATAATTGTAAGATATCTAAATATTTTAGATTGTATTTTAGCAGCATTTTCATTATCCATGATGGTATATCTAAATGCACCATAAGACCTGCTAAAGGGTTCACCAATTAACTGTTCAATAATCATGCTAAATTTTAAAGCTAATGCAAAAAGGCCAAGAGCTTCAAATGAAATCAACTGAGAGAGAATATATTTATCAGCATTGTTTGAAATTATTGCCATAATTGTAGCTAGTAAAAATGGAAGGCAATATTTTAAAACTGGAATAAATTTTGACAAATCAAACTTAAAACCACAACGTGAAATTGTAAAATAAGTTAGAACCAACCATCCAAAAAATACAGTTATTAAGTTACCAAATAAAACACCAATAACGCCCGCTTCCTGATAAATGACTAAATATGTATTTAATGAAACCTGAATAATTAACTTTGCAAATGAAATAATAACAAAAAAAACTGAATACTCAATTGCACGAATATATGCTAAACAAATTTGAGCAGAAAGCTCAAAAACTAAAGTAAATAATATCAAATATACGCCAGTAGTAAGAGTATCATCCTCAAATACAATTTTAGATATATCGTTAGTAAATATGGAAATTAGCAGAACACCAAATAAGGTAATAAAAAATGAACCTATATAATTAGTACTAATTGAAGCATTTCTATCCTTTTGCTCATCATGGTCAAAATAAAACCTTAAGGTAGCATGAGCCATTCCCACCGCTAGAAACCCAGAAACTATTGACATCGTTACGTAAAATAGTTCTAAAGTTCCGTACTCTGCAACTGAAAGATAATTTGTGTAAACGGGTAAAAGAAGAAAAGCTCCTAAACGATTTATAATATTCCCAATTGCATAAATAGAAGAATGTTTAAAAAAACGTTTTAAATCTGACATTATCGGGCAATTTCACCATTAATTAACTGCCCTTTTGATTCGAGAACATCACGCACAGTTGTAAATTTAAAGTCATTAAATAATTTCTTTAGTCGATATTCACTTTTTGAAATATTTATATAATGTCTAAATTTAGTTTGAAGATTTATATTAGGTATTTTTGGCTGGTTAAAATCGAGTTCCCAATGATGAAGATAGAAAAGAAAGCTTTTATTTTTTTTATTTATACTAGCAAGACCCATTCTAGTAAGCCAATAAGGAAAAAGTCGAAAATAGCCACCACCCTCAATAAGGAAAGTTAATATTTTATTTTTTATTGTCGATATAGGTAACTCTATCAATTCTTTGTTTTTAAGTGTTGTTAGTTTACTTGGTAAGGGATGAGCATCAGGTATACCATACCTATCATGACGCATAGGAAAAATACTTGAGTCATAAATAAAGCCCGTTTCTGCTAATATATCTAAAGCCCATAGTGATTTCTTTGTAAACGAATATGTTGCAGCCCTATAACCTAATACAGATTGCCGAGACAGGTCCTCTAGTAAATCTTTAGAGTCAACTGTTTCCTGCAAAATTTCCTTTGGAGTTTGCCGATAAATAAGTTTATATGACATTCCATAAGATGCTATTTCATGACTTTTATCAGAAATCATGCGAACAATTTCTGGATGTTTTTGAGCCACATAACCTAGAATAAAAAATGTCCCCTTAATATTAAACTCATCCAAAAGGTCAAGGATTCGTTGAGTGTTATTCAAAACTCTCGACTCAAAACTTATCCAATCTTTTCGGTTAATTACATTACTGAAGGCTTCTACTTGATAATAATCTTCAACATCTATTGTAAAGGCATTATTTATTGGCATCTTACGAACCTTGGTTAAAGATATAAATTTAAAATAAATATTTACTAATAAAAAGATCAAAACTTAAAGTTTTATCCATTTGAATAGTTATACTAGAGTTTTAGTTATAAAAAAATAAACTGCACTAATGAAATAAACGGGGAAGGACTAACATGCAAGCAAAATAGTTGTTAGTAATATATCTTTCTACATGCAATCGCCTTAGTTCGAATATTTTTAGATTATCAATATCATTCACGCCTGAAATATATGAGCAACCAAAAACATATCCAGTAGTTTTTACGACATTCATCAACTCCTCATCATAGTCACCTGCACTTCCATTTGGATAAGAAATTGAAACACATTCAGAATCAAGTTTTTGCTCCAATTGAGCTTTTGACTTAGATATTTCATCATCACGTTGTTTTAGAGTCAGCTTTGTTAATATAGGGTGTGATAATGTATGTGAACCAATTTCCATTCCATTCTTAGACATTTCTTTAACATTGTCCCATGACATAGGGATGGCATCATTATCCAGGAACAATATATTATTTTTTTCACAAAAATCTTTGATACTATCTATAATTTCCAACCTTTTAGTATTTGGAATTTTTTTCATGTTTTGTAAAGCTAAGTTTTGAAGTAAAGCGCGATCATCAGATATAGAGATCCCTAATAATCCACATATATGGCTTAAATGTAAATTAGGGATCTGGCGTATAATAGATACTAATAATTCAAACCAAAAGTGATTTTTTGTACCTATATAGTCTACGGACACATAAAATACTGCCGGTATTCCATGCTTTTTTAAAATAGGATATGCGATATCATAATTATCTTTAAACCCATCATCGAAAGTGATAATAACAGCGCTTTTATGAACTTTAATAAAATTAAAATACTCTCTAAAAGTCGTAACTTGAAAGTTTTCTTTTAAAAAGCAAACTTGCCACTCAAAATCTTTAGACGTCGCACTAATCAAATCAATATCAGATATAAACTCATCTTCATTAGTGCTAATATTATAAATCCGATGATATGCAAGAATAATTAACTTTTTATTGAACAAATCAGAATAAAATTTAATTAAATTAATTATTCCAGTTCTAAATAATAGATTTGCTAATAGTTCTTTCTTATTCATTATTTTTTAACATTGATAGAGGCTGAAATTTTTTCCACTAATTTACTTGTTAGGGCTTTCTCTTCAACATCACAACTATATTCTTCACAATCCAAATGGAGAGTTATCAATGATGCAATAGGTACTCCTTGAAAGGCTGAAGGTATTTGTAAAATTTTCGCTATATTTTCGTTGTTAGTGACATTAAAACCAACCATATAATACCAAGCCACTATTAAATTTTGAGTTTTACTCGTCAATATATATCTATTAACACTTTTATTGTTAGAGATTATTATATTAGGTAATTTTTTTACTTTAAATTCACGACTATTAATTGTATTTGCATAATTTACTAATTCTTTACCTTGCTGTTGATTAATATAAGAATAAATCGTCACGCCAATTTCTCTTGTTGAATCCATTACTGTCCATATTTCTGACTTATCAAAACCTGAGTAATTTGGAACCCATGACGGCTGTTCAATTCTTATAGCTTGCTCTAACTTGAGACTATGAGAAAGTATTTCACCAGCATTACCTAGAGGAATGGACCAACTTAGTATTGGAAAAATACTAGCAATCAAAGCTGCAGATACAGCTCGAAAAATAATGTTATTAATAAGTTTACTTTCATAATCATTCGAATTTACCTTTTTAATAACTTCTTTACTTACTACTCCAGGAGTTATATTACTAACAATGTAGAAAAAACAAACAATACAAACTGCAAAAACTAGCCAACCAAAACTATCATGGTCCTCAACAAGGCTACTTTGCATTTTAGAAAAATCGGCTATTAAAACCAAACTAAAAACTCTAATCCAATTCGCAATAATTGAAATACCAGCACCTATAAAAAAAATAATAATTTTTTTATATATCGTATTAACATTCATCTCAGCGTATATTATTGCTATTGAAGCTCCAGCTAAAAAATACTTCAAGCCACTACAACCTTCTGATACTTCCAACACCCCGTCTGCTAAATGTATAAAATTACCATCAAAAAAAGTTACTACGCCAAACCAAGATAGCAATAACTGGGTAGTAAAAACTGTCATACCTTGAAAATATATTATAAAGGAATCCCACAAGGGGATAGTCATAGTAAGCAGAACAACAGACGTAGACAAAAAACTTACAGCTTGCTTACCAAATACTGCCACTCCCCAAAACCATACTAAAAGAATAATAGCAAAAAGATGTAAGGCCTCAATTTGAGTAAAGTAAGTCAAAAACCATAAAATTGAACATAGCAGCAACCCTAGTAAAGCAATAACAAAAAAATGATTAGAGAGATTATTTTGAAAATGAAATATTTTTTTTCTTGAACTAAAAAGAAAGTATATAACCACGCCAAGCATTAGATAGCCATGTGAATAGGCATCTGTCTTTCCCATCCAATATGAATTTAATATTAATAAAGATGGAAAGTAAAACAGCAAAGAAGATATAAATAGCAGAGCTATAACACTAAATTTAACTCGGTTTAAATTTATAAAGCTTTTCATGGTTAAAAACACATCATAAACGCCCATCAACCTGATCAGTTCTTAATAAATATTTTATGTCATACAAAACATGGCTTTCTTTTCCGAGTTGATGGATCGCATCTGCCCCCATATCGATAAACTGATTGTGAGATACCGCTAGAATTATTGCATCATATCGTCCATTCTCTGGGGAGTTTATAGGTGTAATTTTATACTCTTCATAAGCTTCTTCTTTATCCACCCATGGGTCAAAAATATCCACATTTGCACCATATTGTTCCATCTCATCAATCATATCTACAACACGAGTATTTCTTAAATCAGGACAATTTTCTTTAAACGTTAAGCCCATAATTAGAATATTAGATTCACTGATATGGATACGTTTTTTTAACATTAATTTTATAACTTCAGATACAACATATGGCCCCATATTGTCGTTAAGAAGACGACCAGCCTGTATCAGTTCAGGATTATAACCAACTTCTCTTGCTTTGTGAGTCAAATAATAAGGATCAACTCCTATGCAGTGACCACCAACCAGACCAGGACGAAATGGTAAAAAGTTCCACTTTGTTCCAGCAGCCAACAGAACTTCTTCCGTATTTATCCCTAACCGGTTAAATATTAACGCCAATTCATTCATCAAGGCTATATTCAGATCTCGCTGCGTGTTCTCGATAACTTTAGAAGCCTCTGCTACTTTAATACTGCTGGCTTTATGTGTACCAGCTTCTATAACACTTAAATATAATTCATCAACATAATCTGCAATTTCTGGTGTAGAACCCGCAGTTACTTTTAAAATATTAGTAACTCGATGCTTTTTATCACCCGGATTAATTCTTTCTGGGCTATAACCCGCAAAAAAGTCTTTATTAAATATTAATCCAGATACCTTTTCAATTTCTGGTAGACAGACTTCTTCGGTTGCACCAGGATAAACTGTCGATTCATAGATAACGATATCACCTTTTTTAATGACCTTTCCTAACATCGCACTAGCATTAATTAAAGGTGATAAATCTGGGTTTTTACTAGAATCGATAGGTGTAGGTACAGTCACAATATAGACGTTTGAATCTGCGATATCATCTATTGAACTTGAAAACAATAAATGAGTCGCTTCTTTGAGCTCGTTGTCACTTACTTCTAATGTATTATCGGTTCCCTCATTTAACTCATTTACACGAGATTCATTAATATCAAAACCTGTTACGGGTATATTTTTTCCAAACTCTACAGCAAGTGGCAAGCCAACATAGCCTAAGCCTATAATCGCGAGTTTGGTCGTTTCTATATTTATCATTTATGATCCTGAATATATTTCAAAGATAATTATCATCTTCTATCTTAGAGAATTATCAATAAGAAAAATGTGATTATAGTTCATATTTTCGGAGTTATTGTCAAATCTGGTGTTTATGCAGGAAATCAAGCGGCGACCTGTTTATCTGATATAACTTCTAGTCCATCTTTAAATTGCACACCTTTGATAACCTGTCTCAGGAAACCAAAGCCTCTTGTTCTGGTCAAGTCCAACCGGACACTTTCTTTAGAGAATTTTCATAGTTAACAGGTGACTTATCACCATTCTTAGTATGCAGCCTCTCAAGGTTGTAATACTTCATGTAAGCCGCTACATCTTTTTTCATATGCTCTCGGGTAGGTTGAGCAATTTTAAATATCCAGTCGTGTTTGAGGCTTCCAAAAAAGCGTTCAACCACCGCATTGTCATAACAAGTTCCCACATCGCCCATGCTCGCTCTTACACCATATTCACTCAGTAGCTTACGATACCGCTTACTGGTGTACTGAGATCCACGATCACTATGAAACACCACCCCTTTAGGCGGCTGTCTCAAGTTGTAAGCCATGATCATTGCCTTTGAGATCAGGTCTGTTGTCATGCGTTTATTGATGAACCAGCCCACTATGCGACGTGAATACAGATCCATCACGATCGCCAAATACATCCAGCCTTCACCGGTCTTTAAATAAGTAATATCGCCCGCCCATACTTGATTAGGCGCAACAGGATTAAAGTTCTGGTTTAACAAATTATCAGCCACTTTATCACCATGCTTTCTTTTCGTTGTTACCTTGTAGGCAATGCGCTGAGTGACTTTTAAGTTTAACTTTTTCATTAAGTTGCGAACTTTGTAACGACCAATATTAAAGCCTTCTTCACGTAATGTCTTCATCAGTTCACGGCTACCTAAGCTATCACGGCTCAGTTTAAATAACGCCTTCATACGACGATGGAGATGTAAAATATCTGCGCTAATTAACAGCCCTGGTCGTTTCTTCCAGGCGTAATAAGCGGAGGTGCTAACCTGCATAACCCGGCATAAAACCGTTACTGGGAAATGCACTGATTCGTCTTTGATGAAATCAAACTTTACTTCATTTCTTTCGCGAAGAAGGCACTGGCCTTTTTTAATATCTCTTTCTCCATACGTAAATTCTTAATTTCTTTACGCAGTCGCTTGAGTTCTTCACGTTCATCTTCAGCAAGTGATTTTCCTTGCTGTTGCTCCTCAATATGCTGTTTCCAGCGATACAGTATATTTGAAGCGATACCCAATGATTTAGCGGCTTCTGGAACTGAATAACCTTGTTCCAGAACCAGGGCTACCGCTTCTTCTTTATATTCTTTAGAATATTGTTTGTATATTCGTTTCTTTACCATTCTGACACCTTAATAGTTGATAAATATTATCTCTTATTAAAGTGTCCGGTGCTATTAGACCACTACACACCTTTGAGATACAGCCAGGGCAGACTGGCTTCAACTGATTTAGCCTTTCTGACATAGGGTGGTACCAATGCAGAATGAAAGGTCACCGGCTTCCCTTCTTTTGAACGTACCTTAGGAATTTTAACGGGCACTGATCCGATTCCAGTCAGTATCTCCCGCTCTGGTTGATAACCATTACGGACAACTGATGCTTTACCATCACTGGTTAACTGGTCCGTGTACTGACCCCATAAACTCTGCCAATTCTACTTGTACTGCTTGTTGTATTAATTGCTGAGCCCCTGTTTTTAACAGGTCGGTCAGGGCATCTGTGAGGGTGTCTCGATTTTTTATTTCAACAACGTTATTCTTACTCATGGTGGCGTATCCTCTATTGGTTGGTTTAATGTCTGGTAACATCAAATTAACCAGATACGCCGATTTTTTCAATTCATCAAACACCAGATTCAAATATAACTCAATATTTTCGCATGCACACTATTAAGACTAAAGCTCCTTATTCAGTTCAATTACTCAACAACCACTGACTAAAGTCTACGGGTTAGACTTAGAGACTGAAAAACCCACCAAATACAGGCTAAAGCCAGTTAGTTATTCAATTATAAGTTACCATTAAGCTTTTGTGTTAAAAGGTGAGTAAATATTCTTCTATTAGCTGCTTAATTAGCTCTCCAGCCGTTACACAGCCCCCCCCCTAGTCCAAAAATGAGGTCCCAAGCATTTCTTATTGAGAAAGAGGATACTCTTCAAATAGCTTCAATGATATTTTTCCCTAAATTTGTCTCATTATTTCTGACAGCTCTTCGTTGGAGGTAATGAGATCAGCATATAAACGTGAACTTTACTCACCACTACCCTGAATATTACAATCTCAAATTTGTCACACTTCTGCCAGACTAACGCCCTAACTCGTTCAGTTACATCTCCCTAAAACAATTTAGCACAAAATGTAATCACCCATACTAAATGGTATTCTATTTGTACTTAGTATATGAACCTGTTCGATACTCCACACCAAATTCAGATTTTATTTAATTCCTTAGAAATCACTTTACGTTTATCGTAACTATCACTCTTCGCTAACAAATTCTGGAGTATCATTTTCGCTTTATCTTTTTGATTATTTACAATAAGTACCTTAGCATAGTTAAATTGGATATCAATTACATTGGGTAGTTTATTTGCTGCAATCTGCGAGTGAATTAAAGCGTCAGCGTTATCCCCTTTTTCTAACAGTAACATAGCTAAAGTATCTTCAATTAACGGGTTTTCAGGCTCAAGAATCAGAGCTTTCTTTGCATAAATAATACCCTGTTCCACATTAGAATCTAACATTAACCAGGCTAGATTATTTAGCACGACAGAGTTATTAGGTAATAGCTTATCCAATGCAAGATAAGTGTTTTTAGCATCAGTGGCTCTTCTTTCGCCTAAATAATATTGCGAGAGTAACATTAATGCATTTTTGTCTTCTTTATTCCCCTGAAGCCAGATTTCCAGGCTAGAGATAGCCCCTTCTTTATCACCATGATTCCATTGATTTTTTGATAAATCTATAATCACTTCTGATCGAGGTGCCTCACTCATCAATGCCTTAAGAGTTTTTATAGCACTATCATAACTTTTATCACTTGACTGTGCCTTTGCATACAAAAGCTGAACATTATTATTATCAGGATACATTTTAAATAACATATCTACTCGTTCTTTAAAGTCATCAACTTTTCTTTCTAATAAATCCAGCCGAGCCAGCATTAAGTTAGCAGATAAGTGTTCAGGCACTAACTTGATAGTGCTATTTAGTGACTCACGCATTTTAATTTTATTACTCTGATAGGCATATGATTGAGCAAGTAAAAAATAAGCCGAGCTTAATTCAGGTCTTTTGGATACTAGTGACTTTAAGCTGGCAGTTGCATGTTGATATTCTTTAACACCCATTTTAGCTTTAGCCAACAGCATTATATAACTTGCTTTTTTCTTGTCTTCGATTTTAGCGTTTCGTAATAACTTAATAGCAATTGCAGGTTCATTTTTACGTAAATACTGAGTAGCCAGTAATAATTTTGCAGAAAGAGCATCTGGATTTTTTTCAACCGCTAGTTTTAGCCATTCTAAAACTTTTTCAGGGTTATTAGCTTTTGCTTCAATTAAAGCCAACTGGTTAATCGATTTTAAATTTGTTGGGAACTTTTGAAGAACAGATAAGTATATATCCTTTGCTTCATCTACCCGCTTATCTTGCAAGTATATTCTAGCCAGATTATTAGAAGATGTAGGGTCAGCTGGTACATTTTTAAGAATCTCTTTTAATACAGATATTGCTTTAGTTTTATCACCCTCGACCATATAACTCATAGCTTCAAGATTTGAACCTAAAGTATCATCAGGTTGTTTACGTTTTAGAGAGAGTGAAACTTCTCTAGCTAGTTTGAATTTTTTGGTCCGCATATAACTCATGTAAAGCGCATAATCCGCCTGGAATAACTCAGGATCTAATTCAATAGCCTTAATCAATTGTTGCTGAGCATCTTCAAGGTCGGAGTTTTCTCGTAATAATACTGAACCCAACTGTAATCGTATGCGAGCCTGAGATGGCTCTAGTTCGACAGCTCTATTAAGTACCTGAACACTCTTTTCTTGTTGCATGTTAATTAAATATGCATTAGCTAAAAGTGACAATAATTTGAAATTATTAGGTTCTAATTTATCGAGTTTTTGTAGTATTGAAATAGCCTCATCAGACTTATTTAGTTTGAGCAAGGATGCTGCATAAATAAAGTTAGCCTGAAATGCATCAGGAAAACGGGTTAAATAAAAGTCCAGATTTACAATACTACTTTGGTAATTTTTTTTATTAAAATGAGTTAAACCAACAAGCAATCGAGCAGGCATGTAATCAGGACTCTTAGATAAAACATTTTCAAATAAAGACTGCGCTATATCAAATTCATTCTTATAATATGAAACCAATCCTTCTGCATAACCTACCATAGGCCACTCTACACCAGCCTTTTTTAATATGTTAATATCATCTAGAGATCCCTGGAAATTCTTTTGAGTAATTCTTAACAGTGCACGTTTCAAAACATCTATATGAATTATCCCTCTTGTTTTAATTGCTTTTGTATAGGCATTTTCAGCTGCTTCATTATTACCAGAAAGCTGTTCAATCTGAGCAATTTGACTCCAGGCTTCTGCTAAACCTTCTCCATTTTCAATCAATGGCCTTAGCCATTCTCGTTGAGCAGAAATATTCGAACTTATCTTTTCATATTGAGCCCATGCCAATCTTACATCCGCATTACTCTCATCGAGTGATTTAGCTTTATCAAGTTCAACTTTAGCTTCAGTTATCTTCTTGATTTTTAGATAAGCTTCTGCCCTAAGAGCATGAATGGCAGCTTTAGTACTTGATGACTGAGAATTATTAGTACTTATTTCAGTTAAGATATTTTTACTATCATTCTTTTGCAGGTAAGCTTTTCCTAAAAGGACTAACAATGAGTTTTTATCATGACCTAAATCTATAGATCGGGTAATCTCTTTTATCGCAGCATCACTTGAGAAAGTTTTGAGATATATTTTTGCTAATAATACTCTTACTTTTGCATTGTCGGGAGACTGCTTTACAGCATTTTTAAATTCGATAATAGCTGCCCCCCAATTTTTCTCATTCATCTTGTCTTGACCGGATTGAATATATTCCTCAACAGTTAGTTGTTGTGAACAGGAAAATGTAATCAAAACACTAAATAAAAGTAGTATTACGCGGATTGATTCTCTCATTGGTATTGTTCTCATTGATTTTATATCTAATTTATATTCCATTTAATCCTGTCATATTAATATAGTCTAAGACTAATATATTGACAGAGCATACAAATATTTATAGTTATTATTTATAACATATTAACTCAGTGGATAAGTCGATAGCTGCTTTCCCTCTATAAAAACATCATATACTTTACCCCATTTAAAGTCGGTCAATAATTGCCTTAGTCTGGGTTCAGTTTTATTAAGGTTCAGGTAATGTCTAAATTTACTTTTTCTTGAAATATTAACCTGCCTGGGTTGGTCTGGATCTAACTCCCAGGGATGAAAGTAAAAAACTGAAGGTTGTTTATCAACCTGATTGACACGATTAATTGCCCACTTAGAGAAAGAGTAGGGATAAAAACGAAAAAAACCTCCTCCCCCTGCCGGGTATAATCTAGAGAATAATTTCATTGTAGTAATTGGTATTTCTATCAACCCGGTGTTCTCATCTTTAAAAACAAAACGAGGAGCCTCCGGGTAACCATAGTGATCATGTTTGATGGGATAGATACTAGAACTGTATTGATGACCAGTATCTGCCAGTACCTCTAGGGCCCAGATATTGTTCTTACCTATTGAGTAACTAGGTGCCCGATAACCTTGTATCTGGATACCACTAATATCCTCAAGGATTCCTTTGGCACGCGTTACATCTTCTTTAAACTCTTTCCTTGTTAAATCACTTACACGTTGATGTCCATAACCATGACTCGCTATCTCATGTCCATTTTTAGTAATTTTTTTTACCATTTCTGGGTATCTTTCAGCCACCCACCCTAAAATAAAAAAAGTCGCCTGTACATGAGTATCTGACAGTACTTCAAAAACTTTATCCATGTTTTTGCTAACCCGATGCTCTAAACTATCCCAATTTTTACGATCAATACTATTTTCGAATGCAGAAACCTGAAAATAATCTTCTACATCTATCGAGATAGCATTTGTTACAGTCATTAAATTAAAGAGCTTCTGTGATTAAAGAGACAGAATTCTGCCATGATAAAAAACATAAAACAAAGACTTTAGTCACAAATAAAAAATTAATATTTAAGTGGTTATACACCTTCCTGTATATTCTAAATATTATTTTTTTATCAGTAATGTATTTACCTATATTTCAGGCAAAAAAAACCAGGCATAAAGCCTGGTTTTTAATTTTTAAGCAGAAATCAGATTAAGCAGATTTACGTGCCCTTTTAGCAAAACCTAAACCGACAAGTCCAGCACCTAATAAGAAAATAATGCTTGGCTCAGGAACAGTAGTAGCAGAAAGAGTAAAAGTTGTTTGAACTCCAGTACCTGTAATACTCATTACTGCTTCAGTATCTTGAAAACCAGCACCCCTTAATACACCAGTACCTAAAAGATCAATAAAACCAAAAGGACCTAAATCCGTTTCCTGCCTTTCTTCTAAAGAATAAAGATCAAAGGAAAAGATACCTGCTGACCAAAAATTTGAAATAGTACCGTTAAAAGTAGGATCAAATGTAATTGTTGATGTATCAAAAGTAACTGATTCACCAAGTGTTAAGTTAGCACCAAAATCGCCAGTCACTAGCGTAGCAAGAGAGCTTACATTAGCATCAGCAAACATTGTTAATGTCGTAGCTCCTGGAGCAGCAGAACCGGGTATTGCATCAAAAACACCGTGAGCACTGTCAAAATCCAGGTTTCCGGAAATAAAAGCAGCATTTGCAATACTTGAAATAGCTAAAAGAGCAGCTGCCATAAATGTTTTAGTAAATTTATTCATAATATTAATCCTATATAACAAAAAAGTTAAAATATTTAATCACAGCTTTCGTAGAATTTACTGCCATTGTGCTTAATATAAAGCAGTATCAGTGCCAATAGATATATTCATCAATATATTCAAGAACTTACAGCATTACAAGTTTACTAAAAAAGTCTGTTGTAAAATTCTTTGACAGATAAATCTCTAATTTGTCAAAATTTTTTACACCTATTTTCAAACAGGTTAAACATCAAACAACCTAAGATATTAAAAATACTACCCTTGGATCTATGACACAGTAACTTCCAGAAAACATCATTAATATCTGCAACTAAAGCTGCATGGTATAAACGTATGCTTTTAATACAGTAAAAAGGTATTTGCTTTATTCTTTTAAGCAGAACTACATAAATTGAAAAGGTAGTATTTGCAATGATCAAAGGTAGTATTTGCAATGATCAAAGGAAATATGAGAACCACTAAAAAGGACTCAATTAAATAGAGTCACTACTTCAGAAAAAATTTCTAATTAAAAAGCAGTGGAAATACCAATTTTAAACATTTTCAAATCATACTCATTTTCTAGTATATTAGAATCCTGAGTAGAGTGTATAAGTTCAGCAATCAATTTCATTTTTTTAGACATATTTCGGTTATAAACAAAACGAAAGTCTGTAACTTCATTTTCTTCACTTGATCTGCTGTCCTGCACCTGATATTTAAATTCAACTGATGACTTAAACGATAGTTTTCGGGAAAGGCTCAAGTTTAAAGCTTTTGTATTCTCTTCTGGAGAATCGGTATCCTCAATAATTTTTCTAACAGAAGAATAAGAAACGCTTAGACTCGACTTTTTTCCGGTAAACAGAAGCTTTACATCTGTTTTTTTCTGTAAAACAGGAATAATATTTAATGACTGAAAAGTATTTATTACACCTGTTTCATCAGCAAACTGAGTAATAACTTCATTTCTTGAGGAAGTAACAGTTTCATTATAATTGACCGAGAGCTCTAGTCTTTTCCTATTAAATCTTGAGCTTAAAGAGTAGCTGTTATCACTGCCTCTAACACCTGCCCCAATATTTATGAAACTATTTCTATGAAGAAACCAGTTTAATCCAACGATAGTCGCTTTCTCATAAAGTTTATCATCACTAGTATCATCAACCTTACTGTTTATAAAAGCAGAATATTTTGTAGTGAAACGATAGTTCAAACCAACTAATATAGAATTTAACTGCTCAGAATCGACAGATGAGTTCGTCTTTATGCTGCTAAGTTCCGTTCTCCAGAATAGTTTTTTAAGAGATAATTTGTTATCCAGAAAAAGCTTAAAGCCAACACTGTCAGTACTTTCCAAATCTTCAAAATCAGCATAGTCTGCCAAAAGTTGAGTATTTAGACTAAATATCTGCTGAAAATCTCTAGTTAATTCAGTTTTTACTGCAGAGGTTCTTAGCTCTTTAGTGTTTGTAGCATTAATCAACGAATCAAACGACTGTACTCCGTCAGAACTGACTGACGCCCTGATGATATTGCTTAAAACTTGCGAAGTCCAATGATCTGATATATGGGTAATATTATATAACATGGATAAGTTATGACTTTCTTCATCTTTATCTATATTTAAGCCCGTATAACGCTCCTGATTAAATGTATAATCAAATAGAAACTGTGATTTATGTTGATTAATTTGATAAATAAAACCAGGGGAAATAGAGGTTAGTTGTCCGTTTTCATCGGATGCGATCGTCGTATTCGAAAAAAGTGTTTGCGTTGCTGTAATTCGAGGAGTAATTTCTGTAGACGCATATAAAGAGACAGGTAAAGCATAGAATATACCTAATAAGGCTATGCCTGAGCGGTTTACAAGTTTATAGGCAAAGTTAATTTGCATAGGTTAAACTAGGAACTATTTCCATAGCCATAGCCGTACTGCTCTTCACTTGCTTTTTCACGTTGTTTATTTAAAAGCAATAGAACAATCTCATTTCGAATGAAGTCTAGCCCCTTTTTAACAATATGGTTCAGTGTACTTTCAGCCTCAACAACCATAATAATTTGCCCCATATGCTCTGCCAGTACAGTTGCTTCAGTAGTATTTAATAATGGGGGTCCATCAAAAATTATTACTCTATCTTGATAACGGATCGATATTTCATCAATGAACTTATCCATCGATTCACTTGCAAATAATTCTGTAGAGTAATTACATGCTGTGCCTGAAGACAATAATGTGAGCGATGGAATATTAGTACGGCATAAAACATCACTCAAATTATCAACATCACCAAGTAAAAAATCTGTCAAGCCTGGCATATTTTCAATTCCAAATATTTTATAGTGTGAAGCCTTATTAACATCTGCATCGACTAATAGAACATTTTTATTCTGCTCCATAGCAATACTAATAGCCAAATTAATCGATGAAAAAGTCTTTCCTTCGCCTGGTAATGCACTAGTTAACATTATCATGTTAGTATTTTTTACCTGACTAGCACCTTTTCCAGCAATATTATTTAAAAGCGGCCTCTTAATTCTTCTATAAGTCGAAGATAATAATGTATTTGAATATTTAGGAGTGATAAAACCATCGTTATTTAGTCGAACCAAATCTACTTCAACAGAACGAGAGAAAGCCTTTAAAGGGTTAATAGATTGAAAACTATCAACTTCGTCAGAAACTTTTGATTCTAACAGTCCGGTCAAATCAAAATCAATTTCACCAGTATCAATCATTTCAATTGCTTTTTTTTCATCATCCTGATGAAGCACTTCGTTTATTTTTTTTTCTAGACTATGTCGTTTCACTTCTAATATCAATCAATTAAAATTATGGAGTTCTATCTAAAATTAAGCACTTATCTGTTGCCTATGTAAATTAACCAAACTGGCAAATAGTATAAAAAAAACATCTCACTTCGGTTAACTTCATCCAATTAACCGAATCAATTTACTAACTAAAATAATATTTTGACTATGAAGGTATACCACCACAGCACAAACACTTACCAATAGAATATTAGCTAATACAAATAAATACACATTACGTTTTCGCGACCTCAATACATCATTAGTATCAATTTTTATAACTGAACCTAAAACAGGCAAGCCGGTAAAATCACGTAACCCCTTTGTATTATAAAAAACTGGTTTAGCCAACGATATTAATAATCCCACACCATACCCAAATCCAATTGCAAGCAATAATACAACAAAGTCAAATAGCGGCCTATTAGGAAATGAAGCTATGCTAGGAACCCTTGGAGGTTCAATGATTCGAAATTTTATTTTTTCAGTTCCAGAATCTACCTCATCAGAGATTATAGCTTTCTCTCTGCGCTTAGTCAGCTCTAAATAATTTTGCTTATGAATTAGATAATCTCTGTTTAAACGTTTCAGTTCAGATTCAATTCTAGGGATAATATCTACATATTTCTTTAATGACTCCTTCTTTTCCTTGTAGGTTTTAACTCTGGCATTTAATGAAGCAATGTTAGCTTCAGTCTCACTTAATAAAATCTGCAACTCTTGATAAACAGGATTATCAAGTTTAGAAGCTTGAGCAGAATGTTCAGCAACCTTTTTAAGCTCCTCATCACTCTTTTCTATTAATGAATCAATAATCCGCTGAGTATTAACAACATCTGGGTGAGCATCTGTATAATTTAATAACAAACCTTCTAATTTTCGTTCCTGCTCTGTAATTCTTATATCGTACTTACTGATTGTTACTTGCTCAGCTTTCTTCTCCGACAACATATTTAACTGGGTAGTTAACTTATCGCGCCTATTTACAGATTCATTTAATAATAAAAGGGCTCCATCATACTTAGCACTCATTGCCTGTAATCGATTGAAGTAATTGTCACCATCTTTTGGCATTACGCCAACATTTTTCCTTTTGAATGCTTCTAATCTTTGTTCAGCTGACTCCAGAAGTTGATTATATTTACTAATTTGTTTGTCCAGAAAAGTAATTGCTGAATCAGACTCTTTTGCAGACTTACCCAATGCATCTTCTATAAATATATCCAGTAAAACCTGAACCATTTTCTTTGCTTCTTTAGCATTGTCATCATCAAAAGAAATGGTATAAACATTTGAGACTTTCCTTTTGGAACCTCCCCTAGAAGAAATTTTAATTCTATCTTTAATGTCTTCAACTAATAACTCCATTTCCTGAGAATTTTGGGTGTTAATATCCAAATCCATTAAACGGATAGCTCTTTCCAGGTTCGGGCGACTTAATAACTTCCTTACCATTATTTGAATAGAGCTTTGTATATTAGTTTCTATAGCAAGACCTTTTAAGAGAGGACCTAACACAGAAGTTGTATCAATATATACTTTAGTTTCTGCGGTATACCTATCTTTTAATTGATCGACAACAACAATACCAGATACGAATGCCAACCAAGCTATTACAATGGCTAACCAACGATTTTTCCAAATCGCACGTAAATAGTGAAATATCAGCTCTTTTAACTGTTCAAAACTCTCCATAATATTTGAGTACTACCTAATTTCTATAACCAGGGCTCAGGAATGATAATGGTATCACCAGGACTTAAAGCTCTGTTATGAGCAATATTTCCCTCCCTAATTAGTGAGTCTAGCAATACTGTATACTGCTTTTGCTCCCCATTAACTATTCGAATTAACTGAGCATTATCTCCATCAGCAAATTCAGACAACCCCTGCACTTCTATCATTACATCTAATAAAGTCATACCTGCTCGATACGGAATAACCTTTGGAGTAGTTGCATTACCTATTACTCTAATTTGTTGCCCCGACGTACCATTAAATCCAGAAATGATAACTGATACTTTTGGTTCTCTGATATACCTAGACAATATAGCTTCGACACTTCTAGCTACTTCTATAGCCTGCAAACCATTAACATCAAGCTCATCAATTAATGGAGCTGATATTTTCCCATCCGGCCGAACAATTACATTTGAACTTAAATCTGGATTTCTCCAAACAAAAACCTGAAGATTATCACCAGGACCTATTAAGTAATTAACTGGTTCCAAAATAGCACCTGATGGTAACAACATACTCTTGGTCGAGCTGCACCCAGAAATACCTACTAATGCTAGAAGCAGAGCGGATAGAATAACTTGCTGTTTAAATACCATTTTTTCTCCAGATCAGGTCGATTAAATACTTTAAAACACTTCTTGATATAAAAGTATAGCCTATTATTATCGAGTTTTAGTGGTTACTAGGAAGTTCATAACTTACTGAATACTCAACAATATTAAAATAAAAATCTGTTTTCAAGGCCATGAAGATTTTTAGCCGCATGAATCTTACCAACAGTTGATGTAAATACAAGTTTAAAGCCCTAACAATTTAAGTATTTGTGGAGATGATCACATTATAATTTTTTGAAAAAACTATTAAGAGTTATGAATAGCTCTATATAACTTACAACACGAAATATAACTTGAAATCATTAGAAGAATATATAGTTACTAGTTGACCTTATTTCTTCAAGCTTAAAATTCAACCTCTGGACTCTTCGGTTGTACTTAGAGAGCTCTATATGGCTTTCAACTTTATCGGGTAGCTGTCTAAATAAAAAACTCTTATAATCAACTCCTAAATTTTAGCCGCAAGTCTTTAAGCAAGTAATTTTTTATTTGGCAGCTTTGGCGTTCATACTTGATTTAGAAAATTATCTTTAGCTTCTATTTCGTGCAATAAAACTAAAGTTTTGTTATAAACACTTTGTAAGTTACTCATATTATTACCATTTTTTTTGTAAACATAATGACAACCTATTTATGAGCTTGAATAACTTACACTTTTCTAAATACACCACGGGTTCACCCTATAAATTACTCACCAAGTGACCAATGCAATAATAGATCATGGAATTACTTTTTTTTATAAATTCATCTATCGGCTTCATCAGTTATGCCATCAGTACATTGCTATATCTAGTAATTCTCATTATTTCTTTTTTTAGCTTACACAAACAGAAACAAGGCAAACTTTTTTTACTCTTAATTACTGCTACCCTGATATGGAGTGGAACACTTACCCTTAGCCAAATGGGTTCCTCTATTGCCTTTGAAATGGTTTTCATTGCAGAACTTCTTCGTTACTTCACCTGGTTTTATACTTTACAACATGTTTCCGGACAATATCAGCAAAAACCATTTAAATTAAGTATAAATAACCCCTTAGCACCTATTGTAATTATCCTTATTTTTGTTATTGCTGTTGCTTTTTTAATACTAAATGACTATTTAAATAACCTTTTACAATTTCAAACACCTAATATAATACTGATAGGTTGGTTGATGATTTTTTCCATTCTCGGACTTATTCTGGTTGAACATTTATACCGTAACACTTCTTCAGATAGTCACGACAAAATAAGTTTTTTTGCTATTAGCGCCGGAGCAATATTCTGCTTCGATTTTTTTGTTTTTGCCGATGCCCTTTTAGTACAAAAAATTGATTACGAGTATTGGAGTGCAAGAGGCATTGTAAACGTTTTAATCATTCCGACACTTATTCTTGCAGCCGTTAGAAACCCAAACTTAGCACCTGGGCTGCATATTTCCAGAGAGTTCGTTTTTCATTCCGCGACTCTTATCGGAAGCGGTTTATATTTAATTATCATGTCCTTTGCAGGTTACATAATTAAACAGGAAAGTGGTGAATGGGGGGAGTTTCTACAGATTACTTTTTTATTCACCTCCATAGTATTACTAATCGCTTTAATGTTTTCGTCCAGTTTAAAAATAAAATTTAACAGGTACATGAACAGAACGTTTAGAAATAAATATGATTATCGGACAGAATGGAAACGTTTTTCAGATACCCTGTTAACACTCAATGCAGACGAGTCAATTTACCAACGTTCATTGAAGTCTGCCGGACAGATAGTAGAAAGCAAGGGCGCTAGTTTATGGATCTTTGAAAATAACCAATATCACTGTGCATCAGTATGGAAAATGAAGGCTAATGGCTACCCTACTTTACCCAAAAATTCTTCTTTAATTAAATTTATTCGACAGAAAAAATCACTTTTCACCTTGAATAATTATATCAATGATAGCCAGGAGCCTGAAACTTACGATTGGTTTAACTCAAAATTAAAAAGCTGGTTAATATTACCTCTTTGGGTTAATGATGAATTATTTGGATTTATTCACCTTAAAGAGTCAGATACTCAAATAGACTTAGATATTGAAGACCAGGATTTGCTCGATATCATTGCATACCAGATTGCCCTGTCACTATCTTTGAATAAATCAACTTCAGAATTACAACAAGCTGAGCGTTTCAAACAAGTCAACCAAATGACCGCGTTTTTAGTACATGACCTTAAGACCCTGTTAAGCCAACTTTTACTACTTGTTGATAATGGTAAGATTCATAAAAATAACCCTGCATTCATAGAAGATATGCTAAACACTCTTGAACATGTTACATATAAAATGCAGCGCCTTATTCTACAGCTCAAAGAGCCTAAAAAAAAGTCCAATATATCAGCATTTGACATTACAGAGATTATTAAATCTATTGTTGGAGAATACCAACATTTTGCAGTACAGCCTAAACTTAACAAAAAATTATCCCGTAATATTTTCGTAAATGGAAATAGAGAAGAACTAACATCTTCTATAAAACATATAATCCAAAATGCTTTAGAGTCTACTGACAAAAACGGGGTTGTTCTTATCGATCTAGGTATACTAGCAGATAAGAATATTGAAATTAAAATCAAAGATAATGGTAAAGGTATGAGTGCAGAATTCATAACCCAGCACTTGTTTAAACCATTTGATAGCACCAAAGGAGTTTCGGGCATGGGTATTGGAGTTTACCAAAGTAGAGAGTACATACGTTCAGTTAGTGGTGATATCCAGGTAACCAGCATTGAGAATTCAGGTACCACTTTTACAATAACCTTACCCATTTATGAAAATATTTTATGAACAGAAAACTATTAATCATTGAGGATGACCCGGGGTTACAGTCACAGCTTCGCTGGTGCTTCAGTGATATTGAAGTACATCTGGCAGATGATGAAGATTCAGCTCTGTCAATTTTCAACAAAGAGTCACCTCAGGTAATAACTCTTGATCTGGGTTTACCTCCCGATCCCGGTGGCTTTTCTGTTGGTTTTAAAATACTTGAGAAAATATTATCTAAAGCTCCTGCTACAAAAATTATTGTGGTAACCGGCCAGGAGGATCGAGAACATGCCCTAAAAGCAATCAATTCTGGTGCTTATGACTTCTTCAACAAACCAGTCGATGCCAAAAGTCTCACCTTAGTTGTAGAGAGAGCCTTTCACCTGTATGAAATTGAACAGGAAAATAAGGCGTTGCTTGAGAAGACTCTTAAATCCCCACTCGATGGCATCATAGCCTCCAGTGCCAGCATGTTAAAAACCTGTCAAATTGTAGAGAAAATAGCACCTAGTGATCTAAGTGTTATGGTTTTAGGTGAAAGCGGTACAGGCAAAGAAGTTATTGCCAAAGCTCTGCACAACTTAAGTCAATACGCATCAGGAAAATACGTAGCAATAAACTGCGCAGCCATCCCTGATAGTCTGTTAGAAAGTGAACTTTTTGGGCATGAAAAAGGTTCCTTCACTGGAGCCAGCAGTCAGAAAATCGGTAAAATTGAAGTCGCTAATAACGGCACTTTATTTCTGGATGAAATAGGTGATATGCCACTGGACCTTCAAGCTAAGCTGTTACGTTTTTTACAGGAACGAGTCATAGAACGTGTTGGTGGAACTAAGAGTATTAAAATCAATACCCGGGTCATCTGTGCGACTCATCGTTCAATCAAAGAGATGATTCAACAAAGTCAGTTTAGAGAAGATTTGTATTTCCGTATCAGTGATATTGTTATCGAACTCCCTCCATTACGTGAACGCGAGGATGATATTGTCTTACTGGCAAATTTTTTCCTTAAGAAATATGCTGAACAGCAAAATGAAAATATTAAAACTTTAAGTCCTTCCGCTGAAAATCTGCTAATGAATTATGAGTGTAAAGGTAATGTTAGAGAGTTAGATCAAATCATACGTAGAGCAGTCATTATGTCTGACACTAATATCTTACAGGCGGATGACTTGAATATAGAACTGTCTACTGAAAATGAAACAGACTTGATAGATGAAGATACCGAAACTCTGAACTTAAAAATAATCAGAAGTACTGCAGAAAGAAGAGCGATTCGTAGAGCATTACAGGAGACAGATAACAATATTTCTGATGCCGCAAAATTGCTAGATATTACACGCCCAACTTTGTACTCATTGATCGAACGTTTACATATAGAGATATGAAGATCAGTCTTGAGTCTTGAGTCTTGAGTCTTGAGTCTTGAGTCTTGAGTCTTGAGTCTTGAGTCTTGAGTCTTGAGTCTTGAGTCTTGAGTCTTGAGTCTTGAGTCTTGAGTCTTGAGTCTTGAGTCTTGAGTCTTGAGTCTTGAGTCTTGAGTCTTGAGTCTTGAGTCTTGAGTCTTGAGCAAAATTATACTTGACTTTGAAGAAATTTATTAAATAATTTTCCGACTTCCGACTTCCGACTTCCGACTTCCGACTTCCGACTTCCGACTTCCGACTTCCGACTTCCGACTTCCGACTTCCGACTTCCGACTTCCGACTTCCGACTTCCGACTTCCGACTTACTCTTTTTAACTGATAACTTGTAACTTTATACTCACAAGTCCTATACTGTATTGAACAGTTTCCAAAAAGACAGTATTTGAAATGGGTACGCCTCAACTAGATGACTTACCCCATTACACATGGGATGATTACCAGAACTGGAAGGGTTCATGGGAAATTATTAATGGCGTTGCATATGCCATGTCTCCAGCGCCGAATATTAAACATCAGGAAATCAGCCAAAAAATTGCACATCAGCTAGGTGAAGCATTAAAAAACTGCTACCACTGCAAAGCTTTATTGCCAGTTGACTGGAAAATAAATGAAGATACTGTAGTCCAACCAGACAACTCGATAGTTTGTGATGATACACTTCAGGATGCATTTTTAACAAAAGCACCGAAAGTCATTTTTGAAATCCTATCACCATCTACTGCTAAGAAAGATAAAACAACAAAATTTCATCAATATGAGTCGAATGGTGTAGGTTACTACTGCATCGTTGACCCAGAACAGGAGTTAGTCAAGATTTATCAATTATTAAACTCAAAATATAAACTTATTAATCAGGGGCATACTTTTGATATTATTTTTGTTTTGGCAGAATGCAAAATCAGCTTCAATTTCAACTTAATCTGGCCTTAAATACAAGTCTTGAGTCGTGAGCCTGACTTCCCTTTCCCTACCTGGCTCCCTTACCAAACAGCACAACCTCGACCGTTTGCAAAAGTATCAGCAAGTCAAGAAACAATGATTTGTTTTTCACATAATACATATCAAACAATTGCTTTTGATAGGAATCTTTTGCAGAAGCGCCATAAGGGTAGAGTAACTGAGCCCAGCCTGTTACACCCGGTTTTACCAGGTGTCGCTCGTGGTAATAAGGTATTTCTTTGGCTAGCTCTTTAACAAATTCTGGTCTTTCTGGCCTGGGACCAACAAAACTCATTGTTCCATTCAACACATTATAAATTTGCGGTAATTCGTCTATACGTGTTTTACGGATAAAGTTACCAACACGTGTAACCCTGGAATCTTCTTTGCTCGCCCAGACAGCCTTACCTTTTTTCTCAGCATCTGTACGCATGCTTCTGAATTTATAAACAGGATATTCAGAGGCATTTTTACCTACTCTAATCTGATTATAAAAAATGGGCGCTCTAAAACCTTCTTCTATCCAGATGGCAATAATAGTCAAAATCATAAATGGAGATGCCAAAGCTAAAATAGCAAAACTGGCAACCAGATCAAAGATTCGTTTTATGCCGTCTTTAATATCTGACTGATAATAACCTTCAGAGAAAACAAGCCATTTTGGGTCCATAATATCTATTCTAATTTGCCCTACTTCTCTTTCGAAAAATGACATAATATCAAGAACAGCAACACCTCTGAATTTACACTCAACCAGCTCATCAACAGGTACATCAGATTTCATATCAGATTTAGCAACTACAATTTCATCGATATCGTTTAGCTCGGCATAATCATATAAACTGCCAGATACGGTTAATAGTTTTTTTTCATCAACTGCGAGATCCTGTTTTTCCAGTAGTACATAACCCACAATGTTAAATGTACGTCTATCCGCTTTTCTTCTGAGCTTTGAATCAATAATTGATGCAGATTGTCCTGCTCCATAAACAAGTATCCGCTTTTTGAATGTTTCGGTATCGACCAGTTCCAGAAAAATAGCTCGTAAAGTTCCAATAATAAAAAATGATTGCAACTGAGCTATCGGCATAATTCCGCGACCAAAATCTACATTCGGTAGCAAATAGAAGAAGATGGTTACTATGCCCCAGGAAGCCAAAAGACTAATAAAAAGTCTGAGCAATATTCCGGACATTCCTTCCCTGATATTGCCCTGATAAAGACCAGTAGCCAACATCGCAACAGGAGTGGTTATGGCCAACATTGCAGCTAATTGCCATAAATCATCGACCAGAATAAAAAACTGATTGGGTGAATTTATAAAACGTAAGTAAGCCGCTGAATAAACGGCAAAAAATATGACACAAACTTCAATGGCAAGAAGAATTAAAAAAGGTGTTTTCAGGTAAGACTTAAAAACACGAACTCTTGCCATACCTGTTGTTCCTTATTTATGGGAGAAAAATTGAAGGTTAATGTTGGATTATATCGTGGTATGAAGATTTTACCATGGGAGATAAGGTACCGAGGATAAAAAAAGCTAAAATAGATGATAAAATAACGATAAGAGCACTTTCACCAATACCTGGAAACAGTTGATCCAACAAAATAACTGACAAAGCACCTAACAATAATCCAGAGATATTTCCCAGTAACACACTAGTGATACGTCTTGAAGTATGGATATGCTCAAACACAATTCGTTTGCAGACCCGCAAACTAATAAACACTACAGCAACATACAATACAAGATCAATGATCACCTGTTCAAAACTGCCAAAGCCAGTGATAACGGCAAGTAGTAAAAATGAAGTTGCTAATACTATCAGATCAATGATTCTAGAATAAAAACATGATGATCTAATTTTTAATGATGTCATTTTTGGGTTCCCTTTCATTCAATAACACCTAGTTTAGAATCTTATCAGATTCAAACTGTTAATCAGCTCACAAAAAGAAATTTGATATAATAATAGAACCTGATTTGAGAATTAAGTCATGTTTATCATCTGAATTTTAGAAGGTAAAACCGACTACTTTATATGTTTGATTCGAATAAAGTTAAGTATTTCAGTACTGCAGGAGAGACTTTCCCTGACCTTTTAAGCGAAAAGCGATTCAATCCAGATTTTTTCGTGGTCATTTCTAAAACACTGATTACGGATTTATTTAACGTGGGGCGACTTTCTAACTTCAGGTCCACATCATACTGTCCATTCCAGTTAACATCGATATCACCCATAACCGAAAGTAAACTATCCTGGTCACTCAATGTAAAATTTAGACCATCTGTTTGTTTCACTATTTGCGCATTATAATTACCAAAAAGCTGATCTTCACCCTGTATGCCTGCGCCCAACCAGTTCACTTTACCTACAAGATCCTTAATTTTAGACTCTCCATAGATCAGTGTTTCAACAAATATTGCCAGTTCACCTGTGGGTTGAGCTAGTAATTGAGGTATATCTTTAAAATTATCACTGTCCAGTAGAATTTGACTCTGACTTAAACTGATATTTTGGGATAGCAGGTTAATCTCAACATTCACTAACAACTCTTTATCTGTCGACCGTAGTTGATAACACAACCCCGCTTTCAGAAAACATAGAGGCTGAATGTTGAAGTCAATATTCTTTAAATAAAAATTGTTATAACTAAAAACCTGAACCCGACCATCTGTAATACTGCCCTGAAGTCCCTGTATTTTAATTTCAGCGGGTATCTCAACAAACTGCAGTATATGCCTTGCCGGCAGACTTATGATCAAACTACTCAGCAGAGCCATTAAAAATATCGCTATGACCCAGAATGACTGTTTTTTGCTCATTTAACACTTTGTCCATTAGAGAGGACCAGGCTGACATTGACAAAACCATCAACATCCGTAGGCAACAATCGAACTTCCTGTATAAAAATAGAACCTTCAATGGCCGAGAAGAACTTGAGTAATTTATTAAATTCTACGTCAGACAGTCTGAGTCTGGCCGAGTGATCCTGAATAGGGGTCATTTGCTGCATATTTTTTTTAAGCCCCTGTCGATTGATCTGTTGATTAATAAAAGTAACAACCCTTCCCGCATTTATTTTTTTTGTTTTCTTTTTCTGGTCAGGCAATCGTAAAACAGCCTGCTTCATCCAGTTGAGATCATCTTGAGCCTGCTCAATTTGCTCATCCAGCAATTCAAATTTAGAATTCAACTCCTGCACAACCAGGCTATCCATCAGAATAAAAAAACCAACTAAACCAGCTATAGAAAGAATAAATTTCTCTCTTAGCTGTAATCCTTGCCACCAGCTATTCATTTATTGACCCCGCATGACAAGTCGACCTGTTGTTTTATCAGGGTTAATGTTTACATTTTCAATCTGTGCAGGAAATTGAGATTTCCCCAGTCTATCCCGAAAAGATTCCATTAAGTTTAAATCACCAGTTTCCAGGCTAACCACCAGACTGGACTTTTGATATTGAATTTTAAGAGTCTTGATCTCTCTAAACTCTGCTTTTAATTTAGAGTATTCGTGCAGTAAGTCCAGGAAACCGACATTACCCTCACCGCCCCTGCTTTCAGAAAGCACTTTAATCAATTGTTTTTTAGGTTGATCACCAACAGTTAAGTCTGGTAGATATTGATTTATCACCGCAGCTTGCTGATTGAGAATACCAGCATATAAGCGTTCTTTTTTCCAACCATCCAGTAACATGCCTGCCGAAAAAACCACCGCAAGTAAAATCATTGTGACCATGGTCCAACGCCAACTTTTTAGTAAACTTAACCATTGGTGTGAGCTTTGATAATCCTTTTGCTTTAAATTAATACAGGATGAAATATCAATTGTCCGGGCTAAAAGGTCTATTGAACTTTGATGATCTAATACAAGATTACTGGATTCAAAGTCAGCAAGTACTTGCTCTCCATAAATAACGACCCTGTTCTGCTTAGGCGATTTGTTTTTATCTAACAGTGTCACTATTTGATTCAGAATGGCTTTCTGGCAAAACACCCCATCATGCTGTCCAGTTCTGATTAAATAGCCACCTTCAACAGGACAGATTGTAGCCAGTAAATCTTCATCTGTTGTCCAGGGGCACAGGTAAATTTGCGGCAAGACAAACCTTGCATTGATATGGTTCCTGATCAGAAGCTTCATCCAGACATCCATTTCCTCCCGATTAATAACTGCAACAGGAACAGTATGATCAGGCTGTTGAGCTAAAGCGGCAAAAAAGCAATCTTCGATATCTTCTGCCAATAATTCTTCAATATTGAAAGCAATAGCATTTAACTGTTGTTTATTGGCTTTAGGAGGTAATACAGGAGATGTTAGAAGGATATTTTGCTGCGCAATAAAGATTAATGTTTTTGCATTATCAGCACAGACTGAAGCAAGTTCATCTGTATTTGATACACCTGACTCAATGACTTCACCATTGGTTTCATCGAGTTGACACCATTCAAAACGTTCAAAGTTATCCGGGTGAAACTGAATTCTGCACTGCATCAGGAAAATTCTCCTAACTTTCGGGAAATGATGGTAGTTGCACCCTTCTTATCACGGTGAATCAACGTGTTGACAAAGATAGTTTTCTCACCCTGTGTTACCTGGCCGGAAGCCTGAAAATATTCGCTGGTGACTGACATGCCTTTTTTTGGGAGTTCATGGCTCATTCTTTTTTTATAATCTTCCAGGCTGGAAAATGGATCTTTTTCACGTTCATCTATAAATTTATCAGCATCTTGCGAATCTTTGATGGTTTGATAAATTTCAGAGGGAATTGTATTAATGTTCAATGCTGTTGCAACCGGTAATACTGTAATAAATTGTTTTAATTTTCCATACTTTTCACTATCCATACCTTTCACGAGCATCAACTCACTGATATCACTCATAAACCGGTTACCGGTTCGGTAGGGTTGTTCCAGCCCTGTATAATAATCGTCTTCAGCCCCATCGGCATCAAGAGTATCGAGGTCTTTATCCAGCCAGTCTTTCAGGGCCGGAATAAAATCAGGATTAACGTCCAGATTATTACATAATGCTCTAAAGCGAACCTCATTTTCCTTTTCTAAAATAGAATTAATATTCATCAATGACTGTGCATCCTGTATAGATCCGGATAAAAAACCGCCGTCAATCGGTAAAGCAGGAATGCCTATCGCCCAGTCTTCATCCAGAGAATCTGTTTTTGAATCTTTCAAATCCTTCTGGAGTATCAGGCGGGCATAATCTTCCAGCCCGAGACTATACAGCATGGCGACATCTGTAGTTTGAATATGAGATGTTTTACGGATACTTAATGATTGTTCATGCACCAGCGAAACGGCTGTAACCGTAGCAATGGCCACCACCATCATCGCCATTAATAAGGCGATACCTTGCTGCCTGAAGTAATTACCCGACTGTTTTAGCATAATAGGTAACATCAGGTAATCCTTTAAAGTGATCGTCAGAAGTGATCAAACTGGAATTTTCAAACCGTGCAGTTGCATAAATAATCGCATCGGCAAATGATAACTTATACTCTGCTGAATAGTCGGCAGCCGAAAGTGCTATAGAAGTAGAAAGAGGAATAACGGAAGCTTGCTCGGTAAGAGCAATTGACTCTAACGCATGTTGAACACCGTAAACTCTGGCTACCCATTTATATAATTCAAATTGAACAGATGTAGGAACAATCATCAATTCAAATTGATCGAAATAATTCTCATAACGACCACTGAGCTTTCCATTTGTTAACCACTCAATCCATCCACAAGTATCAATCAATATCATAATCT
>Ga0209142_1000326_pt1 | contig 37401 bp, 39 predicted proteins | sample SaaInlV_120m_DNA_FD_184678 | JGI IMG/M metagenome (GOLD analysis project Ga0209142, IMG submission 184678) | Marine microbial communities from expanding oxygen minimum zones in the Saanich Inlet - Saanich Inlet SI074_LV_200m_DNA (SPAdes) (version 2) | ecosystem: Environmental > Aquatic > Marine... | reverse complement strand
ACTTCAATATGCAGGTATCATGACAATGATAGCAGGTTTTTTTGTTTAGAAAAAATATTTAAAAAACAAAAACATCAAAAAAAACATCAAAAAAAAAGATTATAATAAAGTAAATTAGTGAAAAACTAATAAAAAGGAAAAAAAATGAAAACAAAAAAGATATTAAAAAAACTAGGATTAGGTCTTGGACTTGGTGTTCTTACGACAACTGAATTAAGCGCAGCAACAACAGTAGAAGGATTGAATGCAGCAAAAACATTCTGTGCTGCAGTTGGTGATACTGGTGCGATGGGAACAACTTCTACAGCAGGTAAGGAAGTTGATACTGTGTGTGAATTTACAGATCTTGCAGGATGGGTGTCATTTGTTAAGGGTGGAGCTTTAATAGGTACATTATACTTTGGATACAAAGGTTCTGGTATTGGTGATGGTGATACATTTGATATTAAGAAAATTGTAATGGCAGGTGGTCTTGCTGCTATTTCACTTCAATATGCAGGTATCATGACAATGATAGCAGGTTTTTTTGTTTAGAAAAAATATTTAAAAAACAAAAACATCTTTAGGTATTCTTTTCTGTATATAAGTTTCAATTTTTGAAACTTCTTTTTTATACTTGGAAAAGAACACCTCTATATCTTCTTCAATATCATTAAAACTATAATTAAAATGTTTTAAATTATTCTTTAAATAAATTACAAAATTTTGTTCTACATCTTCAAACTTCAATTTTGTATTATGAAGATTTTTCTCTCTAAAAAGTAAAGTTTTAATTATTTTATCTTTTTTATCTTTTTTCATCTTTGGTATAAAGATAGTAATTAATAAAAGTAAAAAGTACAAATCAATAGATTCAGTAATAGATATGTTAATTTCATGAAATGAGTATTTTTTTAATATTAATTGTACAAAACTAGAATCAATAATATTTAAAGAATGCAATGATTGACTTCTTTGTGATTCCAAAACAATTTTATTAAAAACAAATAATTGTAATTCCTTAGAAGGTTTGATAGAATATTCAACCATAACTTCATATAAAAGTTCACCTAATGTGTCAGAGTAAGGATTCAATTTTAAAAAGTTCAATATCTTTGCAGAAGAAGGTCTTTTTTTTAATAAGTTTACAATAATTTGTTTATTTATTTTATGAGTTAAATTATTATTTCCTTTTTGTAGTCTATATATCAATTCTTCATTTACTTTCATTTTATTTTTAGAAAATTTATTTAAAATATTATTAATAGAAAGGATTAATATAATATCAGTAAAATTTTCATTTAAAATGGAAGTTTTACTAAGAACAATTTCTTTGATTTCAAGTTGTCTTTCTTGTGAAATGTAACTAAATTGAAGATTGTTTTCAATTTTTTTAAATAAATATTCTAAATAGTCTTCAACTATTTGTTTTAATTTCAATTCTTCTTTTGAGACAGTTTTAACAGAATCTTCAACAAACAAATTATTCAAAGTATCTTCAGGTATAGTAGGTTTAATATTTGTTATAAATTTTAAGAGTTCTTTTTCTTTTAAATTTGGGGTGATATTATTAAAAAAATAATTTGAAACATATTTGGAAGATTGTTTTAATACAAAAGAATCACTTTGAAATTTATATATGTCAAATTCATTTTCTTCATTTGTAGAATAAAGAAAATATTTTCTTTCAATTAATTTTGTCATATAAACAATGTAATTATTAAGTGTAATATTATTATTATCTAATTCTAAATGAGTTAAATCATAGAATTTTATTAATTGGTTAAATAAAGGTAGTATAAAAATTCCAAGATTAGTATGTCCTTCAAGTCTTTTAAAAAAGATTATTTCTGAAGATTTTTTATCTCCATCACTAAATAAAAAATCTTTAATTGTTGTTTTTTGATTTTCAAAATTAATAATATTTCTAAATATTTCTTCATTTTTCTTTGAAGGTTCTTTAATGAAATTATAAAATTTTTCAAAAATGTAAAGAATATTAAAAAAGAAATATTTTGAATCTTCTTCATTTTTTAAAGTAGAAATGTAAACAAGTGTACCAGAAGAATTATTTTTTTCAAGTTCTAAAATGGAAGTTTCTTTTTTTGTTATTTTATGAAAAAATCTAATTTTTTTATAATTAATATATTCTTCAAGGGTGAATAAATCAATCATAGAATAAGTTTTATTAAAAATATTAAATAATTTTTGTTCTTCTATTTTTATTTTTTTATCATACTGTGTCCAAAAGTTTATTTCCATTAAAATTTTCCTTATTATTTATGTAATTCTATAATAATATTACTTAATTTCCCTTTAAAAAAACCAAATTAATATTTTTACTTATAATGTAAATAAAAAAGTTTATATATAAAGTCATAAACATAAATAAGAAAATAGGATAAGGTATGATTAAAAAATTAATAATTTTAATTATCTGTATATACAGTGTGAAATTGTATGCAAATAATATTTCCGAATTACATAAAACTATCAAACAATATAAAGAAGTTAATAAATATAAAATAGAATACAAAGGTATAAAAATTGGTGAAATAAAAGATTTTGACTCTTTAAATGAAGGTTTTATAAAAATAAAAACAAATAGTTTTTTTGTTAAATTGATTAATAAAAATAATAAATATCTAATATATCATAACAAAGATATAGAAAAAAAAGAAAATACAACATATAAAAAAGATGAGTCAGATTTAATAAAAATATTAAAAAGTATAATAGAAGAACCTAAGTCAAAAATATTTAATATATCAAACAATAGGATATTAGTATTAAACTGTAATAATCAAGAGGTGTGTAATTATACTATTAGTAATTCAAAGAATAAAATATATAGATATGGAGAAGTAATAATAAAAGATAATGAATTAAAAAGGTATGAGGACTTTACAAAAAAAGTGAAAATAGAAAGTATGAGTTTTGCTAACTTGAATTATAAGTTAAATTAATACATAGGTAAACTTAAAAAATTAAATATTTTATAAAATATATATAAAAATGTTTATAATAATAAATAATCAAAAAAAAGGAAAATAAAATGACAATAAAGAAAAAAAGTATGGTGGTATTAGGAGTACTGGGAGTAATGGTAGCAGGGATGGCTATAAATGGTTTTGTAACAGTAGATAAATTAACAAGTTCAACAGATAAAATTGTAAAAATGGATAAAACAATTATGCATAATCAAAAAATAATTACAGCGCATGAGAAATATGGTGGTGGAATGTTGAAATCAATTGCACAAAATACTACTTTTGGAGGAGGTTTAAATCATAAAGGTTGTATTTTGGGTAAATGGTGGTTTAAATTTAAGAAAACTGCTGAATTTAAAGAGTTACCTAAAGCACAACAAAAAGAAATGATTAAAATGGAACATTCTCATGCAGCAATTCATGGTTATGCTCAAGAGTTCAAAGATAAATATAAATTCTATGATAGAAATTTAGAAGCAATTATCTTTCAAAGAGAAATTGACCACTTAAATTGGGCAGCAAAATTAACTCAATCAGTTTTAAATAATACTGTAACAAAAGTATCAACAAACAATCATAAGTGTGGTTTCGGTAAGTGGTATGATAAATACATTATTTCAGATGCAAAAAAAGAATTGTCTCCAGAGTTACAAAAAGTTTTAGATGGTTTATATAAACCACATGAAAAATTACACCATAGTGCTATAGACATTAAACAATTACAAAGTGAAGGTAAATGGGGTGAAGCAAAGAAAGTATTTGAGTTAAGAACATTGGTTGAATTAAAGAAAATACAAGATGGGATGAAAGATTTAAGAACGATATTAAATACATATAAGAAAAATAATGCAGAAATAAAACAAAAAGTTGAATATCAACTACCTGAAAAGTTAAAAACAGTAGTTGGGGCTTTAAATGGTTATTCTAAGATTCTTAATGCTAAAAGTGAAGAAACATTAAGTAATAATGAATCTGATAAAAATATATCTTCTATATTAATTTTATTAACTACTATTTCAGTTGCAATATCATTAATAATGATTATTTTATTAAATAATGGAATTATTAGAAAAATAGAAACATTTAAAACAGGTTTAGACTCATTCTTTAAATATTTAAACAAAGAATCTATTGCAGTTAATGAATTAAAAGTAGAAGGAAATGATGAAATTGCCCATATGAGTTCAATAGTTAATGATAATATGAAAAAAACAGTAACTAATATAGATAAAGAAATAGAATTATTAAAAGAAGTACAAGAAGTTGTAAATGAAGTAAATAATGGTTCATTGGAAAGTAGAGTTAAAGCCCAAACAAATACTGAATCATTAAATGATTTAAGAGATAGTTTAAATAAAATGTTAGAATCTTTAGAGTCTAATGTTGCTAGTGATTTAATTGCATTAGAAAAAACTATTGGTTCTTACGGAAATCTAGACTTTACTTCTAAAGTAAATTGTAAGAAAGGTAAAATGAAAGATGCAATTAATAATTTAGGTGATTTGGTTACTGAAATGTTAGTATCAAGTCAAAATGTAAGTTTAGAGTTAAATAGTAATGCAGATAAATTAGAATCTAATATGACTGCATTAGCAAGTGCATCAAATGAACAAGCAGCTTCATTAGAAGAAGTTTCAGCTTCAGTAGAGGAAATTTCTGGAAATATTGCTCAATCAAAAGATAAAACTTCACAAGTTGCACAAAATGCACATGAAATGAAGAAATTAGCAAATGAAGGTTCTAAAGATGTAACTAAAATGAATGAAATCATTGAAAATGTATCTGAATCACAAAATAAAATATCAAATGCAATTCAACAAATTGATCAAATTGCATTCCAAACAAATATTCTTTCATTAAATGCAGCAGTTGAAGCTGCTACAGCAGGTGAACATGGAAAAGGATTTGCAGTTGTTGCACAAGAAGTTAGAAACCTAGCAGCAAGATCAGCAGAAGCAGCAGAAGATATTAAGAAATTAGTTGATACAAGTTCAGGATTAATTTCAGAATCAACAGAATTATCTTCACATGTATCGGTTTCATTCACAAAACTAGTGGAAGCAGTAGAAGATACTTCAACAAATATTGATGAAGTATATCAAACTGGAAAAGAACAAGAAGATGGTATAAATCAAATATCTACTACTATGAGTCAATTAGACCAAAACACACAAGAAAATGCAAGAATGGCGAATGAAACATTAACTATAGCATTATCAACAAAAGAGTCTGCTAATACTATATTAGAAGATATGGCTGATAAAGAGTTCAATGGTAAACAATAATAAATAATATAAAAGTATATAAAAAAGGGGAAGGTGTAAAAACCTTCCCCTTTTTTTGTTTAAAAATAGAGAAAAAAAAAGGATAATAACTTAATATTATCCTTTTTTATATATAGTTATTTTTTATATATAGTTATTTTATTTTTATTGTTTACTTCTTGAACGAGGTTTATCGCTATTAAAGATAACTGTTTCTTCACCTTTAGAATCTAATCTAATGACTTTAGTACACTTACAAAAAGTATAATAGTCTTCTAAATCAGATTGTGTCATCCACTTTAAATCATCATTATCTAAAGTTTTAATTAACTTTGAATGTTTGAAAATTTTAATTTGTTCCATGTATTATTTCCTAAAGTTTTTTATTTATTATATAATATAAATAATTAAAAAAAATGTTTTTTTCAATTATTTATTATTTGGGTATTGAAATTATAAAAATACAACCATTTGTATCTTTATTTTCATCAGTTGTATTAAGAACAGTTATAGAACCTAAAAAAGATTTAGTAATAATGTCATAAGACATATTCAACCCTATGCCCGTACCATTTTTACCTTTTGTAGAAACATAAGGTTCAAATACATTTTCGATAATATAATTAGGAATTCCACCTGCATTATCAATTATTTCAATATTATAAGATGTTTCAGTTTCAGAAAGGTTAATTATAATATTTCTATTATCTGTGTCTATATTTTCTAAAAAAGCATCTTTTGAGTTATTGATAATATTAATAACAACTTGAACAAATTGATCTTCAATTCCAACAATATTATAAGTAAGTGAAACATCATAATTAAATGAAATACTAATATTATTTTTGTCCAAAGTATTTTTTGTTAATGAAATGGCAGATTTAAGTGGAGAAATTAAAGAAAAAGTATTAGTGTTTTTGTTCTCTTTTAAATAATTTCTAAAAGTATCTATAGTCTTAGTCAAATAATTTGCTTGTTCCTGAATTAAATTAACATTTTCTCTTAATTCTTCTGGTTCTATCATATCATTATCAATATCAAAAGAGATAGAAGAAGTTAAAGAAGAAATAACACCTAAAGGTTGTCTCCATTGATGTGCAATATTATGTAACATATCACCCATAACTGCCATTTTCTCTTGTTTTTTTAATATGTTTGTTTGTCTGGTTAGTTGTTCTTCAATAAAATGTTTATTTCTCATAAATTCAGTAATATTTTTAAAATAAATAAGTTTAATATCATTAAAATTATATTTTAATGATACTTTAAAATAAAATTCATTACCATCTATTAATAAACAAACCATTTTTTCTTCATAAAGATTGTCAATCCATAAAATACCATCATCTGAATATTTCAATAAAAAATCATTTGGTTTATCTAAAGATTTAGGTATAACAAAATTATTACAAACACAACCAATATTCTTCAAAAAATCATTAAAAGATTTTTGTTTAAAAAATTTTAATAAAACATCAGAACAACTTTTTAATTGAATACCTGAAGTTAAAATATTAAAATCTTCAATTCCTTGCTCATAATAATCATTATCATCATTATCAGCATTATCATAATTAGAACAAAATGTATTTAAGTATAAATAATCATCTATAATATTTTTTCTATAAGAAATGTAACCAATAAGGTTGTGATTATCATCATAAAAAGGTGAAATGAAAGATTTAACAAAATAAAATTTTCCATTTTTATTTTTATTTTCTATAACTCCAACCCAAGTTTTACCAGATTTTATGGTTTTCCACATATCCTCAAAAGTTTTTCTTGGAACATTTGGACTTCTAACTATATTATGTGGTTTTCCTATTAGTTCTTCTTCAGTAAAACCACATAAATCACAGAAAGAAGAAGATACTTCAGTTATTATACCCTTTACATCTGTTTTGGAATAAATGATATTATCAACTAAGAAATTATTTAAATTTTTCTTATTAAGAATATCATTATTATCATTATCATTATTATATTTCATTATATTTTAAAGTTCCTTAATTAAAAGTGTAATTAATGAAGCATTTTTATTAGCAGCAAGTGTCATGAATTTATTAAAATCTTCAACCCCTTCTTCATCTGCAGAATCACTAATTGTTCTTGTTATGATAAATGGAATGTTAAATGTATCACAAGAGACAGCAACACTTGCACCTTCCATTTCAATCATATCAGCGTTAAAGGTTTTTTTAATATGTTCTTTTTGTTCTGTTGTTGAAATGAATTGATCACCAGTAGCAATAATTCCTTCTTTTATGTCAAGTTTTAATTTTTGACCAATTTGTTTTAATTTTGTAACTAAAGTTTTATCTGATTCTAAAAATATTTTTCCACCAGGTATAAATCCAAGAGGATGTCCAAATGCACTTATATCTACATCATGCTGACATAGTTTAGAAGCAATAGCAACATCTAATATTTTATAATTTCTATTTAAAGAACCTGCTATACCCGTAAAGATTACACATTCTACGTTAAATTTAGTAATTAATAATGTTGTAACTATAGAAGAGAAAACTTTACCTATTTGTGAATTAGTAAAGAAAATCTGTTTATCATCTTCAACTATTTCAAATATTTCTATATTTTCAACTCTATGTACTTTGTAATTTTTATAAATATTTTTTAAAACTTCAATTTCAATTTCCATAGCACCAAGAATAGCAATTTTTTTATACATTTTAAAAACCTTTTAATAATATTATACATAATTATAAGAAAAAAAAACAATATTATGTAAAAAGTAAGTAAAAGTTAAAAGATTTTAATATAATTAGAAGAAAAGGAAAATAAATGAAAAATTTAAATAAGTGGGAACATTCACTTACTGCTTTTAATGAAGAATTTGTGTACCCTGAAAATCATCTTGAATGGAAGACAATTAGTTATTGGAAAACTTTTTGGAATAATTCTTGGATAAAAAAAGAAGATAAAATAACTAAAGGTAAATTATTTAATATTTCTAACAATTATTTAAATAAAATAAAATATAAAGAAAAAAAATTGAAATACACAAAAATGGAGTTTAAACAACTTTGTATAGATGAAATAACAAATAAATCTTTTCCAACTTTTTTAAGTTTAATAGTATTATCAAGTGAATTTGATTTATTAACAGAAGTATCTAGTTATAAAAAAGAAGAAATAGAAAGGTATAACAGTGATATATTTAAAGTATTTAACTTATTTTTAATTGAAAGTCCACAAATACATCAAATAGTAATATTTTTAATAATGAAAATAAGTAAAATACTAAATTCTTGTTATTTTCCTGAAGAAATGGAATATGATAAAAAAAACTTAAAAAAATTAAATACATATATAGATAGGTCAATAAAAATGGCAATGAATGATTTAAGTATTCATAAGTATAATATGAAAGTAAAAGATAATAGAATAATAATATTTGAATATGATATTTTAATTCAATTCTTAAATATGTTAATAAATGCATATGTTAGAGTTATTATAAACTATGAATCACCTATAAAGGAAGTGGTTAATGAGATATCCATATTTGAAGAAAAAGTGGAAATAATAAATAAAAATTTGGATAAGATAAAAGAAGAATGGTTAAGAGAAGAAGCAAAAAAGTCATTAAGTTTATTTATTAAAATAACTAATGGATTGAAACACTATAAAGTAAAAGAAAAAATCATAGTAAAAAAAGAAAAACCAAAAAAGAAAATATAAAAAAAATAGAATAAAAAAAACCTTTATAATTTTAATAAGAATTAAAAGGTAAACAATGAAAAAAATAAACACAATATTGTTATCAACTATGTTATCAACAAGTGTATTGATGGCAGATTTTGAATTTACAGGTGGTTTAGACACAAATTTAGTTATAACTGACTTAACTGACAATCAAAATACACAAATGAGAACTACATTGAATCTAAGAATGAAGTCTGACTTTTTTATAGAAAAATTATATATAGAAACAGGTGTAGATTATTCAAAAGAACTTAAGGAAGTAGATACAATAGAACCTTTATCAGTAGACCAACTATATGGAAACAATAAAGCAAATATAAATACAATAGACCTGACTTATATAAATGATTTTAGTTTTTTTGAAGAAGATTTTAATTATGGAATAAAAGCAGGTAGAATGGAAAATAAAACAATATTTACAAATTATTACAATGAAGATAAAATTGCAACAGGTTTTAATAAAACATTTATAGAAGGTATTGCTTCACAATTAAATTGGAGAGATTATAACTTATATGGTATTGCTTTCAATAAAATGAACAAACATGAAAATATAACAGAAACGGAAACTGTAAAAGGTGTTTCTTTAGGTGTAGATGGTGGATTAAAAATGATTAATTTCTCATTGAATGGGTTATTTGTAAACTATGATGAAAGAGATAAAAAAAGTGATTTACAATTATTAGCACAAGTAGACGCAACATTTAAAGATAATGAAGTGGCCTTGGATTATTTGCAAACAGAAAAAACATTATTAGAACCCACAAAAATAATAGGAGTATCAGGTAAAATTGACTGGAAATTTCCAATTAAAATTGCTGTAACAAAAAAAGAAGGAAAGATAGAAAATAATTTTGATGGAAGTATAGAATCACCAGTCAGGACCTTAGGTTCATTGAGTACAAAGATGTTACACGTACAAGATGCATTAACTACATTGAAAAATAAAGATATATTGGATGAAAATATTGCTAAAGGATTTGTAAATGATTCAGATTTAAAAGAATATGAAACATTTGATGAAGTATTAATAGGTGTGGAGGTTGATTTATCTAAGGTGATGAATATGAAAAAAGAGACACTACAATTAACTTTAAAAAAATTAGATACAATTACAATACCTCAAATAGAGTATAAAGATGTATTTTTTCAAGATATATATACACATCTTAATTTTGGTCAATATGTATCAATAGATACCATAAAAAAAGAATTGGATACAACAGATTTGATGTTGTCAGGAAGTATTAAATATAAATGGTAGAAAGTCCAAAGATTTCTATTTAATAATTCAGGAACTTTTACCTGGAGTATTAACCTTTTCTTTTAAGTCAAGGGTTTTAAATATTCTCTAATAAAATACCTACTTGCAATATTATATGTAGAATTTAAATCACTATGGTAAATTTTTCCAGAATTGAAAAATAATTGTTTTTCATATTTTTATATAATATAATAGAAGAAAAAGAGGGTAAAATGATAAAAAGATTAATACCATTAATTTTAACTCCAATTTTTTTTATAGGTTGTGTAAAAGAAACTATAAATCCTATAAAAATACCAGTAAAAATGGTTGAAAAAACTGTAGATACAGGGGTTTTAATTATAAAAGAAATATTCAATAATACAGATAAATTTACAAATACTATTTTTGATAATAAAACAAAAAAAAATATCAAGAAAAAATCAAAACATTATCAACAATATAGCATTATAGAAACTAAAGATACATTTGATATAAGTATATTTGAACAACATAATGAGTTTAAAAATGAAATAAAAACATTTGAAGATATTAAACACAGAATTCATATGATGATAGGGAAAGAAGTAACTAAGAAAATTTATTTACAAGAAAAGTTAATGATAAATAAAGTAAAATATAAAAAAGAAAAAGAAGAGTTAAAAATATTTTTTACTAAAATGAAATCAGAAGTAGAAGAAATTGTTTCACAAAGTGTAGATATGAATATTGCACAAATAAATTTTCAAGATTTAGGTATTGAATGTGATATAAGTGTAGATAAACAATTGTTAAAAAACAATTTTAAAAAATATTTAGATTACAATTTAATAAAACGTATAAAAAAAAATAAGTTTGAAATTAAATAAGAATTTTAATTTTTAAGATTTTTATCAATAATTTTCAAAGTTTTTTGAAATTTTTGTTCTTTTTCATATTCAGAATTGATAAGATTTATAAATAAATCTTCTTTCTGTATTTTCAAAGTAGATATAATTTTTTTAATTCTATCATCTACCTTTCTATTATTGAAAACTTTAACATTCAAGTTTTCAAGTTCTTGTTTCTTTTTAAGTTCATTGTTTTTTAAATTAGTATTTTTTTTAACACTTTTCTTTTTAAATAGGTTGTTGAAAAAGTTAAACATATCTATTTTTCTTTTATTAACATCTGATAGAAAGTTTTTTGTTCATGTGGGATTGTTTTCTCTGCGTTTCTATAAATAGAAGCAACTTCCATACCTTCATGTAACTTCCAACCTTTTTTTAATTCTTCATTTAATATTTCTTCAAATTCAGTTATATTGTATGATTGTATTATTTTTATTTCAGTCAATTTAAACCTTTATATTTCATATAGATAAATTATATAGAGAAAAAGAAGAAAAAATTAAAATATAATATTTTCTTCTTTTAAAAGAGTATTTTAGAAGGTAATATTCATATTACTATAAAGTGCATTAGTATATTTATTATATAGATTTCCAGTAGTAGTAGTTATTTCAGCAGATTGTTTTGTATATCTCCAACCACCTTCAAGTTCTACATATTTGTGGATATTTTTTCTTAAACCAATTTGACCACCAAATTCTAAACCATAATTTGTTCTTTCAACACCGTTTGAATCAGTCATTTCAGATACACCAACACCAATATGAACACCAGCAAATGGTTTCCAACCATATTTATTAGCTAAGTCAATTTCATAATTTACAGTGTTAGAACTATAAGAAGCATCAAATGTATCAGAACTATATAAAGTTCCTACTTGTAAATATACTCTTTCATCACCATTGTTAATACCAATTTTACCTATTAAATTGTTGTTTCTTTTTGTATCATTGTAAGAAAGTGTTCCAGAAGATTGTTTGTGTGTGTTTGAGTTTAATAAACCACCACCAATAATTATATCATCTAAAAAAGAAGCAGATACACTTTGTGTAAAAATAGAAGCTAGAAAAGTTATTCCTAAAAGTTTTTTTTGCATGTTAAATCCTTGCGTTATATATATAATTATAAAGTGAAACCAAAAAAGGTTTTTTTTTCTTAAACTATATTTAAGTATTTCTTTTGTATAATAAAAGAAAATAAATAGGTAAATATAGTGGAAAAGAAAACTTTAATAGATGAATATTTTGAATATCAAGAATTTTATGAAAAGAAATACGGTAAAAATACTATAGTTTTAATGGAATTAGGTAGTTTTTATGAAGTGTATCAAGTTATAAATGATAAAGAAAATATAGGAAAAGCAAAAGAGATTGCAGATATACTTAATATACAATTAACAAAAAAAAATAAAAAAATAGAAAGTATAGATAGAAAAAATCCATACATGGCAGGAATACCTTCAATTTCATTAGATAAACATATGGCAGTTTTAATAAAAGAAAATAAATATACATTGGTGAAAGTTGATCAAATAACTGAACCACCAAATGTAATTAGGGAAGTTACAGAAGTAATATCTCCAGGTACAAATATAAGCAATTTGAAAGTAACAAATAAACTAATGAATTGCTATATTGAAAATCTAAAAAATGGTAATTTGGGTATAGGTATTACAACTATAAATGTATCAACGGGTAAAAATGAAATATTTGAAACAATATCTACAAAAGATAATAAAAAGAAACCAGAGGAAGATTTAAAAAGATTCTTAGTAAAAGAAAATCCAAATGAAGTATCAATTACTTTTAAAGATTTTACTTTAGAAGAAGAGAATATTTTTATTAAAAAAAATAATTTATCAGACTATAATTTACAAATTCAAAATATAGAAAAAGATAAATATAAAATAAGTTATATTAATGAAGTTTTTTCAAAAATATATAATAATCAAACAATGTTGACAGGTATAGAAAATATCAACTTAGAATTAATGTCATTTGCAACTTTTAGTTTAATGGGGATGGTAATTTTCTTAAATGAACATAATCAAGTACTATTAAGAAAAATAGAAAAACCAAAAAAAATAGAAGAAGAAGGTATATTAAAACTAACAAATAATTCAATATATCAACTTAATATTATAAATAATAAAATTGTTTCTTTAAATGAAGGTAGTTTATATCAAATATTAAATAAAACAAAAACATTAATGGGAGGTAGGTTGTTAAAAGATAGATTATTGACTCCTATTACTAATAAGAAAAAAATAAATGAAAGATATAGGAAAATAGAACTATATAAAGAAAATAATAGATACAAAGAGATTAGAAAAGAATTAACAGAAATAATAGATATAGAAAGATTAATAAGAAAAGTAGGAATGGGGATTATTAATCCAGCTGAATTATTTCAGATTTATAATTCATTACTTCAAATTAATAATATATTTGAAATTGATTATATAGAAAGAATAGAAAAAATTAAAACTATAAAAAAAGAAGTTAATTCTATTATAGAGTCAATTGAAAGTAAATATATAATAACAGAAATATTAAAATATAATTTAAATGATATAGGTGGGAATATATATAAAAAAGGTATATACTCAAACATAGATAAAATAATAAATAAAAAAGAAGAAAAAGAAAAAAGTTTAAATGAAGAATTGATTAAATTTAAGAATACCTATAAGGTAGAAGCTAAAATGGAGAAAACGGATAAAGAAGGTTACTTTATTACATTGTCTAATACAAGGGCAAAAGAAATAAAAATAGATAAAGAAGAGTATAGTAAAAAGGTTTTTTCAAACAAAGTAAAAATATATAATGAAGTTATAAATAATATATCAGAAGAAATATTAATAATAAACCAAGAAATAGTACGCGAAAATAAAAAACAATTCCTATTTGATATGGATTATTTTTATGATGTATATAATGAATATTTGGAAGAAATAATAAGAGTTATATCAGATATAGATGTATCAACAAACAATACTTATATTGCAGAAACAAATAGATACTATAAACCAATAATAGTAGACAATAATGAAGCATTTTTTAATGGTAAAAATATTAGACACCCTTTAGTGGAAAAGTTAACAGAAACAGAATATATAACGAATGACATACAATTGGATAAAGACAAACAAGGAAAACTTATATTTGGAGTAAATGCAACAGGTAAAAGTACTATACTGAAAGCAGTTGGGTTAAATATTATTATGGCACAAGCAGGTATGTTTGTACCAGGTAAAATAGAATATACACCTTTTAAATCTATTTTTACAAGAATTACAGGTGAAGATAATATATTTAAGAATCAATCTACATTCACAGTGGAAATGTTAGAACTTAAATCAATATTAGAACAATCAAATAAAGATTCATTAATATTAGCTGATGAACTCAGTCATGGGACAGAGACTAATTCTGGTGTTGCTATTCTTGCAACAAGTGTACAACATATGACAAAAAATAATTCAAAATTTTTATTGACAACACATTTACATCAATTAAATGATATAAAAGATGTAAAAGAAAATAAGAAAGTGGATTTTAATCATTTATCTGTTGAATATTGTGAAGAAAGAGGAATTATATATGAGAGAAAATTAAAAGAAGGTTCAGGTAATTCTATATATGGTTTAGTAGTAGCAAAAGGTTTGGGTTTGAAAGAAGATTTTATAAATGATGCAAAAAAAATATTAAGTCAAATAAAAGATAAAGATAGCATAGAAGAAATAATAGAAAGTAAAAAAAATAAATACAATAAAAAAAAAATAAATGAAAATTGTGAAGTATGTGGTGATAAGTCAACAGAAACACATCATATAAAAGAACAACATTTAGCAGAAGGTAATTATATTGAAGATATACATAAAAATAATAAAATGAATCTAATAAATGTTTGTAAAGAATGTCATAGTGAAATACATAAAGGGTCGATAATAATAGATGGGTATAAACAAACAATGAATGGAAGAAAATTAATAATAAGAAAAATTTTAAAATAAAAAAAAACTATAACATATTAAAGTTATAGTTTTTTATGTTAAAAATATTATTGTTAATCGTTTAGAGTACCAGTTTTAGAAGCCTCAACTATACCTAATAATTTTTTTTCAATATCTGGATCAAGTCTATATTTTTCAATAAGTTCTGCAGTATCGGCTTGACATTTGTCAAGTACAACAAAGAATGCATTAGGTAATTCACCTAAATCACTATAAATTAATTTCCATTGTTTTATTGCTGCTTTTTTATCTTGGAAAGCTATAAATTTAATTAATTCAGTTATATCATTGTTTAATGTTTCTATAAAAGAGTGAATATCATTATTTTCATCAATATTAATTCTTACTATTGATAAATCCATTAAGAATTTTTCAATATTAAGATTTCCAGTTGTTTCAATTTCAGTAGTATAAATATTTTTCATTTAATAATCCTTTTCAATATATTATAATTAATTTATTGTATTTTTTAATAATTTCTTATTTAACTTTTTAATTATATCTTTTTTATTTTTTTTTAATAGTTTATCAACTTTATTATCAAAAATTGTAATTTTTAATTTTTCTTTATTAAAGTAATCTAATTCATCTAATAAAGAACCTTTAAATGTAGATAAATTTGAGAAGTTTTTTAGTTCTTCTTCAAGTATTAGTCTGTTAAAATAAGTATCTTCAAGAAAAACAATGTCTTTTTTATCTATATCTTTAATAGTTTGAATAGAGTCAGTGATTTGTGTATCTGTATGTTTTAATGATTGTTCTTTATTAAAAATAAACTTATTTAAATTTCCTATTTTAAAATCATTTAACTTTTTTAGTTGTTTTAATTGCTTTACTTGTTGTTTTTTCATATAGCTTATTGAACATCAAGGGAAGGTGCTAAAACATTTGAAGAGTATTCTGGTTTTACAACTTTATTTTGTGTTATTGTGGAAATTAATTTAAAATTATCTAATGTAAAAGTTTCCAGTTTAGTGTAATTAAATTGAAACATAAGGAAAAGAACAAAAAAAACAATAATTAGTTTTGGAACAAATTGTAAACTTTGATCTTGTATTTGTGTAACAGCTTGAAAAATAGAAACAAATAGACCTATTAACATAGATACTAGTAATGGTGGTAAAACTAACCATAAAGATATTTCAACTGCAGATTTAGTTATTTCAATAATATCTATAGGCATATTATTAAGTTACGCATTCATCATAGCAAAAAGGTCATCATCAGACATATTGTTAACATCAGTAGAACTCACTAAAGCAGGTTTTTCTTTAGGTGTAGGTTTTTTTCTACCTTTAGGAGCAGAACTATTCCCATTCATCATAGCAAAAAGGTCATCATCAGACATATTGTTAACATCAGCAGAACTCACTAAAGTAGGTTTTTCTTTAGGTGTAGGGTTTTTTCTACTTTTAGGGACAGAACTATTCCCATTCATCATAGCAAAAAGGTCATCATCAGACATATTGTTAACATCATCAGAACTCACTAAAGAATCATTAGAGTTAGAAGACTTATTTTTACGACCACTTTTTTTACCTACTAAATCTGGTTGACTCTTTTTCTTTTGTTTTGAAGATTTATTATTTCCACCATTATTACCTACTAAATCTGGTTGACTCTTTTTCTTTTGTTTTGAAGGTTTGTTATTTCCACCATTATTACCTACTAAATCTGGTTGATTTTTTTTCTTTTGTTTTGAAGGTTTACCAGAAATCATACTATTCATAAGTTGTTCTTGTTCTTTTTTCTTTTGTTCTTTTTCAAAAGCATCTAAATCAAAATCTTCATAATTTACAGCAGTTTTTTCAGTATCATCATAGTTAGAATATTCATCTTCTTGTTCTTGTCCTGCTAATCCACTTCCTTGCTCTGCAAGAGGGTCAATATCAAAATCAGGTAATAACAAATTAGTTAACTGGTCTTCAATTTTAGGTTGTTCTTCTGGAAATGATTGTGTTTTTTCAGGATGTTCATCTTCTTGTTCTTGTCCTGCTAATCCACTTCCTTGCTCTGCAAGAGGGTCAAAATCAAAATCAACAGTTGGAAGTACAGTAGGAGTACTTGTGTCAATAACATTTACTTCTTCTTCTTTTCTTAAAGAGATTTTAACATATATATCTTTATTATCTAACATATGTTTTAAAATACTATTAATGGTGCTTAAATCTGCATGAATATTTTGAGTAGTATTTTCAACTAAAGTTTCTTTTATAGAAGTTTCAATTATTTTTTTTAATTCTTCATTGTTAATGTTAGAGGAAGGAGGGTTATCAGTGTTATCTGAAACACTATTTAAAGTTTCAACTAACTTTTCACTTTCTTCTTCTATAATTTCTTCATTGTCAATTAAAGAATCTAAATCAAAATCTTCATCAGTAGGAGGTAAGGTTTCTTCAGATAACATACTTTCTTCAATTTCATTTTGTAAGTCTTCTTCTAAACTATTTTCTTCAATACCAGAATCTGTTGGTAAATTACCTTGTTCTGCATTCGAAATAAGTGCCTCTAAATCAAAATCATCATCACCTTCTTCTTCAGGTTCTCCTAAAGCACCAGCACCACCAGCAATAAGTGCCTCTAAATCAAAATCATCATCACCTTCTTCTTCAGGTTCTTCTAATGCACCAGCACCACCAGCAATAAGTGCTTCTAAATCAAAATCATCATCACCTTCTTCTTCAGGTTCTTCAAAATCATCATCACCTTCTTCTTCAGGTTCTTCAAAATCTTCTTCAACTTCAACAGGTTTGGGCTTTGTTTCAGTTGGAGATAATTCAACTAAAACAGGATGTTTTTGAATATCACTTTTTAATAATTTATTTTTATTAAAACCAAGGAAATCAAAAATACCTTTTTTTTCTTGAATAGAATTTTCATCCATTATAACTTCAATGTCTTGATTTTCAAAAGCATATAAAGAATTAAAGAAGGAATTTGGTTCAAAAAAAGGAATAATAGTAGATGTAGGGTGTTTTTGTCTTATTGTTGAAACAAATGATTGACTACCATAAACTACTATTTTTCCCATGAAAATCCTTTATTTCAATATTATAATAAAAAAAAAACAAAAATTAATCATTTTCTTCTTCACGTTCTAGTTGTTCTTCAATTTGTTTAATATTCTCATGTTCCGCCATTTCTTCAAGAAGGTTAGAAAGTTTAGCTTCACGTAGTGTTTCTATTTGTTTTAACTTATTGATAGTTAAATTTTTCTCTGATTCAATTTCACTTGTTATTTTAACTACTTTAGTTGTATCAGAAACTCCAAACGAACACCAATATTTAGGTTTATTATTAACGCTTAATTGTAATTCAGAGTTTTGTTCAATAGTAGATAAAAGATAACCACCAATATTTAAATCAAGAAAATTAGTAAGAGTAATTACATCTTGAAATAAAACGATAGATAATTGAACTTCAACACCGGCTAATAAAATATGTATTTCACTATTTGTAGCATTCTTGTTGGTTTCTGGTACAAGGTTTGAAATTAATAGTTTATTTAAGATAGGTTCAAGGTAAAGAATAGGATAACATAATGAAATAAATCCTTTTTCTTCCTTAATCTTAAAATCATAAGTAACTAAAACAACAATTTCATTGGCAGAAGCAATTTGAACATTTGTGAAATTTGACTCTTTTGATTCAATATTAAAATTAATAGTATGAACACTTTCCCAACCAGTTTTTAATGGTTTTACAATAAGGGTTAAAATGTGTCCTAAAACAGATAACTCTATTTCAGAAAAATCTCTAGTTAAACTTTCTTCAATTATACCTGTTCCACCTAATAATCTTTCAATGATACCTTGTGCTAGATTTGTATTAATTTCTAGAACACAATTACCTTCCAATGGTTTCATAGAAATAACATTGTAAGAAGTTGGATTTTTTAATGACATTGTAAATTCACCATATGTGATTTGATCTATAGAAGCAAGATTTATTTCTGTCATAGTTCTTAATAAACCAGAAATATTAGAAGCAATATCTCTACTTATTTTATCATGTAAATTTCTAAGAGTTCTTAACTGCTCTCTTGATATTCTATTTGGTCTCTTAAAATCATACTGAGTAAAATTTTTATTATTACTAAGTTTATCACTTGCTATATCACCAAAAAGTTTATTTAACTGAACTTGATCATCTTTAGAAACATCTACCAAACCATCAATTTCATTTTGTGATAAAAAATCAGCCATAATTTAATACTCCTCTATAATTTTAGCATCGAAATGCTGTGTATTTTTTAACTCTTTTATTATATTGACCATTTCTTCAAAAGAAACTTCCAATATTTTTAATATTCGTATTATATCATGTAAAAAGATATTTTTACCCTTTCTAAACATTAAACCACGATTTACATTTAAAGTTATGTCATTTCCAACATTTTGATCATCTGCAGCAAAACCTTGTTGTTTGTCAACATTATTGAATGTCAGAGTAAAGTCTTTTGTGTTTAAAGTAATAGGTTTAACAGGTATGTTTTGTGAAACAGAAATTAATTCTGTAGACATATTAATAATAATAGAAGGTATTTTTTTCTTTTCAATATTTAAATTTAAAACTATTTCTAATAATTCAATATTATCCATATTAGGTATTTTTTGAATAGTTATATTCCTTTTATCTATTGCTTTAGCTATTGGTAATTCAAAATGTGAATTAATTTTATTTTTAATTTTTAATGCAGTGGATAAATCTTTAGTATGTAGTTTGAAAGAATGAGTACTAATATTATTAAAATCAAATTTCAATTCCTTTTCTATTATACAACCTGAAACGATTCTACCTGTAGTATCTACTTTATTTGTTCTAATTTGACCTTGACAAACAGCGTATATTTCTTGATCTTGTCCTTTAAGATAAGATAATAATAAAGTACCATCTTTTATACTTTTTGCATCACCCATAGCTTGTACATTAATGTTAATCATATCACCAATTTTACTATAACTTGGTAAAAGACCTGATAACGTTACTATAGCACTATTCTTAGTTGCAAAATCTTTATTATCTAAACCCAATTCTGAAGGTTCTAATAAATTAAAAGTTAAATTTTGAGTACTTTTACTTTTATCACCAGTACCAGGAAGTCCAGTAACTAATCCATATCCATAAAGAAAGTTTGTTCTATCATTGTTAAATGTACCTAAATCAGATATTTTAATACTAAATACTGTGTTGAATAAAAGAACAAATAAAATAAGATATTTAGAGGTGTTCATAATATTCCACTATATATTCAATTAATTCTTCTTTATTTTCAATATTATATTCAAATAATTCATCTAAAAAACAATTAAAAATAAAAGAATTATCATCATCATATTCAATAAAAAAATCATTTTCTAATTCATTTATTAACCATTCATTAAATTCAAAAGTATATTTTTTACTTTTTATCATTTTATTAAAAAACTTTTGAAAAAAAGTTTCTGTCAATTCAAGTTCTATATCATTTTTACTATATTCTTCAAATAATTCTATATCCAAACTATAACTTTTAATTAAATCATTTGCATTATCTATTTCTTCAAATGAAAGTATATTTTTAAATGTAACCATATCTATTTCCTGTATTTATTTTAAATAAATATAATAATAAAAAATTAAAAAAGTCAATTTTTTAATAAAAGAAAAGTATTTTTTAATGTTTATTAGGTTATAATAAAATAAAAAGAAAGAAAAAAATATGTTAGAAAAAGAAATATTAAAAAAAATAAAAGAAAAAAATATATTAAAAGTAGAAGAAGAAGAAATAATAAAAAAATATATAGAATATTTTGTAAAATCAACAAGTTTTAATATAAATACATGGGATAAAAATGACTATTTAGATTATATAAATAATAATATTACAAATCATTATGAAAAGATTGAAGGATTGGAAGAAGGGGTAAAGTTATTTTCAAACTATTTAAAAGAAAAAAAGAAAATATTGATAATTACTGATAATGATTTTGATGGAACTTCTATATATTCACAAGCATTATTTACAAAAAGATTTTTAGATAATAAATTCAATAATATAAATTATTTCAATATTATGTATTCTTATGGTGGAACACATGGTATTACATATGAATTAGTAAATGATTATATGAATAATGTAGATGAAGAAATATTAATAATTACAGCAGATAATGGTATAAATAATAAAGAAGAAATAGAAAAAATAAAAGAAAAGTATAAAAAAGTAAAAATAATAGTTACTGACCATCACCTTGTGAATAAAAATACAGGTGTATTTGGTTTAGTTGATGTGGTAATAAATAGTGAAAGTATAGATGAAAATCAAACAAAATCAAAAGTGTTAGAATTAGAGAATGGGGAAAAAACAGCAATATCAGGTGGTTATACTTTTTATATATTATTAAAGTATACATTAAATAATATAGGTGTAAAAAATATTAAATTAATAGAAGATTTAGAAAAAATTGCATTAATGTCACAAATTGGTGATATTATTAATTTTGGTAGAGACCATGTAACTAAATTAAAATATTATGAAGAAGAAATGATAAATCTTTGTATAGTTGATAGAATAATAAATGATCAAGATATGTTTAATAAATTTAAAAATAAAGAAGATAATATATTAAAAATTAAAGATTATATTCAAAAATCAATATCAACAATAAATGCTTCAAGAAGAATGAATTCTATTTTATTTGAGTTCCATAAAAATAAAGACATAGAAGGTTTCCTAAAGAAAGAATTTAATTTTGAAGAAGAAGAAGATATTAAAATATTAAAAGAATTAGAAAATAGAAGTGAAACAGTAAGAAATTATCTATTTAATGAATGGCAAAAAGATTTATGTTCTTTTACATCTATTAAAGAAATGGCAGCAATTTCTTTATGGCCATTAGATAATTTAAAAGAACAAGACTTAACTATAGTAAAAGAGGCTGGAGATATAATAATAGGATTAAATAGAATAAAAAATAGTTTAAGGAAAAATCTTATAGATAAAGATTTATATGAACATAAAGATTATGGTGGTTTTGAAGTATTTAGGTCTAAGATTGGTCAAAAGTTAAGAGAAATATTATCAATCCAAGTTTTTATAGAAAGTCAAAAAACAAAACCATTTTTAAATCTTGCTTATGAGAATGAGGTTCTTAGAGGTAGTATGAGGTCACAAAATGGTATTCCATTTAAAAAAGAAATGTTAGAAGATAAAGAAATAGAAAAAATAAAAGAAGAAACCGAAATCAATATAGAAATAGTTGGACATGAAAATGCTGCAGGTTTTATATTTGTAGATATTAAGGAAGAACCAGAAACATTATTAGAAAGAGTTGAAAGATTTTTAATAAAAAGTGGAAAAGTAATTGAAGATAAAAATTTTAAAATTGAAAAAGAAGAGTATATCGACATTTCTTTTCAAGATTATATTGAAGTTGATCCTATAAAAATACATAAAATTTTAAATACATTTTTGTATACTACAAATCACCCATTTATGCAACAACCAAAATTAAGATTTGAAACAGAAGATTTTATTGAAATAAATGGTCCAATTAAAATGAAAACATCAAAAAAAGGTAATTTATTTTATATCAATAAAATAAAAAATAAAAAGAAACAAGAGAGAGTCCAAGTAAGTTATTTTGGTGAAGAAGGAAATATTGAAAAATCAAAAAAAATATTAGGAAATATTGAATTAAAAGAAGAATATAAGACAAAACAAAAATACTATCAAATAATAATTGAAGAGTGTTAAGATTAGATTAAGGTTTAAAACTATATAATAAAGAAAATAAAACAAAATGGAGAATTAAAAATGGAATTAAAAATTTATCAAATGAAAATATTTAAAAATAAGAAGAATACTAAATATACAGGTGTAGTGGAAGGTTATCCTATACCAGAAGAGAAAAGAGTATTTTTTGATTTAGTTGAAGATTATGAAGATTACAAAGGTAATAAACATGAAAATGGTAAAGGTGTAATATATTTTGGTGAGGATTTTAATCATGAGGGTATGATAACTTCGGATATTACAATAGAAGTAGAAGAAGTGGAAGATAAACAAGTAAAAAAAATTAAGTCATATAATCTAATTGAAGAAGAATGGACAAGTATATTCCTTAAAACTGGAAATCCAACTGAAAACAATACTAAGGGAACAGTGTATAAAGTTCCTGTGTTTATTGAAACAGATAAAGAAGAATTTGATAATGCACCAAACAAAGAGGCATTTGATGAAGGTTTAAAAAGTTTAGGGTTAATTAGAATATCAGAACAACAAGAAAATAATTACCATAATGGTAATGTAGTATATCAATCTTGGCCATTAACATTTGAAAAATTTGTTCCAAATATTTCAAGAGATAATGCACCAAAAAATTATAAGGTTATAGTTAAAACAGTAAAAAATTCAGATGGTGAAGTTACATTTAGAAGTATAGATAAAATATTTGATCCAATCTTTAAAGATGGTGATATAGAAATCACTGGAAATATTGAATCTATTGAAGAAAATGAAAATGATACAAAAATAGAATTAAAAGAAATTATTTCTAGAGAAAATATGAAATTAAAAGAAAATAAAAATAAAAGTGATTTTGGTTTTAAAACAATTGTAAATCAAAATGATATAGAAATTTATTATAATGTAAAAGTGCAAGATTGTGAAGCAGAAAAAGGTGATGAAGTTACATTTAATATAAATGATGAAAATGTTCAGAAGAAAAAAACAGCAATTATAAAGTTAAAAGAATTGAAAGTTTATAACCCTTTTAATTAAATTGTAGTTTGTAATAATCCATTTTTTTTCCATATAATAGGAATACTTACAATTAGTGAGTGTTAAAATATAAAAGGAAAAAAAATGAAAAAATTATTATTAACAACTGCAATGATTGCAGCAACAGCAACAACTACATTGTCTGCTTCAGAAGGTTCACATAGTTCAATCGTGAGAACAGTATTAATGGGTGTTATTGGATATCAATTTGGTGGTACTCACGCAGCAACTATTGCTAGTGCAGCAACAGGTGTAGCATTATCTACAACAGTTGGACCAGTGAAAGCACCAAAAGATTGTCCTATTGGGGCAGTAGTAGAAGGTACTGCTAAAATAGTTACAGCACCAATTTTACTAGTAGGTAAAATTCTTGGAGTAAAATAATTTATTAATTTAAAATTATTTTTAAAACTACAAATAAAGACCATCTCTTTTTAGGGGGGTTTTTATTTAATTAAACTTGAAAAAGTAATATTATTCTTTTTCATAAATTTTTTTAAATCACTAGAATAAAAAGAAGATTCAAAACTACTTAACAAACTATTTCTTTGTTCATCATTATTAATATCAAAAGAACAACCTAAATTATTTAACAGTAATGCCATTTTAAAATCATTTCTTAAAAAACACCAACCAAGTAAGGTTTTATTATCAATTGTGATATTGGTATCAGCACCTTCTGAAACTAATAATTCAACAACTTCAAAATGTTGATTTAAAACAGAAGATAATAAAGGATTTTCTTTGTTTTCTGTAACAAGGTTTAATTGGTTCTTATTTCTACTAATCCAATATTTAATACTATCTAAATCACCTCTTTTACAAACCCCTATTAAAGTCTGGAAATTTATTTTATCTGTATTTGTTTCTTTTATTTTCATTATTATTTACCATGGAATAATGTTAATTCCAATTCCTTTTTAACAGATTATAAGAATAAATCAAATAATGTTTTTTTTTAGATAATGTTTTTTAAGTTTATACCTTTATAATAGAATAAATAAAAAAAGGTTTTATGTATGATTATAGATGGTATAAAATATGAAGTTACAAAAAAAATCATAAAATCTAAAAATAAACAAGAGATAAAAAAAATCATAAAAAAAGAGTTGAATTACTTTAAAAAAATAAAAAAAATAGTAAAAAAAGAGAATAGACAAATATCACTTCATTGTCATAAAGGACATTCATATATTATTATAAATTTACAGGTATATGAAAATAATAATTTAATAGAAATAGAAGTAAAAAAAGAAGTGAATTATGATTTTTTTTGTAATGAAGGTTTAATAAAACTAAAAGAATAAGAAAGGTATATTACTTTTATTTTGCTCTTATGAACCGTATAATTTCCTTAACTATTTCTTCTGGGGTTAAGACTTCATCAATGTAACCATTTTTTAAACATTCATTGATTATACCTGGTACAACAGTTGTACTAGGTTCTTGTGCTATGGTTTTAGAACCTGATTGTTTTAGATTTCCCATACCAATAACACCATCTTTTCCCATACCAGTCAATATGATAGATAAAGTTTTTTTATTATGACATATATTAGAGCTACCTCTAAACATTACATCAATACTTGGTGAATGTGAGGAAACAGCTTTAGTTCCTAATAATTCAACGATTAATCTACCATTCTTAATTTTAGGTATAAAATGTTCATTTAGAGGCATATATATATGATTGTTCAAAATACTTAAATTTTTCTTTGCCTCTTTAACAGTTAAATGAGTTAGGTTTTCAACTCTTTTTATGATATTATTAGCAAAATTAGAAGTAATATGTTGAGTGTATAAAATTGGTGGTACAGTTTCATTATCTTTTAACTGTTTTTTTAATTCATTCAATATAGTATCCATAACATTTAAACCACCAATAGAAGCACCGATTATAATCATTTTATTGGCATATCTTAAACTAGGTTTATACTCTAGTATTTGGTCCATGTTATTACTAGTAGGTGTTTGATTGGTAAGTTGTGATAATTGTACTTTTCTTCTTGATAATTTTTGTATTTCTTCTTTTAAAGTTTTTTTAAAAACACTTGATTCTTTTTGTATAGGTTGTAATTTGAATATTCTATTAAAGGCATTTAATATTTTAGTTATATCACCTTGTTTTAATGTTAGGAAAACTATATTATTTTTTTCCATTAATTCAGTTTTATCTTCTTCTTTGAAGAAAATAATCAACTTAGAAGAATCTATTTTATCTATATCAATTTGTAAATTTTCTTCAACATATAAAGATTTATGAATAATTATAATGTCTTCATTATTAATTAAGTTTGATAATTGTTTTTCAGAGTTGAGTTTAATATTTTTCTTTTTAAAAGTTGGGCCACTAATACTTGAACTAAAATGTAATACCATTTTTGATTCAGATGTAATTAATAAAATAGTCATTTTTATACCTTAGTTGATTTAATAATAAAATAGTTTTTAACCTCTATTTGTCTACCTTGTTTTCCAGAAATATCAACTGTTTGATATTTTAAATTATTTTTTTTAGCCCATTCTACAATAAAAGCTAAATTTTTTTCACCAATTTTACTTGTACTTGACATTTGAGCTCCACCGAATATTTTTAATTGAATGTGATTTTTTTTACAACCTTCTTCAATCATTTTTGCAATCATAGTTTGAATAGAAAATAAACCTTCTCTAAAATCATGTTTTGTTTGTGTCATAATAATAGGTAATAAAAAGTGATTTATTCCTGTAATACCTGTTTTAACATCATATGCAACAACAGATACACACGAACCTAATAAAGTATTTACTTTTATTGTATCAATACCTTTATCTTGAAAAATAACAAATTCTCCACCTAGAAAATTGAATTTTTGTTTTACTATCATTTTCTTAGTTTCTAATTCTTTTTTACTATATTCTTTTATATTTTTAATATTTTTTGCATATATTAAACAAGTATTTTCTTTCATATTTTAATCCCTAATTTTCTTAAATACATTGTGGTATTTCTCAATTTTTTCAATTTTATTTTCTAGTCCCCAAGGTGTTTCACTATGTCCTAAAAATAAAAAACCACCAACTTTAATCTTTTTAAAAATATTTCCTAATATTTCAGTTTGTAATTCTTGATTAAAATAAATCAACATATTTCTACAAAATACTACATCAAATTGTGGTAATTTAGCAATTGTAGAAGGGTTTAATAAATCTGCTTGTTGAAATGATAGTTTTGTTTTAAGTGAAGGACTAATTTTAAAATGATGTGAATCTACTTCTTTCCAGTTTTCATTATAATTTTCAACCCACAAAGGTGTTTGTTGCTGAACTTTACTTTTAGCATATATGTGTTTACTTGCAGTATCTAATACTTTTGTACTTATATCTGTTCCAAGTATTTTAAAACTATTACCTTTCTTTTTTTGTCTTTGACTTAAAACAATAGATAATGTGTGTGCTTCTTCACCAGAAGAAGCAGCAGCAGACCATACGTTTATTTCACCTTGTTGTTCATAAACATTTAAAAGATATTCAAATTGTTCTGGTTCTCTAAAAAATCTTGTAGTATTAGTAGTAAAAACATTAATAAATTCTTGTTTATATTTACCAAGTTTCAAACCATCAATAATAGTTTTACCATTAACTTTATAATCAAGGTCTCTAATGATTTTATTAAACCTATTGTCCATTAATTCATTTTTACCTTCTAAAGTTGTAGAACCTATCAATTCTTGTGTTAGTTTTAGAATAACTTTTCTTTCTGATTCATTTAATGTATATCTCATTTTAATACCTTTTTATTTATTTTTAATGTAATACTTTGATTTATATTATAATTAACTTTTATATAATTTTCATATCTAATTAATAAAATTAAGAAATCTTTTTCTTTAATACCTTTTCTTAAATCTATTATAATATTTTCTTTAGTTGAATTAATAGAAATTAAATCTTTTTGTTTTATTGTTTCTTTAATAATTTTTATTTCTTCAGATAATGTTGAAATTTTTCTTTCTTTTTTTATTATTACTGGTTTATTTGATTTTTTTAATACTATAGTAGTACCAAATAGGATACCTATAATTAAAATAAAATAAAAAAGTAACATTATTAATCTTTTTAAATTACTATTATCAGTATCACCATAGTTTTCATATCTAATATTCATTTCATTCCATTTTTTTTTAAATTAATTATAATAAATTAAATTAATGTTTTTTAAAAATTTAATTTGAAACCATCTTTTACAGGTTTAGCCATTACAAAGGGAACAAGTATTTTTGAAAAGTTTTTTGAAAAAATAATTCCAAATCCATATCTTGCTTTTCCAAGAAAATCTAAAATTTCATTAGTGTCATCTTCATTTATTTCTTTACCTTCAGCATCAATGGTTTTTATTTGTTTTTTTGGAATAATATTTTGTGCTTTTCCTTTTGTACCATCATCAGCAACTCTTAAAAAACATTTAGTAGAAGCATTTCCTAAAATTCTTTCTACAAAGTTAGGACCATCAGAACCACCAGATAAACCAGCAATATCTTGAGAAGAAACTATAGTTGCGACACCAACAGAACGAGCCTGAGCCAAAATTGTTTCAATATCTGTTTTACTTTTACCAACAAAAGTTGCCATTTCATCAAGAACAAGTAAGAATAAAGGAGTAGATTTTCTTCTTAATTTATCAAAAATAAAATCAGGTGGTAAAGTGTCATATTCATCAATATCTTCAGTTTCAACATTTTTACCTAGTGCTTTAGAAATACCATTTTTAATAGCCCCTATTATAAAAGAACCAATAACTTCTAATTGTGCAGGAGATAAACTCATAGCAGGTAACATACAATACAATAATTTATTATTAAAAATTACATCTGCAAAATCTATATCATTTTTAGCAGGTGCAAATATGTTAGGAAAGGTTTTTATTAGTGAAGATAAATCACCAAATTGTGTTTGAGAATAACCATGTTGTACAGTCATTTGTTCTGGAATAGGTGGTTTTTCTTCAGTGGTTGACATTGCAATTACTCCACCATAAGTTCCAACGTATTTTACAATACCTTCAGATACAAGTGTTCCTCTAAAATCATATGCTTTTGGAATCCAAAATCTTGCATAAGCTCCTAAACCATTGTGGTTTAAAATATCATCATCGGGTAAATCAGGATCAATCTTAGAAGGTGGAACAAGATTAACTAAATAAGAATTTAATTCTAAAGCTTCTCTTAATGTATTTAAGTTAATAACTTCACCTCTAACTTCTTTTATGTAAGACAACATACCAAAAGCATTTGCTAATACACCTTTAGCTTGTGTTTTAAAGAAGTCATTACCACCATCACCACCACCAAATACAGCAGATTCAATAATAGCAGAAGCATCTGTTAATTCAACAGATTCAAATAAGTTAAATGAATTAGATTTAGCATCTGGGTTAAAGTTTAACACTAATACATCATCCAACCTTCCTCCAGCGTTAGCAAAATTGATAAAATCTTCAAACATAGATAAATCACCTTTACCATCAATAAAGATAGAACCAGCACCACGTGGAGCTGCTAAAGGGTCACCTTTTGCACCAACAGCTTGTCTTAGTATATTAAATAACTGAACAGATTTACCAGAACCAGAGGCTCCAAATAATGCCATATGTTGATCAAGGTTATCAACAAAAACAGGTCTACCTTCATAATCCGTTGCTAATAAGTAATTGTTAAATGCTTTTAAATCTGCTTTATCAGAATTTAAACTATCATTACCTGTACCTATATCTTCAATAGCAAGTTCATTTTCTTTATCAATTTCAAATTTTAATTTATTAATTTTCCAAGCCCAATAAATTAATAATGGACCAACTATTAATCTATATTTTTTAAATTGTTTAATTTTGTTATCTAAATCCTGCTTTTTCTCCAGTAATTTCTTACTGTCAATTTCCTTTTCGCCAAGTTTAACATTACTTACCTGTTCTTCTGCAGACATATTAATTCCTTAATCTTTATTAATATTATAAAGATTAAAAGACATTTTTTAATATTAGAGAAGTATATTAGTTAAATATCCAATTTAAGTCAGTTAATATATTAATAAACAATTCAAAAATGAAAGGTAAAGAAAAATAGAATAAAACCATAATAATTAAAATTTTTGTTTGAATACCAATAGCAAATATATTAAAAGCTGGCATACTTTTTGTAGCAAAAGCAAAGAATAAATCACTTGAAACAGCAATAAACATAAAAGGTAAAGTAGAAAAGAAAATAATAGAAAAGATATAAATAAAACTTTGAACAATTTCCCAAAAACTATTTATTTCAAAATAATTAAACATTGTCCCCAATGGAAGAAAATGGAAACTTTCAATAACACCTTTAATAAATACATGATGACCATCAATCAATAATACAGCACAAATAAAAAGAAACTTTAAAAAAGGTGTATAGACATGTGAGATTCCACCACTTGGGTCATAAAAAGTAGACATTGATAGACCACTTGCATAAGATAAAGCTTCACCATATATTTTATAAGATTCTATAACTACTTTTAAAATAAATCCAATAATAATAGAAGAGATTAAATCCATTAATACTATTTCCAATATTCTTGCAGAGGTAAAAGGTTCAGTAAAAATACTTAAATCTTGTTGTGTATAAACAATTGTACTAAGTAAAAAAATAAAAATTATTTTAATATTGTTTGGGAAGGAGAATATATTAAATATACCGCTAATAGAAAAGATTAAAGTTAACCTAACTATAACTAATAATAACATTAAAAAGTTTGTGTAATATAAGGATAACTCATTAATCATATTTAATCTTTTATTCTTATTTTAACAAAAAAAAGAATAAAAAAAAGGTGAAGTTTAAAAACTCCACCTTTTATGATAAAAATTATAAATAACTATTATAATTTAGACCAATCTACAACTGTTTCACCATTTGTTTTGATAGTTGTAGGAGTTCCTTGAACACCAAGTTGTCCACCAAGTTCAGTTGCAGTTTTCATCAATTCAGTTGCTTCTTTTAATTCAGTTGCAATTTTCTCTTTAATGATTTTTTCTATAGATTTTTTTAATTGTTTATTTAAGTTTTTATCCTGTAATTGTGTTTCAAATTCTTTTCTTGCTTCTTTTTCAAGTTTAGAATTAAATGCTAACCAATTAGTATCATTACCATTAGCAATTTCAATTAATCTATCACCTCTTGTTTCTTTAGAACCACCAGAGATAATGTAATTAGACATTGGAACTGCTTTTTTATGGAAACTTAAGTTAAATAAAAATACTTTAAATGTATATTTATCAGTTAAAGTAGGCCAAACTTTTTCAAATTTCTTACAGTATGGACATTCAGGGTCAGTAAATACATAAATTACTTCTTTACCTGTACCATAAGTGAATGTTTCTTTTCCTTCTAAAATAGAAGTATCAATAGGTAATTTAAACTCAGACTTAGTTTTAGTATTAATAACTGATTGAATTAAAAATAAAAATTCACCTTTACTATCTACTACAACTTTAAAAGGATTCTTCTTCTTGTCAGAACCCATAACCATATACATACCTGTATTACCTACTTGACCAAAATTTGAAACTTCAGCTCCAATATCTTTGAATATTTGCATATTTTCAAAAGTATTTTTACTTAAGTTTCCTGCTCCTAATAGACTTAAACTTGCAGTAAGTCCTAATGTTAATAATAATTTTTTCATATTTTTTCCTTTTATGTAATTTTAAACTGTAATAATTATAACAAAATAAAAATAAAAATAATCTAATTTTAAAAAAAAAAATTATTTTTGTTTTAGTAAATAACGTTCTCTAATTAATTTATTCTTATTATTTAATAATTTATTTACTAAAAATGTTGAATCTATGATTAAAGAAGTATTTTTTTGATAAATAGGTAAAGAGATTAATTCTTTTATTTCTTCATATTTTCCTTCTTCAAATTTTCTTTTAATTTTTGATAAAATGAATATTTTAAACATTTCTTTAGTGATATTCTTATTCTTTAAAACTATTTCAACTTTATTTTGATCTCCTAATTGTTTATAAGCAAACAATATTATTTTATTAGTTGTAATATCAGAAATGTTGTAATCAATAATTAATTTTTCTAATATTTCTTTACCTTCAAAATATTTTTTATTAAATATTTTAATAATAGCATTACCTCTTAAAATAGAAGGTTTATCAAAATCATGATATTCAATTTCTTTATCTTTTAAAACACCAGATATATACGCTAATTTTATTTTTAAATCAGTTAAATATAAAGGTTCTCCTTCTTGAATAATAGGATTTTTATTTAATAAGAAGTATTCTTGAATTATTTTCATTTTTAAATAATGATTATTTTCATTAATAATACTATAAATGATTTTATCAAAGTCCCTTAAACCTTTTAAAGCTTTTTTATTCTTACTATAATATAAATTATTAATTATTTTAATAGTTTTTTTATGCTCAACATTCATTATTTTTCTACTATATTTATTAGCTTGTTTATCATTTAATAATATAAGTTTGTAGTAAATATATTTAATAAAATTGTTATTACTATTAATTAATCTTGAATTGATTGATTTTTTTTCTAATCTATTTAATTTTTCTTTGTAATCATGTGGAAACATTCTATCAATTAATAATAAAAATAAGGCACTAAATTCTTTTTGTGGTTTTAAATAAAAAGATTTCTTTAAATATTTTAAAGAGTTTATATATTTACCTAATTTAATATTCATTAATGCTAAATTATAACTCTCCTGAAAGTTTAATTTATTAGTTATTTTTTGTTTGTATTTATAATACACAATATAATTATCTTTATGATAATTTGAAAATAACCATTTTTGTGTTTTTATTTTATTTTTTAAAATTGTATGTTCTGCTTCAGTCTTAACTAATTTTATTTCTTCATCGTAATCTAAATCTAATTGATATTTCATATAATTAGATATATAATTTAATTTAAATAATGGACTAAGAACGTCATTTTTTATTTCTTCTTCAATTAAATCTCTATTTAGTAATTGGTTAATAACTTTATAATTTAATGTAAAATCTGGTTTTTTTACTTTAACTCTTTTTAAATATCTATATTCATCTTTTATTACAACTGCATCAGGAGCTTGTAAATTTAAAAATAAATTATAATTAATTAAATCTTTTTCAAGTTGTAGATTTTTAACTCCTTCTTCTCTTAATTGTATAATATTTGCTTTGGCTTCTTTTTTATTATCATTTAATAAATTAAGATATAATAAATGTTCTGGATTTTGTTTTGTTTTATCTATTCTATGATATTTTTCAAGAGCACCTTTATAATCACCAATTATTAAATCACCATTGATATGAACTAAAATATCTTTCTCTTTTGTAATATATTTATTAAATATTGCATATAAATCTTTATTTCTATATAAATATCTGATGTCTTCTGTATACTGAAATAAATACCAATTAGATAATAATATAATATAACTTTTTTTAGCAGACTTCACTTTACTATTCATATGAAAATATTTCATAGCATTAACTTTATCCTGAGTCTTCATATATGTAAAAGCTAATTGAAATATAACATTTTCTTTCAATTCATGGTTCATAGGTAATATATTGAATATATTTTTTAATTGTAATTTTGCTTTTTGATATTTTTGTTCTTTTATTAAGATAACAGAATTGTTATAGTTTAAACCTATCATTTCTATTTCACTTTGATTAGTTGTATATTCAAAATAATCAACTTTTGCAAAAGAAATGGTGATTAATAATAAAGTTGATAATAAAATTTTCATTAAGAAACCAAAATTACATTAAGTTTCTTAATCTAAGATTTAACTTATCTAGATTTTTATTAGTTTGTTTTAATTCTGTTCTTAATCTACTATTTTCTTCTTTAATTTCTTTGATTTGTTTATGTGAATCATTCAAGTTGGTTTTCATTAATAAAACACTTTGAATATTTTTTTCTAATTCAAAATCATAAATATCTAATGTATCACTTGCACTTTCTGTCATTTTTTTCAACCAAGAAGTTTCTACTTTTGTTTTTTGATATAATGTTTTGAAAAAAATCATTCTTGAATATAAATAAAAAGATACTAACATGGATATAGATACTATACCCCAAGTAATTGTAATGTTCATATAGATTTCCTTTTTTTATTTACATTATATAAAAAAAAAAAAAAAAATATATGATATTTAGAGTGATTTGCTTTTATAATGTAAATAAAAAAAGGAAATCTATATGAAAGTATATGGGTCAGTAGCAGGTATGATTGCTCAATTAAATAAAATAGACTTAATTTCAAATAATGTAGCAAATATTAATACAACATCTTTTAAAGAAAAATTATCAAATACACATACATTTACTAGAGAAGAAAATATTAGTCAATATCCAAAAAAAAACTTACCATTTGAAAAAAATAGTGAAAGAGCAAGACAATTTATACTAAATACATTTAATAGTTTACCTATTGAAAGTGAGGTATATAAAAATGAAACTCAAGGTAGTTTTAAACAAACAAATAATGATCTAGATTTTGCACTTAATAATAAAAATAATTTCTTTTTAGTTAAAAATAAAGATGGAGAAAAATATCTAACAAGGGATGGTAGTTTTAAATTAAATGAAAATGGAATAGTGGTAACAAACAATGATGAATATGTATTAAGTAAAGATTCAGACTTATTAACTATGGAAAATATAAAAGAAGATATAGGTGTGTTTAAATATAAATATACAGATTTAAAAAATGTAGGTGATAATATGTATGGTTATGTAAATCTTCCAGATCCAGAAGAAAGAAGTGAATTATTATATTCAACTGGTTACTTGGAAACTTCAAATGTAAATGGGATACAAGCAATGACAAAATTAATAGGAGCACAAAGATTATTTGACCAATTAAAAAGTGTAGTAGATACACAACAAGATATGGGTAAAAAATCAAATACAAACATAGGAGATCACCAAGCATAATGGATTTTTTAGGTCTTTCAATACATAATGTTCTTGATAAAAGTTTACAAGGATTACAACATCAACAAAAAGTTATTCAACAGAATTTATCTAATGTAGATACAGTTGGTTATAAAAGAAAGAAGTATGATTTTGATAAATATATGAATTATGAAGAAAATAAGGTAAAATCAAGAAGACTTTATACTACACATAAAAAACATTTTAAAATAATGAATATAAAGGTAAATCAACAAAGAAAATTTTTAGATTATGATAAAAACCCTACATTATGGCAAGATAATACTGGAAATAATGTGTCATTGGATAAAGAAAATATTGAAATGTCAAAAAATCATATACATTCAAACACAGTTATAAATACATTTCAAAAATACTCTTCAACATATAAAGCTGCATTAGCAACATTAGCTAAATAAGAAGACTTAAAATTCTAAGTCTTCCTCATTAAAATCAACGATTTCAGGATAAGTTGATACCAATTCCATTAAAGATAACATTAAACATTCTGAAAGTGTTACTTTTCTAGCAAATTGTTTTTCAAGTATTTTAATACCATTTTTTAACAATTGTTCTGCTTCTTCATCAAATTCAAATGAATGTTTTATTCTTTTTTCTTTCTTATCTTCTTGATTTTGGATTTTATCAAAAACATCATAAATGGAAGATTCATTTAATAATATTTCTTTTCTTTGTTCTTGAGTAATACTATTTTTATTGAAATAATGGTTAAGTTTGTTAATTTCAAATTTTTCTAATTTAATAGCAGGTTGATATTTTTTATGGAAATAAGATTCATCTATCATTGATTTTAGTTGTGAACTTTTAATTGTTTTATCTTCAGATAGTATTTCAAATACTTTAGTTTTAGTATAGTTTTTAGTATGAATGTATTCTTGTATTAAATAACCAACCTCTAATCTGAGATCTTTGATTTTTTCAATATCACGAGAAACTTTATTTTTTAACTCAAGTTCGTTTTCTTTGTTAGAAATATCTGATAAATAATTTTTGGCCATTATTTTTTCCTATATATTAATTTAATAACAATTATAGTTAAATTAAACTTAATAATAAGTTAATCTATAATAGTTACTACTTTTGAAAATAAATAAGGATCCATAGTATTTAATTCACTAAATAAAGGTAAAAGAAAATCTTCAGAACTTATAACCAAAATCAATTCTCTTATAGCTAAAACCAATTCATCTTCTTCAACTTTTGATACAGTTTTATTATTATAATAATAACCTAATAACCCAAATCCATAAATTAGAGTACTTAATTCTTTTAAAGGAATAGAAAATTCTCTAGAGGCAATAGTTGTGATTAAATTTAATTTATCAATATCACTTGTATCTTCGTTATTAAAAAATTTTGTTAAAAAATCATTATCTTTCCAATTATAATTATTCAAATTATAATTAATTTTATCAATGGAAACTTCTAATTCTTTTAATTCATTATTGATAATATGATCAAAATCAACCAATTGTCCTGAATACATACAACCTAATAATGCAGGTAAATTATGATATTCTAAACAAATAGATAAAATGTTTTTCTGACTTATTTTTCTTTTTTGAACTTCATTGATAAATATTAGTTCTTGTTTTTTGATACCTGAAACTAAAAAAGAAGTATAAAAGTCAATCAAAGTTGCTTTCCCCTTATTCTTTAAAACTTCATTTTTAAAACCTTTTTGATATTCTTCAGAATTAGGATTTTGTTTTTTTAAATTACCTACTACAGTTGTTACTAATAATTTTTCTAAATTATTTTGATTAATATCTATTTTGATACTTATTTCTTCTTCAATTTTATCTATAAGTTCATGGTATTTATTTAAAATATTTCCTTGGGTTGTAATACTATTCATTTATAGTATCTTCAATATCTAATTCCATTGTTGCTTCCCATAATTTTGGTTCTAATTCTTTTAATTCATAAATAATTGGAAGTGATTCTACAGAATCACTTAAATACATAACGAACAATTGAAAGATTTTTTCATCTTTCTTAATACTAAAGTTAAAAATACTATTAAAAAAATAAAGTAATTCTTCTTCAATTTTTTGATATTCTTCTGGTTGGTTTACAAGAGATATTTCTTGTTCAATAATGATGTTTAACATTAATGAATAATATTCTTCTGGTTCTAATTCTTTATTTAAAACATCTTTTACTGTATAGTTATCTGTTTTACTTTCAGCAAAACCACCTGAATTAATCATAACTTCTTTAATGTCTTTGTTAATTTTTTTCATATAAAAGAAATTATTTATATTTGAAATAAATTCATTTTTATTTTTAATTTGTAATTCTTCTTGATAATATAATAAATAAGCTAACAGAGAACCTTTTGATTTATAACCTAAAATATAAAATAATGGATTATCATATATATAATCAGTAATTTTTATGTTTCTTTCTTTTAATTTTTTTAAAACTAAGTAAGTATATAAAAAATTACTAGAATAACTTAAATTATCTCCATTTTCATTTTGAAATGGTACTCCTAATGCATCAAGGAATATATTTTCATAATTAA
>Ga0209142_1000323_pt1 | contig 37792 bp, 42 predicted proteins | sample SaaInlV_120m_DNA_FD_184678 | JGI IMG/M metagenome (GOLD analysis project Ga0209142, IMG submission 184678) | Marine microbial communities from expanding oxygen minimum zones in the Saanich Inlet - Saanich Inlet SI074_LV_200m_DNA (SPAdes) (version 2) | ecosystem: Environmental > Aquatic > Marine... | reverse complement strand
GCCTGATCCTTTTCTGGAAGCACGATTGCTAATCCTTTTGTTGTTTTTTCATTTGTTGGACTGGCTGCAAGAACTAACCAATTAAACGCAATTGTTCTATTATCAACACCATAAGTTCCCCAACTACTATCACTAACATGCTGACGATACATCTTAGTATTGGAGGCAGTATAACTACCCATATTATCAAACTCAAACAAACTACTAATTGATTGAGCATTCCCTCTAGTTTCAAAATAGATTTCTACACATTCTCCAGAGGTTACACAATTCGCAGTAGGAATTCCTCCACTCAATTCTTCAACAGCAAATGGAAACATATGGTTTCCATAAACATAAGTAAAATTTATTCTTTCAGTATTTGTATTGTTAAATCCATTTAAGTAAATCATATTATATGGGTGGGCAACATACTCAATATACATATTTGGAGAATTTTTCAAATAAAATCTTGAAGAGGTTACCGGATTACTATTTCCTCCTGAAATTACATCACTTTCACCAAAAATTGGAAAATTTGTAAAATTAATATACCCTCCACTTTCTTTTAATCGACTATTAAAAATATTCAACTGCCTTCTTATTTCATTTTGTTCCTTCAAACTCTCATTAGAAAATAATGCATCAATACTTATTGTATTGTTTTTCCATGAAGCATTAAATACATCTCTGCCCAATGCATCATTCAGTCTACTAATGCTTTTAGAAATAGATTTGTCTAAGTTATACATTCTTTCAGTTTCAATAAATTCCTTAATTCTATTTTCAGAAGTTTCAGAGTTATTCAAAATAACACCTGCAAAAGAAAGTACAGTCAAACTAACAAACACCAATCCCAAAGTCAATAAAATTCCTTTTTTGGATTTCATTGAAGCCATATTCTAAACCTCACCTTATGCATTCCTTCAAAATACTCTCTAGTATCATCATCAAAACCTGCATACCATCTTTCTCCTGACCCAATAAATTGATCATCTGGAATTTCCGCTTCAGTTCTTGTAGAAAAAGTATATGATGGGTCGTCTAAAACTTTCAACCAATTAACATCAAAATTATTACTTCCGTCAGAAACAACATTAAGGTTAGTTATTCCAGTCGGAAATGGAACTGGACCAGTGGTAGTATAAGTGCAGTCCATATCGTTAATACCTTTAGAAGCGCAAATAGAAGTCATAGCATACTGTACCGTGTTCAGCCCAATTCCCAAGGCAGGAATTCCTGAAGGGGCATTTGTTATTTTAGCATTAACTTGAACGTGCAAATTTCCTCCCCTAGTTAGGGAAAGTGTATTTAGTGGCGTTTTAATTCTTCCACTGCTCAATGAACAGGAAGAAGTACAATCAGTTCTTAAACCATCATGAAAATCTATACTCATATTATATCCTGAGGGTAAGAAATCATAAACATTCAAATCAGCAAATTTTTCATTTCTCAAAGCATCATCCAATTGACCACTTTCATCAAACATAGAAATCACATCGTACCCTCTTTTGATTACTTGTGTCTGTGAAAGAGATTCTCTAGAAGTACTAGTAAAATAATAGGTAGTATTTACTAACATAATCAAAATAATTGTTGCGGCAATAGCTCCATCTAATGCAAAGATTATTCCTTTCTTTCTTTTTATTGGAGAAAGAATCATTGACTAAGTAACACCTCTACAGTTCCATACTCATAAGCTGCGCCAGGAGTAAGCTCATACATTATGTCTCTTGCAAGGTTAACTGAGAACTTTCCCCCGCCACTCATTTTTCCAACTGAAAAAACAATAACACTCTCTGCATCCTTAATTCTTAATCCAAACCTATATTGTCCAGCATGGAACACTTCCTTTATTTCATCCTCTCCTAACTCCCTGAGGGCATTAATTTTATCATAAGGAATTTTGTACTCTTCATCAATTATTCCTATAAATTCAATATCAGCAGAGGTAGCGTCATCTTCTAAAACAAGATAGTCCCAATTGTCTGGACTTCCACTAGTTTTTAACAATAAATCTGAAACTTGAAAAGTTTTAACTACGATGTCATCATGGTCCATTCTATTAATTAATCTGATATGGTAAAGATTCCAAAGAACAGAAGTAATTGTAATCAATACAATAAATATTCCAATTGCAACAAATAAATCCGTTATTGCTGCTTGTCCTTTCTTTCTTTTATACATTTTAAATTATGGTAAAGTATTCTACAGATACTATTTTTACTCCCGATTCTAATTCTATACTTTCAATAGATGTTTTTGCTTGAACAGTATGTTCTCCAAATGAACTAAACTCTCCAGTAAATGTTAGTTCTTCTTCACTAACAAAAAGAGTTGTAATTTCTGCAAAATCTAAATAAACTTTAGTATTCTCATCAAAGTATTTTCCACGCACTACAAAATCAACAGTCTCATTTTCAATTGTGGGAGTTCCCCCACTAGGCATTACGGGTACAGGAATTTTAGCAGGATTAGGTTCAATTTCTAAAATTTCTGGAGCATTTCCGAAAAAAATTCCATCGCTTGTTTTAATTATCTGAATAACCCCTCTTCCAGCATCATCATCTTCTACAGTAGGCAATATGGGTATAGTAATCTCCTGTCCACCTGAAGTTTCCACATATATTTCATTTTCAATTATTTGATAGTCATAACTTGAGCTAATTTGTAAAGAATTTCCAACTCCAAGATTAGAAACCGTCAACAAAGCATTAGATAATTCGACAGCAGTTTGCACTCTACTTTCTATACCCATTCGTTCATTAAGATTATTCATCATAGTCCCAATCAAAGGAATAGTTACAACTAACACAAGTCCGACTATTATTAAAACTTCCATCGATCCACCTTGTCCTTTTTTATTAAATAACATTTTATTAAATTTCAATAATACTCAAAACTCCTCCATCATTACTAATAATAAATTCACCCCCACTTAAAGAATAAGAGGCTTGATTAAGCACACCATTGAATGAACAAATAATCTCTATTTCTGTGGGTCCGCCATCACCAGTATCTCCTACAATAATCAATCCAGACTTCAAAACATTAAGTTCATAATAACTTTTAAACCAAGACTCATATCCTTCACCCAATGTAGCAACCCTTTGTAATGCATTTGAGATCATAACGCAATCATTTTTTTTAAGTACGGTTTCTCTAGTTCTTTCAACATCTAATTTTTTTGTAAAAGTTACAGAACTAAGCATAATAAATATTAACAACAAAACCCCTACAGAGTACATAATTTCAATACTTATTTGCCCCTTCTTTCTTAAACTCATTACCATGATATCTCCACTGAACTTTCATTCAAACTCTTAACCTTAAGGTGGTAAGTTCCAGACGTAGAAGGAATTGCCCCATAAATTAAAGGTTTAACACCCGCATGGACATCAGAAATTCCTCCTGCAAATTCTATCTGTAATAAAATTTCACTAGCACCAGATGCAACATCATTAACTAGTGCCGCAGTCTTAATTCCTTTAGGTGCAGTAATCACAACAATTTCCATGGAATCTGGTCCCATTGAATGGACAGCATCTATGGCCTTAGATAATCTACTAACATAACTCTCTAATTGGCTATCTCTTATTGCATTATTAGTTTCAACAGTAGAATAGTGGACCAAAGGTATTAGAAAAAAAAGTAACAATCCAGTTAGGATAACATATTCTATTCCTGCCTGTCCTCTTTTTTTCACCATCTCTTCTAATTTGTAATTAAATCTATAAAAGTTTTTTCTTAATAAATAACCTCTAAATTTTAATAGTTTAAGCGTTTTTCTCTTAAAATGACTTAATAGAAAATAATATAAGTATCCACAGTATCTTATTTCAAAACTATGGAGGTGTTTTTAATGAAATGCAATTGTCCAACATGGTGTAATTGGTTACTTCTAATTGCAGGTATACTTTATGTTGCTGGAGATTTAGGTTACGGCCCAGGTTTCTTCGGAATAAATGTATGGCATTTTCTAGTCTTACTAGTAGGATTAGTTAAAGTAGCTAAATAAAACTAATAGTTTTAAGGAAAATGGGCTCCGGCCCATATCCTTTTTTATATTTCTAAATTCTTAAATTTTCCAAAATTATAGGTCTTATCTTCTACAATAAAAACTTCAAAATTACCTATTCCTTTCTCTAAATATGGGCTAAGGAATTTCCCGTGTTTAATGTCTGAACCAACAGCAAGTGAACTAAAAGAGGGTATTACAATTAGATTTTTTCTTTTCCATTTTCCCTTTAAGAAACATTTGAATTTTTCTCCAGGTTTTTCAACAAAACTAATTGAAGGATGTTCATGCCCAATAATAATTGTTTTTTCGTTGCATTCAAAGATCTTATCTCCATGAACAATGAATAAATCATCTAAAACAAACTTTTCCACAAAACTAATTTTTTCACCATAATTTCTAATGATTGGTTCAAGCATCACATCATGATTTCCCTTAACAATCACAACTTCATAGTCTTTAATCAACCCATCAATCAATCTTGTTATTGAAGACCATTCTTGTTTTGAAATTCTGCCGAATTCATGCTTTATATCGCCATTCAATACAATTCTCTTTAAATCTCTACATTTAGAAATAGTATTTTTTATTCGTTCAATTGCATCTTCAGTTTGAAATCGGGGAATCATTACACCTTTTTTATTCAAATATTCTTCATAACCAAATTGCAAATCTCCAATTATCAGAGTATTTTTATATTTCAAACATAAATCAATTATCTCTAAATTTTTTTGAATTTCCATTCTAAAATTACATTTCTTCAGGAGCTTTAATTCCTAACAAGTTTAAACCAGAATCAATTATAGTTCTAACACTATCAACAAGCAATAGTCTTAATTGTAATAATTCTTCTTCACTACCAATTATCTTATGTTTTGCATAGAAACTATTAAACAATCCACATAAATCCAACAAATATCTTGCAATAATAGAAGGCTTATACTGTTTTGCCGCTTGTTCAATTGCATTTTCAAAACTTCCAAGATGTTTAATTAATTTTAATTCTTCTTCACTAGTAAATTTATCCCATTTCAATCCTGTTTTTTTTATTTCAGTTTCTGATTTTTTCAAAACAGAACAACATCTCGCATGAGTATATTGCACATAAGGTCCACTTTCACCTTCAAAATTTAATATTCTATCCCAATCAAATTCAACATCTTTAACTCTATCACTACTCAGGTCACCAAAAATTATTGCTCCAATTCCCACCATTTTTGCAACTTCGTTTTTATTTTTTAGTTTTGGATTCTTTACAGATATTATTTTCTTCGCAAGTTCAATTCCCTTGTCTAAAACATCTTCTAAAAAGATAATATTTCCTTTCCTTGTAGACATTCCTAAGAAGTGTCCAAAGTCCACATGTTCAAACTTAGACTCTTCATGACCCATTTTACCTAAAACACTAAAAAGTTGCTTAAAATGCAGTTTTTGTGGCGCTCCTACTACATATAACAATTTATCAGCTTTGTATTCCGTTAATCTATAAATTGCAGCAGCCAAATCTCTAGTATGGTACGTAGAAGACCCATTTGTTTTCTTTAACATAAACGGGGGCATCTTTTCTAATTCAACAACCAATGCTCCGTCACTAAGTTCAGTTTTAACTTTTTTCTCAAGTGTTTTAATTGCAGCATCCATCTTATCATTATAGAAAGATTCTCCGGCATTAGAATCAAATTCAATATTTAGTTCAGCATAATACTTTTCAAATTCTTTCAATGAAAGTTCTTTGAACATTTCCCAAATTGCTAAACTTTTTTTATTTCCATTTTCTAATTTTCTGAATTCTTCCCTAGCTTCTTCATCAAGCTCCGGATTTATTTTAGCTTCATCATGGAATTTGACATAAATATCTAATAGATGTTTAATCGGATCTTTTTCTAATTTCTTTTCTTCTCCCCAGTTCTCATAAGCTACAATTAGTTTCCCGAATTGTGTTCCCCAATCACCCAAATGATTAACCCCTACACAATTATATCCTCTAAATTTTAATATTCTATAAATTGAATTTCCAATAACAGTACTTCTCAAATGTCCAATTCCAAAAGGTTTTGCAATATTTGGAGAAGAATAATCCATCACAACAGTTTTTCCTTTACCTTCATTTGTGGACCCATAGCATTCTTTTTTCTCACTTATTTCACTAAGCACATTTTCCACAACGTTCTCAGCCTTAATGAAAAAGTTAAGATATGCACCTTTAGTTTCAATATTTTCAACGAAATCTAATTTAATTGTTTCAGAAAGTTCTTTTGCAAGTTCATTCGGTTTTTTCCCACTCTTTGAAGCAAACTTAAAACAGGGAAATGCATAATCTCCTAAAGCATAATCAGGCGGAACTTCTAGAGCTTCAACTACTTCATTCGTAGTTACATTAAGGCCCTCGGAAATAGTCTTTGCAATTTCATCTCTAAAGTTCATAAAAAAAGGTTCACAGAATTAGGTTATATAGTTTTCTGAATTAGTTTAAAATTGAACTAGCAGGTTTCATATTATTCCAGCTTTTATCAAACATTCCTTGCATTGCAGAAGCAAAATAAGGAGTTTGTACCCAAACACCCACATCATAAGTAGGGTGGACTTCTTCATCATTCATTACCATAAACATTAAATCTTTATTATCTACAATACAGAATCTTGACTTAACTTCAGTAGTATGTCTAACTTCTGCAACTTTTGAAACGCCTTTAATTGATTTTTCTGCATCTTTTGTTACTGGTGCAGCAATTCTAATCTCAACACCCTTCTTTTTTAATCTATTAAATTCTGGTTTCAAAGCTTCTATTTTTCTCATAACACCTTTAGATGAAGTCATGATTACTACAGATTTTTCTGCCTCTTTAACCATTGCTTCAAGATGTGTGTAAATATTATGTCTTCCTCTCAATGCTCCGGCAAGATCGCTAGGTTCAACATAATCAATACCTTGATTGTGCAATGCATCTAACTCTTCAAGAACTTCTCCACCTTTTAAATTTTCAAGTCTTTTTATTTTCTCAAGGGTTTCATTGTTAACATATTTTTTAACTTTTTCAATAACGCCCTTAGGCTCGATTGCTAAATACTTGATAGGTTTACCAAGCTTCATAATAATAAATCCCTTTTTTTCTAATGATTCTAAAACATCATATGCTCTTGATCTTGGAACATCTCCAATATCACTAAGTTCACCCGCAGTAGAAACTCCACGAGAAAGAAGTGCAGTCCATATTTTAGCTTCGTATAAGTTAAGTCCAAATAGGCTTCTTATTTTACTCAAAAATTCTTCTTTGACAATCATTTTAAATTATCTCCATAGTTTAAAAAATGAAAAATGATCACTCACCCTTCCCTCTTTTTTGTTAAACAATTGGTTTAGTTATAAATCAATATTACTCCGTGCTAGTATATAAATATTGTTATTTTTAAGTTGTTATTTGTTTTGACTATTGTAAAGTGTCTTCACATTATCAATTAAAGAAATTTCAGTCAAAGGTTTATCATATCTTATTTGAATTATTCTTGGAAATCTTAATGCATATCCTGAACTGTATGTTGGACTTTCTTGAATTTCTTCATAAGAAACTTCCACAACAATCTTGGGTTTCACCTTTACTTCCTTCCCTTTTTCAGAAATAATTAATTTTTTTAATTCATTAGTAATATTTTCAAAACTATTTAAGTTCCCTTCTTCCGGTTTTTCTTTTAATCCTGTTGAAACTTTTCCAACTTCTAAATAGTCATCTCCATCTTTACATGCAACAGTAAAGGATGTTAGCCACTTAGCCCTTTTACCTTCTCCCCATTCAGATTTAACAATTACTAAATCTAAAGAATCCATCACTTCTTTTAGTTTAGCCATGTACCCTACGTATCTTCCAGGCCTATAGGGCGAATCTAACGCTTTAAACATAATTCCTTCGTGTCCTGCATCTAAAGAGTTCTTAAAAAACTTTTCAACTTTTTTCTCATCATCAGTTATTATTAATTCAGATAAAACTATTTTCTTTTTAGTTTGTTTTACAATTTTTTCTAATTGTTTCCGTCTATCTTCAAAAGTAGTTTCCGTTAAGTCTTTACCATCACAAGAGATTAAATCAAAAGCATTTATTTCAACAGGAAATTCCTTTGCAATTTTTTCAGTATCATATTTTCTTTTAATTCTTTGAGATATTTTTTGAAAAGGTAAATACTTTTTACTTTTAACATCATAACCAATAACTTCACAATCAACAATATATTTTTTAGCTTTAATAAAATTCTTTGAGTTTTCTACAACATCTGGAAATTGTTTAGTAACTTCTTCCATGTTTCTTGTAAACAATCTTATTTCTTTTCCATCATTGTGAATTTGCAATCTAAATCCATCGTATTTAAATTCTAAAGCAGCGGGAGAACCAACAGCAGAAAATCCCTCAGGAATACTTTTAGAAAGTACTGCAAGCATCAATTTTAATGGCCTTCCAGCTTTTAGTTTAATTCCTTTAAGTTTATTTTTTTTAGCAAGAATTGCAACTTCTCCATAATCTGCAAGTACATTAGATGCACGATCTACATCTTCACCATTAACTTCAAACGCTTGAGTAATCGAATCTCTAATTATTCCTTCAGCAATTCCAATCCTTAAAACTTCTAATACAGTTCTAGAAATATACTTAGCTTCATTAGGACTAGCACTACTTAGTAACTCTGCAATATAACCTATCTTTCTATCCACGCTTCCAGAACCTTCTAGTTCAGCAAGTTTTCTTAAATTTTCAACAACTTTCTTAATAGTTAAAACTTCACTAAAAAGTGTTTTCTGAGTTTTCTTTTTTGAAAACTTAGCAGCCACATCTCCTAAGTCTCCTAGTTTATTCATTTCAGTTTCAATTTCTTGAGAACTACTCCCCGTAGATGCACTAATGGCTTTAATCAATAATTTAGAAGAAAATCCTATTTTTCGTGGATCCCAACTAGGAAACACTCTGCCATTTAACAAATATACAATCTTTTCTAAATCTTCCTCACTGGCTATTTTTAAAAATTCAGAAATAATTTTGGTTTTTTCTAATCTTTTACTAGTTTCACTAATTCTTTCATATATCTTAACTAACTCTTTATACTCCATGGGAAAACTTAAATAAATCAGAGATATAAAGGTTTCTTAGATGGAATTTGACAAAGCAGTAATTTCAAGAAGAACTTGTAGAGATTACAGTTCAAAGACACTTCCTATGAGTAAAATAGCAGATATTTTAGACATTGCTAGATTTTCTCCTTCTTCAGGAAACTTACAAAACTGGCAATTTATTATTGTTAGGGCTCAAGGTACAAAAGAAAAAATAGCAGATATTTGTAAGGGACAATCATGGATGTCAGATGCTCAAGCACATATTGTTGTTTGCAATAAATCCAAAGAAGTAGAAAAGAATTATCCTAATAGGGGAGAATTATATGCTATTCAAAATTGTGCAATAGTTTCAGCTAATATAGTTCTAAAAGCTGCAGACTTAGGCGTTGGTTCAGCGCTTGTTGGAGCATTTGATGAATATGAATTACAAAAATTATTAGATATTCCTGAAGCTGCAATTCCAGAAATGGTGATCACTTTAGGTTATCCTGAATCACTAGACGAAGATCAACCTCGAACTGATTTAAAATATTTATGTTACCTCGAATCATGGGGAAAAAAAGAAGATAAAAAAGATTTCTGGCCAGTTACTAAACACACAAAAAACTTGGTAAAAAAAGCTTCTCAAACAAAAAACAGAGCTTCAACAAAAGCTAAAGGCCTAATAAGAAAAGCTAAAAATAAATTAAAAAAATAAAAAAGTTGTAAGTATTACTTACAACACAATGCATTTGTTTTTGAAGGAATTGTAGAATATCCACTTGCAAAAAACCCACATCTCCAACCCATAGTTACATTACCAGTATTATCTGCCGTGTTTATTGGACGGTTAGACCAAACCCCTACATCTCCATTACCTTGAGAAACTTCACAGCCTCCAGACATTATCCTTGGTTTGTTTGCAGGACAAGTAACCTCGAGTAGTGTAGGAAATCCATATCCTACCTTGCCGGTAGTTTCAATCCATTCACAAGCACTATTCACGCCTTTATTAAAACTCTGCGCACCAGTTATATCATTTCCATCAAAACTTCCTAAGCTAGTTGCTAAAAAAGCAGCAGCTAAAACAAGTAAAACTGGAATTAACAATGCACGATGACTTTCACTTTTTCTTAATTTCATAAATTAACACCTCCATGTTTATTCTTTATGATTATTATACAAAAAATAAAACTATTTCTTTATTTAAACTTATTGAAAAAAATTAAAGGTCTTGTGAAAAAGAAAAGTGCGCCGATGCCATAATAAGAAGTGGCATCAGCAAAACACAAGACACGAAAAAGGGCAATTCTTTTGGGGGTTGCCCTTTTAGTATGATTTGCGAGTAGGTTGGTTTTCGAAACCAACCATGTCGATACCTAAGTCATCTGCAACTTGAACAGCCTGTTTAGCTGCCACTTGAGTTGAGTTTGACCTTCCCAAAATGTAAGGGGAAGTCACTCCAGTAACAATAGTCATAACTCTTAATCTTCCAGACATGTTTGCATCAATTCTTGCACCCCAGATTACATTTGCGTCAGTATCTAAAGCTTCAGTAATGATTTCTCCAATTCTGTTAACTTCTTCAAGAGTTAAGTCTTCACCACCACTTACATGGATTAAAGCTCCAGAAGCTCCATCATAACTTACATCCAGTAATGGATTAGTTAATGCTCTTCTTGTTGCTTCTTCAACTCTTGATTCAGTATCTGATTCTCCAATTCCAATAACTGATACGTCACCATTTGACATGATTGCTCTTACATCAGCATAATCTAAGTTTACTAATGAAGGTATAGCAATTGTTTCAACAATTCCTTTAATCATTGTACTAATCAGTTCATTTGCAACTGCAAATGCTTGTTGAATAGGTAAGTTACCTGCAATATTTACCAGTCTATTGTTATCGATAACAATCACTGTGTCACAAGCTTCTCTTAATTGTTGTAGACCAAATTCAGCCTTATCAACTCTAGCTCTTTCAATCTCGAATGGCATTGTAACTGTTCCAATTACAATAGCTCCAGTCTCTTTAGCTAATTGTGCAACAACAGGAGCACTTCCTGTACCTGTTCCACCACCAAGACCAGCACATACAAATACCATGTCTGATTCTTTCATATAATTCTTAAGATCATGAATAGATTCTTTTGCAGCTTCTCTTCCTTTTTCTGGGAATCCGCCACATCCAAGTCCTCTTGTTAATTCTGCACCAATCAATAAGTTTCCATCACAATGTGTAATGTCTAAATGTTGCTTATCTGTGTTGATTGCATAAATCTTAGCACCCTTTAGGCCCTTTTTGTGTAACCAAGAAACCATATTGTTTCCTCCACCACCACATCCGATTACTCTGATGTTTGCCTCTCCTATCTTATTTTCTATTACTGGTGCATTTTTTAATGCGTCTTGTATTAAATTTTCCATTTTTCTTTTTCCCCCGTTTTTTGAATATAGTTTTTTGCGAGTATTTTTTGTGTGTACTTCATCACCACAATATTTATATTATAGTTCCAACTACTACACTTTGTTAAAGATCTAATGATTCGTGATTTAAATCTTGGAGAACATATAAGTCAATCTAATATAAGTCATTCAGATTTAGCCGATCTGTGTGTTGATTAAGTTTTAGCCGAACTCAATCTTTGGAATTAAATAAATTTTAGCCGATGAATTTAATTCGCTTGTCTAATTCTATATAAAAACTAAAAGTAATATATAAATACTATTTAAATGCAATATATAAATCGTAGTATATAAATGGTTATTTAACAAATAATTAATTTTTAATAAAACTAAAAGAGAGTGTTAACATTGAAAGCTAATTTAATAGTAAACAACAAAGTAAAATTAACTACTAAAGATTCAAAAGCTTTTGAAGGAGTAGTTTTACCAGATACAAATTCTAAGAAAGTTGTACTAAAATTAGATTCAGGATACAATATAGGGCTATTAATTTCTAACATCAAAGAAGTAAAAATTATTTCAAAATCAAAGAAACAAACGTCAAAAAAGGAAACAACTAGTAAATTTAACAAAAAACTTCCAACAATCTCCATTCTTCATACTGGCGGAACAATTGCAAGCGAAGTTGACTATGAAACTGGAGCAGTTATTGCAAAATTCACTCCAGAAGAACTTTTATCGAAATTTCCAGAACTAAAAACACTATGCAACATCAATTCTTCATTAATTGGCAACATGTTTTCAGAGGATATGAGATTTTCACATTATAATAAATTAATCACTGCAATCCAAAAAGAGATCAAAAAAGGAACAGATGGAATCATTATTACTCATGGAACAGATACATTAGCATACACCTCAGCAGCATTAGCATTTGCTTTAGAAGGATTAAATACTCCCATATTGTTAGTAGGGGCCCAGAGAAGCTCAGACAGAGGCAGTAGTGATGCATTTCTTAATCTTCTTGGGGCATGTCAATATATAGCAAATAGCAATTTTTCAGAAGTAGGTATTTGTATGCATGAAAGTTCAGACGATAAATCCTGTTTAATACTTTCTCCAACAAAAACAAAGAAGTTTCATTCATCTAGAAGAGATGCATTTCAATCAGTAAATGGAGAACCAATAGCGAGAGTATTTTCGGATGGAAAATATGAGAATATTTCAAAAATTCACAAAACAGAGTCTAAATTAATTATAAGGCCTTTCAAAGAAAACATCAAAGTAGGTATTCTAAAAGCGCATCCGAACATGTTTGCTAAGGAAATAACCAATTATTCTGCATTTAATGGATTAATCATTGAAGGAACAGGTTTAGGACACTTACCTGTAAATGAAACAGATAAAGAAACAAAAGAAAATTCAAAGATTCTAAAAGCAATAAAATCATTATCAAAATCAATTCCAGTATTTATGACAACACAAACAACCTTCGGCAGAGTAAACCTGAATGTTTATTCTTCTGGTAGAAAATTAAAAGAACTTGAAATTAATGGAGATTATAATGACATGTTATCAGAAACTGCTTTCATTAAAATGTCTTGGTTACTTAGCAATTATCCTAAATCAAAAGTAAACGAACTAATGAATCAAAATCTGCGCGGTGAAATTTCAAAACGTTCAAGCAAAAAGAAATTCTTATAAAAACATAAATTCTATTTTAAACTATGCAATTAGATTATAAAAAATTAGGATTCAAATCTGGTTTAGAAATCCACCAACAATTAGAAACACATAAGCTATTTTGTAATTGCCCGTCAATAGTTCACGATAAAAATCCAGATATTAAGTTTGAAAGAAAACTTAGAACTTCTGCAGGAGAATCAGGAAAAATAGATCAAGCTGCAAAATATGAATCAAAAAAACAAAAAACATTTTTTTACGAAGCATGTTCAACTTCTTCTTGTTTAGTGGAATACGATGAAGAACCACCAAGACAAGTAAACAAAGAAGCATTAGAAATAGCATTACAAGCAGCATTACTACTAAATGCCAAACCAGTAGATGAAGTAAGAGTTATGAGAAAAACAGTAATTGATGGTTCAAATGTTTCTGGTTTTCAAAGAACAATGTTAATCGCAACAGGTGGTTACATAGAAACTTCAAAAGGAAAAGTAACAGTAGATAGTATTTGTTTAGAAGAAGAATCCGCAAGAAAGATAGAGGCAAAAGATAATTATGTTAAATTTAGATTAGACAGGTTAGGAGTTCCATTAATAGAAGTTGCAACAGATGCATCAATTAAGGATCCCGAACACTGTCAAGAAGTAGCTTCAATTCTAGGAATGATATTAAGATCAACAAATAAAGTAAAGCGAGGAATAGGAACTATTAGGCAAGATGTAAATGTTTCAATTAAAGGTCATCCTAGAGTTGAAATAAAAGGATTCCAGGATCTAAAAAGTATTCCAAAAATAATTGAATTTGAAGTAGAAAGAGAAATAAAAGAATTAAAGAATAAAGTAGAACCTCATGTAAGAAAAGCAAATCCCGACTTAACAACTTCTTTCTTAAGACCTATGCCTGGTGCAGCAAGAATGTATCCAGAAACAGATGTTCAACCAATATTACTAACAAAAGAATTCATCAAACAAATTAAAATTCCTGAATTAATTACAGAGAAAGCAATCAAATTAGAAAAGAAATACAAAATTTCATCAAGTCTAGCACAAGAGTTAGTCAATAACGAATTATTCGTAATCCTAACAAAACAATTCAAAAAACTTCAACCCACATTTATTGCAAAAACAATTTTAGAAATGCCAAAAGAAATAAGTAAAAGATTTAATTTACCCAAAGAAAATCTAAAACCTTATCATTTTGAATCTGTTTTAGAAGCATTAAATGAAAACAAAATCAACGAATCTGCAGTATTACAAATTTTAGCAGATGCAGCAAACAACAAAAAAATAGACTTTAAAAAATACAAAAAAGTAGATTCATCTAAAATAGAATTAGAAGTAAAAAAACTAGTAGAATCAAACAAAAACGTTTCTCCCAATGGTTTAATGGGCCTAATCATGAAGAACTACAGGGGAAAAGTAGACGGTAAGAAGGCAATGGAATTAATCAAGAAATACCACAAATAAACTTAAATACCAATTAAATATCAATTTTAACAAGATGACAAGAACATATATCTCTGAATTATCGAACTTAAAGGATGGAGACAAGGTAACTCTAAATGGGTGGGTTGCGGCAGTAAAAGATCTTTCTAAAGTTAAATTTGTTATTCTAAGAGATAGAACTGGAGAAATTCAAACAGTCGCAGTTAATGGTAAAACTCCAGAAGAAACTTTCAACAATATTACTAAAATTCCTCATGAAAGCGCAATTTCAATAACAGGATCATTAAAAGAAAGTAAAATTGCAAAGGCAGGTTATGAAGTAGTTATAGATAATTTTGAAATTTTAAACAAAGCAGAAACTCCTTTACCAATTGATACAACTCCTAAATCAAATACTAACATAGACAAAAGAATTGATTACAGATTTTTGGATGCAAGAAGACCAAAAGTTAGGGCAATTTTCAACATCAGAAGTACAATGGTTAGAGCAATTACTGAATTCTTTGACAATGAAGGATTTACTAATATCACAACCCCCAAACTTACAGCTGCAGGTGTAGAATCAGGAGCGGAAATGTTTGAAGTAAAATACTTTAACAAAAATGCATTTCTTTCACAATCACCTCAAATTTACAAACAAATGATGGTTGCAGCAGGTTTTGAAAAAGTATATGAAATCGGTCCTGTTTTCAGAGCAGAAAAAAGTCACACTACCAGACATCTAACTGAGTTCACAGGATTAGATATGGAAATGGGATTCATTAAAGACGTTGGAGACGTAATGGATGTTATTGAAGATTTATTCAAATATACATTAAATTATATTAAAGAAAATTGCAAATCAGATTTAGAACTTTTAGAAATAGAAGTTAATATTCCCAAAGAAATTCCAAGAATTTCAATGAAAGAAGCAAAAGATCTTCTAAAAAAAGAAGGAAAAACACTAAAAGAATCTGACGATTTAGATTCAGAAGCAGAAGAACTTTTAGGAAAATTAATGTTAAAACAACACAACTCAGAATTTGTATTCGTAACAGATTATCCTTGGGAAGTAAGGCCTTTCTACCATATGAAACCAGAAGATAATCCAAAAGGAACTTGTTCTTTTGATTTAATTTGGAACGGTGTAGAAATTGCAACTGGAGCTCAAAGAGAACACAGATATGATATTCTAAAACAACAAGCAGATGAAAAAGGAATAAACTTAGATGAAATGAAAGAATACTCTGATTTATTCAAGTTCGGATGTCCTCCTCACGGCGGAATTGGATTAGGATTAGATAGGATGGTTCAAAGACTTCTAAAATTAAACAATGTAAGGGAAGCAATTCTTTTACCTAGAGACCCCGAAAGACTTACGCCGTAAGCCCAAAATCTATTTAAATCTCATATTTCTTAATTTAGCTATGAAAACTAAATTTATTTCAATTCAAGAAGCATTAGATACGGGAAAAGGAGAAGTTTCTATCAGAGGTTGGGCCCACAGACAAAGAGGTTCAAACAAATTAAAATTCGTAGTTCTTAGAGATGTATCAAATATTATTCAATGTGTTTTAAAGAAAGAAGATTTAGAATCACAATGGGATGAAATAGATAAAATACAAGTTGAAACTTCATTGCAGTTAACAGGAACTTTAGCAAAAGATGAAAGAGCTCCTACAGGTTATGAATTAAAAGTAAAAAAAGTAGATATAATCGGAACTTCAGATAAGTTTCCAATTACTAAAGATCAAAGTTATGAATATACCTTAGACATGCGTCACCTTTCAATAAGAAGTAGAAAGATGATTGCAACTCTAAAAATAAGAAGTACTATTTTTGGAGCAATTCATGAATACTTTAGAGCAAAAGGTTTCTATGAATACCATAGTCCTTCATTCACACCAAACGCAGCAGAAGGCGGATCAACATTATTCAAGGTAGATTATTTTGGAAAAGAAATGTTTCTAACACAAACTTGGCAATTATATGCTGAAGCAGGAATTCAAGCATTAGAAAAAATTTACACAATAGCTCCAAGTTTCAGAGCAGAAAAAAGTAAAACTTCTAGGCACTTAACAGAATATTGGCATGCAGAGATGGAAGAAGCATGGACTTCTTTTGAGAACCTTCAAGATCATGCAGAAGCATTACTAAAATTAATTGTTTCAAAAGTTCTAAAAGAAAATAAAAAAGAATTAGAAATTCTTGGAAGAGATTTAAAGAAATTAGAACCTACTATCAAGAAAGCATTCCCAAGAATGACATACGATGAAGTTTTAAAAATCTTAGAAACAAATGCAAACATGAAAATTCCTTGGGGTAAAGATCTAAGAACTATTGAAGAAGATGAATTATCTAAGATGTACGATACTCCTATTATTGTTACAGGCTATCCAAAACAAGTGAAAGCATTTTACATGAAAGAGGACCCAGATAATCCTAAAGTGGTACAAGGATTTGACATTATTGGGCCAGAAGGGTATGGTGAATTAGTTGGTGCAAGTCAAAGAGAAGAAGATATTGATAAATTAATAGAAGAAATAAAAGCAGAAGGTGGAGATCCAAAAGAGTATGAATGGTATTTAGATACCAGAAGATACGGTTCAATGCCTCGAGGCGGTTTTGGAATGGGGGTAGAAAGAATTATTTCTTGGATTTGTGGATTAGATAACATAAAGGATGCTATTGCATTCCCAAGAACAATGACCAGGACCCATCCATGAATCATGATCCTAGAGATTATATTGGCAAGAGATATTTAGAAAAACTAAGTTATCTCTCAGAAATCTTATCCGACAAGTTAATTCTTGGAAAAGATCCTTTAAATTTCGATTTATATGTTGAAGATTATGAAGGGGCACTGTTTCCAAAATGCTATTATCACTCCTGTAATGGTCATGAATTAAATGAAATTGAAAATAAGCTGGTTGTTTTAGAAACAGACGATAAAATAGAGAGATTTTTCTTCCATGAAGATTGTTTGGACTCTTTAGTTCTTGAAGGAATTCCCTTAAACCACTAGTAATTCACAGAAAAGTTTATATATCAATTTCCAGTTTAAATTATCTATTAACCAAAATCATTAATTGATACTACTACAAAATGGATATAGATGAATATCTCAACAAAAAGAAAGAATTAGAAGGTAGAAAGGAGCTTCTAGAGAAAAAGAAGACTGTTGAAAAAAAGAAAACAGCTCCTAAAAAAGAAGTAGTTATCAAAAGAAACACAGAAATTAGCAAAGTTGAGCCAAATTCACCAAATTATTCTAACAATCCCCATAATTATCCAAATTATAATCATCCAAAAGAAAATATGCAATGGGTATTTCTCGGATTAGCATTTTTTGTAGCCTTATTAATCATAGGAGTTTATTTCTTATCTAATTTCATGAAAGATTCTTCAGTAGATGACAGATCTCCAGAAGTTATTGAGTTAGAAAAGAAACTAGAAGAACTTCAAAAGAGTTTAGAGGCAGAAAAATTAATAGAAGAGAATAAAACAGAAGAACAGACTAATGAAACTACTAACGAAACCAGTAATGGATCAATAGAGGAATCAATTGGACCAGAAGTTGAAATAAAATTAATCGATGAACACACAGATGATATTAGTCTAGGTACATTTGATTCAAAGGGAAAAATTAATGGTAATTTAATAATTTTAGAAAGCAATACTGGAGATTCATTAAGATACGAATACAGACTATCAATAGTTAATAAAGAGTTAGCAGTGATTCAATGTAAGGTAGATAAGACAACAGAAATTGATACTAATGAAGATGGAACTTATGATGAGACTGACTATCATTTAGACAGATACATTTTAGAAATGGATGCTGGAGATGAAGATATAATCTTAGATAGTGTAACTGCATTAGGTTCAGTAAAGATAACTTATGAGGCAAGATGTTATTATTGTTCAAATTCTCAATGTCAAGCAAATTCAGTAACTGGAGATCCAGGAGTTTTCACAGATGGTGAATCCGCAGAATCTGCTAAACTAAAAGTAATCATCAGACCGAATACTCCAATTAATAACACTAACAGTAGTTAATTTACGATATTAACTACATCTTTAGATTTTTCTTTCAAAAAATCACCAGTAACCATAATCAGATCTTTAGTAATGTCTGTATAGAAATATAATCCTAGAATAATTAACACCAATAAGAGTATCACTAAATTTCTCATAATCTAAAAAACCTTCTAGAATTTATAATGTTTTTGATTGAATAAACTTAAATAATAACCTAGTCTTAGATTTCATATGGGCCCGTAGCATAATTTGGATAGTGCGTCCGGCTTCGGACCGGTTGATGAAGGTTCAAATCCTTCCGGGCTCATTCAAAACTTATTTAAACAAATAATTAAGTTTCAAACACATGGCGATAAGTAATATTTTATATGGTTCATTTTTAGAAAATCCTTTTCTAAAATTTTTATTCATCGTATTTGTATTCTACCTTCTTTCTAGAATAGTTCAGTTAGTAATTTTGGGAAATATAAGAAGACTTACCAAAAAAACAAAAACAAAATTAGACGATTTAGTCATTGATGCAATCAAAAAACCATTGTTAAGATTTTTAGCATTGATAGGAGTAAAGATTGCAGTAAACGTTTTACCTTTATCTGAAAAAGTTCTTTCAATTTTTCATCAAATCTTAAATTCATTACTAATGTTTGTAGTAGTTTTACTTATGGTTAAACTTATGGACATAATCATTAATGTTTGGGGAAAGAACTGGGCCAAAAAAACAGAGAGCAGTTTAGATGATGACATTCTCCCCTTACTACACAAAACATCTCACATAGTTCTTATGACTGCGGGAGTATTCTTTATCTTAGGAGAATGGAATATAGACTTAACTGGCCTCTTAGCAGGAGTAGGTATTGCAGGTTTAGCAATTGGGTTTGCAGTAAAAGATTCTTTAGCAAATATCTTTGGAGGAATAAGTATCATTTTAGATAAGGCACTAAAAGTAAATGATGTTATCAAGTTAGAAAATGGGAGCACAGGAACAATTGTAGATATTGGATTAAGGAGTACAAAAATAAGAACTTGGAACAATGAATTATTAATTATTCCTAACGGAACATTAGCAAATAGTACAATTCAAAATTATAAAAAACCGGATCTAAGTGTGAGAACGGAAGTTTCTTTTGGAGTAGAATATGGTTCAGATATTGATAAAGTTAAAGAGTTGATTGAAAAAACTCTAAAAAAAGTTCCAAAAGTAATGAAAACAAACAAAAACAAATCAATACAAGTATTATTCTTAAACATGGGAGATTCGGCATTAGAGTTTAAAGCAAGATTCTGGGTAAAGAATTATGGAGATAAATTCTCAACAAAAATTAGAGCAACAGAAGACATTTACAAAGCATTAACAAAGAGTAAGATTGGAATTCCTTTCCCTACAAGAACTGTTTATCTAAAGAAGGAATAACCTTTAAATAACCTAATCAATTCTCAATCCCATGGCAAAAGAATCCAAAGAAGGAATTACAGTAAAGAAGAACGAAAACCTTTCTGATGGCAGAGTTATCCCTTTGAATAGAGATTCTTTGTTTTACAAAATGCAGTATAATTCTACAAATTTAGGATTTGTAAATGCAAATAGTACCTTGGATGGTAATGGGGAAGCCATTGTTACATGGAACATTCCAACTAATCCTAGTTATGAAGGACAAATTTTTTACGCAGCATTTGTAACCTATAATGGATCAATGTCTAAACCAGATGCAATTTATTCTATATCTTCTGCAATCCCTATTGGATTGTAGAGATATTATTTATTTTTTAGATATAAACCTTTAGAAGCTTGTGCGCAGATATACAATTTAGTAGTATTCGTAAGATTTGCTAGGAGTGAATTTAGCTTATTTGTGTAGGTGAGCAGGAGTATTAGACACTCTTTGTTAGGATTTCTAATCTTTTTTCCATATTTCTTAAATTTTGAAGAGATTCCCTTCTTAGATTCTTTTTACGTTCATCTGTTCGTTTTTTATCTAAATTTCTCCAAGACATGCCTTTTATTTGAGTCAACCTATCTAGTGAGCTAATCCATTTATAGATGCATAGGAGTTGTTCCCACTCTTTTGGAAGTTTATTATATCTTGAATAACCCTTAACTAAACTATCTTTGTATTCATATTTTCTATCTGGTTTTCTTAGCCCTGAAAATAGTTCTTGAGTTATACCACTTGATCTACAAAATTCAAAATCAATTATCCCGCTAACAACATGTTTATTTCCAGCTTTTTTAACTAAAATATTTGTTAGTGATGCGTCCCCATGACACAACCTAGGCCCAATCTCTTTTTTTAAATAATATTTATTCTTGTCAAAGAAACTTTTATTTTTCTTAAGTGCATTATTGGACAAAAGTTTATTCTCTTCTATTTTTATGAATATTTTTTTAACTTTTTTACAATTTTCATTATACCAGCTTTTGTAAGTTTTTATTAATTTTAAACTTGGAAGTAATTCTCCATAAGATTTCATCTTAAATGAATGTAATTTTCCATAAAGTTCTCCTATTTCCTCAAAAATTTCTTCTTTGTTGTTTATTTTTTTATATGAGCTTCTTAATGAATTTCCGTCTAATTTTTCAGCAATAATGTATGGTCTATCAATTAACTTCTTAGTATAATCTGATTTGATAATCCTAGTAATTGGAAAATCTTTAAATTTTTTCCGAATAAGGGTTCTTAATTTATTTTGTTTAAGCACATATGTTTCAAATCCCTTAAGTTTGATTATTTTTATGACGTAATCACCATCCTTTAATCTTACATCGTAAGCGACATTATTGTATCCTTCAGGAAACTCTTTGATAGATTTTATTTTGGTTTCTTTAAAATTCTCTAAAATTATTTTTTTAACATCAGAATATTTGGACATAATATCTATATTTTGAAACTTATTTATTAAACTACCTTAATTAAAATTAGTGGCTAGGAGTGAATTTAGCTTATTTGTGTAGGTGAGCATGAGTATTAGGGCTCTAGAGGCGTTGTTTTATTAATCTGAATATTCTTCTTCTAAAATTTCTTCTAGTGCCCTTCCCTTTTTTTGTGTTATTTTTGTTTTAAATTCTGGACCAATTATTGTTTGTGCGAAAATTTCTGCAGAATCTTCAATAAGTAAATCTCTTTCTGTTGGCAGATTGCCAAGATCAGCAATTACTGCTTTTTTTGCGTTTTCTAAAGCATCTACTTTATCTTTTTCCCCTAATTTTGCATAATGATCGGCATATATGTCCAGTCCTTGAACAGTTATTAATCCTGAATGAATTGATAAGGGATAATATGAGTTAAATTCTGGAAGGATTTTACCATTGTGAGCTGCAGCATTCTTTACTTTCTCCATATGTTCGACCATTGTTGTTACTATATTTGAAAAACTTGTTTTTCTTGGATTTGGTAAGCCAAAAATAGCTTCTTCTATGCCATATGGCTTAATCCGATTAAATTCTTCTTTTACTCTTGTTAATGTTTCTTTTTCCCTACCTGTTAATATATGTCCTAATTCATGTGCAAAAATCCAACTTGCTCCTTCGGAAGGAACACTGTTTGTAGGATAAACAAGAAGTGAATTTTCTGCTAAGCTGACATCTCCAATTGTTTTTCTAAGATCTTCTTTTTCTTCTTGAGTTAGAGTTTCAAATTTTTTATTAAAAACAGTGTATTCTTCAGTACCTTTTATTAAACCCTTAGTTTTCAATTCTTTTATTTCTATTTGATTTAATCCCATTTTTAGTAGCAACTCATTTGCCTTTGGAGTAAATTGTGTCTCTCTTGCTTGTGAATAGGCAGCAACATTGTGATGAGTAAAACTACTTTCGAAATCAGAGAGTGGTCTGATGTGAACTTCTGTATCATCAAAGAAATTCCAATACTTGCTTTTTACTTTGTTAAGTACTTCATCAAACATTGATAAAGTTTCTTTGTTAAAACCTGGCATCAACACTACGTTGTAATGTTCTTGAAAGTATTGAGGAGTTAATTCTTCTTGCGAAGATGCCATAATTGGCCCATTAGTTGTGGGTTCTTTTGAACAAGAATAATGAGGTAATAGTGCTAAAGCTAGAGTCATCCCTACTTTTCCTATGTTGTTTATAATTCTTTTTTTAGCCATCTTATTGCTAGGTATTAAAAAATTGCTTTAAAAAGGTTTTCGTTTGTTACTACGTCTTAGGGAGTGCGTCTAGAAAGACTTATATACTGTAACATATAGATTATAGTCACTAAGAAGGAACAACAATGAATGAAGAAATATTAATGGAAAGTGAAAGGATATTGAATGAACTAGATAGAATTGGAAAGTTTGGAAATAAATATCGTGTTTCTCTTCCTCAAGAAGAAGTTAGAATTTTAGATAAAATACATGAACTAGGAGAATCTATTCCAGATATTGAAACTCCTAAAAATCAAGATGAGTTAGTTCAAGCTGAATTAAAAAGAAGATTGACTGGAGATGCATTTTTACTGGAACAGAGATTAAGTCCAAGACATTACGATTTTGATACAGTTGTTTCTATGTATGGCATTCCTGCAGAAGATATAACTGGTTTAAGAGGATGGTTAGAATCAAATAGGGAAGAAACTCTTGAATCCATAGACAGATTATACCAAACAAAAGATATTCCAAATTTAGAGTTTGGTTTATCCTTAGATATTCCTTCTGTAAGAAAAAAATCTGAAAAATTTGCTACAAAAAATATTGGAAGATATCATAAACATCTAGGTAGGCTTTTACAAGATTTAACAGGTGTAGGCAATTTCTTTGGAGATATTGATGTAGTTCCTACAGATAATCCTAGATCATATTTTAATCCTACAAGAAAAACTCTTGCAATAGGTATTCCTGCGATATGTAGTTCCAACGAAGATGGAAGTTTAAATTTAAATGAAATGGAATTAATTAGATTGTACGGTCACGAAGGGATGGGTCATGCAGTTAACGAAGTTTTATCTAAAAGTAATGGTTTACCACATTTTTTAACTGGAAATGCAACTTTAACCACTGCTACAGCCGAATCAGTTGCACAATTTTATCAAGATGTTATTTTTGACGATTTAAAAAATTCTCAAAAAACTCAAAGAGCATTGGGAATACAAAATGATTTTGAAGATATTTATGCCGACTTTGTGGATACTGCACACATCCAAGATTTTCAACAAAGGTTGGGCCAATATGCGATAAGTGTACTGGGGGATAGAGCTTTAGGAGATCCGAACGATCCCAAAGTTTGTGCTGAAAAAGTGAGGCTGTTAAATGAAGTGGCTATCGATCCTTCATATGGATTTCATGTTGTGGAAGGAAACAGGAGTAATTTTGATTCAGAAGGAAACCTTAATGCTGGCTCTGTTGCAGAACTCAGGTACTGTGCTCAGCCTGTTCAAAGAGCATTGGAAGAATTTTTTAGACAAGGTGTTGTTTACGAAGGCGAAGGAAGGAAGAAAATTGATGAAACTTTCCTTAAAGGATTTTGGACACCCACAGGTTTTGTAGATAATGCGAGATTAAAAGCTGAAGAAATTTAACAATCATTATAATGCATTTTTCTTAAAATTCTCTAAAATTATTTTTTTAACATCAGAATATTTGGACATAATATCTATATTTTGAAACTTATTTATTAAACTACTTTAATTAAAATTAGTAGCTAGGAGTGAATTTAATGGATTTGTGTATGTGAGCAGTAAACGTATGGTGTTAAATTAGGCAATTTTATAAATAATTAGTTGTTAACTGGTAGGTAGAGTACAAATAATAAGTTTAAATTGGAAGGTAAATTTCATAATGCAGAAAAAAGTAGACAATATAGTAACTGAAATAAAAAATTCAAAAATAGTAGAAGATATTAAAAAAGTTAAATTTATTGAATCTGGGTTTTACTATAATAATTCTCCTTCTGCTGCATTGCATAAGAAAGCAGGATATAAGCCAATTAGGATTAAGATGCGAAAAAAAGTTAACTAAATTTCTTTTTTTATTTCTTTCAAAACTTCAGAAATTGTTTTTTTTGTAGTATCTATAAAAACTTCATTTTTATTAATAGTTCCCATACATAATTTATATCTTTCAGAAAGAAGTTTTAATGAAATCTTTCTTCTAACTTTCTCCCTCTTTTTTAATTCATTCATTTCTGCAAAAAGGAAAAATTGTTTTAATTTAACATTATATTTTTTTGCTAATTTTTTACACTTATTGATATAAAGATTTCCTTTTTTATCTCTGAATGAAAGAGTTCCTTCGAGAATTACAGTGTAGTCATTTTTTAAGTAATTATCGACAATTCTACGAGTATTTTCCATTACTGTTTCAGGTTTGTCCCCATTTACGATACCCCAATAGAACATTTCCGTATGTATCACTGCTGTTTTTTTTGGAAAATGTTTTCTTAGTTTTTCTGCAATTGTAGATTTCCCAGATCCAGAAACTCCTCTTATTATGATTAGTTGCGCTTTCACAGAAAAATATTAATTATTTTATTTAAATAGCTTGTTAATTTATTGAATCTGGGTTTTATTATAATAACTCTCCTTCTGCCAAGTTACAAAAAAAGCAATAAGTGTTCTTAGAGATAATTATAATAGTCGTAATTCCGGAAGGGAAATTTTACTTAAATGTCCTCAACTTTTGGGATTTTCTCCAAATACTCTCGAAGCAAATGTTCAATGGTTTAAGGATAGAGACATGGATTACAGGAAGAATAAACTCTTGTTAAACACAAAAACACAAACAAAAAGAAAAAAATTAGCATGGTTATTAAGAGAAGTTTTTGATTACAGAGGAGTTTCAGAAAACCAAAAAAAGGAAACAATTAGGAATATGTATTCACTAGTTAGAGAAAATCCAAATTTTCTTGTTTATTCCATTAACACATTAGAAAAAAAGAAAGATAAACTAAGAGAAAAAGCAAGTAAATATAATTATAATTAGTGGCTAGGAGTGAATTTAGTAGATTTGTGTAGGTGAGCAGGAGTATTAGGGCTCTAGAGGCGTTGAGATAGAACTAAACTTCAATTAATCTTTGCCGCCGCAGTTCTTACATATTTTTTGAAAGAAAATCCGATATTTTATTAAAAGTTTTTTCATTTTTTACAAGCATGGGTGTCATAACAGGACTTATTTTTTGAAGCTTATTTCCTTCCGGAACAGTATGACTGAAAGTGCCTTTGTAAATTTCAGCATTGCCACATGATTGATAGTATCCTTCAAGCCTTTGTTTATTTTTTCCAAAGAAAGGTCTCAAAAACAAATCTGCCTTGCCGTAAACAAAAAGTTTTGGTCTAAAAAGCAAGTATGTTTCATAATAATATTGGAATAAAGTTTTTCCACCAGAGAAATTAATTTTTGCTAACGTTTCAATTAATTGAATATAGTCTACATGTTCTTTCATATTCAATAAGTAATCTAAAAAAACTCTAACTTCAGGTTCTTTCAAGAAAAGCCAATTCAGAGCATTTTTATCTGTTAACTCATCATCCCATTGAATATTAGGCTCCTTTTTTGCCCTAGATGTAGAATTTTTATGAAAAGTATTATTAAAAATTGATTTAACCCATTTTTCTGGCATTCTACTAAAAATCCTCAAACCAGGAATTGCATTTTTGACGTTGACAGGAGGAGAAATAAAAACAAAACATCTAACGCCCAGTTTTTGACTAATGCCTCCAAGTTTTAATTGACTTAAAATAAACTGTTTAATATTTTTATATCTTGCTGCAATTTCATCACCTTTTTCTTTCATTTTATCCATCAACGGATTACTCGGTTGTTGTTGATATTGTGCAATAAGTTTTCCTTCCTCTTCAATACACCTTAGAAAATCTTCACTAAGAGAATAAATTTCATTTTCAAAATTAGAATTATACCCTAATGAGGCAAATAAACTACCTACTGCTCCCAAACTATGGGAAACAATCCCAATATTAGAAAAACCCTTTTGTTTCAAATAAGCAACACTTTGAAGTATTGTTTCACTTATAATTCCCATACGAAGTTGAGTTTCATTTTTGTAATGTCTAGGCAAATCAATACTTAAACAAAAATAACCTTCATTTGCAAATTTTTTAGAAATTAAATCAAAAGAATGTCTATTCATTGAAATTCCATGTACAAACAATAATGCTTTAGCTGGTCTTGAATTTTCACATACAGTTGTTGTTCCAGAAATCATTCCAGTTTGCATATCTTGTTGAATAATATTTCCAAAATCCATCCCATTAACCACCATAATTGAAAAGATTAAGTCTATATAATATTTTTGAAACTTATCTATTAAACTACTTTAATTAAAATTAGTGGCTAGGAATGAATTTTAGTATCTTAATCGAGTAATCCTTCTGGAAATTGAACATATTTATCAATTTTTTCAAGATGTAACAAATCCATAGAGATTATAGAATCTTTCAAGAGGTTCCTAATTTCTCTTAATTGTCCTCCAAACTCCTCAGGATTCTTTGAAGTGATATAAACAATACAATTATACTCTCCAATTAGTTTAGCAGAATAAAATATACTCTCATTATTCAATAAATAATTTTCAAACAGTTTAGTATCTACATTCCTTAATTTCAATAATAGGTAGTTGGTATACAAGCCATACTTACTAAAATCATGTAATAATCCAAAATTTTTAATGAATTTTTTATCTGCATAGCCATTTATCCTATATCTAACCGTTTCATGGTTAAGTTTAGTTTTTTTAGATAGATCACTAAACTTTATCCTAGGATTCTTGATTAGTTCTTTAATTATCTTTTTATCAACGTTATCTAATTTAATATTTAATATTTCTTTAGCATCACAATGACACCTTTCATTTAGTTTGTATAATTTATTTTTTTTATTTTGTGGAATTTTAGAATGTAAGGATATTGGAGAGATTATATTTGTGAATTTCTTATAGAATGAATCAAATTCTGCAACAGAAATATTTTGTATTTTTAGTATATTTTCTAATTCATTTAATGTGGTATCTAATTCTTTCTTATCTTTTGCTGCAATAATTAGTTGTAGATCGTATTTACCATAACTAGAATTAATAGAAGTAATAGATTTAATATTTTTTAGTTTCTGAATATCAAAATCCAATTCTCTTAAACCAATAAACGCATGATAATGGGTATATCCCATGAACCTATAATCAAATGTAACAGAAAAGCTAGATAGTTTGTCTTCATTAATTAATTTATTAATCTGATAATCTACTGCATCTTCAGATAATCCTATTGCCTTACCAATATCCTTATTAGAAAATCTACAATTAATTGAAAGAAGTTCTAAGATTCTCTTTTGTTTAAGGTTTAAGGTCATATGCAATAGTTACATATTTAGTTAATAAATCTTATGTTTTTATCGTATTTTACTATAATTATTCATTTATATACATATATTTACTACTCTGCAGTACAAAATGAAAATACCCAAAAAGTATCATGGATTATTGGAGTCAAAGGATATAGCTTTCATAGGTCTATCCCTAGGTAAACAAGAATTCATCAACAAAAAAGTAATGGAGGGCTATATTGATTTTTTAACAAAGGATTTTAATAAATCTTTTTTATTAATTGCAGATCTACCTAAGAGACATAATATCCTGGCTCTTGAAAACGTTAAGGAAGAAGAAGCACTTCAACGCGTTACCATAGCAAGTAAAGATATGAGAAGGTTCCTAGAAAAATTATCTTCTAAATATTCAAATATTCAAATAATTGATTGGACAGATTCTTCCGATTCAAATTATCATCATAATCTAAATATATTGAAAAGAGAGTATAACAATAACTTAGAATTTCAAGAAGAATGTAATAACATAGTAAGAAAATTTATTTCAATTCCATCAAATATAAATAAACTAGAAGTTATTGGATCAAATATAAAACAAGGGGTAAAAATTTCTTCAAATTACCTCTTAGAAGAACTTTCAATGCTTTTATCACTTCCTTTAAAATTAGGAGTTAATGTTTGTGAAATCTATCCTGGTAAAAATGAAGTTCAAGAAAAGTTACAAAACAATGAATATGATTTCTGTTCCGAATTAAAAAAGAATCCAAAAAGAACATTCATGGAGGTCTACCATGAGTGAAGAAAACTATGGCGAAATGGATGTATATGAAAGAAGAAACTTTTGGATGAACAGTGGAATAGGAAAAATGCATTCTAAAGATATAGATCAAGTAGATGAATTGGGTTCTAATGTAGAAGAATTCAGAACATCTGAAAATGAATCGACCTTTTGGCCAAGAAATGTTCTTGAAGACTTAGTCTCTTCTGAAGACGATGTAACTCTTGTTGCAAGAAAAGGTAACAAGGTTATTGGATTCCTTATCGCTACATACCATCCAGTAACTAGAAAAGCTACATGGGAAAATTGCTATGTTAGTCCAGAATATAGGGGGAGAGAAATTGCTGGAAAGATGTATTCATTAGCAGAAAAAACATTAAGAGAAAAAGGTGCAGATTTCATTTGTGGCTTTATTGAACAGGATAACATGGCAAGTAAAAATTTTGTAAGGAAACATAACTTAGAAGAAGGAAAGCTATACAATTGGATGACAAAGTTTCTATGAAATAATAAATATAGTATATTCTTTACCTCACATACTCATATTTTAAAATATACTCTGGTGGAATTCTTTCATACACTTCAAAATCACGTGTATTCTTAATAAATTCTCTAATTTTTTTCATAAATTTATCTGTATCTTCACCGTAATTTTTAAAATATTTGAAAAAAGTATTAAAATCATTAAAAATTTCTTTTGAAATATTTAATTTTATGGCAGGTGCAAATGGAGAAATAGTTAAAACTATAGGTTTTCCATTTTTAAAAAGATTCCAATATTTATTAACTATCCTAATTAATTCATTAAATTCAACCTTACTAATTAAAGAATCATTTTTTAAGAATTCTTCAAATTTCTCGTTAGACGATGATACTTCATCAATTTTCTCATCAACCCTATCTAAAAAATCCAAATAACTATCTTTTCCTCCAAGTAATTTATCCAACTTTTCCATTAATTTGTTTTCTTCATCACTTTTTCCAAGTTCTTTTGCCCTGGGGTTTAATAATCCTAGAATTTCTGTTTCCCCTTTTTTCATTTTAAAAGTTGCTGCACCAACTGCAATCTCACTTTTTAAAAATTTTATTGCCCATCTTAGATATTTTCTTTAAACATAACTTTATATATTTAAAAAATATTAAATTTTTATGAGCTCACAGCCAAAACCTGATTCAAAAAAATATACTGATTTAATTTCAGAAATAGAAAAGGGTCAAATAAAAGTTCCTAAATTTCAAAGAAACTTTGTTTGGAGCCTAGATAAAACTGCGAAATTATTAGATAGCATCCTAAAAGGATATCCTATAGGCACATTTATTTTATGGGAAACTAATGAAAGATTAAATGATATCAAAAATATAGGCAACTTAGAACTTCCCAAAGTTCCAGAAGGTAGTAAGGTTCAATATGTTTTAGATGGGCAACAGAGAATAACTTCACTTTATGCGGCGTTCTTAGCTGCAAAAATTCAAAAAGAAGGGGAGAAAAAGGTTACTGATTATGGTGAAATTTATGTAAATTTAGAGGGAGATATTGAAAATAATGATGATCAGATAGTTGTTCCTGAAAAGCCAGAAACGGTCCATATTTCTCTTAACAAATTACTAACTTCCAAATTTAGTGAACATAGGGAAAATTATCCTATAGAATATATGGATAAAATTCAAAATTTTAAAGAAACTTTCTCTACATATGATTTCTCAACAGTTGTTCTGCGTAAAGAAGATATTGATTCTGCAATTGAAGTATTTACAAGAATAAACACTGGTGGCCAAACATTAACACTTTTTGAAATTATGTCTGCAAAAACTTTTGATGAAGACCAAAATTTTGATATGGCTGAAAAGTTCCAGAAATTAATAAAAGATTTGGAAGGAATCAAGTATGATGCGATTTCAAGTTCAGTGATTCTTAGTCTTCTTGGATTGATATTGAGTAAAAATAAAGAATGTAAAAGAAAAGTCATATTACAATTAGATAAGCAAAAAATAATTGATGTCTGGGAAGATGTAATTTCATCATTAAAAGATAGTGTTGATTATTTTAGATCAGTATATCGTATCCCTGTATCTGCAATTTTACCATATGATTCTATGTTGGTTCCGTTTGCTTACTTTTTCTACAATCAAAAAGAAAAACCAAAGGGGGACCAGATAAAGTTTTTAGAAGAATTTTTTTGGAGAATTGCGCTATCTTCTAGATATTCGAGTTCAACAGAATCGAAATTGGCCCAAGATATTAAAAGAATTGATGAAATTTTGAAAAATAAAAGGCCGAATTATGATGAAATTAAAGTTTATTTAGGTTCTCCACAGGATTTAATTGAAACTAATTTTAGTGCAGGTAGTAGTTATTGTAAGGCAATACTTTGTTTACTTGCCTATCACGAACCAAAGGATTTCCAAGATAATGGGAAAGTTATTCTAGATAACTCTTGGTTGAAGGTAGCAAATAGTAAAAATTATCATCACTTTTTCCCAAAGGCCTATTTGAAAAAAAATAAAATAGTAAATGAAAATAGTTTGGTTAATATTACTCTTGTAAGTGCAGATTTAAATAAAAGGAAGATTAAGGCAAGAGCACCATCAGATTACATGCAAGAGTTTTTAGATGAAAATGAAGACTTGTCCACAACTTTAAAATCTCACCTTATAGGGAGTTTGGATGAATCGGGAATAACTAGTGATGATTATACTGTTTTTTTAGAAAAGAGGGCAAAAATGATATTCAATGAACTAAAATCTAGAATTGAACTAACTCACAAAGAAGGTAAAAAGGAAGAGAAAATAAGAGAACTAATTTTGAAGGGGGAGAATGAAAAATTAGAAATAAAATCAACATTACGCTTTGATTTAAGAGAAGGAAAACTCAATAAAAAATTGGAATATGTTATTGCTAAAACAGTTTCATCATTCTTAAACGCGGATGGAGGGATCCTTTTGATGGGGGTAGATGATGAGGGAAATATTCTTGGTCTCGAAAAAGATCTTCAGACATTAACAAAAAATAATTTAGATGGATTTGAACTTCACCTTAGACAGGTTATAAAAAAATATTTAGGGGACAATTTTGAAAAATACTTAAATATTTCATTTGAAAAATTAGATGATAAAGAAATTTGCGTTGTAAAAATATCAAAAAGTGGGAAACCCGTATTCATAACTCACGAAGGAGAAGAAAAGTTCTTTGTCCGTAATGGCAATTCTTCCATACCTAAGAATAGAAAAGAGCAAAGCGAATATGAAAAATTGCATTGGAATTAACAATTCAAACTAAACGTCATAAATCTCAACAGAAAAAGCTTTCTTAATAGGACCTACAAAATTAGTAAAGTCCTTATCCTGACTCAAAAGCCCCATATCTCTATTTTCATTAAGAGTAATAACTTCGGCTAACAATCTCAAATCTCCATCTTCAGGCATCATACCTTCTCTCTGAGCTAACTTTCTCAACTTATGGGACAATGACTTGCCCATTAACTTACCTTTCAATATCCATTCTAGTTCAATCAAATAATTAGAATAAAGTTCCTTTATTCCAGTAAGGGATTCATCATCAACCTTAATATCAACACCATATTTTTCCTTTAATCTATCTAATTTAGAATAAATTTTTTCTTTCATATCATCAAATTTAAAATCTTTGTATTTCTCAACTTGTTTTCTTCTTTTTTCTAACATAAACTTAACGTGTTCTTCAACTTCATCAAAAACCGAAGGAGTTATAACAAATTTATTTTGATTGCCCAATTTTTCCAAATCAAATATGCCATTAGAATAGAAACCTTCTACGCCCTTAGTTAAATGATTAATAACTACATTAGAATCCAAAGCTAAAACTTTATTCTTAGGCGTTCCAAAAGATTCAACTTCGATTCTTTTAACAGGAATATTAGATTTAATTTCTTCATATAATTCATCTAACTCTTCACTATCAGGTTCAACAAGTTTAGCAGCAATAACTCCACGTAATGCCTTATCCCACATTTTCTTTCTAATAAAAGTATTTTTTACCAAATATTTAATATAAGAAATATCATAAGTAAGTCTAAGTTCATTTATTTGATAATTCAAAGGAATTATTTCTTCACCATTATGTTCCTCAGATTGTTTAAAATCTTCAATTAATTGTTTTTAGACCCTTTATTGTATCTCTTTCAACTTTGTTAGTTAGTTTAAAGTTTTTAATGTGTTTATGGTATGTAGCCAATGCTATTGCCATTTCCTTTAATTGAGCATTAGTAGTATTTTCTATGATTTTCCCATTTATTTTTTTATATGCCCAAATAGCCTTATTGTTGAGTTTTAGAACAATTTCACCTTTAATATTCTGTAATGGTAATGGTATCTTGTAAGGAAAGTTATTATTTTCTAGATGTTTTAGAATTTTGAATTCAAAGTTTAATTGGTCTTTTTTCCATTTATTTAGTTTTTTGCCTAAAACTCTTATAATGAAACTTCCTTTAGATGTTATAAAACTGAAATTGTGATTAACCCATCCTCCAGAAACAGTTTTGATATTTTTTATGTCTCCTAAATTGTAGAATTCAGATATTTGATTTATTTCTTTTTTTGTTAGTTTCATTTTTCAATTGCCTCATAACAAAGTGGCATAAAGTCGAATTTATGTTCTTCTGCAAGTAGTATGCTTTCATGTCTTTTGATTTCAGGAAATTCAGCTTTGATGTTTTCAATTGCCTCATAAAACTCTTTTATGTCATCTACAACATATTCTACTTCAAATGGCCATTCTCCTACAGAAAACACAAAGAAGGGTAAATTAAATCTTTGTCTACAATAAGCAATTAATTTGTTTCTCAAGCTATCAGTAATCACATTAATGTAAAATACTACTTTGTAAAATTGTTTGTTTAGTATGTTATAATCTAAGGAAACAGTATAGCCTTTGATTACTTCTTTCTTTTCTAATGCTTTAATTCTATATTGTACTATTCTAGGAGTTGAGTTCATTTTTTTAGCTATTTCTACTGTTGACATTCTTGAATTGTTGGCTATTATTTTTAATAATTCTAAATCTTCTTTGTCAAGTTTTGCATCCTGCATTTCATTTGCAGTGTAGATTATTTTACTCACATGATTTTTATTTTTTAGAATCCAACCTTTTTCTAAATTTCCTACAGATAGTGTTATGTTGAAATGTTGTGCGTATATCCATTCACCATAAGTGTTATAGAATTCTTGCATTATTGAGTTGAAATGTTCTACATCTTTTGCAAATACGATAATGTTTAGATCCCATTTCCCCTTACAATTTGTAACCCATTGTACGAAGGGATTATCTACTAGCCATTTGATTATTTCTTTTTCTTTTGAAGGCGTTAAATTTTGGAATTGAAAGTATAACTTATGCATTGAATATCCAAATTTTGTAGGATTTATTATTGTTGGAAATTTTTTAATTACTTTTAAATCTATTAATTTCTTTATACGATACTCTACTCTTTCCCTAGATATCTTTATTTTTTTGGCAATACTGCTATTTGTTTGATGAGAATTCTTATCTAGCTCTGAAAGTATCTTTTTGTCTATTAAGTCTATTTTTACCATATTTTTACATTAATTACATAATAGTATATAAATCTTGTTATTTATGTAAAATAACTGATAGTATTTCTTTTATATTGTTGTTGTATATTCTATGATATAGATATTACAGAGGCAAACAAAAATGGATGAAAATTATACGTTAAGAAAAAGTAATGAGAATTCAATGAAAGAACTTATTGAGGAGATGGGATATAGTCAGAGGCAAGCTGCATTTAAAATGGGGATTTCTCCCTCTCATTTCTCTAAAGTTATCAAAGGACAATCTAAAGTGAGTAAAAGGCTTGCTAATCAAATAAAACCTTTTTTTGATGGTGATCAAAGGGCAGATTATATATTTCGAACAGATGGATTTTTGAGTCCAGGAGATAGCTGGAAAAGTCTTTATTATACACAAGTAGGTTTATTGGAAGAAGTTTATACTTCTTCAACTCCTGTTGCAAAAGGTGTCATTTTAGAGGGTCTTGAAAAATTAGTTGGAGACTTAAGAGAATGAATAGTTTATGTGGCAAGTAGCGAGAAAGAAAATTGATGAAACTTTCCTTAAAGGATTTTGGACACCCTCAGGTTTTGTAGATAATGCGAGATTAAAAGCTGAAGAAGTTTAACAATCATTATAATGCATTTTTCTTAAAATTCTCTAAAATTATTTTTTTAACATCAGAATATTTGGACATAATATCTATATTTTGAAACTTATTTATTAAACTACTTTAATTAAAATTAGTAGCTAGGAGTGAATTTAAGGGATTTGTGTAGGTGAGCAGGAGTATTAGGGGTTTTAATTAGGCAATTTTATAAATAATTAGTGGTTAACTGGTAGGTAGAGTACAAATAATAAGTTTAAATTGGAAGGAAAATTTCATAATGCAGAAAAAAGTAGATAATATAGTAACTGAAATAAAAAATTCAAAGATAGTAGATGATATAAAAAAAGTTACTCTTCTGGGGAAGGGTGGATTTTCAGACTGTTACTTAATAAACACTAAGAATAAACCTTACGTTCTAAAGTTTAGAAGAGATAAAGAAACAAAACGTCTTGAAAGAGAATTTAAACTATTGTCAATTAAAAAAATTGTTGAAAATAGTTTGGCTCCAATAATATATAAATTTGACAAATCCTGCAAAAATTTTAGATACCCCTATTTACTAGAAGAATATGTACAAGGAGAAAATCCTAAAAAAACAAAGATAACCTCTGGGTTCATCAAAACTATGGCTGAAGAGTATAAAGAACTACACTCAGTAACTTCTACAAAAACAGAAAAACTAGATATGAAGAGGATTGATTCAGCATCCTATTGGTCAAAGGAACAACACACTGAGTTTAAAAAACAAAAGACTCCTTTAGAAAAGAAAGTAATGGATGATTTAGATCTGTTTTATAGCAAGTTTTTAAAAATTTGTAAAGAAAATGACGCAATCTTAAAGAGAAAGTTGTATAATTTCGTTCAATGTGACCCTTCAAAAGAAAATATATTTATTATGAAAGATGGGAATATCAAACTAATTGATTGGGATTTCGCAGGATATCATATTTTTGAAAGAGATTTAATATTATTTAGTGATATCTATAACCTAAATGAGGGACAAGAAAGATTATTTCTAAAATATTATGGAATTGAACCCGATGCAAAGTTTATGAAAAAATTCTGTATCTTAAAATTACTACTCTTTGCTGGAGATATTAATTGGCTATTATCTCAAAAAGATAAAAATTCCAAAAAGATAAAAAACATATTAAAAAAATGCCTCATAATACTTAAGCGCATAGAAATTAAACAATAACCTAAAATATTTAAATAGGAGTTTTAGTTATTCAAATTATGAAAATAATAGATTTATTACCTAGTCAAATCATTACATTAAATGATTATCCCGTTCATAGTGCTAGCGCTCTAATTGATTATTTTTCTAGATGTAAATTGGGGGAGAGCATGCCCTTTGTTCCAGTAATAAGAAAAGATATAGTTAGAAAATATTTTGATGACCAACTTCTTGAGGAATTTGAAAGGTACGAACATCAAAATACTGTTGCAGAGTATTTTATGTTAGATGGAAGCCATAGAACTACTGCTTTAACCCTTGCAGGATGCAAAATTAAGGCAATAATCTATGGAACTGATTCAGATATTGCAGATGCAAGAAAATTAGTCTTAACGAATCAAATTCTAAAAAGTGAAACATTAGGACATTCTCTTGAGGAAAACTGCAAAATATTATATCGGCATTTCAAAGAAAAGCCATATTTCATGAATGTAGGGCAAAAAATGGAAAAAATGAAGATGGATAAGAAACTACCGCTAGAAATTCTTAATGTAATTAAAAATTGATATTTGTGTAGGTGGGCAGTATTTAGAGGGTTCTAAAATCTTGCAGCTAATGCAACATAAATCCATCTAGATATTTTTTCTTTTGGAACACTCCTACAAGCTTTAGAAGTTTGTACAAATTTTTGTAATGCCTTAGAATTATTAACAGAAAATTAACGATGTATAACAATTATCTCTTTCAAAAGTGGTCCTTTTTTATTAAAAGGTAAATCAAACCATCTCTCTTCAAACCAATCAATTTTGTGTTTCTTTATCTCACCAAAGTGAGGGTCAGCCAAGATTATTTTATTCTTCTCAAAACCAACTACAACAGAGTAATGTCCTGCTTCTTCGGGAGAAAACCAATCAACAATTACAGGAATGCCCTTTTCAACCAACTTTTTTACTTCTTGTATTGAAGAATTTGGTTTAACATATCCTTTAAAACCCAAAATTTTAGAGGCTTTAACTATGTTATCTTCATCACAACCTTTTGTTCTACTGCTCTTTGTTATTTTTGCTAAGTAATTCTCTGACTTGGTTATCCCATATGCAGATAAAACCATCTTTAATGAAGCAGGTCCACAATATCCTTTGGATTGCTTAAATGGTTTAAGTTTAATCATTTATATTATGTCAGATAGATTCAGATATAAATCTTTTGGAGATCAGTATTGTAGTAGTGATAGTGTTCTAATGGCGAGTAGTTAAACTTTCTATTCTTTTTTCCATATTTTTTAAATTTTGAAGAGCGCCTCTTCTTAGATCCTTTTTGCGTTCATCTGTTTGTTTTTTATCTAAATTTCTCCAAGACATACCTTTTATTTTAGTCAGCCTATCTAGTGAACTAATCCATTTATAGAGGCATATGAGTTGTTCCCACTCCTTTGGAAGTTTATTATACCTTAGATAACCCTTAACTAAACTGTCCTTGTGTTCATATTTTCTATCTTGAGTTCTTAACCCAGAAAATAGTTCTTGTGTTATACCACTAGATCTACAAAACTCAAAATCAATTATTCCACTAACAACATATTTACTTCCAACTTTTTTAACTAAAATGTTCGTTAGTGATGCGTCTCCATGACATAACCTTGGTCCAATTTCTTTTTTTAGATACGATTTAGTCATTGATGCAATCAAAAAACCATTGTTAAGATTTTTAGCATTGATAGGAGTAAAGATTGCAGTAAACGTTTTACCTTTATCTGAAAAAGTTCTTTCAATTTTTCATCAAATCTTAAA